>Ga0315284_10016324_pt1 | contig 10541 bp, 18 predicted proteins | sample YL17G09_16_MG_FD_203696 | JGI IMG/M metagenome (GOLD analysis project Ga0315284, IMG submission 203696) | Sediment microbial communities from Yellowstone Lake, YNP, Wyoming, USA - YL17G09_16 | ecosystem: Environmental > Aquatic > Freshwater > Lake > Sediment | place: USA: Wyoming | collected...
AACACTACACTTTGATAAGATGTAATTTGTTGATAGCGACAATCTTTGAAAACTATAGAATACATAACTGACGAATCAGTATAGACATCCTTATACAGAGTGTGAAAGCCCATTGGGTTGCTATATAGCTTTTCTGCTTTAGTTCCGCTATTAACAGTGATTTGACCATATGCTGTGCTAACTGACAACATAAATAATAATAATATTTTTTTCATAATTAAAGATTTTTGTTTATTTACTTATTTAGTTTTTAAGGTTAATAAATTCCGCAATTAAAACTGCGGATAACAGTCAGTAAGCACCATTAAAACGGATGCCTACCTTTGTGTTATAAGCAAGTGCTACATTCCTGCTTCGTAACGTGAATTACGCTACCTTGACCATCCATTCTATTAAAGTAATATCCGTTACAAAAAAATAAAGCAGATGAAAACATATTACCGTATTGCTTCCATTCTTCTTCATTACATTCTCTGCCATACTTTTCTGCATAATGAAATAAAAACCAAAACAAATCTTCGGGCGGTTCAATACCTCTACCATACCAACTATCTCGGTATTTATCACTATTGTATTTAGAAATCACCTTTTCAGTAAATTGTTCAAAATTTCCCAACCTATTAAACCTTTCAAGTTGTTTGGTTTTTATTTCTTTTCCTCTATTGATTTTTTCAGCAAAGTCAGCAATACTTTTTTTGCCTTCTTCGGAATCAAACCAATCTCTCATTTTTTGTAAGTCCATATCTGCTTTATTTTTTTAACCCGCACCAGCTTATAACAGCGTGTATAAAAAATGGCGGGTTTTCGATTAATTTAAAGTTTTGTAATTCTAATTAAGTTTTGTGCTTTCTGAAAGTTTTGGAGTTCTAATCCGCCACTTCTTATACACGCAAAACGTTATTTAGTTATAAAATTAATTGCCGATGTACTTCCAGACATATTAAATGAGTGTGTTTCTGATGAACATACTGAATCATTTATTCTAATTTTTAATGTGGAACAAGCCTTAAATGCTTTTAATATTTCCTCATCTTCAAGTAGATTATCTATAATCCAAAGTGATTTATTGTCTGAACTTATTGAGCCTTCTAAACTAAAGTTTGTAGCAACTCCGTTTATTATAAACGCTAAATCTATTATTGGTGCTTCATCACAAAAATATCCACCACCCATATAGAAATAAATTTCTCCAGATATATTTTCTAATTTAAGAAATGTGCTTTGTTTAGAATCTGTATAACATATTTTATAAGGTGCATCAAAATCGTTATTTATTGTTCTGTTTACCCATTGAGCATTTGCACTTAAAGACATTAATACTCCTACACTAATTAATAATTTTTTCATTTTAATTTTTTTTAATTGTTAATAATTTACTTTTGTTAGATTTTGAGAGTATAGGTGACAATAAACAAGTTATCTCCCCCTCCCCCTCAGTAATAGGAAGATAACTTATTTAATCACCATAACTTACTTCCGTTGAGTTCCGATTCGTATGAGGCTGATGTAAGGTAACAAGTTAAGAAAACCAATCTACATCATTTAAGACTATTTAAACGCACTTTGATTCAGTTCTGCTTTAACGTATCGACATCCGTTTCTTTTTAAAAGGGAATAAAAAAACCCCAATCCTTCCTGACGTGACTGGGGTTTTGATTATATATCTACCAAGATATAAAAATTTCATAAACGTCTTATGTCAGGATTGACTGAGCAAATATAAATATATTTTTTAATAAAACAAATGTTGATAGCGATTTTTTTAATTATACCACGACAAAACTTCTTCTTTTATTTTGTCCTCGGCTTTTTTTAGATCTTTTAAATCAATGTCATATTTGATATTAAGACCTGTACTAGCTGCGTTCATCATGAAATACGAGTTACTTGCGACTAGTACTGTAGATGGTTTATATTTAATGTCTATTGGAAGAGGAGGTAGTTCAACTTCTTCGCCTGATACATACATATAAACTTGAGACCAAAAATCATAACCTTCTCTAGAGTCTTTCCAATTAAAAAGTATCATGATTTCTTCTTGAATGTAGCCTGCATCTTCTTTTAATACTGATCTATCTTCTAAGTTGTTTAGAACACAATCAACATAGCCATCAGGCAAGCTTTTAAGTAGTAATTCTAGCACTGTCATTTCCATACTAAATTAATCATTTTTAATTATATATTTCCAGAAGTTTCTATCTGCAATTAATAGAGCACATAGTGTTATGTATATCTTAGATACTATTACAAATATATAAGCAACTCCCTCTACAATACATAAAACTATAGCAATGATTAATAACAATGTATAAAGTACTACCTCTTGCATAAGATTCATGCTGCCAATATTTCTGTTACATACATAATTTGTTTTTCTTTGTGCTGATCCATGAACTCTACAATTGCATGGATATAATTCTCTGCTCTTATGTTTATGCCTGTGCATAGTTTATCTCCTATTAAGTAGCATATATGGTATGTGTTCATATTTTTATTATTAGTGTTACGTCTCTTGTTACTTTCTCTGTGTACTGGTCTCCTATAAACTCAACGACTTGATATATACTAACCTGTGGTTTTGTGTCATAGAGGAAATGAATGTCATACATATCTCCAAACATCTCAAAGCTATTCCACTCGTCTAACTCGTTGTATGTGAGTTCTGTCTCTTGATTTATAAGATTGTGTAATCTTCCTTCAACAGTCATTGTTTGAAGGAATGGATTTATTGTTACTTTAAACTCTGATTCTTTGTTTTCTGTCATTTATTTTGGTTATTAGATTGCATATTTATTTACCTCGCTTAGATAGTAGTCATACCAATTGTTGAATCTATCTTGTATCTCTTCTTTATATGTAGTTATACCTGCTGTTGGGTCTTCAAACATATCATCTTCGTTGTCACATATATCTCCAGATTCATACAGTGTTCTAGTATGAGCCAACTCAGAAGCCAACTCAAGGGCGTTAATTTTTATTTCTTCATTCATAAGTTCTAGGCTTTTAAAGTTCATATTCGTTTCCATTCTCGTCATAGTATACGTCATCATCAGTCTCTTCCCGCTCCGTGTAGTAGTATAATTCCTCCTCGTAGTAGTGATTTAACATTAATTTGTCTGATTTGAAATTTAGGTTTTCTTCTTCAGCAACACCATTCAACCATTTGATTAAGTGTTGCTCTTCAGAGAAGTGTAGGTCACCTGCTCCTACTACATATCCATCGTTCATACCACGACCTGTAGCATCACAACGTCTTGCAAATTTTTCCATAGCTCTAGGTTTTAAAATTTATTAAATCTCTGCATCAAAATGACATTCCCCAAATTCCTTAACATGGTCTCTTATCTGCCTTCCTAGTAATAAGTCTGCGTAATCACTTAACTCACCTTCAGTAAAGAATGGTTTAATCATCTCATCATTGTATCCATTATTAGTTTCAAAGAAATTTGCAATAACATTTATCTTGTCACCTAACTTATCTTCTATTGCTTTTATCTCTGCTTCAATGCCTTCGAGATCATCTCCTTCGTAAAAGCTATACTCAATTACACTCGGCTCGGCAGTCTGACCGCCGAACCTACTTGCTGCATCGCTTGATTGCAATCCAAACCAAAACTTACCTGAGATGTCTCCACTGTAATATCTTCCCATAATTTCTATTTTTTAATTAGTTTAATAAATTTTTAAGTGCTGATTTAGTATGTTCACAGCTAAAAAGTTTTTGCTCATTTTCATACCTTATTTCTGAATCACCACTTACATATCTAAATAAAGCCATGCCGTGATATTCGTAATAATGATTTTGAGACGTTTTGTTCCAAACGGAATTTCTTAAAAGTTTAACTTGAAATTGGAATGCTCTATCAGTCATCATCCATTTTTCAGTGCCTTGTTTGTAGATAAATATACTACTTGCATAGTTTGGGTTTTCGGTAGCTGCATCCCCCCTGCGAACAATAAGTCTGCCTCCAAGGTCATCTTTAATTTGTTCTATTAATTCTGTGATGTAATCTACACGCTGTTCTTCCCATAACTCCTTAGTTTTTTCCGAGTCTTTAAGTCGTTCTTTGTGTAGATTGTTTATCTCATCAAACTTGTCTATGTCTATAAGTTTAAAGCTAGACCTTTCCTTGGTCTCGTTTCTTTTATTGAACTCAGCTATCAGCGAGTCAATAATTCTTTGTTGATTATCTGTCATTTTATTTTATATTACTGATTTTAAATACTTTACGCCCTCTAACCTAAACCAATACTTTAATAATAGTCTAGTTCTGGGCAGGCGGCTATTACCTTTTGATTTAACTGCTCAAAATAGTTAGAGCCAACATTTGTTTCAGACCATACCAATGAGCAGTCTACAAAGTTTCGCCATCTTGTTGCTTGTTTTAAGCTCATTTTTAACCTATTTTCTCCTTGAGAGTTTAACTTCGCAACGATGTATGTCATTCTTTCTTCGCTTGTCATGACCTCAAGCACTTTTAAGTTAATCATAGTTATTAATTTTAATTGTAAATAAATAAATGTTGATAGCGAATTACGCTCCTAGTGATTTATAGCAGTCTTTGCACACCCAAGAGTTAAAAGAATCTCTAAATATTCCTGTAGAATTACCACGACAAAATTCGCAGTCTCCTATGCCATAGTCAGCTATAGCCTCAAATTCATCATCAGTTGCGCTCATCATTAATTCCTCTTGCTCTATCTCTTCTATGCAAGAGTTACATACTCCATACTTTAGTTCCTTCTCTCCATATAGATTTGCACCACAACCTACGACCTCACATTCATTTGCACTACTGACTTCTTTTTTAGTTGAGTGGTCTATTGTTGCAGGGCTAGTACCGAATGTTCCGTATGTCCCTGGAATATAATCATCGTTCCAATAGTTATAAGATTTAGGCACATAGCTACTAAAACCAACCTTCTCCTTTCTAACTCCACCATAATCAACCCATGAGTTAACCTGCTTGTAAGAAGTATTAGAGAACCAACAACCTAAGTGCCAATGCCCTGCCTCCTCATTGACAATTACCCAATCGTCATTGTCATTTAATAGTACCAACTTGCTACCCTTTCCGATAAAGAACTCAATCATCTCAATCATAGTTTGGTTATGCTCGAACCCTTGCTTGAGATTTTGAAGTACCTCTTGATTGAACATATAAGTGTCAGAGTATTCATCACTTGTTGGCACATCGTAAATCATTCCGTTATGAACAAATCCTAAGCTGTCATCAACAAGAAATGGGTGACAATTTGTTTCGTTTACCTTGCCGTGTGTTGATATACGGAAGTGTAGCACAACATTGCGCTTACCATACTTTGATTTTATATCCAAATAGTTTTCATAGAAATTGTTAAAGGACTTCATTTCTTTGAACACGGATAGTTTTTTATCATTGTCGATATAGAGCATACCTGCTCCATCGCCATTGTTCTCCCAACAATTACGAAGAACTTCTTTCTTAAGGGTTGTACCTTTTGTATTTAAAATTGCTATACACATTTTGTTTTGTTTTATTAAGTTGTTTTTATATTATTAAGCCCCAAGATCACTCGTTGTGTCAAGGTTATCATCATTTTTCTTTCTAGGCTTTTGATTTTTGTACTTGTCTTCATCAATACCAGGTAACTTCTTGTAGTTGTAAACCTCTGAGTATTTCATAAAAGCATTAGCCTTTTGAAGTATCTTGTCTTCAGAAAATATCTGTCTAAGGTGAGCGTGTAGCTTAGACTTCTTGTTGAGTATCATCTTTAGAACCTCAAGCTCTGAACGATTCATGTTGTCAATCATTAACCTTATCAAGTCCCTCCTCCAAATTAAGTTACGAACATTTCTTACGGCAGGGAATATTCTAAACTCAACAAGGTTAGGCTTGATGTATACGCTAGAGTACTTGTCTTGTTCAGTGTGATACCTATGCTTCTCTTTAGCTTTAGAATAGGTCATGTCTAGTCTATCCTCATACAAGGCATAGAGAAGCGGCATAAAGCAAGACACGCCCTCAAACAATACCTTAGGTTGAATAGTAGAGCATGAAACATTTATGTGACCACCACAGCTATCTGAATACTCAGCGTCTATGAGTGTAGATAAGTCATTATATTCTGATATACTTTTTTCTAAGTCGTCAGAGTATAGGTCGAATATAGGACTAACCAATTCGTAGCCGTCATCATCAAGAGATAAGTCATTCTCCTTGCACCAACCTGTGTCGTGATGTAGGTTGTCATAGTGGATAAGACCTGCCTCACAATCTTCTTTCTCAACCTCGAAGGCAACCTTGAATAGTGCGTTCTTAGAATAGTCGCGTCTTGATTGGTCGTGATACCCTGCGTTACATTCTGAAACACTTGTTGGGTAATCATCTTCATGATACCATTCATCCATACCACTGTGCCATCTAAACCCACAATCTTCTGCAACGCTACCAGATGCATACCACTGGTCGTTGATGCATACAGCATCACGTTCAAGGAAACAACCTTCCTCTCTCCTGTTGTAATAACCATAGACTGAATCATCTATGTCAATCCAACCATCATCGTAATATGAGAAGACTAAGTCTAAATCATCCTCTGTATCTACAATAAATGTCTCTCCGTTGCGTGTTGTATAAACATCACTTCTAAGTGCATAACCCTCGTTTAGACTAGCGTAGCGACATTCAGAAGAGAGGGCGAATTCTCCAGGGTGATTTGGTGCATCATCGTGAATTGTTACACATAAGAAATCAGCATTTTGAAAGCCATCGTAGGTGGTAACTAATTCGTACTTGATTTGTTTTATATCAGCGTATGTTGATAGCGATATAATTTCAAATCCCTCAGGTATCTCGTCGAATAACACTGGCACATCAATGAACACTCCGTAATACTTGGCAATATTTCCTACAATCTTGTTAGCTACGTTAATTCTGCCATCTAACATTTCATTTAAGTCATTAATAAACAACCCCCAAATAGGGCTGTCTACTCTCTCGATTATAAATCGAGATGGTAAAATTGTTTTTTTCATTTTGGTAGATATTTAATTGTTGCCTACTCTATAAGGTTTTCGGCTTTCCCTTTATATTAAAATTCTCTTTCACCTTGTATACTCGTATGTAGTTCACGCCAATAACTGTGACCATCGGTCGTTTCCGACCATGTCAGCAGTGCATTTATAGCGTAAGCCGTAGCACTAATTCCACTTGTCTCCTCGTTTAAAACAAGGAGAGCTGAATCTTCTCTTCTTTGCTTTATCAATTCAAGGAATATTTTTCTCTTGATTTCTTCGTCTATCAATTTACTTGATACGATTACTTCTGCATGTGTTTTTCTCATTTGTTACCTCCTTTTATTATAAATGGAATCCTTCATTGTCTATACAATCTATTTTCTCTTGAGCCTGTCTACCTCTCCACGCCACATTTGTTAGCTCTTCAATTACCAATGATTTACATTTTTCTTCCAAGAAATTAATTGCCTCTTGAATAGTATCAAACTCCTTTTGAATCCTAGATTCACAATGTCTTCCTAATAAGTCTTGAAAGTGCCCATTCTCATCTATTCCGTTTATGATGGCTGATACCTTTGAGCCTTTGATATCTTCACAATAGTGAATCCACGCCTCATAATGAGCGTCATTGATTAGGCTATTGTCTATTTTCATTCTAACATATTTCATTTGTTACCTCCTTTTATTTTGTATTGTGTTCTATCTCTTTGTGTCGTACAAAGTTTATTGTAAGCTTGATCTATGGCGTGCCAATGAGAAACGGCACTGATGTTTAAATTCAATGCCGTACCCACTGGTATATTCACCACCACGCAAAATGTTCTGTAATTTTCCAATGTTGATAGCGGTTTTACCTTTGATTAAAGGGAATTAATAGCTTTCTTTCTTTTACTTTTTCTTCGTTGACATAGAAGCCCCAGATTTCGTACATACCTTCTATCTTTAGAAGTTTACTTTTGTAGGATTCTACACGTTCTTTGAGTGTGTTCTTTTTCAGTTCGTCTTTTAGTCGCTGAATTTGTTCTGTCTTTTTCATATTGTTGCTAAATAAAGTGTAACATAGATGATTGCCATCGCTGACAATACACCGAACATAAAATATCTTTCCTCGTAGTTTCTAGGAGCAAAGAAATAGATTGCTTTTTTTATCTTTTTCATTTTGATTCTCTTTGTAGCATTAGTGCATCTAGTAGGCATGGTGTCGCTATGACAGAGCATAGTGCACCCAAGCAGTACATTGGCGTCATGTTTATTAATACTCCTAGTATTAAGAGCATTACGGATATAGTCGCAGCGAACATCGTTAAGACTAGGTAAAATGATAGTTTTTTCATTGTTTTTTTATTTGCGTACGAATGTACTGATGAATATTTCGTCTGTTGGTAGGTCGTAGGAATAGTGAATTTCCACGAGATCTTTGTACAATCTCATTAGTTTTGAAAGTGGTACAAATTGGTTTATTTGCACTGCACCTGATGGTTTAATGACGTACGTTTTGTTAGCTAATAAGTCGGCATTGAGCCGAAACTTTTCGCTGAATTTTGACATTGTTGGCATGATGATATATATTAAAGTTAGTTCATGCTAGGGAATCGAACCCTAGTAACCTCCGAGCATGAAAAAGGGGATACGTTATGCATCCCCTAGATTTTTGTTGCGTAGTGACTAATTAATTACTTTGCTGACTCTTTTTTGTTTTGGTTTTTAACCTTTGTGTTTATTTTTGCTACTTTGTTGAAAGAGGTCAACACGATAATTCCATCCCAATTTGAATACCATTGCTTATTTTTTGCAGTTAATTTGGTGATAAACTCTTGAAAGGTAGGAAATTTACTATTGCCTAGCGCAAGTTTAACCTCGTTTGAAATTTCGCTTGTTTTACCATACGATTTTTTCAACTTGTTAAATATTGCTGACGGAGTTTTATCCTCAAGTTGCAAGTATGCACTCATTAGAGAGCGAACCTCTGTAATTGTCTTTTTCTCCTTGATTTTTAACGCCTCGAATTTAGCCGTAATTTTTTCGTACTTTGTTAATTTTGTCGCCTCAACGATTTTTGTCGTTGTCGTTGGTACATTTTTTTGCGTAGATGCGCCCATTGTTAAACTACTCATTTGTATATATTTAAAGTTAGACGTGTGCAAGGATTCGAACCTCTAACAAAAGTTATTTTTGTTACGCCATTACACACACACGCGACCCGTTGTATCGTTTATTCAAATATCCCCCTTTTTTAATTCGGTTCAATTTTAGAGGCGTTCGCTTGTATCCCCTACATTTTCAGTTTCGTTGCTGACTATAAGAATAGTACTGATTTTATCATTATTACATTTAGTGCTAATTGCCTTGAAAGGATTAAATACTTGCCTTATTAGTATTGTTGAGTTATGGCGTTGTGTAAAGTAACACGTTGGTAAAATAACCGTAGCCCTCAAGCCCTTATTAAATTAGATTTCTAAATTTCAGTATGTCAAAGAACTTTAAAAAATTGTAGTTCGCCGTTGCAAACTTGAAACAAAGGTAAACATTTTTTTTACTTATGCAAATTTTATTTTTACATTGAATAGGCAAAAAGCTCTGAAACCCTTATAAACACTAGGAAAATCAATGATAAAGTTTTTTGTAATTAATTGAAATTTCATTGAAATTAAGGTAAAAAAACGTAATTAAACGAGGATTAAAAAGGGATCAATGTATGCATGAAAGTAGTTAATTTCCCTAGTAAGTAAGTTAAAGACTATTCACAATTCAAGGATATAAACCACTGATTATAAGCAAGTTAAGATATATGAAGTGAAGTATTACTCTAAGTAAATCAATGTAACTGATTGAAATAAAGATAGTTAGCTCACATGCGCGCGCGTGTATGCAAATTCCACTTTTCCTTTTGAACTAGGTAGGGACTAGTTACCATGTATAAGTCCCCGAAAAACACAGATAATTTCCAAGTTAAAAAACCAGATACTTTTAAAGTACCAGGGGGTTATTTAGGATTTGGGGTACTTATGATTATGGACATTAATAATAGGTGGGAGGGGTATTTTTTACTGATACTGTCCTTTTATACATAATAATAATTTCAATAGGATTTCAATTATTATCATTTATATTCGGTGTTATAGATATTCTTTTAGCATTGTAGGGATAAACTAATAAAGGACTTTTTTTAAAAAAGGTAGATTGGTACTAGGTTTTTGTCTTGCTAAAGGTGCAGTGATTTTGACGTTAGCAAAAAGTGAATACAAAGTCCCTATTTTGGGTAATTTTTATATATATTTGTAAAATATTATTTGCTTATATGAAGGGGTTTAGTAAGTCTGGAGTTAATCTTGACGTGTGTGCTTATTGTAAATGCGTTCTTGATGAATATAGTTTTACTTTAGATCATTTGTATCCTAAGAGCAGGGGAGGTAAGTTAAGTAATAGTAATAAGGTTCCTTGTTGTGGTGATTGCAATAAGATGAAAGGGGATATGAGTGTATGGGAGTTTAGCAAGGCATTGAGTGGTTTAATTTTTTACGAGCATACTAGGCACAAGGAG
>Ga0315284_10016325_pt1 | contig 10540 bp, 6 predicted proteins | sample YL17G09_16_MG_FD_203696 | JGI IMG/M metagenome (GOLD analysis project Ga0315284, IMG submission 203696) | Sediment microbial communities from Yellowstone Lake, YNP, Wyoming, USA - YL17G09_16 | ecosystem: Environmental > Aquatic > Freshwater > Lake > Sediment | place: USA: Wyoming | collected...
TTCTCTCTATGCAATCTGAGAAGCTAGCAAAGCATTTTCTTTTGAGAGAAGCAACCGAAATACTTTACTCGGTTGCTTCTCTCTCTCATTCTCTCTATGCAATCTGAGAAGCTAGCAAAGCATTTTCGTAAAATAGCTAGAAAAGCTATAGCAAAGACCATGCCAGATCCTGGGTGTTTGAGGATCATGGGAAATTTTTCCATTTTCCAATTTCGAAAAGCGGACCTCACGCTCCCCCGCCCCTTCGGGGCCAGGTAATCAGTGTGGGGGTATAGACTAATCCGCATGGGACCTCTGGTATTCAGTGTGTGGGACATCAACTCTGTAGCGTCCCCACTCCACCGGTCCGTGGCATACGGATCTCACAGGATATTGGTCGGTTGATCGGTACGGGGCATTGGGGCGGGCGTCAGAGCGGTCATGGCACGGGAGTGGTCATGGGGGCTGGGTTTGTAAAATCCTATAAATTTCGAAAAGGGCTGTGGATAGGGGGCTACCCTAAAAAAATCGCGGGATATTTTTTTGAGTTTCTGGGGACCTCATAGGTATTGGCGGGTCCTGGGGATGGGTGTAGGAGCGTGGAGTGTGTAAGGGGCTGTGGAGCTCAAAATACATCCATATTTGGATGTATTTCAGGGTCTGAGATCGTTCAGGATGGATTGTAGCTGAGCGAATTGTTTGGGGGCTGACGCCCCGGAGAAGGTGGTGCGTGGGGCTACGTATTTGGTGACGATGTCGGCAAAGGATTCGTTGTCGATGGGTATTGACAGGCCGGTGTGCACGTGATTGTAGAGGGAGTGTGCGACTTCGTGGGTACAGATTTCGAAGAGGGAGGCTGGTACGCTGGGTAGGTTTTGTTGGAGGATTTTGATGTTGAGGTTGACGTAGGTGGTGTTATTGAGTTGGAAGGCGTATTTGAAACGTTTGGTGGTGATGTAGTCGCGGATGTGTGGGTCTTGGTAGGTGGCCCAGGAGATTTTGGGGAGAGGGGTAAAGAGCGCGGCGGCTACGCCGCTGGTTGCTTTAGTTTGGGCGTCTTTATAGAGTCTGAGGATGGTGGGGTCGTTTGGGGTAGATATAGAGTCATTGAGTTCTTGGGGAGTGAGGTATTCGGTTTCGATACTGGAGGCGAGTTTTCGGATGTAGCTGGAGATGGGGTATAGGTAGTTCATCATATGAGTGTGTAGTGTATTAGGACTTTATTATGGGTAGGGATGACTAATTTTCTATTAATAAGTTTGATTAGAGTGGTTGGTGTATAATATTGGGAGGAGAGTAGTATCATGTTGAATATAGGTAGGATAAAGATTGCGACTATAGGTGCGTACCAGAGTTTTCTTACTCGGGTAGCTGCTTTAGAGGATGAGGGATACAAGCGGTATCTTGGTTTGATGTCTTTTCTTGGGGAGAGTGCTGAGCCTCCTACGGAGAAGACGGGAGCGGATTATAGTACGCCGGGTCCTCAGACATATGAGGAGGAGTTAGGGTACCGGCAGGAGCAGCGTAGTCGGGGTGGATTGGGTATTTCGAAGGGGTATGCGCAGTGGTTCAGGAATTTGCTATCCAATTATTTTCCGGGTGGATTTTTCTCTGATCCTAAAAAGACTGGTGGGATGTTTGGTAGTAAAGAGATATATGATTTGACGGGGGATTTTTATGAGATAGCTGCGGATGATTTTGAGAGTGTACTCCCTAAAATGATGTCTCAGAAAATAAACAAAGATCAGGGTATAGATTTCAAAGTATCCGAGATAAAATTCGACCGGGAGTTGATACGTACTGTGGTAGCGAAAGCGATCGAGTATTTCAATGATCATCCTGAGGAGATAAAGAAAGGGTTAGTGCGGGCGTATTCGGGGCAGTTTGAGGATGAGACTGACGAAGAGGAGACAGACAAGAAAAAAGGTTCAAAACTTGGTGTAGCGCAGGCATTTTTTCGTCCACGTATAGACGATGCCCGTTTTGAGGAGTCGTTAAAAAAGAGTGATGCTACGGGTGAGGAGCCGGAGGCGCGGCGTGGGTCAGTGGACCGTGGGGTGTTGGATAAGTTGGAGAAGGCCCTGACTGCCGAAAAACCGATTAAATGGCGGTGGGTGGGTGTAGATGGGGATATGCTTACGTTTACGCTACCTGAGTTGGAGGGTGACAGGAAATTCACGATTAAACTGCCTCGGGACATAGGTGGTATACGTTCTGGTGAGTATTCTATGCGAGTTCGGAGGGTCAGTAGTTCTGGTGCTATAGTGGAGTTTGTGGATCAGAAAAGGGATATACAGCGTCGATATGAGGGTCAGGTTCGTTCGTTGGGTATGGGTGTTGATCAGTTGAGGAAGTTTATAGAAAACGGGTTCGTCAACCAGTACGGCACCTATCTCAGAGCTAAACCTCTCTCTGAGTTGATCACTGAGTTCTCTGGTCAGATAGTTATATCGGGTAAGAGAATAGGTGATGTAGAGGATTTGGCATCAGCGTCTGAGAGTGGCGAGGACATTGAGGAGGCTCGAGGGACAGAGGACATTGAGGAGGCTCGAGAGAAGTTGCGCCGTGAGGAGGAGGAGAAAGCCAAGAGTGTTAGTCGGCGTTGGTGGAGTTCTCCGGAGTTACAGAAAAGATTTTTGTCGATAGAGCCGTCGGACAGTGCGCGTATTGTGAAAGTAGTGTCAGATCAATACCCTGTGGAGTCTGATAAAAATGTTATCAGTTTAGATTCTATAATAGCTACTCGACCTGTGGTTAATTTTGTTATGCAGACAATACTGGATCCTACGACTCCTATGGGAGTGGCTAATGCCGATCCTTGGATGACTATTACCATCAACCATCTTCGTAGAGATGCGGTGCGAGAGCCTGTACTTCTCCGTCAGTTTTATGAGCTGATGGAGGTGACACAGACTCGGAAAGAAAAAAAGACTACCACCCCCACTAAAAGCAAAGTTATCACGCCTACAGCTCCTGTGACACCGGAGATTCCTGAGACGCCATTGGCTCCTGTAGCTCCAGCAGTTACAGGTCCTTCTGTGCCGTCGTCTGTTGAGACCCGGGAAGCAAACAGTAGTACCGACGCTCCTATCCCGGTGGCAGAGGTGCAGGCGTACATCAACTCTCTTTCTGAGGGCTCACTTAGGAGTTCGCTAGCCAGGCTAAAACAAGACCTTCAGGAGACTATCATGTCTCTGAAAGGTGAGCCTGCGTTAGATAAGTTTTTCCGTAGGAAAAAGCAGTTCAACGACTATCTGGTGCGTCAGGTGATACCTTTTGTTAGTGAGTTACTATACATATCCGAGCTACCGCCTGACGACCCCTACAGGAAATCTCAGGCTAAAAAGATAGGTGTGTTGGATGCGGACGAGTTGCCTGTTATTGATTCAGAGACACCGGAGGGTCAAAAAGAAGTAGACCGTCAGATCAAAGCTTTCATTACCAGGACTGTGAAGAAGATGGAGCAGCCTGGGTTGTCTATGATGGCTTCTACGCTATCTCCAGAGTTGATGCAGAGGGTTATGGTACGTGCATACCACCAGGTCACCTCGGGTCAATCTGTACAGTAAAAATCAAGGTATACGGGGATTTTTCTTATGAGCTCTCTCACTGACAAACTTTCTGCAGCGGATCAGGTGTTACAGGGCATCAAATTCCACACTACGCCAGAAGAGCGTCAGTTGTTGGGTATCACTGACGAGTACATGGCGCAGTTGTCTGATCCTCAGTCTCCGTTGACTGCTCCTGTGATAGAGCGTTCTGTAGAGAAGTTGATTGAGCGAGCCTACCAGAATGTACCAGCGTTTAAAAAGCTTGTTATGGAGGATCAGCAGAAGGACCCTCGACGGTTTATTGAGTCTGCTCGATTGGTGAGTAAATTTCTCATGCATCTGAAGAGTTCGTTACCACCGGGGAGTGCTGCGTGGATAGACTCTGATACTTTTATGCAGGCGCACCAGCTTGTGGCGAAGATAGCTGAGCCTTTGGCCTCTGCTGCGGCACCTGCCGACAAGCAGTATTCTCCTTTAGTTCCTTTGAGGGACGAGGATTTGGCGTTGTTTGGTTTGAAGAGAGCACAGCTCACAGCGGATATTCAGTTTCCTGTTTTGGAGCCGCACCTGCAGTATTTCCTTGGCACCCTACAGAAAAACGGTAAGACAGTCAAAAACAAGGGTACAAGTAAAATGCCTGACGAGCTTCGGGCTGATTACATTTTCAGGTTACTCAGGGAGATACGAGAGAAGAAACTGGCACAGAAGAAATCGCTGGCTGTGTTTGAATTGACTTGGCTGGGGAAAGATTTATCGGATTTAGAGCGTAAAGCGCATAGTTATGTGAAACGTGAGGTACCTAAGCAAAAAGCCACTAAAGGTACTAGCTACGAGTCTGTGTTGCCTACGGTAGGTGAGATTCTTTTACTTACCAAGAGACTGTCGGAGATGTTTAAGGGCCCAGATATGCGTGAGGCTTTGATGGAGGCTAGTAATAACATAGATAGTGCTCTACCTTCTGATCTTTTGATAGAGGACAGGATAAAGACTATACAGAGTGCTGTGAACGAGTTAGGTTTGACGAAAGATCAGGCGTCGAAACTTTTGCGTACTAATACGTTAGCTATGGAGCATACTCCTGAGATTACTCCAGAGATGGAGTCTACCATCAAAGCTAAGTTGGGTACTCTGGCACAGGAGATAGCCACAAAGAGTGACGAGACTATAAAACAGAAGAAAACAGAGACGAAACAGGATCTTGAGAAGCAGTTAGCGGATGTGCAGGCTGTGTCTGGCAAAGATACCACTAAACTTTTTGCGGCTGTGAGAGATTATCTTGATTTGCTGAGTACCTATAAAGAGTCTGCTTTGAAGAAGCTTTCCTATGACATACCTGGTTTGGATACTGTTATAGAGAGTATGATGGACATAAAGAACAAATTTCATGGTATTTCTTCTATAGACTGGTTTGTGCGTAAGTGGAAAAACCGTCCGAACTGGGGTAATAAAAAGCCTGAGACAGAGTCTGAGAGTGTAGCACCTGCTGAGGATATCACACCTGATGAGAAAACTGCTGCTGAGACGAAATCGGATTCAGATTCTTACTCAAAAGCTATAAAAGACTTTCGTAAGAGCGGGGCTATGGCACACATAGATGACATTACTGCTTTTATGGAGGATGCTGTAGGGGGTTTGGAGTTCTTACGGAATAAGCTATATAACATAGCACAAGCAGATGAGTCTGTAAAAAAGACGCGTGTTATGGATGAGATATGGTTGGACAAATATGAGATGGCTGACCCATCTGACAGTTCGTCGGAGAATGCTCCTCTTCCGGAAGAGGATCCTGAAACTAACTCGCTGTCAAAAATTAACAGTAAACTGGCTAAAATATTAGGGTACCTCAAAGAATTAGACATGACTGAAAAGAAGACTGAGGCTATTGAGATTTTACAGATGCTTGCGGACATTCCGGGTAGGGTTCTTCCTGGTGTTGTAGAGAAAAAGGCATCTGTTGCTAGTCGCCTGCGTAGGATAGCTTCTATGTTGTTGTATGCTGCGACACCCTATAAGGCCCCTGGTAAATCAGATTGGTTTAGGTTTCGGGAGCGGTTTACGAGAGCCGGTAAGAAGGCTTTACTGGGTGTTTTCAACGATACACCTTTTGTAGCTAAATTTGTTGAGGACATGGAACTTGCTAATCTCAATAATAGGATTGCGAAGAATGAGGCTGGTGAAAAAGCTCTTGCGGTAGAGGCTGTAGATGTCGATCCTATTTTGGAGAAGGTTATGCAGGGTATCACAAAGAGTGATGACGATTTTGAGAGTATGCTTGGCACTAAACTTGGCCAAGAGGTAAAAAAACTGGGAGATATAAAGAAAAAGAAAAAAGAGATGGAGGAAGCATCTGAGCGAGTGCTTGAGTTGAATCAGAAGATAAAGGATGTTAATGCTAAATATTTGCCTGTATTAGCCAGTTTTGACCAGGTGTTATCTGATCCTCTTGGCACTGTTCGGGAGCAGATAGATAGACAACGTCCTGGTGGAAGAGATGATTCGGACTCTCAAAAACAGAGAGCTCGGTCAGTTTTCCCTAAAGATATCACTCGAGAGAATTATCAAACAGTATTGAAAGGTATGCTCAATAGGTATCGTAAAGGTGTTACGGACAAGATGGCGGACACACTTGCGCCTATTCCTACAGATGAGTTCCGTAGAGTACATGGTATAACTCTACAGCTTAGAGATCTAAAGAAAAGGATAGACGACAAAAAGAAACAGATAGAGGATGCTCGACAGACCCTGATTGAGGAGAAAGATCTTGAGAAGCGTTCTCGTATGATATCGGAGTATAATAAGAGCCTTGTTGAGTCTGCAAAAATGGCTAAAGAGTATTTGGAGACGGCTATATATAGTCTACTTGATACTCAGAAATATATAGATATCTATAAAGACACCATAAAAACAGATGAAGCTACTCTAAACGGCCTTAAAATCTATCTGTCTTCAGAAGAGGGTAAAAGGGTACCTGATGCTGCAGAGTCCAAAGCTATGCTTGCTAAGTTGAAAGATAATTTTGAGCATGAGGCCAGTATCTTCAGGACTCTCACAGAGAAGGCAGAAAAAGCTAGTGAAAAATACGATAAAGCACGGGAGTATTTGATAAAGCTCAATAAAGATTTAGCTGATAAAAAGGTAGAGCAGATATACTCTGTGGCTTGGGCACCTGAGATGGAACCTCCCAGGGAAGAGGCGCAAGAGATAAAGCAGCGTGCTAAAGAGCGTGATAAGGGTTTGAGTGACCTTATCGATATGAGTACGTATAAGAAAAACATGAACTGGCTCATGTCCCAGCATACCAATCGCGGACCTGCCCCTGCTTATAAGGGTAAAGGGATGACTGCTGAGCTCCCATCTATCCGAGCGGGAGAGGCTGCTCTGGAGTTGAGGAAGAATGAGGCATTCAGAAAGAGTATAGACCGGATAAAAGATGAGTATGATAAGAACAGAAGTAAGATGCTGTTTTACAAGAAACAGATAGATATTTACGAGAGTATGGAGAGGGACATAGTACCTATAGAGAAGGTACTACAGAAACTTACATACGTACAGAAAAGCTTGCAATTTTTGGAGGCCAAAAGAGATCTCATGGATCCGGACTCTGCGGAGAAAGACCATGAGGATCTGACTGCTATTTTAGAGCAATACGATTTGACTGAGTCTGAGCTGGATAAAGCTGTCGATCTGGAGAAGTCTTCTTTTGAGCAGTACAAAGAGCTAATGGAAAATCTCAAACCAGACATACCGGCCTATAAAAAGAGTCTTGAGTCTTTCAAGAGCAAAGAAAAAATAGGTCCTCAGTCTGTTAAGAAGATGAGAGAACGTCTGATGCAGTTACGTGTAGAACGTGCTGGGCTAATTTCAAGTCGCAAAAATCTCACACACTCGGAACTTAAAAAGCATTTGGAATTTCTACAAAAACAGCGTCAGAAGATAGTTTCTAAACCTGCGGCATCTGGAGAACACGACGATGCTCGTGAGAAAGAATTTCAAAAAATATACAATACCATGGAAGCTGTTTGGAAATATCCAACAAATACGCCCAAAAAATTTCAATTTGTGGAAAAACTCTATGAAAGGCTTGATGCGCTGGGATTAACTGAGGATGAACGTGCTTATCTACTTAAAAATACAGATGACCAAATAGCAGAGTTAAAAGAACCTTTAGAAAGCGCGTCTAAGCTTTCTGAACGTGTAAGAAAACTGGATAAAGAGATTGCTGAGTTGTCGGAGAAAACTGGTGAGCCCTCTCGTCACACAGACGTGTCAGATAATGCTATGGAGTATTCTCCTTTCGAGCCACGCCATCTTTATACTCCTAGCACCCCTCAGCCTGTACCTACCACCAAAACTATTGGTAAATATGCTGCTATAGAAGACACTAGGGAACCTAAAACAGAGTTTGAGAAAGCACTCGATGAAAGAGGCTCAAAACCTGCGCCTTATATGAGAGATCTTCCCAAGCCTAAAAACTGGGAGTTTGTAGAGCACTTTTTTGATGACGCAAAGAAACAACTGGCTTATCTGGAGAGCGTAAAGAAGAAAGGCAAGGATTGGGACAGTACAATCAGTGAACACTATCTCAAATGGATAGCTGAGTTGGAGAAAGTCATACCTGCGATAGATGCTTATAAAAATCAGATTATCAAAGTAGGCCCAGAGGCAGTACCTCTTAGAGACATTGTGATTCGTTTTGAAGAAAAACTTATGGAGTATCAAGAGCTTTTCAGTCAAGCCCTGAGACAGCGTGAAGACGCCCAAAAGAGGTTAGAGGGATTACAACAAGACGTTGACTTTTTGAATACAATGTTTGACCCAGAGACCGGAGAGTATAAAGGGTTGGGCCCTGACGAGATTGCTGGTTTGAAAAAGCTGTTTTTCAAAGAACTTTATAGATATCTGGACGGGTATTGGTCATCCAGAGTGGGAGAGAACATAAGCGTGTTCGGAAAGCGGAATACAGAGTGGTATAATAATGTGTTTCGTACTTTCAAAAACGTGGCAGACGTACGTAGTAATAGGAAACTGATGACTCTTTTGAACAAGTATAAAGAGGCTACTCAGTCTGAATTCCCTAAGGATGCTTCTGTACGACTCAATAGAATACAAGCTCTACAGGAAAAGCTAGACAGTTTTGCCAGGGGTTTAAAAGATCAGACGAATCTAAAAGGCCAAGCTATTGACCCAACACGGAGCGCTGAGTACAACGAACTACTTACTAAACTGAACAACTACAAAGCACAGGCTGAACAAATAGATACGGTATTTAGGAACATGGCGAGTACCGTGATGCTTGATATTCATGATAAAACAGAGAAAAAAATAGGCGAGAAAATGGGAGAGGATAAACCTTCGGCTACTGCAGATCTTAGTAAGAAAACAGATCAGAAGTTAGAAGAATCTGTGGGTGTGATGGAAGCTAGCCTTGAAAAAGCTATAGAATTAGAAGAAGGACTAAAACAAGCAGAGATAATGGTAGAGAGTCTCGAGAAAACGGTTCCCGCGGTTCCAGCTCCTACCACAAAAACCGCGTACGACCGATCTCATCCGGATTTCGACCTGAAAATACTGTATGGGTCTGTGATGCAGAAGACGATCGCGAGTATGTTGCGGCTGTAAGAATGTCCTGTTAGTGGTGTGTGTGGGCGCTCTTTCTGAAAAGGGGGAGCGCCTTTTTTTATTTGGATATAGCCAGACGCCAGGTGGCTACGATACGGTATATGTCTACAGGGTCGTTGATGTATAGAGGCATATCCTCTAACGGTTTCGTGTACAGTAGATATCTAAGGTGGATGTATCCTGGTATATGATCGTATGATGTGAGATATATGTTTTTACCTTCCACGGACAAATAGACATGTGTCGACCCCAAAATCCATCCATAGGCATCTATGCCATGCATCCCTCTGAGATCATCCATTGCAGGATCTTTCCTACGATCATGCATCCTCGCTGCGAGTTCCCATAGCTCTTCTTGAGTGTATTCGACCATAGGAAATTTACCTGGCTATAGCCAGACGCCAGGTGGCTATGATACGGTATATGTCTACAGGGTCGTTGATATAGAGGGGCATATCCTCTAACGGTTTAGTGTATAGCAGATATCTCAGGCGAATGTCTTCTGGTATCCTATCGTATGTTGTCAGATGTATGTTTTTTCCTTCTGCAGATAGATAGACGTTTCCGGGTTCCAGGATCCACCCAAAAGCGTCTATATCATGCACTCCCCTAAGATCGTACGCCATAGGATCTTTCCTATTGTCGGGTATTCTAGCTGCGAGCTCCCACAGATCTTCTTGAGTGTATTCGACCATAGGGTTACTTCGCGATCATGAGACGCCAGCGGGCGAGTTCGGGGATGGTGTTGATGTAGAGAGGTACGTCATGTAGCGGGGTGGCGTGTAGGAATCCCCAGATAATAGATTGCGTGTGGCGGTTGATCCGTTCTTCCAGTTCATGCGCCCAGATCGTTAGAGTGTTCCTGTGGACTATGATTTTAGTGAAGTGCAAAAAATTCTCTGTGTCTATGCGCCACACGAGAATGTTTTTGAGTATCTCTATTTCTTCTTTCGTGTAGTCCATAGGAATTCACCTCGCGATCATGAGTCTCCAGCGGGCGAGCTCAGGGAAATCGTGAATATAGAGAGGCACGTTTTCCATAGGTACGTAACGTAGAAACCACATTATAGCGGCGCTATTCCCCAGGACACCGTCTAGTAGATCATCTTCGTAGGTAACATATTCTGTTTTACGTACATTTATGGTAGAGCGTGGGGGCAGCAGGGAGGATAATTTTCGCCAGGGTAAAATGCTCCTCAATACTTCTATATCTTCTTTAGAATAGCCCATTTTTATGAGGTTCATTATAGCTACACTCTCACCATTTTGATTTTGTGGGGCTCCCGACCCTGTTTCCTACGTAGGGTATCCAGGACTGCTCCCACCGCGACCGCTATCTCTCGTTTCTTGAACAGGGTGGCGTCTTTGGCTATCATAGTATAGCCGTGTAG
>Ga0315284_10016328_pt1 | contig 10538 bp, 10 predicted proteins | sample YL17G09_16_MG_FD_203696 | JGI IMG/M metagenome (GOLD analysis project Ga0315284, IMG submission 203696) | Sediment microbial communities from Yellowstone Lake, YNP, Wyoming, USA - YL17G09_16 | ecosystem: Environmental > Aquatic > Freshwater > Lake > Sediment | place: USA: Wyoming | collected...
TACGGTTTCAGGATCTATTTCACTCCCCTCTCCGGGGTTCTTTTCGCCTTTCCCTCACGGTACTGGTTCACTATCGGTCAGTAAGGAGTATTTAGCCTTGGAGGATGGTCCCCCCATGTTCAGTCAACGTTTCACGTGCGCCGACCTACTCGTTTTCACTGCACAGCGTTTTCGTGTACGGGGCTATCACCCTGTATCGCCAGACTTTCCAGACTGTTCCACTAACAACTGTACAACTTAAGGGCTAATCCCCGTTCGCTCGCCGCTACTAAGGGAATCTCGGTTGATTTCTTTTCCTCTGGGTACTTAGATGTTTCAGTTCCCCAGGTTCGCTTCATGCAGCTATGTATTCACTGCAAGATGACCAACTGATGTTGGCCGGGTTTCCCCATTCGGAAATTTTCGGATCAAAGCTAGTTTGCAAGCTCCCCGAAACTTATCGCATGCTACAACGTCCTTCATCGCCTCTCACTGCCTAGGCATCCACCGTATGCGCTTATTCACTTGACCATATAACCCCAATAAGTCTGCTTTTTTTCGCTATTCGTTTGTATGTTCATTCGAATAGGTTAAAAAGATCTGTCTTGTGTTATATCGATCAGCTTTCTTAATCGTTTTTTTCTGCTTTTGAGAACTCGTTCTTGTGTTCGTCAGTTTTAGCAGTCTGTTCACTCGGCTTCTGGCGATAATTGCTTAACGCGCTTGGCTTGGTTTACTTTCTGTTGCAACGTCGGTTCACTCGAACTCGTTTTAAGTCACTCCATGGTTTTATTCCATGAAGTTTCTTTGTTACAGATTTCCACATTGTTAAAGAGCTATTAATGCAGTTAATGCACCAATTCTATAAGGTCTCGGCTGATTCTTTATTGAGAAGTCACATATTCCTCCAGTCAGCTTGCTTCGCTGTCTTTGGGTGTTGTTGGCTCTCTCTGGAATCGAGACGTTATAGAATTGGTGGAGCTAAGCGGGATCGAACCGCTGACCCCCTGCGTGCAAGGCAGGTGCTCTCCCAGCTGAGCTATAGCCCCAGTGTTTTTCTGAGTCCCCTCGCCCACCCTCTATTTTTGTGCTAATCAAGGCAAATAATGAAGTGTGCATATGCACATGAGTCATCATTTATCGCCGAGTAGCGCAAAAATGGTGGGCCTGGGTGGACTCGAACCACCGACCTCACCCTTATCAGGGGTGCGCTCTAACCAACTGAGCTACAGGCCCTAGGCTCATACTGCGTGTGATCAAAATAATTTGTTGTGGGTACTCATGACAACGTTTTGCTGCAATTTGTAAGGAGGTGATCCAGCCCCAGGTTCCCCTAGGGCTACCTTGTTACGACTTCACCCCAGTCATGAATCACAAAGTGGTGAGCGCCCTCCCGAAGGTTAGACTACCCACTTCTTTTGCAACCCACTCCCATGGTGTGACGGGCGGTGTGTACAAGGCCCGGGAACGTATTCACCGCGACATTCTGATTCGCGATTACTAGCGATTCCGACTTCATGGAGTCGAGTTGCAGACTCCAATCCGGACTAGGACCGGCTTTCTGGGATTTGCTTACTTTCGCAAGTTCGCAGCCCTCTGTACCGGCCATTGTAGCACGTGTGTAGCCCTACCCATAAGGGCCATGATGACTTGACGTCGTCCCCACCTTCCTCCGGTTTATCACCGGCAGTCTCCCTAGAGTTCCCGACATTACTCGCTGGCAACTAAGGATAAGGGTTGCGCTCGTTACGGGACTTAACCCAACATCTCACGACACGAGCTGACGACAGCCATGCAGCACCTGTCTCAGAGCTCCCGAAGGCACTCTACTATCTCTAACAGATTCTCTGGATGTCAAGGGTAGGTAAGGTTCTTCGCGTTGCATCGAATTAAACCACATGCTCCACCGCTTGTGCGGGCCCCCGTCAATTCATTTGAGTTTTAACCTTGCGGCCGTACTCCCCAGGCGGTCGACTTAATGCGTTAGCTGCGCCACTAATCCTGTAAATAGGACCAACGGCTAGTCGACATCGTTTACGGCGTGGACTACCAGGGTATCTAATCCTGTTTGCTACCCACGCTTTCGTACCTCAGCGTCAGTTCTAGTCCAGGGAGTCGCCTTCGCCACTGGTGTTCCTTCAGATATCTACGCATTTCACCGCTACACCTGAAATTCCACTCCCCTCTACTAAACTCTAGTCCGCCAGTTTCAAATGCCGTTCCCAGGTTGAGCCCAGGGCTTTCACATCTGACTTAACGAACCGCCTACGCACGCTTTACGCCCAGTAATTCCGATTAACGCTCGCACCCTCCGTATTACCGCGGCTGCTGGCACGGAGTTAGCCGGTGCTTCTTCTAAAGGTAATGTCAAGCTACCGGGTATTGACCGGCAGGTTTTCCTCCCAATTGAAAGTGCTTTACAACCCTAAGGCCTTCTTCACACACGCGGTATTGCTGGATCAGGCTTGCGCCCATTGTCCAATATTCCCCACTGCTGCCTCCCGTAGGAGTCTGGGCCGTGTCTCAGTCCCAGTGTGGCTGATCGTCCTCTCAGACCAGCTATAGATCGTCGCCTTGGTAGGCCTTTACCCTACCAACTAGCTAATCTAACGCAGGCTCATCTCATAGCGCGAGGTCCGAAGAGCCCCCGCTTTCCCCCGTAGGGCGTATGCGGTATTAGCGTGGGTTTCCCCACGTTGTCCCCCACTATGAGGCAGATTCCTACGCGTTACTCACCCGTCCGCCACTCGTCAGCGCCCGAAGGCCTGCTACCGTTCGACTTGCATGTGTTAAGCATACCGCCAGCGTTCAATCTGAGCCATGATCAAACTCTTCAGTTTATATCATTTTGCCACTCAATAAGATGAGTAACCAATCTTGGCTCGACTTCAGATTCAAACGTTTATAATTTCTTATCTACGTAAGTTCTCATGTCGACTATTTATTACAAGCATAAATTATCACCACAAGCACCCACACAAATTATTTTGATCAGGTTTTTAAAGAGCGCCAGAGATATATATCCCCGGTTGAGCTGGACAATTATACAGCGCTAATTTGAGTTGTCAACGTCAAGATAACTTTATTTTGTTTTCGACCTTATCAATTCCACCACCAAACTTTGAATAAGCTCAAAACGCTAAAATTATGACCGTCAATGCGAGAAAAAATTCATTGTTTCGGTAATTTGTTGCTTTGCATCATGCAGTAGCTGCAGTGACATTTTTGGAGATAAGGGTTGATTTTGGAGTTTTTGAAGCGCTGGAAGAGTTGTAATTAAAGGGAGGTTAGCATTGTCCATAGATGCCAGCAAATTATGATACTTGGCCAATATCACAATATCATTCAGATCGAATTCCTTAGATGTGCTTGTAAACCAGTCTGTGGACCGCAGGGGAATGTGCTTTAGATTATCCGGAAAGCCCCATTTCTCAAGGATGATAGAGCCAATTTGCCCTTGCAGTTCGTTTATGCAAAGCTCAATATCGGACGACTGACAAACATCTTTTGATAAGCTCTCAGAAAAAGTTAAAATCGGCAGGGCGCCAATATTATGGATAAGACCTGCCAGCAAGGCTTCATCAGGATCTACTTTTTTCGTCAATTGAGCCAATGTGTGACTAATACTGGAGACTTTAATACTTTGCAACCAGCTTTGCTGCATTAGTTTTTTTGTTAATGGGTTTTGGCTTTTAATCAGGTTGTTCATGCTGAAAGATGTGGCCAGATTGCGTGTGGTCGTCAAACCTAAGCGACTGATGGCGTCAAAGCAATTACTGATGGGATTCAGTGGTCTATAAACAGGACTGTTGACGACCTGAATAAGTTTGGCTGAAATAACCGGATCCATATTAACGATTTTGACAATGCCGGCAATATCGCAATTTTGCTGAATCGCCTTGCGCAATTGAATGGCGATGTCCGGAAAATTGGGCGCCTTAAGTTCCCCCTGCATAAAATGCTGGTAAAAACGAATAAAAAAAGGATTACCTTTAAGATTATCAGAGGTTTTTAGCTCATTACTCGTGGTGGCGATAGGCTGTTGCTTGCTCTGGAGTATAACTTTGGGGAGATAGATCACAGTTACATTTGATCTGGCAATTGCCGTAAAATCATGCTGCTTTCCTGTGCATAGAGGATACAGCGCCTTAAAAGTGTTTGCACCTATTTCAAGTCCGGAGCCATTATTGGCCTCCATATATATGCTGCCACTGACCAAATATATTAACGACTCAACTTCAGTGCCTCTGTTAAAAATCATAGCTCCTGGCTTGAAGGTTGCTGAAGTCACACTTTATTGCTCTATTTCATTTTCACTCAATAGCTGAGCCAGGGGCAGCAGTCTTTTTAAAAATGAGACGGATAATTTGATTTCTTTTGTTGTAGTTATAGTCGTAGTTATATCGGTGTCGACAGAGAGGGAATCTGATTTAACATTGCTTGTATCTTTATGTAACGCTTTCTTCTTGAAAATATTCCAGAACATGACTATGAAAGCCCCTGTATTAGTAGCCGAATTGAATTTTTTGCAATAGTAAGCGACATTCAGCTGATTTACGAGGAAAAAATCGGTCTGTTGGATTACTGTGATTCATATCAGTCGATTTACAACCTGCGTTATTTCTTTTTGAAATAAAAAATCTGCTTGTTAGATTCTTTTATCAAGCAAACGATTTGATGCCCAGTCTGGTCTGAGTAAACACCAAAATCCAGATGCGCAGCAGGATCGGTTGCGATCACTTTGACAACATCGCCGCTAGTCATGTTCATCAAGGCTTTTTTCAGGCGCAACAATGGTAGTGGACAGTTCAATCCGCTGGCATCAACTTCCAGGTTAAATTCGATCATGGTTTTTTAAGTTTTCTCAACTAAGTTGGGTGCGCCTATAATGCCACCCTCTTTTAAATCCAAGAATCATCGTAACTCAATGGATTATTTTCCCATATTTATAAAGCTTAAAGACCAGGATTGCCTGGTTGTCGGTGCAGGCGAAATCGCCGCCCGAAAAATTGAATTGCTGGCACGGGCCGGTGCAAATATCACCGTGATCGCCAGCGAAATAAGTCACGCAGTATTGAACCTACAATCAACTCATAACCTAACATTGCTGCAAAAGCCCTTCACCCCTGTTGATCTTGGTGAATTCAGACTGGTGGTCTCAGCGACTGATAATACAGAAATCAACCGCTTGGTTGCCAAAACAGCTAATGAGCAAAATATCCCTGTTAATGTGGTCGATAATCCCGAGCTTTGCAGCTTTATTTTTCCAGCCATTATCGACCGCTCACCGATTATTGCCGCTGTTTCCTCGGGTGGCGCTGCACCGGTATTAGCTCGATTACTCAGAGCCAAAATAGAAACGGCGATTCCTCCTGCCTATGGTCAACTAGCTTCTATGGCTGATAAGTTCAGGGATAAGGTCAAGAAGCATATAAAAAAACCTGCACAACGCAGGATTTTCTGGGAAAAGATATTGCAAGGTTCTGTCGCTGAACTGGTCTTCTCCGATAATGAGCAGGAAGCCGAACGGCAATTGGAGCAAACCTTACTCAAGCAAGATCAAACCACCAACCCTGGCGAAGTCTATTTGGTTGGCGCAGGCCCTGGCGCGGCTGACTTATTAACTTTTAGGGCATTACGATTGATGCAACAGGCCGACGTGGTGGTTTATGACCGGCTGGTTTCGCCGGAGATTCTCGATTTAGCTCGCCGGGATGCGGAAAAAATTTACGTCGGCAAACAACGACAAAATCATGCGCTGCCACAGGAATCAATTAATACCCTACTGGCTGACCTGGCTAAAGCCGGAAAGAGGGTGGTACGCCTAAAAGGTGGCGATCCGTTCATATTTGGTCGCGGTGGTGAAGAAATTGAAACTCTAATGCAGCAAGGCATTAATTTTCAGGTGGTTCCCGGAATTACTGCGGCTTCCGGCTGTGCAACCTACGCCGGCATCCCGCTAACCCATCGTGATCATGCACAATCCTGCACCTTCGTCACCGGGCACCTAAAGGATAATTCCGTCAATTTAAACTGGACGCAACTTGCAGCGCCCAATCAAACCATCGTCATCTATATGGGACTGGTTGGCCTGGAAAAAATCTGCCAATCTTTAATTGCCCACGGCAGTCCCAAAGATTTACCTGTCGCGATTGTCCAGCAAGGCACTACGTCCAACCAGCGAGTAATTACCGGCACATTGACAACATTGCCCAGTAAGGTTGCCAGTCAGGACATCAAACCACCGACCTTGATCATTATCGGCACGGTAGTAACGCTGCATGACCAGCTAAGCTGGTTTCGGACTTGTAGACCGTAATAAGTCTGTGCGAGCAACTGCGAAAACCGGCCTGCGCTTTCAGTTATCGATCACAACCGTTAATGATAATTGCCCAGAGAAAATAAAAAATAAAACAATTGAATTTTTACGTCAAATTCCCTATGCTTTCCGAGTTTTAATTTTAATTGAATTGTTATTTCTTTCAAAAACAACAATTCTTTTTTACCACCAGAGGAGAGATCAATATGAAAAAAACATTAGCTACATTAGCGGGTATTGCTTTAATCACTTTAAGCGGTTCAGTATTTGCCGACGAAGCAACTGATATCGGTAAGAAAATTTACGAACGTGCATTCGGTCGCGGTTGCGGCACATGTCACGATATTGCTTCAAACCCACAATTGTCGGCTCTAATTAAAGCCGGTTCATTAGACAGAGGTAAATTCGAAACTGTTCTCAAAGAAGGCAAAGGCGGCATGCCAAAAGCTGTTGCTGAGATCATGAAAAATCCTGCTGTTGTTAAAGCTGCATACGGAGAAGATCAAGCTGTTGATGCACTTTACAAATATCTGGGCGGAAATTAATCCCTGATCGACAAACAAAAAAGCCGCCCATGTCGTAGACTTTTGGCGGCTTTTTTATGCCTAAAAAATAACCACTTAAAGCTAATCATTACGGGTGCTGATTTATTATAATGTTAATTATACGAAAACGTGGGAACCGTATTGCTCAATCTTATCCCAAAACTGTTGCCATCTTCCTTTGGACTGAACCAACGCACGTAAAGATAGAATCACTTTAGCTCCTTTGTCTTTCCAGCGCATACCCGACCCACAAAGTCGTTGCTTTACCAGCGTCTTGCAAGCGGCTTCGGTGACGCCTGAGCCAATGGGTAAGTTTTTTTCGGTATGCCTTGCATAATCCATCATCTGATTATGATTCTTAAAATAGGTTAGCGCGGCCTGCAAATTCTCTTTGACTGTTTTTGTCAGGCTATTTTTTTTTGGCCAATTTTTCCATTTCATTAATCAGTGTGTCGACTGCACCGGGTTCTCGCTTAAGTTGTTTGCAGCGTTCATCTAGCCAAATTATGCGCTTGGGTTTGTCCGTTTTCCCAGGATAAGCTGCGTAAGAGACGTTTACCAGATACTCGGTGACATGAAAAAAATCCAGTAATTGACGACTGGTATATTGCTCCAAAAACGACCAATTGTCTTTTGCTCCATCCGCAATACCTAAATAGAGGGCGTCGGGATAGAGTTTTTTGACCGTAGCAATTTCTTGTTCCAAGCGCTGAAAAAAAGTGCCTTTTCCGTATTCTGGAGCCTCACCGATATAAACAGTATACAGACGTTTGCCGGTGACATCGTATAGCGAAATATTACCCACCATCGCTTCTCGATAACTAGATGGCAACAGTTTTGGGATAAGATTGAGCAATACGGTTCCCACGTTTACGTATAGCTGACATTATAAAGAATCAGCGCCCATCCTTACCCAAATAACTTACTTTGGTTACTTTACAAGGTAAGCGGTAGCGATTTTTAATCCAGATGCCCGCAACTGCGGCCAGCATCAACCCGCATGAAGCGAGAGTCACATAAATCAGACGTTTTAATTGAGACATTTCCTGCATTAACTGCTCATTAGAAACAACTACCTTTCCTTTCTTGGCTGGCTCTGAATAGGCACGAAGTACTTTAAGGTCGTTTTTCAAATCTTCTATCGTGCCGATAGAACTGGACACAGTACCTACCCGTATACTTTCTTCCAAGGCGTTTAATTTGCTTTCGATTGAGCCGCTAACCAAACCGACCAACTGTCCTTTCAGGGCGTTAACTTCTGCCGACAACACGGGATTCATCTCAGCCGCATAGGTCTCGGTAGCGGTGGCATTTTTATACCGAGTTATAAAGCTATCCGTTGGGAACAATAAAAAGCCCGCTATAAAAACGACAACCATCAAGGTACCGACTATAGCCAGCAACAACCTGTTGACTTTCATTAATGCATGATGCGATGGTATTGTTTGCAAGACTGTAGGGGCGTTAACATGCAACGTCTCCTCTACTGAATTTATCTTATCTATATCGCTCATTAATTACTCCCCCTCGGATCCAGGAACCCATAGCAACCCACTATCCTGACCGAACAATTATTATTTTTCATAACAAACCTGTCGGTAGACGTGCTACCTGACCCATGATTATACAAGTTTAATACTCAAATCCTGCATTTTATTTAGGTAACGGGTGTGATTTAAAGTGCGGTTTTTTAGCCCCCTATCCAGCAGGAGAGGAATTTTGCGCTTCGCGCTGAATAGGTACTGATCGTTTACCTTGAGTATAAACAACACTATTAATAACACCCTTAGGTAACATGGGCGCGAATTTATTCACGTGGTGATTAAAAAGCGCGAATAAATTCGCGCCCATAATATAAACCTAAAGGCAGCGAACCCATGCCACCTACAAGTATTACCTTAAGCGCTTAGCGGCGGCTATTCTCATTCTCAGCGCATTCAACTTGATAAAACCTTCTGCATCCTTTTGATTATACGCACCGCCATCATCTTCAAAGGTGGCAATGCTTTCATCAAATAGGCTATCGGTATCGGAAGCGCGCCCGACAACGATGACATTGCCTTTATAAAGCTTGAGCCTGACCTTGCCATTAACATTCACCTGAGACGCATTTATCATGGTTTGCATCATTTCTCGCTCAGGGCTCCACCAGTAACCGTTATAGATTAATGAAGCATAACGCGGCATCAGCTCATCCTTTAAATGCGCCACTTCCCTGTCCAACGTTAATGATTCAATCGCACGATGCGCCTTGAGCATCACCGTACCGGCCGGTGTTTCATAACAACCCCGCGATTTCATGCCGACATAGCGATTTTCCACAATATCCAAGCGGCCGATACCATTGGCACCAGCCACCTTGTTTAATTGCTCCAAAACTGTCGCCGAAGTGCAAGGCACATTATCAATCGCGACAATATCACCCTGACGGTAAGTCAGCTCAATGTAAGTTGCTTGATCGGGTGCGGATTCAGGCGAAACCGTCCAGCGCCACATGTCCTCTTCAGGTTCCGCCCAAGGATCCTCCAAAATCCGACCTTCATAAGAAATATGCAGCAAATTAGCATCCATTGAATAAGGCGATGCTTTACCTTTTTTCATTTCCACCGGGATATTATGTTTTTCAGCATAGGCCAGCAACGTCTGACGTGAGGTTAAATCCCACTCCCGCCAAGGTGCAATAACGTGAATATCGGGGCGCAATGCGTAAGCGCCCAGCTCAAAACGCACTTGATCATTACCTTTACCGGTTGCGCCGTGAGAAATGGCATTCGCCCCGGTTTCATTGGAGATTTCAATAAGCCGCTTGGCGATTAACGGCCGGGCAATCGAGGTGCCCAGCAAATATTCACCTTCGTAAACCGTATTGGCGCGGAACATCGGAAAAACATAGTCACGTGCAAAATCTTCGCGCAAGTCTTCGATGAAAATATCTTTAATGCCCATCGCTTGTGCTTTGGCTCGCGCAGGCTCTACTTCTTCGCCCTGCCCCAAATCAGCCGTAAAAGTAACGACTTCGCAGTCATACACATCCTGTAACCACTTAAGAATAACGGAAGTATCCAGACCTCCAGAATAAGCCAATACCACTTTATTAATTTCCGACATAACGCCTATACCCTGAGTTAAAAATGCTGCAAAGTATACCGGAAAATACAAGTTTCGACAGCAACGTACGCGCTTTGGGGTGCGATTCAAACTGATGTGTGGACTAAACTTAGAATTTATCCCATATAAAGGTCAAGCCATGACAGAACAACAGATGCCGAGCGACGAAGCCATCATGCGGAGTCTCAATGCAAACCCACAAATCAAAAGCCGAATCGCCGCACTACTTGCCGTGATAGAAGACGCAGCCGACGATTTGAAGGAAGCCGACGCTGCCGAGATGCGCCTGATCGAAGAGATGCGCCGTATGGGTCAAGAAGCCATGCAAGCTTGGGCGAACAGACAAAACGAAATAACAGAACAGGAAGTTCGTCAAGTCGGACAAGTGCATCGCCACGGCTAATCGGTTCTTGTTGCTTTCATTTTAAAAAACAATATGTTGTGCTCATATCCAAACATTTAGCCCCTTGACATTAAAATATCATCATAGATTCAACACGTTATATAATTGCATTCAGTTGAACCTAATAAAATACCAATAAGTTACAATTAGAACCGTTTCGCCGTGAGTGCATCGCGAGGGTAAA
>Ga0315284_10016329_pt1 | contig 10537 bp, 19 predicted proteins | sample YL17G09_16_MG_FD_203696 | JGI IMG/M metagenome (GOLD analysis project Ga0315284, IMG submission 203696) | Sediment microbial communities from Yellowstone Lake, YNP, Wyoming, USA - YL17G09_16 | ecosystem: Environmental > Aquatic > Freshwater > Lake > Sediment | place: USA: Wyoming | collected...
GAGCAAAATTCTGTATAGTCAGTCTCTTTATCAAAGACTATTTTATCATCTATTTCGCAAGGTTTTTTGTCTGTCATTGCTTCCTCAAATTAAAATACGGCAAGCAAACTGCCGCCGTATTTAATATAATAATAAAATAAGAAGTCTATTTAGTCTAGTGTGCATTCTTTGCAAGCATCTGCTACTTGAGCGGCAAGATCATCCACCTTCCTGCACGGACCTCGCGGAGCGCCTCGTGAGAAAGCTCTTTCTACGCGTTCTGCAGCAACCATAAAACCTCTAATTGCAGCTTTTTGCTTATTGGTCATGCCACCTGAAGATTTTTCTTCATCTTCGTCTTTTGCAGCAGCTTGGACAAGTTTCTGAGCGGCAATGTGAAGTGAGGCAGCCTCTTCAGTTTTACCTTCTTGATCGAGGCGATCGGCCAATTCTAAAAGACTTTTTACTTCAGCTAAATGAATCGTCATATTATTTGCTCCCTTTGTTAAAGTACTGTTTGTACAATTTAATTAAATATTTTTCAATAATAACTGTTGCGCCTAGGCGCCTTTCAATCAGCAGACCTAGGACTATGCTTAGAACTAACGATATCAAATCGAAATTCAAACATGGGCTCCTCTTCACATCAAAATGAGGCTTACTGATGTGTGATGTCTAAATATCAATAGGTTCGTTAAAATTGTTCAAAAATGATGTTATTTGGTCTGAATCAGAGTGATTTTGGCTTGTTTAAGAATTAAAGTAAAGGAAAAGTTATGCACAATAAGTGAATTTTTAACAATGTGAATAGTAGAGTTGAGTTGTTTTGCTATTTGAGGATATGAAAAATCAAGAAGAGGCTCTAAGGCTTCCTTAGGAAGGATATTGGATATCATTCCTTTACGTCTTTGATCGGGAGATCCAGTTTTTGTCATATATATTATATATAAATTACAGAGAGATAAGTCATAGAATTAAATTCTCTATTTCAATTCCAACTGATTGTAAAAGATCAAGTCCAGAGATGTCTCTATATTGTTCACTATAATAAACTTTTTTAACATTACCAAGATTTATCAATCTTTTTGAACACATGATACAAGGAATCGCTGTAACAAATACAATTTTTTCTAGGAATCTTGGAGAGTCGCAATTTACTACACAATTATCTTCAGCGTGTAGGCAACCACAGGCACCTGAAACATTGGGATGATCACAGCCATTGGAGAGGCCAGCGGCATTACCGTTATATCCTACTGCTAGGACCTTTCTAAAGTCTGTTGTGGTGATCACACAGCCAACTAATTTGCGCTGACATGTAGATCTTTGAGCTAGGTCAAATGCGAGCTTCATATAAATTTGCTCAAAGTGAGGACGAATGAGAGGTATATTATTCTCAGAAGATTCATGCTTTTCAAGTTCGGAGATAGATTCTTTCTTAAGAGCTTCTTTGATTACTTTTTGAACTCTTTTACTCATCCTCTTTTTTCCTTAAAAACCAACAATCATCATTTAGACTCACTTGCCTTAATTGAAGTGGCGTTAAATAGGAATACATTTGTTTCCATTTAACATTCGCTCCCAATACCTTGTTATCCTCAAAATCAAACCAAAAGCTATAATGAGATGTCGGCCTCTCCTCCCAAGGAGTAGAGTGCCCTAACACTACAGAACCACCTTTTTTGATATGATTGATAATTTCTGTAGCTGTTACTTGTAGTTTATATTCGCAGGAAAAGTCATACTTCTTAGCGGCCCATCTTAGAGCCTTATTCATATCGAGAGTTGTGGTACCTTCTTTATCTGTCTTACATAGTTTAAATAAGCGATCATATACCTTATCATTCGGTTGTAAATCAAACCAAACTAAAGCATTAAAAATTGCGATAGGTCCACAATCATATTCAGTTTTTTGGAGAATAAAAGAGTTAAGAGGCTTTTTGGCTTTTCCAGTAATCATACGATGCTTGCCTTACCAGCTCTTGTTCATCTATCATAAGAAGAGCAATATTATTGTCGCTTAATTGAACTATGCGTGAAGTGTCAATTATGACGAACATATCGTTTATCTTTTCTTTTTGGATAGTGTCATTTAGAAGTTGATACGAAGTGGCTGTAACTTGAAGATGCGTTTCTTTGTAGTGGGAGGTCTCTGAGGTGTAGAAGAGGATAGAAGATACGTTATGGACACGCTCAATGTGAATTAATTCAGATTCGGTGATGAGAAAACTATCATTGAGCGACTTAATTATCTGCTTGCGAGTATCCATAACGTTTTTAAGAGATTAATCTCCTTCTCCTTTTGATTTTTTCATTTGTTCGAGCAGCTCTTGACGTGCTTGCTTACAAAGTTTGCTCAATTCACTCAAAGCCTTACGAGCTGAGCGACCGCGAGAAACTGTGCCACTGAATGCTTTTTGTGAATCCACTTGGATTTGATCATGTAGTTGTTTTAGTTTTTGAAATGTATCAGTCATTTTGTACTCCTAAAGTTATACTCATCTTACTCTGTCTTATGTCTATAGATCAATATATTTCACTTATTCGGATTAAAGTAATTATATCCAGTAGGTAGCCTATTGCCTAACACGATATCTACTAACATCTTTTAGTCACTTGACTCTAACTCAATTTTTAATATTAATTTAAAATGAAGTATAAAGGTCAAAAAGTAAATCATTTTACACTCTTATTGCGTTTCCGGCAGAAAGCTAAGACTTTTTGGAGATGTCAGTGCATTTGTGGTAAAGTTATAGATATATTTGGAAGAATTAAACATTCTTGTGGCTGCATGAGGGGACATGATAGAAGGCTAAAACGTGATGGCAATCTAGATATGGCAGCCTTTAGGTCGAGGTATAATGAGTACTGTTCCAGTGCTCAGAGGCGGGGAATTATCTTTGATTTAACTTTTGAAGAAGCTTATATTCTTTTTCGGCAATCTTGCTCTTACTGCAAGCAGCTTCCATCTATACGAATTGGATTAAATAAAAAGTTTGATCATAAACTTTCTACCTTAACTAGTGGATTAGATAGAGTAAACAATGCAGCAGGCTATACTAGAAACAATACCGTTAGCTGCTGTACGAGTTGTAATTATGCAAAGCACACATTATTGCTAAGTGATTTTTTATATTGGCAGTCTCAGATTATTAAGTTTCAAGGACATAGTTTTTTTATAAATAAGGAGGTGCTTGATACCTATGCTAGTAGGATACTTTTAAACACAACAGAATCAGGCTCACTAAAAAGAAAAGACAAGGAGCTACTAGCTCTGCACGCATCAATGATACGCTATGTAGGTTGTGCCAAAAGAAGAAATATTCTATGGAGCCTAACAATAGCTGAGACACTTACTCTCTTTAAAGAAAAATGCTGGTATTGCGGGGCCAGTCCAAGTATAAAGCTTAGTGGAGGAATATCCTCCAATCGAAAACATGTTTTCAACAAGAATATATTACAACAAGCGATACAAGGTATAGATAGAGTAGATAGCACTAAAGGATATATATCAAATAATGTAGTACCTTGCTGCACTATTTGTAATAGAGCTAAGAGTACTTTATCTTTAGTTGATTTTAAAGCATGGATTAAAAATCTCAACTCTTATCTTGGACGGAATAAAGGCCAAGCTGGATCTAATTCACTTCCAGATATAATTGATGTAAGTAGCTGTGCACATCCAGCAGAAAAAGCAAATCCATAGCCATTACAACCTGCTGCTGTATAGATTAAACCGTCAACAGGACCAACTAGAGGTAGTCCTCCAGAAGTACTTCCCATAATGCCACTCCAGCTTATAGGAAACTTTGTAGTGGGCTTAATAAAGGTAAATTTCTCTCTAGCATATGTTTCAAGTCCAATACTTATTGAGGGATTTATATCTAGCTCGTAAGTACCTATTTCACCTGCTGTATGATGTCTCCACCCACCAAGTAAAAGTCTTTTTTCAAGCTCATTTCCAACTATTGTTCCATACATGTATCCGAATTCTGACGAAAAAGAAAATTTAGGAGTGCTACTATCAATTGGGTCTGAGACTACTATTTGTCCTCTAAAAGGGATTATTTTTTCTTTAAAATAAGAATCTATAAGAGGAGAATAGGCATTTGTTGCTACGATAACCATATCATGGGTAGAAGTACTATTATCATGATATGTCACTGTAATAGAGTTATATCCATTTGCTTTTAGTTCTTTTACTTTAAAGGAGTGAAAAGCAATTCCATTGCTTTCAAGATGAGAGCGAACGCCATTGCGAAATTTAGAAGGATTTGCTTGAGCTGATAGGGAGCATAGGCGGGCATTCAACACTTCTTTCACCCCATAATTACTAGGTATCGTTGATAACTCACAATAATTAAAGCCATCTTCATTTAAAAGATCTATAGATCTTTGTAACTGCTCTTCCTCTACCTTATTCCCAGGTATTGCAAAGTAGTTGCCTTGTAGATAGTCACATTCTATATTGAGGTCAGTAATTATTTGTTTTATTAAATTACATGATTTTACTGAAAAAGCAAAAAGCCTTTTAGCATCTTCTCTTCCACGAAGATCAATTAGGGCTGAGTAAGACTCAGCAGCGCCAAAAAGGATATGTCCTGCATTCCTAAAATAAGAAGCATTCTCAGTGCCGCAATCTACAAGAGTAATGTCACTGTATTTTTCTTTAAGTAGAAAATAAGCAACAGAAACTCCAGTAATTCCTGACCCAATGATTAGAATAGAACTATCTTTAGGTTTAGAATTTTGAGAAGTAGGTGATGTAGCATCTTGTAGCCAATATGTCATAGATCCTATATTTGCAGTAAGGAACAAAAGTCTTGTTGACCTTATTATTTTAATCTCTTACTATATAGTTAGGAGAATAGCTTATGAGCAAACAACCTAAATTAATAATTTGCGATCTCGACTCAACACTCTATTCATGGTTTGAGTACTTCTCATTTTCTACAAAAAGATCCATAGAGACTGCGGCTACTATCACTGGGATTGCCTATGAGAAGCTTTGTGAAGAATATAAGCAAATTCTTGATATAGAAGACTGCATAGAACATCCCTTTATCATTCAACAACTACCATCTATTCTTGCTCACTACGATAATAACATCGATAGAGTATTAAATGAATGCTCGGAACCTGCAAGAACACAATTTAAGTTAACAGCATATCCATATCTAAAGCCATATTCTAACGTATTAAAGACACTACAAAAACTAAAAGCTGACTATCCTAATACAAAATTGGTAATCTTGACAGATGCCCCCTTACAATTAGGTATCCATCGTTTAGGTAAATTGGGACTACTACATTACTTTGATGGGGTTTATGGACTTGAAAATCCTAGAATACCATTAGTTCAGGGAAATGTTGCTGTTACTAAGGAAATTCTATTTAAGAACTTGGATAAGTGGAAGTATGGATTCATAGGGCGATTGCGTGAATTACCAAACGATTACAGAAAACCAAGTGCTAAGGGTTTCAAAAACATACTGCTTGACTTTAATATGGAGCATTACACAAAAGACGATATCTTTTATGTTGGGGACAATGTGTTCAAGGATGTTAAATTAGCAAATGACTCAGGTGTTACATCCTTCTTAGCACTTTATGGCTTAAAGATTGATCCTCTTAGTCTAGCAGTTCTAAGAGAATTCTCTCCTGAAAGATTCATTCATAAAGGTATCGACTTAAGCCAAGAAGCTAACTATCCCAAACCTGATTATATTCTTGAAGATTTCTCTGAAATTCTAAATGTTATTTCTCCAGAAGGTTGATAACATAATTCCTGAGGATCCTTAAATTATTTATAGTTTTTTAACTTCTTCAAGTCTTGCCATCTGTGATAATTACTCACAATACACTCTTCGTGTTTTTTAAAACAGGCATCTTGAGCTTGTTTGTTGCAAGTCTGTTTAGAGACCTTTCCTTCGCAGTGATTATGAGCTTGAAGGAAACATACATCCTTGAAGTTGAAGCAATATCTATTTGTTTGCTCGTAGGCTTGATAGTCGACTGATTCTTCTAGATCTGCTACCTTCTTATGAAGGGCTTGAAGATCATTCGAAGAAGGGGTAGTAGTAGTGGTAGTAGTAGTAGCACATCCTACAAGTAACATGCTAAGTATGATAATTTTCATATAATTCCTTTAGTCTGTGTTCTGCAAGTTCTCTGATTTCTTTTCTTGGAGAAACTAAATAAATTGCAATTTGTTGTCTACTACAATATCTGATTTTTAGAAATGTCTTCTTTTTAATTTCAACGTTGCGAACATAATATTGCTCGTCTCCGCCAATCCCGTAATTCACAACAGCAGGACCATCTAAGTTATGCTGTTCACCGCGAACCCAGTATTCTTTCCTATATCTTCCTATAATTAGGGCAGGACCATCTTCTCTATGAAGTGGCTGGGTGTAATTTATTTCGTTAGTCACTGTTCCGTCCATGTGGTAAGATAAAAAGGGAGGATGAGCTTGTTGCCAAAGATACATGAGTAGGATGGGGATAAAAACACCTAAAACAATAATTAGAATAATAGTCATTGAATATGATACTATCTAAACAATAAAAGTCGTGATGCGAGTTAGTTTAACAAGTCTATATAAGAGGAGTGATCAATGGCTACCATAATCGCTAAGTCAGAGGGCAAGCAAATTGGCTCATATACATTGTATGTAAGTCTAGTTCACCACAACGGCATGGAGGTGTGGCAGGCTGAGGCATTTGAAGGCTGGGACATGGCAGAACCAGTACTAGTCACCACCTCAATGTCAGAGCATGGGGCCAAGAATACAATGCAAGTAGCCATGCTCAAGCTATATAAAACTCGGCAGAGTAAACAAGAATTCAAGGAAGATCCTGACTACACCTTAAATTACAAGGACGTGTAGTATAAAACAAAAAATGACAATGAATTAAGAAGTCAGATGTAATTAAGGCTTCATTAGAAGCCTTTTCTTTTTGGACAAATATGAAAGCAATAATAGTAGATCTTGAACTAACACAAAATCCTGGTCATAAGCCTGCAATCATCCAAATTGGGGCAGTACTAGTAAATACTAGAGCTCATCAAGTTTTAGATACTTTCAATATGATTGCAAATCCAGGACAGATTCCTAACGATTTTATTGTCAATCTTACAGGTATTTCTGTAGCACAGGTTGAAAAAGCTGAGCCACTCAAAGATGTTTTACATTGGTTTTGGAAATGGATTGAAGATAGCGGTTGTGGTAACACTCTATACGACTGGGGAAGTGGCGACGTCTGGGCTCTAAAAGAAGCCTCGAGAGATCATGGAGTAATTATTCCTAGACTTCATACTCTTGATCTAAAAGAAATGTCTAAAATGTTCAGACAAGCAAAGGATGCTAAGTCTAAGGGTGGACTATCAAAAACTCTTGAATTATTTGGAATGGGCTTTCATGGGCGGCCACACGATGCTCTAGATGACGCATTCAATACGGCGCTTCTACTCTTTAGATTTGAAGAAATGATTACTTTTGCTTGTAGCGTAGAAAAGACTCATGGTTCACCTAAGGTAAGAAATTTAACTGATGCCATAAAGCAATTCGAAGATTTAAAGGATAAAAAATGAGTATAAAAATAGCCTGCATTAGCGATACACACACTCAGCATAGGGATATTGAAATTCCTGAATGTGATTTACTTGTCGTAACTGGCGACCTCACTTATCGAGGAGAACTTAGTGTATTGAGAGATTTTAATACTTGGTGTGGAGAGCTTAAGGAACAAGGTACAGTAAAAGAAGTTGTTGTAATCAGTGGGAACCATGACCTAACAACAGATCCAATAAAGCCAGAGTATTATTCTGCTTTCAGAGATTTATTTACTAATTGCGTTTATCTTCAGCATGAAGTTGTGGAGGTTATGGGATTGCGCATATGGGGCTCTCCTGCTAGCCCATTTTTTTGCAATTGGGGACATAACTTTCATCGTGGCGAAGATATTCAAAAAATTTGGGATCTAATGCTTGCAGATCATGAAAAGGGTCAACTTGATATTATATTGACTCATGGTCCTGTTTATAAAATTCTAGATTGGGTTGTAAGAGAAGATTGGACTTTTGATCCTGCAGTTGGTAGTAGACTAAAGAAGACAAAGGACTATGTTGGATGTAAAGATCTTTTGAAAGCTGTTGAAAAGATTCAACCAGCGCTCCACGTTTCAGGACATATTCATTGTGCCGCAGGGCATAAAGAGAAGAATGGAACGCTTTTTGTTAATGCCTCTACTTGCACTGAAGAGTATAAGCCTCATAATCCACCTATTGTAGTCGAGTTAGAAAAAGTAGATGGTAAGTGGAAAGCTAAAGTATCTAAGTAGTTTTTACTTCTGTTTGCAATACGGACAAGGGCCACCTGCAGAGCGAGTGGCTCTTATTCTTTGTATGGTTTCTTTTATGTGATGTATTTGGGTTGGGCTAGGAGTTTCTTGAATTATATCTTGCATCGTCTTTGGTTGAGACATAGCACTTTCTAAAGGATTTATACTTAAAGGATCAATAGGAATAACTCCCTCCTCTCTAAGAATTTCTAATAGTTCCTCCTTAGCATCTTTAATCTCTTGAAACATTTCTGGATTGCCACTTGGCTTATCTGGATGATGTTCGCGAGCCTTTACCTTAAAAGCATCTTTAATATCTTTTTCAGTAAGCTCGAGTTGTTGAGTAGTATCAAATCCCAATGTATCGAGAAGTTCTTTTTTAGACTTTGCTAGTCCTTTACTGCAGATTGGGCAGTGTCCTGATTCTCTTTTAAAGCGTTTATCCATGTAGTATAGGAACATATCAATATAAGTAGATTGAGTTAATGAGACTAAAAACAAAGAAAGACTAGAATATTGGAGGACCTAATGCTAGAAGAACAACTTAAGACTCTTTGGCAAGATCAATACGAAGATCTCTTCTTTGAGACTAATGCCTACTGTCATTTCAATATGATAAGTACTTCTGAATGCTCAGAGCTATTTGAAAGCTGTAGGAGTCAAATTCAAGAGACTTTTCATCTAATTAAGACAAATCTGTCATTAGCTCTAACTTCAGAGCATCCCTACCTAAGACTTTTTGCAGAACTAATCTCAAAAACTCTTGCTTGATGATTTGTCTTTTCTTGTATTCTTTGTATAAATTAGCAATCAAAAACTAGTACCGCAGGAGCGCTTATGAAAATAAATCAGCTTTATATTTGGATGAGACAAGCCGAAAAAAGAGTAACGCCTAAAAAAGCAACCTATGAGGATATTTATCCTAATGAACACTGGAGAGACTCAAAAAAAGATTGCTATTGCCAGTTTATTATGGAAGGAAAACTCTGGACATCAATCATTACTTCAACTCAATATCATTACATTGAAACAAATGAGCGCCAAAATGGCGAGTGGGTTATTGGATATAAGAGAATGAAAGGATACAGAGTTGTTGGCCTAGACGGTGCCATTGACGCCCGAGACATTATTATACTTGGAAGAAATGCCAACCTACTCATTAGGGCTAAAGCAGAGAATTTTCGCTTGCAAGCTAAACTCAGAAGAGTAAAAGACGCTGTAGTAACTCTCGAAGGATATAACAAAAAGTATGCAAAAGGATTTATTGCCACTATGAAGTCTACATTTAATGCAATTAAAGATAATCCGGCATTTGGATTAATTTCTAGCTGTGCACGCGAACGCGAAATGGCCAAGTTACTAATAGAACATGAAGGCAAGGAAAAAGAAGATAAATCTTTACTTAAAGATCAGGATCTTGTATAATACATAGGGCTCTATAGTTTAAGGCAAGCAGCCTTCACCCTTTAAAGGAGACAGAATGTCTAATCTCTATCTTGAGTGCGATTGTTCAAGTGATCAACATTTAGTAAAAGTCAGCTGTGATGTTGATGACACTCATCCTCAGAGAGATTCAAACCTTTGTCTTCATACGCAGTTAATTCACCAGCGATGGTATGTACGGATTTGGTATGCTACGAAATATGTGTTTGGATACCAATGCAGATATGGGCACTGGGAAGAGACAGTGTTGAATTTGGAAAAAGTCGAAAAGTTACATATGCTGTTGCATGCATTTAATAGGGAAATAGAAGAAAAAGCTAAGGCTCTTGAAGTTTCAAAGCCTGATGAGCAATAGTTCGAATCTTCTCATCTGGATCAATAAGAAAAATAGCGAGCTGCTCTTTACTAAGCATACTCGCTATTCGAATTTCTACTTCTGGTTTAAGATACTTGATTGAGATTCCATGAAAACTCATTTCAGACTCAAAGTCGCCTTGCAAAGCTGTTTGATCAGACTTAGATATGGGACTGATGTTCCATTGTAACTCAATATATTCTTCCTGCGTAACGTATATGACCTGCGGATTCCTTCCGTTTCTTAACAGAAAGGACCTAATTCTATCAGCTAATTCTTGATTGGTCATGAAAAAATAATACTGTTTAAAAATAAAAAGTCGCTATTGGTGACAAGGTGCATTGATTTAATATAATCTCTTCAGAATTGCTCCCCGCAATTTACCGATCTAGTCGACTTAAAAATTGAGCTGTGTCG
>Ga0315284_10016330_pt1 | contig 10537 bp, 9 predicted proteins | sample YL17G09_16_MG_FD_203696 | JGI IMG/M metagenome (GOLD analysis project Ga0315284, IMG submission 203696) | Sediment microbial communities from Yellowstone Lake, YNP, Wyoming, USA - YL17G09_16 | ecosystem: Environmental > Aquatic > Freshwater > Lake > Sediment | place: USA: Wyoming | collected...
TTCTGATGTATCGGGAACTTCCGCAGGTGGTGGTGGTGGTGGATCATCATCGATAACATCCATTTTAATTCCAGCAGCGTTAATCCCCGACACCTTATATATCCAAGTGGGTATGGGTGGTACTGGTGGTTCAAGCGCTAGTGTTGGTTCATCTGGAGGGTTATCAACTATTTCAATACTTCCAAATACCACAGCAACTAATGTAATAATACAATCAGGTACTGTTGCTGGTGTGGGTGGTAGTAATGGGAGTACGAGTGTGGGTTCAGGTACTGGCGGAGCAGGAGGTACCGTATTTACTAAAGCTTCTGGATTTTTATCAAATTTAGGGACATTCTCATCGATAGTTGGGGATGTTGGTGGTAATGCTGGATATGGCGCTAATGGGTCAACTAAAACCGCTCTTTCAACTATGGCTCTTTGTGGTGGTGGAGGTGGTGCGGGAAAGACATCGGGAACTGATTTCGCTGGTGGATCTATTTTAGCTGGTGGAGTATTAGGTAGAGTTGCTGGTGGTACAGGTGGAGTTGCCGCAAGTAATGGAAATGGTGGGATAATAACAATAATCCCCAATTTATTATCGTACTCATCAACAGAATTTCCTTTTGCTTCAACAGGGGGTAGTGGAGCGGGATCAAACCAAAACGGAACTGGTGGTGGAAACGGTGGAAACGGAGCTATTGGTTCAGGAGGTGGTGGTGCGGGAGCCTTAGTTAGTGGAACAGGTAGGGTTGGTGGAAACGGAGGAAACGGAATAGTATTTATAACTACTTTTTAAAATTTTAAATTATGATAGATATTTTTAACATACCAAATATTGAAACAAACGTACAAGTCTTTTATCCAAAAGGTTCGGGGGTTTGGCAAAACTGGGTAAAACCAAAAAACTGTAAATTCGTTAGCATCTTCGTTTTAGGCGGAGGAGGCGGAGGTGGCGGTGGACGTGGTTCAGCTAATAATTTCTCAATTGGTGGTGGAGGTGGTGCGTCCTCTTCATTAACAACGGGGATTTTTCCAGCAAATTTAATTCCAGATAATCTATACCTATTAGTCGGTCCTGGTGGAACGGCAGGTACTGCGGGTTCAGTAGTAAATGGGGGTGCTGGAGGTATCGGATCACTTTCATATGTATCAGTTTCGGCATCTACCGCAACTACAGCTAATTTAATTTTAGTTAGTGGGGCTGCAGCCGCAACAGGAGGGGTTGGTGGAGTTACGGGTCCTGGTGCCTCAAATGGAGGAACCGCCGGAACTGTTTTTACATCAACAAACGGAATATTATCAAGTTTAGGTATTGTGGATTCAATCGCTGGACAAAATGGTGCGTTAGGACAAAATAACGTTAATGGTGATAGTATCACATTAACGGGTGTTATATCTGGAGGTGCCGGTGGAGGTGGAACAACAAGTTCACTTTCATCTTTTAATGGTGGGTCGGTTACGGGGGTTGGTTTCGTACCAACAGCGCCTGGTGGAGTAGCGTCAGGAACAAACGCAGGATCAGGGGGAGTTGGTTTTATATCATTAACACCATCATCATTAACATCAACAAGACAACCATTTTTTACTACTGGAGGTGCCGGTGGAGGTGCAACCAACAGTATATCAGGAACAAATACCGCAGGTAATGGTGGTAATGCTGGGTTCGGATCTGGTGGTGGCGGCGGTGGTGGAGCATACACCGGAACCGCAGGAACGGGTGGTCGTGGAGGTGATGGCATTATCATTATCACTTGTTGGTAGTCAAATCACAAATTACATCATTTTTACTCTTTAGTTTAATTTAATTCAATTATTAGGATATTTATTAAATAAAACTAATGTCGAATAAAAGAATTTCACAGTTACCATATATAGGTACGGATAAAATTTCGGGTAATACCTTAGTCCCTTTAGTCACTTACTATTCAGCAACTACAGGAACTACCGTACACTCAAATCTTGGTGATGTACAATCGTTTATACTAAGCGGACAGACATTAACGGGCGGAACGTATAACTCAACATCGGGTAATCTTACGTTAGTTAATAATAGTGGTGGAACCATAATAATCTCAGGAATAACATCATCAACCGGTACTAGTGGAACATCTGGTACGTCAGGTATTAATGGTGTAAATGGTACGAGCGGCATAAATGGAACATCAGGTATTGATGGTACGTCTGGTATAGATGGAACTAGTGGTATAAATGGTACATCAGGTATTGATGGAACTAGTGGGACAGATGGTACTTCAGGTATAAATGGAACTAGCGGCATAGATGGTACTTCAGGTATAAGTGGGACTAGTGGTATTGACGGAACAAGTGGTATAACTGGTACATCAGGTATTGATGGTACTTCAGGTATAAGTGGAACAAGTGGTATTGATGGAACATCAGGAATTGATGGGACTTCAGGTATAAATGGAACTAGCGGTATTGATGGGACTTCAGGTATAAATGGAACTAGCGGTATTGACGGAACTAGCGGTATTGATGGGACTTCAGGTATTGACGGCACATCGGGTATAAACGGAACTAGTGGAATTGACGGAACTAGTGGTATTGATGGTACTTCAGGTATAAATGGAACTAGTGGTATTGACGGAACATCGGGAACTAGCGGTGTTGATGGTACATCTGGATTAAGTGGGACTAGTGGTGTCGATGGGTCATCTGGTACATCTGGAATTGATGGTACTTCAGGTATAAATGGAACAAGCGGTGTTGATGGTACATCAGGAATAAGCGGTACTAGCGGTATTAATGGAACTTCAGGTACTAGTGGTGTGGATGGTTCTTCAGGAACGAGCGGAGCTAACGGCACGTCTGGAATTGATGGAAATAATGGTACATCAGGCACAAGTGGTATCAACGGAACGTCAGGAATAAGCGGAACTAGTGGAATAGATGGTACTTCAGGTATAAGCGGAACTAGTGGAATAGATGGTACTAGTGGAGTTAACGGCACATCAGGAATAAGCGGTACTAGTGGGATTGACGGATCTTCAGGTACTAGCGGTATCGATGGGTCATCTGGCACATCGGGAATTGGTGGTACATCAGGAATAAGTGGGACATCAGGGTTATCAGGAACTTCTGGAACTAGCGGGATAAGTGGTACATCAGGAACTAGCGGCATTGATGGGACATCAGGCATTAATGGTACGAGCGGAACTAGTGGGATTGATGGTACCAGTGGTATCAACGGAACTAGCGGAACATCAGGTGTAAGTGGTACTAGTGGTATTTCTCCAAGTGTGAACTTAGGTAGGACTCTTTTTGTGTCTATTAGTGGGGATAACTCAACGGCAATTGTTGGTGATATAAATAAACCATGGGCGGATGTTTTCACGGCAATGTCAGCATCAACTAGTGGGGATACTATACACGTGTTTCCTCAAACAATTACCCTTAATAATACAACGGGATCAACAAGTACTGTCTATAGTAATAAATTTAACTTATGGAAAGATGGGATTACTTATTATTGGGAAGCGGGATGTAAACTTGTTATATTAAATGATATTAACCATTCTGGTTTAGCCTTATTTAGACCTAATGGTGTGGTAAATGAAAGTTGTAAAACTATGGGTTACCTTGAATATGAACAATACAGTACTGCTGGAGCACCAGCGGGTGGGGCGGTTTATTATTTCCAAGGGACAACCATTGGATTAGATGTTGGGTATACGTTCTATTCACAAACTAAATCTCAAATTTCATATTGTAATACAATAATTACTGCAGATAGAACTGCGGCAAGTGCAAATACAACAGCTAATGTAATAATCATTTCTGATTATGAAAAACATGTTTTTACTGCTAACATGTCTGGTGGTGGGTTTGGTAATACTATAGATGGTGGGGATTGTGATACTTTATGGAAGTCAATAATAAAGATAAGAGAACACACTAACCTAGCATCCTTTTCGCATAGAGGAAATATGACTAGAACAAAAATATTTTGGATAGGTGACGTTATGAGTCAAAATAGCTTTGCAACGTCTAGTAATCAAATAATGCAAACTAGAATAACAACGGGGTCAACTGCCGTGATAAACGTTAATATAGGTAAGATATATTACTCGACAACAAACGCCTCCGCGAATGCTAGCGTTTTGTATGATTTTGCGCAAACAGGGTTAGGTAGTGGGGTTACCTATAATTTTACTGGAGATTTAATTCCGGCAACAACATCAACAAATACTTCAGTATTATTTGAACTAGGTAGTGTTGGTAATGTTTTAAACTATAACGGAAACATAACCACAAACACAACATCAGGAATTGGAAATGCAATTGCTTATGCTAGAAACGCATCAAATATAATTAACATAAAAGGTGATATAAACTACATAGGTACGGGTGTAACGACAAATTACGCCTTTAAAACAAATCTTGGTGGTACGGTTAATTATAATGGAAAAGTAACGGGTAATTTCGCCAATCCTATTTCAACTTGTTTAACGGGAACTATAAATATAAATAATTCATTTATACAATCATTTATCAGTGGCAATTCATCTTCTATTATGTTAAATGGTGGTACGACTTTAGGGACTGTCAGAATAAATAATTCTTACATTGAGATGAAGAATAATGTGAATGCGATTTCAAATGGTAGTTACGTTAAAGGGTTAATTAACGGATCGGTAATCGTAAATAGTGGTAGTGGAAACACTCTTGAGAACACGACATCATTTGGATCACTTCAATTACTAAATTCGACAGTAATATCAAGCGGAACAAGTATTAATTATACAAGCACTTCACCCGTGACGTCATCGGATAGTACAACAAATACGACATATAGTATTAACACACTGAATGGTATTATATCAACCATAACAGATATAACTTATTAGAGAATTATGAAAGAAACGGTAATATTAGGCGAATTTAGTTCATTGATTGAAGGAATGGAATATATGAACAATACAAATGATAAATTTATTTTTATTGTTGGTAACACCATATATTCTGTTGACGGAGTTGAGTTGACAACTGAAGAAACATTAAAATTTATCACTGACGATACATTAAAAACAATAGATATAAATACAATGTTATATCAAATATACCCAACACCAACAGAGGGTCAACTATTTATAAAAAATAACATCTTATTTTATTTGAACTATGGCTACTAATCAATTTATAAATGGATCATTAACCGTCAATGTGATGTCGGCAACGACTTATCTTAATTTGCCCGACGGTTCTTACCTATCTGGCGGAACATATAACTCAACATCGGGTAATATTACGTTAGTTAATAATAGTGGCGGAACAATAGTAATTACAGGGATAACCTCTTCTGCGGGTACCAGTGGTACGTCAGGTATCAGTGGGACTAACGGAACTTCAGGGATAAACGGAACTAGTGGTATTTCAGGGACATCAGGAATTAGTGGTTCTTCAGGTACTGATGGTTCATCAGGAACTTCAGGGTCAAGCGGAATAAATGGTTCTTCAGGGACATCAGGTATAAATGGAACTAGTGGTGTTAATGGGACTAGCGGTATTGACGGCACATCAGGAACAAGCGGTATTAATGGTACTAGCGGTACGTCTGGAACCTCAGGAGTAAACGGAATTAATGGTACTTCAGGGACTAGCGGAATTAATGGGACTAGTGGTACTAGCGGAATTAATGGGACTAGTGGTACTAGCGGAATTAATGGGACTAGTGGTACTAGCGGCATTAATGGGACTAGTGGTACTAGCGGAATTAATGGGACTAGTGGTACTAGCGGCATTAATGGGACTAGTGGTACTAGCGGCATTAATGGGACTAGTGGAGTTAACGGATTAAATGGTACAAGCGGAATTAATGGAACGTCTGGAGTTAATGGAACGTCAGGAACAAGTGGGGTATCAGGAACTTCAGGAACTAGTGGTATAAATGGGACTAGTGGTACATCAGGTAGAAATGGAACATCAGGAATTGATGGTACGTCAGGCACTAGTGGAGTTAATGGAACTAGTGGGGTAAACGGTACGTCTGGCACTAGTGGTCGAAATGGTACTAGTGGTGTAGACGGAACGTCAGGCACTTCAGGTAGAAACGGCACGTCAGGTATTGATGGAACTAGTGGTACTTCAGGGGTAAATGGAACTAGCGGGACGTCAGGTAGAAATGGAACTTCAGGAATTGATGGTACATCAGGCACAAGTGGTAGAAATGGTACTAGCGGTATAGATGGTACGTCCGGTACTAGTGGTAGAAACGGAACTTCAGGTATAGACGGTACTAGTGGAACTTCAGGTAGAAATGGAACTAGCGGAACTAGTGGTTTAAATGGAACATCAGGAACTAGTGGTGTGAATGGTACATCTGGGACTAGTGGAGTTAATGGGTTGAACGGAACTTCAGGCGCATCAGGAATAAATGGAACTAGCGGTACGTCAGGAATTAATGGTACTTCAGGTATCAATGGGCAAAATGGAACATCAGGTACAAGTGGTATCAACGGCACTTCAGGAACGAGCGGGGTAAATGGTACTTCGGGGATTAACGGAACATCTGGTATCAACGGAACAAGTGGAATAAACGGTACGTCTGGAACTAGCGGTGTCAATGGATTAAATGGGACATCCGGTACTAGTGGAATAAATGGTACTAGCGGTGTAAACGGAACTAGCGGAACCTCAGGAACTAGTGGTAGAAATGGTACATCTGGAATTGATGGTACTTCAGGTACAAGCGGTAGAAACGGTACTAGCGGAATTAATGGGACATCCGGAATCAACGGATTAAACGGTACGTCTGGAACAAGCGGTGTTAATGGTACTAGTGGATCAAGTGGTGTTAACGGAACATCTGGAATAACAGGTACATCAGGATCATCCGGTACGTCCGGTATTAACGGAACTTCAGGTACTTCAGGAGTAAGTGGTACATCAGGAACTAGTGGCATCAATGGTACTAGTGGAACGTCTGGATCTTCAGGAACTTCAGGAACTTCAGGAGTTAATGGGTCTTCAGGAACGAGCGGAATTAATGGTACGAGTGGTAGTTCAGGGACTTCAGGTTCTTCGGGAACAAGTGGTATCAACGGCACATCAGGTACTTCCGGAATTAATGGATTGAACGGAACATCCGGAACAAGTGGAGTTAATGGAACATCAGGTACGAGCGGTAGAAATGGGACTAGCGGTATTGACGGAACATCGGGTACTTCTGGTAGAAATGGCACGTCTGGAATTGACGGTACTTCAGGTACAAGCGGTAGAAATGGGACTAGCGGAACCTCAGGTATCAATGGCACATCTGGAACTTCAGGAGTTAATGGATTAAATGGTACATCTGGAACTAGTGGAATAAATGGTACTAGCGGTATCAACGGATTAAATGGTACTAGCGGAACATCGGGGATAAATGGGACTTCCGGTATCAACGGTACGAGCGGTTTAAGCGGAACTTCAGGTGTTAATGGAACATCCGGAACAAGTGGTGTTAACGGACAAAATGGTACTTCAGGAACGAGCGGAGTTAATGGAACATCAGGAACAAGTGGAGTTAATGGTACCAGCGGAACGTCTGGAACGAGCGGATCATCAGGCACATCTGGAAGTTCAGGTACAAGCGGCACATCGGGAGTTAATGGTACATCAGGTACTTCAGGAATTAATGGAACGTCAGGTACTTCAGGTAGAAATGGGACATCTGGTATAGACGGGACTAGCGGAACTTCAGGACGAAATGGAACATCCGGTATAGATGGAACATCTGGTACGTCAGGTAGAAACGGAACAAGTGGTACATCAGGTATCAATGGCACATCTGGAACTTCAGGAGTTAATGGATTAAACGGCACGTCTGGAACTAGCGGAATTAATGGAACATCAGGAACTTCAGGAGTTAACGGACAAAATGGAACATCTGGAACTAGTGGTGTTAACGGACAAAATGGTACTAGCGGTACGTCTGGATCGTCAGGTACATCAGGAACAAGCGGTAGAAATGGGACTTCCGGAACAAGTGGTTCTTCAGGTACGTCTGGAACTAGCGGGGTAAATGGTACTAGCGGTACGTCTGGAGTTAACGGAACGTCAGGAACGTCTGGTAGTTCAGGTACTAGTGGTATCGCTAATATATTAAATAATACCAACAATTACGTTTTAACTGCGACAGGAACTTCAGGGGTTATAAATGGAGAATCTAACTTAACATTTGATGGTACAACTGCGATAATAACAGGAAATTTAAACGTATCTGGAGGTACACAATCTATCTTCTCAGGTAATAGTTCATCTGATTTAGTTAGAATAACACAAACAGGTTCAGGGAACGCCTTTGTCGTTGAAGATTCCGTTAATCCGGACTCATCTCCATTCGTAATTGACGCTAGCGGTAATACGGGTATTGGTACTTCGACAACAATAAGAAAGTTAACCGTGTCTGGAGATTCAACATTCATTCATAATCCATTAACTCTATTAACATCATCGGTTACCGCATATGGGGATATAGTAACTTTTGGTAGTGGGTCATTATCTGCTGGTAGTTTATATTATCTATCGAGTGGAGGGGCTTGGACGATAGCAGATGCCAGTTCAAGTACAACATCGACTGGATTATTAGGTATCGCTTTAGGTACAACAGCAACAACCGCTGGATTATTAATTAAAGGGTATGTTAAAAATGACGCATTTGTAGGTACAGCAGGTCAGATATTATACGTATCAACAACCGCCGGTTCAATTACTCCAACCGCACCATCAGCGGCTACTGAAATAATTAGAATAGTTGGGTATCGGTTAGACCAAAATAGTGACATCATATACTTTACCCCTTCAAATGATTGGATACAATTATAATAAGTTATGGGGTATTTAAGAAAAAAAAATGGTGTAAGTGTTTATGGTCCCGAAATGGTAACAATAAATACTGATGGTCAATTAAATATACTTGTAAACGCTACTGAAACAGTTTTGGGGTCACTAACAATACCAGCAAATACGTTTGTAACCGGTGATTGTATAAATATTATTAGTAGAATAGTTAAAATAACGACTAATGGTACAACGGCAATTAGAATGCGTATTGGAACTACGGGTACCGTTTCTGATACGTTAGTTGGTGGTTTTACGGCAACCACTAACACCGATACTTTTATACCCATTTTTAGAACAATATGTTATTATAGTGGGTCGACTAATTATGTGTTAGGGGTTAATGGAAATTACTGTAAATATCTTCCCAATTCAAGTTCGGTTAGCGTTGTAAATATCGATTGGACAGTGTCAAACTTTATTACAATAATTGGTCTTAATACCACCGCAATTAATGATAACGCGAATGCAATGTATATAAAAACAAAAGTTTTATGATAAAAAACATAAACGGAATAAATTTTAATTTAGAGAGTTCAATAGTGTCGACAACTACTACTAGTACGTCAATAACACTTATGGATTCGGTATTAATTCCTGCAAACACATTAATAGTTGGTGATAGTACCATTATTAGTGTTGTTGCAAATCTAGCAATAATTGGGGGTGCGTACGCTGATTATTATTTATATTGGAATACGGGATCAACCGTTTCGGGAGCAATACAATTAGGTTATTATTCAATAACAACCACTTCCGCTTCGTTAATCAGACATTTAACGGTTAAATCGGAATCGGAATTTTACGTAATGAACCCAACGGTCTCATACTCTTACGATTACGGTAATATTGGCGAGTCATTTAGTACGGTTAGTGGTATTGATCTCACTACTGATTCATATTTTATATATGCCGCTCAAATCGTACGACCACTAAAAGGTGATGGTGCAACAACAACGGGGTACCAATTTACAATTGAAATATGATAAGAAATATTAATAATATTGAAAAGAATTTTACGAATTCAACCAAGTACGGGGTAACTGGTTTTACCGGTGAATCCATTTTAAGTTGGATTTTAATTCCGGCAAATACGTTTATAAATGGTGACGTAACTTCTGTTAGTGGGATATTTAGTTATAGTGGCGCGTCAACCATAAAAATGTACGTTGGATCAGCAACTACAATTTCAACATCATCTCAAATAATGATTCGTAGTTTTGGTTCGGGTCAGGAGTGTCAAACGCAAAGTAGAACTTTACATATCGTAAGGGCGAATGGGGATATTACGGGAACATCTCCAGATAGGGGAACTATAGTACCATCAACGGGATCGTCGATATATGATGAATTTGAATCCACAACTACAAGCACATTATCGATTGATTGGACTCAAGATAGATATGTATTTTTTACGGGAACACTTTTATCCACACCAGCTGGTAGATATATTGATCAATACTCAATGAAAATATGGACATATTAAATATAAATAAAATTAAAAATGGGTTATCGTGGAATAATCAGGATAAATTTTTTACAACTAATTTTTATTCAGACGGTTACACCATTCCAGATGTTGTCCACATAGTATTGGAATTAAATCAAACAATATATTGGTTTAATTGCCAAGAAATTACAATCGACGGGTTAAGATTTAATGACCCAATAGAAGTTAGAAACTATTTATTTGTACCATGAGATACTTTAAAAA
>Ga0315284_10016331_pt1 | contig 10537 bp, 18 predicted proteins | sample YL17G09_16_MG_FD_203696 | JGI IMG/M metagenome (GOLD analysis project Ga0315284, IMG submission 203696) | Sediment microbial communities from Yellowstone Lake, YNP, Wyoming, USA - YL17G09_16 | ecosystem: Environmental > Aquatic > Freshwater > Lake > Sediment | place: USA: Wyoming | collected...
GGGGTGAAATATTATGAGCTGGGCTGATTGGGACTTGTTCGCTACAAAAATACCTGGATTTATCAAGTGGGCCGAACCACCCCCCGCCGATCCGACAGAGGAGCGATACGCCGTTGCACGGAACGACAACCATATACGCTGGGTCCGAATCTCTCCGAACCCAGAAGTGCCACGCCTGGAGTGCCAAGGCGCCTTTTACGGCGACACTTTGGAAGAGGCCGTTGCTGATGCGGTAGCATCAGCGGTCAAACACAAGGCCAAGATTAACGATCTTATCCAAAAATAAGTGCCTCAGATCTTTGATTTGCGTCGTTATACTCATTGAAGCGGACGGGAAATCTGGAAGGGGGCCAGCTATTACCGGACGAAGTAGGTACGCTTCGGAGGGATCCGTCTAAGCGCCACGCTTAGACCAAGCAGAATATATGGCCCGCCGCCATCGGGCAGATCTCCCCGAAGCGTGCCTACTCCGGGGGACCGGAACCAGCCTTTCTGGTTCCCATTTCCCTCGCTTTCATTAAGTATAACGACGCTCGAGGGAGATCTGAGTCACTTTTCTTCGAAATAATGCACGACCTCGTAATGCTCTGGCTTGAAAGGGATATGAGGTTGCAGGTGAGCGGCGCCGCGCCCCGCTAGTGGTAGGCCTACCATGGTTTCGGTGCCATCCTTTTCGATAAATCTGTACCCCTCATAGATACAGACACCGGAATCATAGATCCCGTACTCGTCACGACGTTCTGTCGAACCGCGGGGGCGTGTGAAACAGACTCCGATACGTTTCATGGTTTCACCTCAGTGTAGTGAACGTGTGGGAAATACCAAATGGTCCCGGTTGGGTCCGAATGAGGAGCAGATACCGCTCTAGCTAGATCCTTTTTATTTTCATCCGTAACGCTTTCGATGATTACGGAGAAAAAGAAGCCTATAATCCAGTCAACTTTAGTATTGACTTTGAAAGCTAGACACGGCTTCAAATATATGGCAGGGTTCGAGTAAACCATAGGCTTGAATGAGTCAGACCCTTCAAAAGCTTTCTGTAGTGGGTGCATTTTTGGTTTACGCTTCATGACTCCACCTCATCCGCCTCGTACATGAGGCTTTCCCATTCAGGTAGATCCAGGGTAGGGTCCAGGTTCTGGGCCACCGAAAAGATTTGGTTGTAGTTCAGACCGCGGAAACGGAGGATGTCAACGCACCGTCCCACCGTAACGGCGTCGCGCCGTAGAAGCGCGGCCTTGAATTGGGGGATTGCGTTCTGAACCTTTAAGAACTCGATGACGCTCATGACGCCACCTCAAACGCCATTTCGAAAAGATACTCGGGGATGTCGTCGCCCTCGTAGAGGTTGAGGGCGCAGCAGGTCTCTTCAGCGAGCTTGGTGCAGTCGATCTCGCCGGTGCGGGAGTCAGTGCACTCCGCAACGAAAGAGGTCATCGTGTTTTTGATTTGCTTGGTGTTCGTTGTTCTCATACCCTAATAACGACGCTCGAGGTAAATCTGAGTCATAAATCGACATAGGAAAATAAATCAAAATAGTTGACTCAGAGTTTTGACTCGCGTCGTTATACAGGTCAGGATTAGCACAACATTTTCATGTGTCAAGGAAATCGGATGAAAAAGTCCCTCAAGTACCGTATAGATGTCATCCGTCGGATGATGTCGGGCGGTAAAACTGTAACCCCATCGGAAGTTAGAGAAGAGTTTCAACGCTTGAAAATTCCGATAAATCGTTACTCGAAAAATGACGATGTGGCGGCTATCCTCAGACGGGATATTTTCAGAAGGGTAGGTCCAGCCACATACGCGCTCCCCGATCGGCTCAGGGACGAGCGCGTATGTGGCTGGGAATCAGAAAACATGAACGATAATTCTACAAGCACCAAACCGGAATCAGAAAACATGAACGATAATTCTACAAGCTCAGAAAACATGAACGATAATTCTTCCGACCCAAGCATACCAACGGTACCTAAGAGGCGTGGGAGGCCCCCGAAAGATTTTACCCCAAGCATACCAACGGTACCTAAGAAGCGTGGTAGGCCTAAGAAAGAAGTTCCTGTAGACCTCAACCAGGAACCTCCTAAACTTAAAAGGGAGATATTAAGAAAAGCCTTGAAACAAGTGATGGGTAATTCCTCTCTTACATGCAAACAGATCGTAGATGAGTTGAGGAAAGATCCTCGATTTACCAATATAAAGACTCTTGGGCATTGGGTAGCCGCAACACTTCAAAACTCCTCTAAGTACAAGCGCGACGAAAACAGGAGATATTTCCTCGTCGCCGAGATCGAAGCACCCAAGCGTAAGCGTGGAAGGCCTAGAAAGGAACCGGTCGTGTCTGCACCTGTTGAGATACCGAGGAAGCGTGGAAGGCCCAAGAAGGCGGTTCCTAGCCCCGACACGGCCGTGCCTAAACCCGAGCCATACGTAATGACAGTAACTCTCGATCCCGCCCTGTTGCGGCAACTGGATGCGGCAATAGTGGATAGGCGTGACGAGCTGCGTGAAAAAGCAGACGTAACGGATTATGTCGAGTCGAGAGAAGCATTCGTCAAATTAGCGATCCGTCGCGCCCATCGCAATATGGGGAGCTGGCGAAAATAGTTGCCGCGCCGAAGGATCAGGTCGGGGGTCCATCTAGAAATTCAAAATAGTCCTTGACAAACACAAATCAGCTAGAATAGGCTGTATTCCATCCCGCTCAAATTTTGTTGGATCGAAAGTGCCTTGTTTTCAAGCACAGAAAAATGTTCTCGATCCGCTTTACAATCGCTTGAAATAGGGATAAGACAGAACCTTCCAAAAATCAAAATGAGATCTCGATCCCCCTTCATTTGAAGCAGATCGAGAAAATGACGATCTTTGTTGACGGACCCGTCTTTTTTGCTAGACCGGGTGGGCGTCGCCCATTTGACGTAAAAGGAGTCCGTCATGAAGCATCATTTCGAGATAAAGCTACAATCAGACTTGGTAGGGTACTCGGCTACGGCCTCAGACGTGAAGGGGTCAGGCCTACGCTACGACACGAAGTACTGCAATAGCGAAAGGGAGGCTACACAAGAGATCTTGGCGAAGCTACGCTCCGAAACCTACAACGACTTCACCTACTACATGCTCTAGGAGGTTCTCATGTTTGAAATAGCATTAGGCGTAGTGGCAGGTTTGATCGGTCTTGGACTTCTCTCAAAAGGGAAGTCTGAGGAGTCCAGCGGGTCTAGTGAGAACCCTCGTAGGTACCAAAGTACTGAAGATAGCTTGCGGGAGTACGAAGAGCATAAGGCTCGACGCAAGAGTCAGGGGCTGTACCTGTTCGACTGAGACCCATGAAGTCCATCTTCTGCAACCTGCCCAACGATCCCTTATCCCAGGTGCGTCGCGCCATAGCGGAGACACCACTATCCGAATTGGAAATACGTATCCTGACGCAGTTGGAAAAAGAACGACAACTAGAAAATAGTTGCCTCAGAATTATGTCCAGCGTCGTTATACATACTGAAGCGGAAGATGGTGGGTCCGAGAAGGTCGGAACACGTCCTAAGTAGTCCGGGGGCTTCGCCCAACTCCATTTACAATCGATCCAACCATAAGTACAGATCCCTCCATCCGTTGGATCTGGATCCGACGGCCCCTACCAGCTATAACGACGTGAGTCAGAGATCTGAGTCAGATTTCTGCGTTGGCATGAAAATAAATAAATGCGATCTAAATACGATTTGTCTTGACTCCATAATTCCCTGTGGTATATGCACATCTCCTTGAACCCTCGGGATAGAGGTCTCGCAAAGTCGATCCACCTCCGAGACCCCGAGGGTTCTTTCTTTAATCCCCTAGGCGCGACTTCCAAGCCCAAGTGGGTTCTCACCTATCCCAAGTACCTCGCACACGTCCTAGCCCCCTTCAAGCCCCAGCAATGGCCTGGCGATAGCCAAGCCTTGGCTAGGGCGTGAATGGGTCGTTCTAATGGCAGCATCGGCCCGCTACTCAACCCACACGAGGGGATGGGTACGCTAAAAATACCTTGCAAACTACAATGTAGTCAGAACCGGGTGATTATCTTACATTGTGGGTGGGGGTAGGGAAAAGTACGCATCCAGTTAACGTATGGACATTTTCCGGTATTTGGAAATTAGGGGAATTGACCACAGCTCCTCGTAGCGGGCCAAAGCTGCTTGAGTCCCAGCCCCGCCCGTATGGGCGCCGGGGCTGGGTATACGCCGGGACGGGGTCTAGGTCTTTCAGGTCTTATCTTCCAACGGGGCCCCTTCTGATGGGGTCTATTCGAAATGGGATTTAGAAGGGTGGGGTTTGAAATTTTTTAGGGCGGCATTATTTTTGAGATTCTGGTAGATCGTTTTGAAGCTAGGCGCATTTCTTTAGCGCGTTGCTTGACCAATCCCTTCTGGACAAGTTCGCGTTGCACGTCCTTTTCCAGCGTCGCGACGATAGCTGCGGCATCTAGGGAGACCTTCATATTCTTAGCTGCTAAAATCAACGAAGCATCGCCTTGTTTGATAATTCGGGTAGCTTTTTCGATAGCGTCTCTTGTAACGCCGGTCAATTGAGCCAAGGCGAACGAAGTTTTTCTTTGTCCTTGTGGGACTGGGTTTTCGCTTGTAACTCTAGGTATCGAAGTCTTTTTAGACTCGAGGAGTTCGACGGCGGCAATAGCTTGCTGTTGTTTGGTAAGCTGGTGTCGTCTGTATATTTCAGAAAGAATACCTAGGTCGGAGGCATCACCGCACCATTCCACATATATGGGAGCCACTCCTGCGATCTCGCAAGCCTTCTCTCTATTGCGACCGTCGAGGATGGTACCTTTATGTATGACGATGGGGTATTTGAGACCGTTCTTACCGATATCGTCGGCAAGTTTTTGCAACTCCTCCGGTGGGAGCATAGGGAATATGGTTGTGAACGGGTGTGGCGTCATTTGGCAGCTCCTGTCTACTATAACGACGCTGGACGGATTTCTGAGTCAATTATTTTTCGATCTCGAGGGGGTCTATTTGGATTTAGGGTACTTGTTTCATGTTCTTGGTCCTTGGGGCATATCAGGTGAAAAGCGGAGCACGCAAGCTGGGACTATCATTACTGGGGCCATCGATCTAGCCACACCGTTCAGCACGGCTTCTGTAATTGAAGTGTAGGTATAGAGCACGAAGCGGAACGCTTGGTTAGGCAAACCATAATCGGCCAACTCTTGTGCCGGTCGATCGTAGAGCATACGATCTTGGGCTTCGCAATACGATCGTAATTCTTGTTCGCTTGGAGGGTTGGGGTTATTTTGGTCGCCGCAGAAGCAGACAGAGGGTCGAACATCTTCTGGCCTCTGGTAATCCTCTCCACTGACATAGATAGCCCAGCATTGTTCGTGGGTCGACCTATGGTGGTAGTAGGCCACATGCGTATCTATGACGGCTTTTTTACCGAACATCAATCTGGTGGCGTGGTAGTAGTCGACATTAGTATTGACGCAGCCACCCATGTAGCTATTACGTCCTGTTGAAATTTGAATACTGAAGAAAGGTTCTTTGTATCTGCCTTGACTTTGCGGGTGCAATCCTGGTGCTTCCGCTTCTGCTATTTCTAAGTCAACGTCACCCGTCGACTCCGATACAAGAGTTGCAGTGTTAGCCGTTTCTACCGTTCCAGAAGTCACAGAGCCATTTCCAAAGCGGGCTCGTACGTTTTGATCTTGGGGTTGGGAACCGGGCTGGACCACAGTTCCATTTCGACAAGCCTCCATACCTATACGGGCACATTGAAGCAGTTCGCGAGTGTTTGCGTCTATTCCACCTTCTTGGTTACAGCCAGCGAGTAGCAACAACAATCCACATTTGATTTTGGGACACATGACAGTGCTCCTTGTTAAGCCACACGAAATTGTGCGACGATCCCTTTATAGCGTATGAATTTGAGATCGTATGAAAAAATCGACATGAGACCACAAAAAAGGTGATCGCCAAGGGGCTTCATCTTCCAGGGCTTGGAGGTAGCATAGTGGGGCTACGAGTACAGCCTGGGGTGCACTGAGATTCCTTAAAGTCCTCGACTGATTCCGTGTGTTAGATTACCTCGACGGGCTGGGGTTGCCGCCCCAACTAATTCGGGCCAAAGGTTTCGACTTTTGGCCCGAATGTTTTAATCCGTCAATTGGGATGGCTAAATCGGCAAGCGTTGCCGATTTGAATTCAATCCTCGACTTCTGGCCCGAATGTTAAGGGCAGTTCAAGCTATGAGGACGGAGTTATCATCAGACTCATCCGAGTATTGCCAATCCTGGGATTGATTTTCGTAGCAACCGGGAGTTATTTGGGGCTTGATGTTGAAGCCGTATTTACCTTCTCGGACGACGACTAGATAATTCTGAGGAACTTTCTGTAAGCTTTGACGAGTTGGGCCACAGTCATAACCACCTCATTTCGAGTTGTGGTTTAATACACCGTGGGGATGTTAGGGTCTTCCCACGCGGATTCTAGCCACGTCGGGCAAGACACCGAAGACGGACAGGAGCCAGATGACGACGGCGATAACTACGACGACGTTCATGATACGTTTGATTTTCAGGTCCATGGGGATGTAGCTATTAGCGAGCCATAGCAGCAGACCGACGACGATCAAAACGACTACGAGAGAAATCAAACTCATGTCAACCTCGTTGATTGGATGTTGTGGGGATAGGAAGCGTAGCTACGTCAAGGTTTTTTGATACTGACGACGCCTGCTTTACTACACAGGTCTTGTATTGCTTCGATATCTGAATCGGACCAAGGTTCGCCTCTATTCGAAAAATAGAACTCGGCTTTCATTTGGTCGGATGTAGGTCTTACATAGACATCGGACGGGTCCACGTGTTGTTCCAGGTTGCTGAAGTTCTGAACCAATTTAGCTCGAATCTTTTCCAAGGTATTTTCGACTTGGTTCAAGTCGGCTACGATTTGGTGAACTCGGCCGACGCCAGCAAACGGGATCCAGACCAAGAGTTGTTTCGGTTCGACCCAAGCGAAGGGTCCTTGCCAAGCAGCTCTTTTGAATCTAGCTACTATGTGTGCTATTTCCATCATCTGGACGCCTTGAATCTCGCCACGACGCGTGCAGTAAATCCAAACCCTAATTGTCTTGGGTCCTCCGGTTCCAACGCTTTGGGTATTTTGGGGACCTTGAGTTTACCCTTCGATATTTCGGCACAAGCTTTGGCTATTAGGTCGAAGCACTGTTGCAATTGAGTTAAAGCGCCGGGACCTGTCAAAGCCGCGGGGACCGAGTCAAGGGCCTGGACCAATAGGGTTCGAGCTGAGCCGAGGGCTTTTTCGTCTTCGATCCACTCGTCCATGAAATCGTCGATTTCCTCATAATACGTTTCGACGGCTTTAGTCAGGTCTTTTTCGCCGGTGACGTTTTCGATCTTTTCTAAGGCGCTTTTCAAGCTACCGACGCCTCTTCCGATATCCTTGAATACTTCCCCGATAAAGACGTGGGAGAGACCTTTTTCCTTAGCCTCTTTTTCTTCCATATCGTTGGCTATATTCCACTTAATCCTATCCTCGAGTTCTTTGACTTGTTCGTCTATGGAGTGGGTGGCGTAGCCCAGGAATTGTTTCAGGCCTTTGAGGCCTTCTTGTTCGATCTTACCCGCATTGATGACTTCTTTAGGCGGGGTCTTTTTGGGGGCACGTTTGGCCCCGGCGACAACGCGTTCTATCATGTTCATGGCATGTTCCTCAATTTAGGTGGAAGCACAAGGTTTTTGCCGATCGATAATGTGGGTGTTATCTCGATTCACACCCAACACGTCCCGGATTATTTTGAGGGCCTTATCCGCGTCGTATTTTTTGCAGGAGAAGACGTCTAAGGAAAAGAAGTTTTCTAAGGGCCAGCAATGGATAGACATATGGGAGGTGGAGACGACGCAGAAAGCTGTTGTGCCTCCAGAATCCTCAAAAGTATTTGTTTCTTGAACGCGTTTGAATGTATCTGGATTGGTGGGTACCGATACGAACTCCGGGCCTAAGATGATTTGCATGTGTAGCGCGTCGGCTAATATTTCGAAGAGGCGGGCAAAGTTCTTTTCGGTAAAGACGGAGTTATCACGGACAAATGCGTCAACAATTAGGTGGGTACCGGCGTCAATCATTGCATGAGATCCTCCCGATACAAGAGGGGATCTCATAACTTTTTAATCAAGTGTCCGGTTCTATCTTTGCCAGAGAGTAGCAAGAATTTCGAGGGCCATATTTAAAGTTACAGATCTCACCACTTCTTCGCATTCTAGCTATTTCGTTGTAAACGCTGCCTCTACTGACGTCTGGTTTGAGTTGTTTGACAGCGCGGTAGATATCGCTAGATCTTACCGGTTCTTCTTGACCTGTTAGTATGGTTACGATTAGGTTATGGATACTATTTTGGGAAGGTTCTCTGTGTGTTTTTCTTCCAGATGACAGAATCGATCCGACGAGGAGATCTCCCAAAGCATCATCGGACAATCTATCCAAGGTTTTTTCTAACAAAGCCTTGCACGCTTCATGCGATAGATTGACGATGGAGCTTTTGAGTTTCTGACGTATTTCCATTTTTCACCTCGGTCTTGTTACACCGTGAGCGTTCATAAATAATCGCCACACGCCCTGGACCAAAGCAGAGGTCATGGCGGGGAAGCCGTGTGCCTCCCGAAACTCTTCTATTTGGTTTCGGATCGATATTTGGGTATTTTCGGACAGGCTCAGGAATGCTCGAGCATTTTCAGCATCGAGTCCTGTGAACCGCATCACGCTTTTCACTTCCAAAGTATTGCCTCCAATAGTATAACGACGACTGACGGAAATCTGAGGCAATTATTTTACCGTATCGAGTGCTTTTTGAATATCGCGTTGCACCTTGCGCCAATCCTCAGCGAGCTTTCTTCGGTCCTGCTCGAAGCCACCACTTTTGGGATCCCGGTCTACTTCCGGGCTCTCGCCCCAAATGTTAAATACGCTGGCGACACCACTTAGAAAATCTCGGAGAAATTGTCTCATAAACTTCCTTCTAACAGAAACAAGTGCCACACAACATTAGAATCGACAATAGGCGCACGGCAAGTTCCGATATGGCGTAAGTTAGCCATCTGTGGCAACGGATGCCCGGTCCCAGTCAATCGAAAATTATAGGACGTAATAGCTTTCTCAGTATCCACCAATGTCCACAAGAAAAGGTTGCCTTTTTGCTCGGCAAATGACAGGAATGAAGCCTCTTTTGGAAGCTGTAACATGAAGTAGTCCTCGAACGGTACCTCGTATTTGTAAACGGTTCTCATAGATATCCTTTGATTCCTTTCCGGTTAGCTTTAGTTTCGAGCCGTACCACATTCGAATTGTTTCATAAACTTCTCTCAGCGGGTCTGTATGTCGTGTCGGGGCATTGCCAGAAGAACAAGGTTAACAGCGTAGAGCCCATCACAACGGTATTTGCAGTTACGAGTTCCCAATTCTCGTGGTCGTCCGGTACTACTGGATCGTACCAAGATTCGAGAGATCTAAGATCGTCGGTTAGCTCACGTTTTACCGTTCTGCGGCGTGAAAGCTCCGGCCTTCAAGGCCGGGGATGAAACACCACAATCAACAAAAAGATCCTTGACATCTTTTAGCCCTGTGCTAAGCTAGGAAAAGTGGCGCATCGGACCCTAGAGATCGTCTGGACTCCTGACTCAAAGGCTGGTTGGGCCACGTTCACAGCAAGTCGAGTCGAAGCCGCCAGGTTGTGGTCCGATCTTGTGGTTCGACACAAAAGAATTCGATGCCTTCGTTGGAAGTGGCCTAACAAAAGCCGTTGGGAGAGGTGGGCAGCCAAGAAGTATCTCAACTTGCATTCTCATAGTATACAACAGATCATCAACGAGTTTCTTGAAGCGGTTAGATCCGCGACCGAACTTCGGAAAAAGGGATTCAAAGAGGCGAGATATCCTTGGAAAACTCCTAGATACCATGATGTCCCTTACAGCAATCAAGGAGCCGTGATCCGCCAAGGTTGTGTCGTGCTTCCAAATGGAAAAGCTGGGAAACTCAAGATCCGTATTCCGAAAGGAGTCGAGATTCTCGGTCGTTTGATGGAAGCTCGACTTTTGTATGGTCGACTATTGATTGTGTGTAAAATACCAGATCCAATTACCCAATCTGGTCCTGTAATAGGCGTCGATCTTGGAGTAAACACTTTAATTGCTGCAACAGACGGAGAAAAAACTCTCCTTATCAGCGGGAGGGAAGCCAAAGCCACGATCCAGTGGCGAAATAAAAACCTTGCAGCACTCAGTTCGAAACAGTCGACCAAAACGAAGTATTCAAGGAGGTACAAGAGACTTCAACGACGAAAATACAAGATGCTTGACAAGGCCCGAAACAGGATCAAAGACATCGTCCATAAAGCTACTTCGAAAGTGGCGCAGACGTTTCCTAACGCAAAGGTTTACGTTGGAGAACCTTTCAACGATGCAGCCAGAAAGGTGGGAAGACGACAAGCTCAACAAGTTTCTTCAGCATGTAACAGGAAGATCATAAATCAA
>Ga0315284_10016332_pt1 | contig 10537 bp, 7 predicted proteins | sample YL17G09_16_MG_FD_203696 | JGI IMG/M metagenome (GOLD analysis project Ga0315284, IMG submission 203696) | Sediment microbial communities from Yellowstone Lake, YNP, Wyoming, USA - YL17G09_16 | ecosystem: Environmental > Aquatic > Freshwater > Lake > Sediment | place: USA: Wyoming | collected...
CTTCGGAAATCCGTCTGCAAGGGGCTGCAGAACGCCCTTGACGAACTCGCCCGGCTGGGCTATTGCTACCGACGCTCCGGCCAAAGTCAACGCTGCCACAAGTCCCAACCACGCCACTTTCCCTGATACTCGTGCTTTCATGCCAGTCTCCTTTCCTATTTTAGTTTTCCGCCTTATGGAACACATCCCCTATAACGAAAAGCTATTTTGTTGCCATGATACAAGGGAATCATACGGTCTCTGGTGTTGATGCCTCGACACTCTGGAGCATATCTCCATGCCCATTACAACTTTCAAGACTGAGTTCATTACAAAAGGATTTTTCACTTTTTGGAAACAAGTCCGAAACGATAGGATAGTCAGTTTGTAATACAAAATAGTAGAAAAGATAAGTCTTGTCAAGTAAAAATGAGAGGGCTTTTTCCTTGACAAGCAGCCACCAGTATCCTATAAGACACCCTGTCTGCAATCGTGATAAGTGGAACAATCCTGTGGAGGCATTTCCGTTATAAGTGGGAAACGGATTCAGAGGCACAGCCACATGGGAAGGAGGCAATGAATGATTATCGATGTTCACAATCATTTTATCCCTGAAGCCTACATGGACGCCGTGCGATCCGACCCCGAGGCAATGGGGGCGAGGGTGGATGGAGAATCCCTCCACCTGACCTGGAGGCACAGCTGCACGGTGGGCGCCCGCCACTTGGACCTTAAGCGCCGCATCCAGGTGCTGGATGAGGCGCGGATCGACGTGGCCGCTATCGGCATGAGAATAGGGCTCACCGGCTACAATTACCCCCCGAACATCGGCCGGCGGGTCACGACGGTAATCAACAATGCCCTGGAGGACATCGTCAGGAGCTTCGGCGGACGTTTCGCGGCCATGGGGAACGTTCCTTTGCAGGACGTGGACGCATCGATAGCGGAGTTGGAGAAACGCCCCTTTCGCGCCTTCCAGATCCTGTCCAACGTCAATGGTCGAAACCTCGACGACCCCGCCTTCTTGCCCTTCTTCAAGGCGGCCGACCGCCTAGGGATCTTTCTTTTCGTCCATCCTGGCGAACCCAACATCGTCGGGGCCGATCGTCTGGGAAACTACTCTCTCAAGAATTTCATCGGCAACGTGACAGACACTGCAATCGGGATCGCCAGCCTTATGTTCGGCGGAGTCTTTGACGCGTGCCCGAACCTGAAGATGTGCTTCGCTCATGCGGGCGGCGCAACGCCCTACATCTGGGGTCGCTGGGAGCACGGCCAGCGGGTGCGGAGCGAGGCGAAGGTGCGAACGACCACCCCTATAGCGGTGCTTAAGCGTCGTGTTTACTTCGACACCCTTTCCCACAGTCCGTCGGCGTTCCGTTTTATGCTCGGGGAGGTCGGGGCCGACCATGTGATGCTGGGTACGGACTGTCCGGCCAACATGGGGGATACGGAGCAGGTGGGCAAGATCGAGAAAATGGGGCTGGCCGACGGTGACGTGAAGCGGATCCTCGGTGGGAACGCTGCAGCCCTGATGGGATTATAGACAATTCGGGATGACAATCCTCATGTCCTTTTGCTCACATGCTCCTGTTCGGCGGGGAAGATGAAGATCATCACGTTGCCGCTCGCATTCGGCGTCATCACCGATTTCACTCCCCGCGGATCAGATCCCCTAGCTCGCGGAGATTCTGCATGTTTTCCAGATTGGCCGCCACGTCCCGGATGCGCTCGGCCTGCCTGCGGCTGATGACCTTGCTGGAGAGACTGAAGAATTTATCTTCGATCTGCTTCTGAGACAGGGGATTCTGAATCGAGCCAGGGGGATGGACTAGCTTCTCGGTGAAGGTCTGGCCGGCCCGAGTCCTCACCTCCACGATAGCTGCGGAATGCAGTTTCGGGTCACTTTCCAGCTCCGAGCTCCACACCATCCGAATCCGCTTCTTAAGCTCCCACACCCTGGGGTCCTTCGCCCGCTCCTCCGAATGGGCTTCCAGTTCCACCTTACGGTCGTATGCGGCCACGGCCAGCAGGTACTGGGGATTGACGCTCAGCGTCGGCGGGTCGTCCCCAAACAAAAGCTTGTTCCTCATTGGCATCTGGACAATCACCTCCGCCAACTGTTCCGCCTCTAACCCTTGCTGGTCCATGATCTTCAGAAGGCCGTCCAGGGATGTATGGAAGGGGCCGCCGGCGGAGTACTTCTTCAAGCGGGCGTTCAGAATATCAAACCGTGTGCCCAGGTCTCTGGTGACGGCCGTCAGATCGCCTTGATCTACCAGGGCATTCATCACGCTGAACTTGCCCTGGAAAATAGAAGGCGGCCCTGCAAAACCCCTTTGGGCAAGAAGGGCAGAGCGAACACCCACGGCAGACGAGTGCCCATAGGTCAGCGCCTTGGTCATGTGCTGGCTCTCGCCGTCGAGCCACGACTGCAGCCCGCCCGTGGTTGCCCCGGCCAGACCGAGCGCTTGGTTGACCTGGTGCACAGGGAGTCGAAGCAGTTTGGCGGCAACCGCAGCCCCTGGAAAACATCCAATCACCGCTGGAGCGAAACTCCTCAGGTGCAGCTTATTTCGGGCGCCAACGGCCTCGCCAACCCGGTCATGGACATCGTAGCCTAGCACGACCGCGGTAATAAAGGCCTTGCCGTTGGCGCCTTCCCGCTCGGCCAAGGCGAGACTTGCTGGGAGGGCCACGGCCGCGGGGTGACCGCCCACGCCGATCGTGCCGACTTCGTCGAGCTCGTCAGCATGGACCAGGGTGCCATTGGCCAAGGTGGCGTTAACGCAAGAGGTCTTGAACCCGCCGGTGACCACGGTGGACTCCGGCACGCCACCAAGGTCCCGGACTGTCTGGATAATAATGGGGCCTAAGGGTATGCGGGAGCCCATGATCATGCAACCGATGGCATCCAGGGTCGATGTCTTGGCCCGCTGCACCACCTCTGCCGGTAAATCCTCATACCTGAGGCCCACAATGTACTCCGAGAGCTTTAATGCGACATTCCCCGTTTCCTCGGTCATCTCCATCCTCCTTGAGCATTACTGTGTTTCCGAAAAAAAGGTTTATGAGAAAACATAAACCTTCCTTTAATCTCGACACTTCGACACTCATCTCCCACTCTCTGGCACCACTGATTTCACTCCCCTCGGACCAGGTCTCCTAGTTCGCGGAGGTCCTGGATGTTTTCCAGATTGGCCACCACGTCCCGGATGCGCTCGGCCTGCCTGCGACTGATGACCTTGGTCGAGAGGCTGAAGAATTTGTCCTCTATCTGCTGCTGAGACATGGGGTTTTGAGTCGAGCCAGGAGGGTGAATTACCCTCTCCGTGAAGGTCTGGCCGGCCCGGGTCCTCACCTCAACGATAGCCGCGGAATGCAGTTTTGGATCACTTTCCAGCTCTGAGCTCCACACCATCCGGATCCGGTTCTTCAACTCCCACACCCTGGGATCTTTGGCCCGTTCCTCCGAATGGGCCTCCAGCTCCACTTTACGATCGTACGCGGCCACCGCCAGCAGGTACTGCGGATTGACGCTCAGCGTAGGCGGGTTGTCACCAAACAAAAGCTTGTTCCTGGTCGGCATCTGGACGATCACCTCCGCCAAATGCTCCGCGTCTAACCCTTTTTCCCCCATGATCTTGAGAAGACCATCCAGAGGCGCATGAAAGGGACTGCCGGCAGAGTACTTCTTAAAACGGGCACTCAGAATATCAAACCGTGTGCCCAGGTCTCTGATGACGGCCGTCAGGTCGCCCTGATCCACCAGGGCGTTCATGACACTGAACTTCCCCTGAAAAATAGAAGGCGGTCCTGCAAAGCCCCGCTGGGCCAGAAGGGCAGAATGAACCCCCACGGAAGACGAGTGGCCATAGGTCAGCGCCTTGGTCATGTGCTGGCTCTCTCCGTCGAGCCAAGACTGAAGCCCGCCCGTGGTTGCCCCGGCCAGGCCCAGCGCCTGGTTGACCTGCTGCACGGGGAGACGCAGCAACTTGGCCGTAACCGCAGCCCCGGGAAAACAACCAACAACCGCCGGGGCAAAACTCCTCAGGTGCAGTTTATTCCGGGCGCCAACAGCCTCCCCAATCCGGTTATGGACATCGTACCCCAGCACGACCGCAGTAATATATGCCTTTCCGGTAGCGCCTTCGCGTTCCGCCAAGGCGAGACTTGGTGCGAGGGCCACGGCCGCGGGATGGCCACTCACGCCGACCGTGCCGACTTCGTCGAGTTCATCAGCGTGCACCAGCGTGCCATTGGCCAAGGTCGCGTTAACGCAAGAGGTCTTGAAACCGCCGGTGACCACAGTGGACTCCGGCACGCCACCAAGGTCCCGGACCGTCTGGATAATAATGGGACCTAAGGGTATGCGGGAGCCCATGATCATGCAACCAATGGCATCCAGGGTCGATGTCTTGGCCCGCTGCACCACCTCTCCCGGTAAATCCTCATACCTGATACCCACAATGTACTCCGAGAGCTTCAATGCGACATTCCCTGTTTCCTCGGTCATCTCTTCCCCCTTCAGGATTACTGTGTTTCCCAAGAAAAGGTATCAGAGGGCACATCCTCTACATGTACCATATAGTTTGTTGGTCAGAGACATTACCCAGTTCATCATACTTTTGTCAAGGATTAACTTTGGCTCTTCCTACTTCTCTGGTGATGGGTAGAACGAGAATCTAGTGTGAGATTTGGGCCAAAGACAGACAAGACAATTGACAAATCAAGGGATAGTCATTCAGGGGATGAGTGAAGGTAGAGGTTCAATGGTCAAGGAACCATCGCTGGCATCGCTGCCAACGATATTTCCAGTTTTATCCTTTAATGTTACCTTCACCTTACATTTTGTCTTCCTGTTCGCCACGGGAGGAATTTTCCAGTCATACGTCTCAGGATTGCCCATCAGGGGCGGGGAGATGGATTTCCAGGTAACACCACCATCCATTGTGTATGTCAGGCTTACCCTCTCCACGGGATTCTTTGTTCTGTGGGTCTGCCATTGAACAGGGGAGGTGCTGCCCGAGGTCAAGACTTTTTCTCCCTGGGGTGATGTTACCTTTACGACCTCGATGGTGAATGGCATATCCGAGCTGTCTGCCACTATTTGCAGTCCATTTGAATTAAAACCGGTTACTTTCAGAAGACATTTCTTCTTGTTCGCTGATGGAATCGGTACGGTCCAGTTGTAGCTTGTGCCTGAAACATAATTCTTATCTGGGTGGATAAGCTTCCATGTGAGTCCATCGTCCATTGAGTGCAGAAGCCTGAATTTCACTGCCTGAGGTGGGGGTTCCCATTGGATCGTCTGAGTAGAGCCTGAAGGAATGATCTCAGCATCATTCAAGGTCAGAAGGACTAAAGGCAATAATCCCACGCCTCTCAGGGGAAGGAAGATCACTTCCTTGAGAGCATTGGAGGGGATGGAAAGTGAAGCCTTCTTTGCACCGTCTGAGGGAGGGGAAAAAACCACATCCAGGGTCTTGCTTGCGGAAAGTGCGATGACCTGGTGCGAAACGAAATCATTCTGGAGTGTGAAACTCCCGGTATTTTGGCCGGTTATTTTTATTGTGCCGATGGAGAGATTGGCTATCCCTGTATTGGAAACCGTGACTCTTTGGGAGACTGAATCTCCGAGCTTCACATAATTGTAGTTCAGGGACTTAGGAGAGACCCGGATAACGGGTGCCATCCAGGGTGGTTTATATTTCCACAAAGAGTCACTGAAGTTTGGGCCACAGGGTCCTGCCCATGGGTCAGCGAGTTCATAAAAGCCTGTTCCCCAAACTTCGAGATGCAAATGCGGTCCTATCGATCTTCCAGAGCTCCCCACCTCCGCAATTTTCTGCCCCTTCTTTACCAATTCACCTCGAGATACCCGGATGGAGTTTCTCTTCAAATGATCGTAATGAGTCGCAAAGACGCCAGGTTCATCGCCATGCCGAATGACCACGACATTACCTCCAAAAAAACACCAAAAACAACAGCAATCTCCCTCGCCACAGTAGTCCCCTAATTCAGTACAGTCCATGTAACCTGAGGAAACACCTGGGCTCATTGGAATACTGGGATCTCTGCAATCCGGGTCTGTGGAGCTTGGCCATTGACAGCGGTCATATTTGCCATCGAAAACCCATAGCACCTCACCATCCGCGGCGGCGACAACATCCACGCCAACGTCCATTTGATCCCATGAAACATAAATATCTGTCCCCGTGTGTCCTTTGTAGGCAGGCGCACCACAATTGAAAGCTTTTCCGTCTCTGTCAATATCCGGGTAACCAATTCCTTCAGAACATGTTATCCCTGGAATACAGTCAATAGGCCATGCAAGCCCTCCAGTCTCATTGATAACAGCATCAGTTGCTATTTGGTCCGTGGTTGAAAGCTGTATATCGTCCTGAGAATAGGCCGTGACAAAAGCCACGAATATGAGAGGAATGATATAAGCTGCCGGAAGTATTTTTTTTATCATTCGGCTCCTAGCTGCCTTGAATTCCTAACGTTTCAAAAGAAACTCAGATCCCAACCGAGCCCGATCGCTGAAACCATCGGACCACTTTTCTCAGGGTTACGCTGCTTAACCTTACCTCCTGCTCCAGGATTCTACGAGATCATCCTGTATTCAAACCATTGCAGCATTTCATAAACGAATGAACGACTCAGGACGCTAGAATTTGGGGATCTCATAGTCGTACTTGCCTTCAGTAAGCCCTTTGAGGATTTCGAAGACCCTTGGATCCATAGGGATGCCGTGTTCCCGCCGATTCATCTCGAGCTTCGCTTCTTGTTCACCCGATATAAGAACGGGTTGTTCCGGGTTGATCGGTGGAGCCTCCCGGAGGTTACGATACATCCGTTTCATGCTTTCAGATAACGCTTCCAAACTCAAGAAGCGGGTTGCATCGATGACGATAAAGAAGTGCCCGACATTCGTCTGCTCCTCCCAGTGATAAACGAGGGATCGAACATCCGTGGAATAACCTCCACCCGTGAGGACGCCACTCAGGATGTCCACGGCGACGGCGAGTCCGTAACCCTTGTACTGGCCCATGGGAAGACCGAAGCCCTTGAGGGCTTCCAGCGGATCCGTGGTGGGTCTCCCATGAGAATCCAGGGCCCATCCCTCTGGAATCCTTTCCTTTCGTCTTGCCATGTCGTTGATTTTTCCACGTGCAGCAACGGACATCGATATGTCCAGCAGAAAAGGGATGTCTCCTTCACAGGGGACCCCGATGGCGAGAGGGTTGTTGCCGACAAGCCTCGCGAGACCACCCCAGGGACCCATCGTGGGTGCGGCATTCGAACCTGCTATCCCGATCATTCTCTCCTCACACGCCAGAAGAACATAGGGCGCAGCCGCTCCAAAATGGTTGCTATGTCTGCAACCGACATATCCGATGCCTGATTCTCTGGCCAAGAGGATTGCCTCCTTCATCCCCCGAGTACCTACCACAGGCCCCAGACCATTATCTCCCGAGACCTGCTTGAGCGCAGGACCCATCGGTTCAACGACGATCCGGGGGCGAGGGTTGATCAGTCGGTCCCGCAATCGAGGCACGTACTGAAGCAATCGCTGAATGCCGTGGCTGCCGACCCCCCGCAAATCAGCGCATAAGAGAACATCCATAGTGGTTCTTGCGTCCGCTTCCAGAACCCCGACCCTCTGCAGCGCCTTCATACCAATTTCGAAGAGAGTCTCATAGGTCGCCATGATTTTCTTACAGTCACATTGGTCAATCATATCTTCCTCCATGGTAAATGACGTAAATGGGTGTCAGCCCTTTTGAATTCTTTTTTTCGCTAATTCTAACGGCTTTTCGAATATTGTCAATAGAATCTTGTCCAAAGGCAACAAGCTGTGATAAAATGGGTGACCTCTCTTCACTCCGACGAGTTCCTTTTGATAGCGGAGGGATGCCGAATTTCCATCGATCTTCGCATCAACATTTTCATCCGAGTAGCATTTAAAATCTCCTCGGAGAACAGCCCTTCAAGGACTCATTCGAATTGGGCGAGTAGGGACGCTGAAGGAGAAAAGAGACGATGAAACGGCGGCTTACTTTTTATGTAATTCTTTTAGGAATTTTGGGCGCCGTGATGTATGGCGCAACGTATCAGCAGTTTCGATATTTTGACGTTAACGACAGCAGGGTAGGGTGGGACCCAAAAGATTATATAAGGATGTCCTATGGTGATTATGATGTGACTGCAGTCCGCAAATATCGTGTTGTGGTGCCATTCTTGGCTGAGCACGTGCGGGAATTACTCAAGCCATTTGTTACGGATCGGAAGGAACTAGAAAAACTTTCCTTCTATATTGTCAATGTTGCGTTTGGTCTAGCTTCATCGTTGTTGTTTTTCGAGTTACTTCGATGGATGGGATTTGAAATAGGGTTGTCTATCTTCGGTGCATTCATATTCATTGCGAATCGAGTGACCGTTCAGGTAACAGGGATTCCCTTAGTCGATTCGTTTTTTTTCACATCTTTGCTTCTGATTTTGCTCCTCACGGTGAAGGAGAGAAACAGGTGGCTTGCCTTTGCTCTCCCAATCTTAGCTCTATCGAAAGAGACAGTCCTGCCATTTTTGCTGTTACCGTTATTGACCAGAACGAGAAGATCTATCTTTTATATCATTTCACTCTTGGTATCTTTTGGTCTAGTTTATTTGGTTCGGTGCACCATTTCGCAAAGGTCATCGACTGAGAGCGCGAGTGTCTACGTTGTGTTCCAGAGCCACATGTACGCGTTCTGGGATAATGTTAACCGTCTATTGACTCTTGAAGGATTGCACGATCTTCAAAATGGGTACTCGTTGTTTCTGGTTTTCGCAGTTTTCGGGTTTTATATCCATTCGAAAGAAAAACGTTATCGGGTCCCACACTTCTTTCTTTTGCTAGTTCCTATTTCCTTGTTCCTTGCCTTTGTAAGTGGGGATCTTGGAAGAATGTTTTTTGCTAGCTTTCCAGTGGTGATTCCATACAGCCTGATACTTATTTCCTATGCTTGCGAAGAGATGTCTCGCGAGTAAGAATGGGTATCGTTGCTTGGCCTGCTGGTGTACGGATCGAGGCAACAAGGAAAGAGGGATATGCCCTCGGGGGACCTCCCTTCCTTGCAAAACAATCGTTGAAGATAAGATACGCACCTTGAGGAGGATGGATTATGGAGAAGAAGAAATATAGGGTTGGGATCATCCCAGGAGACGGGATTGGCAGGGATGTGATCAGGGCGGCCACGATCGTTTTAGAAACCGTGAATGACCTGGCTACGACATTTACCATGGATCTCATAAGGATGGATACGGGTGAGGACGCCGTGGCAAAATACGGGGATCCCTTCCCGAAAGAGACCTTTCAGACGATGAGCCGAACGAATGCTGTTCTTTTTGGGGCGGCAGGGAATCCTCACACGTTTACTATCCTGAGCGGGTTTCGGGTGGGTTTTAACCTATATGCCAATGTTCGTCCGATCAAGTCACTGCCAGGCTCCGGATCCATACGATCGAATGCTGATCTCATTATTGTCAGAGAGAATACTGAAGGCCTATTTCGAGGCGTAGGTTACGCGGACGGGGACTATTACGTGAATCTAAGAGTGTTTACGAAACAGGGGATGGAGCGAATCCTGCGCTACAGTTTCGAACTGGCCTCGAAACAAGAGCGCAAGAAACTCACTTTCACTCACAAAGCGCATGTGCTCACCTACACGGATGGGACAATGAGGCAATTGTTTCATGAAATGGCCAAGGACTATCCGGTGGTGGAAGCGGAGGATATGACGATCGATGCCTGTGCCATGCAGATCGTCATGAAACCGGAAAGGTTCAATATTATCTTAGCTGAAAGTGCCAACGGTGACATCCTGAGCGACATCGGAGCAGCCATCAGTGGGGGGATGGGATTTGCATACGGAGGAAATGTGGGTGCCACGCTTGCTGTTTTTGAGCCCGCTCACGGGACAGCTCCTAAGTATGCCGGCAAGAACGTGGTCAATCCCATCGCAGCCATCAGAGCTGGACAGATGATGTTAGATTATTTGGGAGAGAAAGCGATGGCTTCGCAGGTCGAAAGGGCGATCATCGATGTTTTGATGGAAGGGAAAGTGCGAACGTATGATCTGGGTGGGACGTCAACAACGACGCAGATGGCCGAAGCCATTTCTGAAAAGATTCGTGTAAATCTGAAGGGTTGACTTCTTACGGCGTACACCTCGGAGGAAGGCATCGGCAATGACGTATTCGTGTATAGGCCGCAAGAGGTCACGGATCATGAAGGACGAGGGAAGCGGGATGGCCCTGCTGCTTCAGCGAAAATACTGCTCACTCATGCTTAGCCTAACGGTGCCTTGGGAAGTAGCCATGTCTCTAGGCCACTTTGACCTTGACATCTAACTCTGCTCCCTCGTATATTCAACCCAACCAAAAGCAAATCTCTATCACTGAGAAAGGAGGGTCTTATGTCCCCAACCTATCACTTCGAACACATTCACCTCTTGAGCCGGGATCCAAAGACGACGGCACAGTATTACCGTAAAATGTTCGATGCTAAAGT
>Ga0315284_10016334_pt1 | contig 10536 bp, 19 predicted proteins | sample YL17G09_16_MG_FD_203696 | JGI IMG/M metagenome (GOLD analysis project Ga0315284, IMG submission 203696) | Sediment microbial communities from Yellowstone Lake, YNP, Wyoming, USA - YL17G09_16 | ecosystem: Environmental > Aquatic > Freshwater > Lake > Sediment | place: USA: Wyoming | collected...
AGAAACAATATAACTAAAGAAAGTTATAAAGCTAGTGAGTTATTTCCTATATTAGAAAAAACTAACGCTTATGGATTTGAACGCTTTAAATCTTTAATAACTTGGTTATGACAACCACACTAATAACAGGCTTAATTATTCTAGGAATACTTAGCCTAATGATTGATGATAAAGAGTTTAACGAATGGGATAAAAATAAAGAGAAATGAAATATAATTTAGATAAACTAGAAAAAGACCGTGATACATTTATTTATGGCGACCACGGAAATATAAGAGATTCTGCTTATATTTATTCAAGGAAATATAACCTAAAAATTAAAGTTAAGAAGTTGGCAGATGGGTCAATGGTTACTTTATTAGAGGGAGAACATCCTATAATAGTTAAGCGTAATAGATACATTAAAGTTAAAGATAATTTCTTTACTAAAAGTGATATTATTATTCCTTTAGATAAAGAACAGGTCGAAATAATGATAAATCACAGAAACGACTTAGACCAACGAATGATTAACAATGTAGATAATTACACTAAAAAATTAAGGTTGTTTAATTATACAACAAAAATTACTAGCTTTATAAACCAAAATCAAAACATAAAATAAACATGGAAATCACAGGAACAATCAAAGAGGTATTCGCAACCCAAACAATTAGCGAAAAGTTTAAAAAACGTGAGTTTGTACTTACAACAGACGGAAGTACACCCTACCCAAACCATCTATTAATACAAGTTACTCAGGCAAAATGTGACTTATTAAATAGCTATTCAAGTGGCGATGAAGTAACAGTTAGTATAAATTTAAAAGGTCGTTTATATGAAAACCCAACTAAAGGAACTCAATACTTTAATTCAATTGAGGCTTGGAAGATAACAGGCGTGTCACAATTTGTTACACCACCGGCTCCAAACATTCAAGCGGAGAATAACGCTATTGTTAATAATAATGTTGATAATATAGACCTTCCGTTTTAAAATAAATTTTGCACATTAAAAAATAATTAATACATTTGTAAGACCAACGACCAATGGAAAATCTAAAACTTAATTTAAAATATACCCTCAATTCTGCGCAATCCTTCTTGGTCGTTGGCCGCTCAGATGCGAGGGTTAATTTATTTATGGAAGAAATTTGGAAAGATGTAATAGGATATGAAGACTATTATCAAGTTAGTAATTTAGGTAATGTTAAGTCTAAAAACAGAACAGTTAAACATTCAAGTGGTAGTGAAAAAAACATACTTGGTAAAGTAAAACTACCTTGTATATCAAACGGTTATTTATCTGTTCACTTGTATAAAAACGGTAAATGTAAACCTAAATCTATACATAAACTTGTAGCTGAATGTTTTTTATACAACAAAGAAAATAAAGAAACTGTAAACCATATCAACGGAATAAAAACAGATAATAGGGTTGATAATTTAGAGTGGATGACACAAAAAGAAAATAATAGACACGCTCATAAAACTGGACTTTTTAAAAGTAGTAAAAAATTAGTATGTCAAAATACAAATAAAACTTTTATATCAATACAAGATGCAGCAAATTATTTTAAAATAGATAGAGCTTCTATTTCTAAACAGTTAAGCGGTAAAAGAACTAATAATTTAAATATAAAATATATATAACATGAAAGAAACAAACATTGACAGTATGAAATATCGCAAGTCAACTCACTTAGCTGGTATAGATGTAGAAACAATTATTGCTGATAAGGGTAGTTGTATTTTAACTATTAAAGAGGCGTTTTATGATACTAACGTGGATGTGTCGGGAAATAAAACAGCTGGTTATTTTTTAGAGTTTATAGAGAACGTTAAGCCAATGGTTATTAATTCGGGTAATAGAAAGATAATAGGCAACATCGTTAAGGCTTTGAAAAAAATAGACAATACACAAAGCAGAAACATTGGTAATTGGGCAGGTGTTCAAATAGAATTATTATTTGACCCTAGTGTTAAAATGATGGGTAAAGTAGTTGGCGGCATTAAGATAGCTGAAAAATATGAGAAACCATTATTAATCAAAGATAGCGAGAACTTTAAGAACTGTAAAATAGCATTAGAAAAAGGAACCGGTACAATTGAAATGATTAAAAGTAAATATAATGTATCAACTGAGGTGGAGGCTTTACTAAATGCTAAATAAAATTATATATTTCGATTTAGAAACAACCGGTACAAATTTTTGGCAACACGGCATACATCAACTAAGTGGTATAATTGAGATAGATGGAGTTGTTAAAGAAGAGTTTAATTTTAAAGTAGCTCCAAATCCATTAGCAAAAGTAGAACAGGGCGCTTTAGACGTTTGTAGTGTTACGCTAGAGCAAATACAATCCTATCCCAAAATGGGTGAGGTTTATAAACAGTTTTGGCAAATGCTTGAAAAATATTGTGATAAGTTTAATAAACTAGATAAGTTTTTTTTAATTGGATTTAATAACGCCTCTTTTGATAATCAATTTTTAAGGGCTTGGTTTACTCAAAATGGAGATAATTATTTCGGCTCTTGGTTCTGGTCAAATCCAATTGATGTTTATGTTTTGTCTTCTCATTTATTAATGAACGAAAGACATACAATGACTGATTTTAAATTAAAAACTGTTTGTCAAAAAATGGGTATTGAAGTTGATGAAACTAAATTACACGATGCTGTCTATGATGTTTATTTAACTAGAGATTTATATTTAAAAACGATTAATTATGCAAAATAGAACATTCAAAATCCACTGCTCACAAATCGGTAAGATTATGGGTAATTCAAAACCAGCCGGACAATTATCCGTAACAGCTAAAACATTCTTAAAAGATTGGTACGCTAATGAACATGAGGAAATACACTCTAAATACATTGATAAAGGTAACCAAGTTGAAAGCGAGTTAATTGATTTTATGGCTATTCAATTAGGTTATGGTATGGCAGAAAAGAACACTGAAACTTTACATGATGAGTATATGGTAGGAACTTGCGATGTTAACTTTCCTGATTGTATTGTAGATGTTAAAGCTCCCTATAATCGTAAAACTTTGCATGATAATGTAGATGGGATTAATAGCGATTACGAATGGCAATTACAAGGGTATATGAATTTATACAGTAAAGATAAAGCTATATTATTTTATGGCTTAATGAATACACCCGAAACAGATTGGGCAATGGAAGTTGTTTATGACGATATGCCGGAGAATGAAAGGTGGTTAGCTTATTCTATTAATAGAAATGATGAGTTAATCCAATCTATTAAAGACCGTGTTTTAATGTGCCGAGCTTGGTTAGAGGAATACGATATTTTAGTTAAGGGTAAATTAGGTAGAATCAATTAATTTAACAAACGACATAACATAAAGAAATAATGAAAAAAGAATTTACACCACAGTACATTATTGATAACCAAGGTTGTTATCAAGAAACTAAAGACAAGGTTAATAACCTATCCTTTATGAAACTAGAAACTATTAACATAATGGATATTTTAAATAGTGAAATACCATTAAAAGATAAAGGATGGTTTTTAATTAAAAAATGCGATTTTACAATAGAGCAAAAAAAATCAATAGCTTTATTATTAGCTAAATCGGTCGTTGAAATTTATAATAATAAATATCCAAACGATAATCGAGTTAATGAATGTATAGATGCCATTGAATCATTTAATAGTGGTAAAATAACATTAGATGAATTAATAGTAAAAAGAAATACTGCGTCTGCTGCTGATACTACTTCTGCTTATGCTGCTGCTGCTGCTGCTTCTGCTGCTGCTTCTGCTGCTTATGATGCTGCTGCTACTGCTGCTTTTTTTGCATCTGCTTCTGCTTCTGCTTATGATTATGCAGCTTATGCCGCTGCTGAAAAAGCTAAATACAAAACTAAAGTTTTACAAGTATTAATTGATTTCGTAAATTCAAACTAACATGAAACAACTACATTTAGCACATCAAGAATATAAAAGCACACCAAAGGAGTTACGCCCTTTGTTGTGCCTTAACGAATCAACAGGCTTATATTTAGTAACAATTGGATTCAGTAAATCATATACTGAAAAGAAAGGGTTAAAGGTGGTGTTATAAGACTATAACCTTAAAAACAAAATTTAAAACAAGGCTATAACCTTATGAAACGGATTTACACCAAAGGGTCATTAAATAGTAAGGAGGCTAAAAAACAGGCTCTTAAAGATATTTCTAATGAAAACAAACAAAGCGTTGTTATTATTTCAAATATAATATATGACATATATGGTATTAATCAAGAACACCTTTTAATGAATCCTAAAACTTTTATTAAAACATACATTAACGACCTATGACCACAGACGAGATAAACAAACTAATCGCTAAGGAATATGAATACCTTAGCGTTTTAGCCATTCAAAAAAATAACAGCTATAACGGAAGTATCTTTAATCCAGATTGGATTATCAAACCTAGTATGGAATTAACCAATAAGCAAATGATTGAACTTGGTTTAACTGCTAGGATTAATGACAAGCTACAACGTATCAAAAGTGCAGGATTAAAAGGCTTTGATGAGGACAATTTAAAAGACTTAATAGGCTATCTTATTTTATTTAGGATTGCTCAGGGTCTAAAGGAATAGTTGATTATTATCCACAATAACCCTATATTTGTGGTTCATTATCAACATCTGGAATAGGTAAACTATCGTAGTATTCATTTAACTTTGAATAAATAACATCGGGTTTGCCTGGCGAATAAACTAAATCTCCATTCTCAAATACAATCTCGGTATAATACTTTTTGTTAGTTTTACCATTAGGAATAAACACCTTTGGGTTTAACTGTGTTATTGTATTTCGGGATAAACAAAAGTAACCTATTGTAGTTTCATAGTCATCAAGTAAACCCTCGTTTAAAAGCTCGATTTTTTGTATTTCGCCCATTGGCTCATCATCTGCAAAAGCCGAGTTTATAGGGTGTATTATTGATATTGAAAACCATTGTAGACTATCCATGTTATATTTTATTACGTATAATAATCATTATAATTCACTTTTTATATGCAATTTAGTATATTTTATTATTAACTATTTTCATGTTCTTTATAAAATAATCATTAGTTTTTAAATCTAATGTAACGTGGCTAAATCCTAAGTTCCATTTATTGATAGGCATAAACATCGGGTTCATATCACATAAGCACCCCTGAGAATGAACAGATATAAGCCTATTGTTCATTGTTGGCTCACTATGTGAACTTGTCCTATGGTAGTGACCTACCAAAGTATCTTCCATTGTTTTAGTAAAGGTTGCTCTAGCAGGATTTACGCCACCCATACCAAGTAATTCATGACCATGCAAAACAGTTAATTTACCTATTGAGATAGGGCGTTTATCTTTAATAGTCTCAATCTTTAATTCGCCTAATCTTAAAAGTATTTCAAGTTGAAAATCGGCTACATCAAATATCTCAGGAGCTTTAACGTAAAGCCATTTTTCCCAACGTTCATCATGATTGCCATGCTTATAAATTATTTTTGCTTTTGGAAAGTTATCTCTTAATGAAGATAAGAATTGTCTAACTGCAATAAACTCATCATTAATACTTCTATGTCTAAAATCCTTTTCATGTCGGCTTATGTTTGCGAAGTCTATTAAATCCCCATTAATTAAAATACAAGTTACTTTGTTTTCAATGCCGTATTCTAATGCCTTTTCAATAGCTTTATTATTTTGGTATGGAAAATGTAAATCACTAATGATTAAAGTTGAGGTTTGTTTTATATCGTAAGTTGTAAAATCATTTGAGTAACTTTCAGGAAGATTGAATGGATTAAGCGGTTTAGGATTAGTATGAAGTGTTTTATCCTTACCTTTTACTTTACCATTTTGCCCAGCTAAAAATCTTATTGCAGACCTAGCGGAATCAACACTTGTAAAGCATTTACTATTTTCTTTGTAGATTTTCTTAGCTAGAGTAAGGTTTGGCGTGTTAGGAAACTTCTTTAAATACTTAATTACAATATCTTTTTGAATAGCCATAAGTTTATAATTTGTGTAAATATAAACAATTTTGTTTACAACTACATAATTTACCGATTTACAATCAATAGTGTAACATTGGTGTAACATTAAAATAGCTAACTAATTGATTACTAGCGTAACACTGTAACATGTTACACCCATTGTAAATTTATTAAAATATATTTTATACTTTTCAAAAATCAAAAAAACGCAAAGTGTAACAATGATACACTAAACGCCATCTAAATCGTATCAATGCTATAAAGCAGGTGTAACATTTAGTGTAACATTGGTGTAACATTGTTACACTAAATGTTACACCTGAGTTCTTATTTAGAATCATTATAAATATCATTATTATTTGTTTTTTAACAATTAAAGTATTATATTTGTCGTAGCTGAACCATGAAGATATTTAAAACAATCCCGAAACAACAATTTCCTTTGCTTTTATGCAGCGGTTCAGCCATTGTTGAAGTAGGGACTTTTTTATTATGATAGCAATAGATAGGGCGAGACAATTAATAGATTCTAATCTTTCACTTATTCCAATAGGGGATAAAAAAGTACCTTGGATTAAATGGAAAGAATATCAAACTAATATAATTAGTAAAGATAAATTTACCGAATACTACCATAACGAAAAAACTAAAGGCATTGGAATTTGTACGGGGTATAATAATTTAGAAGTTATTGATATTGATTTAAAGGTTCTTAAATCTTTAAAAGAGCAACAAGATTTTTGGGCAGAGTTAATTAATTTTATAAAAGATAACATTGATGATTTTGATAATAAATTTGTAATTTATAAAACCGTTAATAATGGTTATCATATTTTATACCGATGCGAAAAGAACGAGGGTAATTTAAAGATAGCTAAATTAAAAGACCATAAAGAGGCAATAATAGAATCTAGGGGTATAGGTGGTTATGTATTTGTTTATGAAAACCAAGTATCTAAATACTCATATACTGAAATAAAAGAAATAAGCATAGGAGAAAGAGACACGTTAATAGGTTGTTGTAAATACTTTAATTACTCAGCAGTTGAAGTTAATATACCATTAGTAAAAAATGAATACGATGAATTAAAAATATCCCCTTGGGATGACTATAATGCTAAAACATCAATGTTTGATATTGTAGGGGATGAATTTAAAATAATAAAAATGCTTAGTGATAAGTATATTATATTAAGACATGGAGCAACAAGCGCACATAGTGGTTACATTTATACAAATAGCAATTGTATGTATCTGTTTACAACAGGCACAAATTACCCACACGAAAAACTTATAACACCTTTTGCCGCTTATACTTTTAAATACTTTAATGGGGATTTTAAACTTGCTGCTAGTGATATTTATCAAAAAGGATTTGGTAGTAGAATAGTAAAAGTCCCAGCAGAGGTAAAAGAAAAACCTAAGTTAAAGAAAGAAGATTTAATTTTTCCTATTGAGATATTTCCTAAAGAAATTCAAAACTACATAATGCAATGTAATACTACTTTAGATAGTTCTATTGATTATATGGGATGTGCTTTTATTTGGATGAGTTCAGTTATGATTGGTAACTCTTTAGAAATTCAAACTAAAGTAGGTTGGAAAGAAAATGTTAACTTGTGGTTGGCTGTTGTTGGTAAATCTGGTTTAGGTAAAACACCGTCAATAAATAATATCATATTTCCTTTAATGAAACAAAACAATAAGGAAGTAAAACAATTTATTAAACAAAATGAAAAGTATTTTGAATATATCAGTAAGGATAAAGAAGATAAAAAAAATACTGAAATAATAAGAAAGCCTATTAAATCTCAATTTATTGTTAATGATATTACACTAGAGGCATTAGTAGATTTACATGAAGAAAGCGATAATGCAATAGGTGTATTTAAGGATGAGTTAGCAGGATGGTTTAAGGATATGAATAAATATAGAGCTGGTAGCGACTTAGAATTTTGGCTATCTTCATGGAGTGGTAAAGCAGTATCAATGAATAGAAAAACTGCAAAGAGTTCATTTGTTGAGAAACCATTGATACCCGTATTAGGTGGCATACAACCAAGTATATTAAATATATTTTATACGGATGAGAATAAAGATAACGGATTTATTGACCGTATGCTTTTATGCTATCCTGATTTAGTTATTGAAAATTACAACGAAAAGGAAATGAGTAGCGAGATATTAGAGTGGTATAGTTCTGCTATAATAGAATTTTATAATACAATTAAAACAGTAGTTATAAAAAGAAACATTGAAGATGAAATAGAGCCGCAAACTTGTAAGTTTTCTGCTGAGGCTAATGTAGAATGGAAACGGATTTTTAACGAGATTACAAGCGTTCAAAATTCACATGATGAGAATGAATACATGAAGTCAATGTTACCAAAACAAAAGAGTTATATTCCTAGGTTTGCTTTATTGATTAATACTATTGATGGTTTATTTACTGGTAATGGTAATTTAACTAAGATAACTAAAGAATCAGTTTTAAAAGCCGAAAAGTTATCTAAGTATTTTATTGCGATGGCTAAGAAGATAAAGATTAATACAGTTGAAAAGCATGAGGTTAAAAAGACTTTAGAGTTAAATCAAAACAAGTCTACTAAAGAACAGTTTAAGATATTATTTAAAGCTAATCCCGAATTAAATCGTACCGAGATTGGAGAATTATTAAACGTAACTAGAAATACAATACAAAGATATATTAAAGAAATTGAAAATGAAAAATAACGTATATTTAAACAACTACAAACTATTTGTAAATACTTTTAAAAATTATAATAGTATTTGGGAACACTTAGATTTTTTAGTTAATGAAAGAAAAAAGCATAGTATAATTGAAACCTCAATAATAGTTCCTTATGATGATGAGGGGTTTGTTATATTTGATTTAGTTTCTTATAGCGAGAATTTATTTATTTACACATTTTCAACAACTGCAAAATGATTAAAACCTACACAACAAGCGACCTTAAAACTGAAAGTTTAAGTAAGCCATTTAACGAGGTTAATCATAAAGACCTTGTAAAAGAAAAATATAAATACTACTTTACACTTAAGTATAAAGGAACTAAAGTGTATATTACAAACGGAATAGAAACTAAAGAATTATGACATTAAAAGATTTAAGTATATTCAAATGGCATAAAGACTGTGAGAAAACCTCAATGCCTCCCGACTATGTGCCTAAAGATAAGTTTACAGACCGAACAGCAAACGGTTTAACAAAAGCTATTTGTACATTCATAAACTTAATGGGAGGACAAGCTGAGCGCATTAGTTCAATGGGTAGAGTTATTGATGACCGCAAAGTGGTTACTAACTATTTAGGGCAAACGGGTTTAATAGGTTCTCAAACTTATATTAGAGGCACATCAACAAACGGAACGGCAGACATAAGCGCAATCATTAAAGGCAAGTCTGTTAAGATTGAAGTTAAGATAGGCAAGGATAAAATGTCCCCATCGCAAATACAATACAAGGCTAATGTAGAAAGAGCGGGAGGTATTTATATTATCGCTAAGACATGGGATGGATTTATCGAAGATTATATTAAACTATAACGAACACGAATTTTAACAAATGGAAATATGAAAGCAAATGAATTAAGAATAGGGAATTGGTTTAGATACCAAGCTAAAATAGGATATGATTACGATGTGTTTGATACTAAATATATCCAAGATTTAGTAGATGACCCTCAAGATGATTTTTTTGAACCAATCCCCATAACAGAAGATATACTTTTGAAGTGTGGGTTTATTAAGGATGGAAATTTATATTTTAAAAACGGATTTGTTTTTAGGGACGATAAGTTATTTTATAATACAGTTGAATTATATTTAACTATTAACCTCCACCAACTACAAAACCTTTACTTTTCTTTAACAAACGAGGAATTAACAATTAAACTATAATAAGATGACCGAACCATGTGGACTAACCAGACATTCATTTATAGGATGGATTAAGTGGGTACAAAAGAATAGACTAAATACAACAAACTATATTGTATTTTTTCCTCATCAATCATTACAAGCCTGTTAACCCATGACTAAAGAAACCGCCCTCATGCTCCTAAACAACCAACTTAGGTTATCTCACTTCAACTTCAACAACCCAGATAAACAAATTTGGCACATCAATAAATACTATACTTTTAAAGAATTATTAATAATCGCATACAATATAAGGGTAAAGTAATGGGTAAAGTTTATAGAAAATGTGAGCCAAGAAAACAAAAAGGTAGATATATCTATAACAGAAATAGACTTCATAAGGTAGGTTGGACACCAAAACATAAGAAGAAATATATTGAATTAATGAAGTGGTTAGATTTTCAGATAAATAATTTATTTGTAAGTTAAAATAAAGTAGTATATTTGTAACCGATGACACACCAAAAGGTAATCGAAGTTATAGTATCAAATGACAGTTTTTTGAAATACTGCCACAAAGTAGCCGCCACTAGAACTCACATAGCAGAAGATTTATACCAAGAAACTATCCTAGCAATATGTGAAACTAAAGACGACCGTTTTGTT
>Ga0315284_10016337_pt1 | contig 10536 bp, 7 predicted proteins | sample YL17G09_16_MG_FD_203696 | JGI IMG/M metagenome (GOLD analysis project Ga0315284, IMG submission 203696) | Sediment microbial communities from Yellowstone Lake, YNP, Wyoming, USA - YL17G09_16 | ecosystem: Environmental > Aquatic > Freshwater > Lake > Sediment | place: USA: Wyoming | collected...
GTTTTTAGCATTTTTCCCATCGTTACTCCTATAGGTAAATTACCAAACAAAAAAGCCGTAAAGGTTGTAAAGGTTAGTTGTCTTCGTCTGCGGCCTAAAGATGTTCTAATCTTTTGTATAATATCACTTATACCACATTATTGGGCTTTGTCAAACAATCTCTTTTATTATAATAACCTCAAGGAACTGGGGCCTGCACAAACGGCGGCGGGCATTTTTATTGATTATGGATTATTGATGACTTGTCCGGCGTAGCTCCTGCCCTACATAGCACGCAGTGCGGCGGAGGGTTAGCGAAGACGGATTGATTATTGGGTGGTTGGCAGCTAAAATGGCGAGGTAGGCGGCTATAAATCAGAAAATAGCAGGCAAAAATGCGGAGGCAGATTATGGTAGAGCAGGAGCGGCAGGCAAGCGGGGGCATACCGCCGGAGGTGCTCAAGAGCGCGATGAAGGCGTTCAAGAAACGGCTCAAACTCACTGCGCTCGATGACGATTCGAATCTCGGACGCGGGCCGTTTTCGAGCGGGTCTAAGGGCGTTTTTGCGATACAGCCACCCAGCCAGTTTCCCCGCGAGGTGTGGGAGGAATTGTGCCGGCTGGGCAGATTGCGCGACAGCGGGCACGGAATGTATGAGTTGGCGAAAGGCGAATAGTTTTGAGTTATGAGTAAGGATTGAGCTTGATGCTATCCGCGGGTTTGACACACCTAAGGTGAGACGGGGCCGCGAAGCAAATCCCGCCTTGGCCGTTGAAGCTGCTGTGCGGCTGGCCGGAATCAGTTATATTCTGCTGTAGCTGTTGAATACCTTGCGGAAGTGGAATCCGTAAATGATGAGCGTCATCGCCATATGAAAGTACTGCGGGCGACGCAGCGACCATAAAATCAGCTTCCAGTAATAAAACCTGCCCCTGTTTAGTATCCCCAGGACCCATATCGACCTGATAAACGCCTTAACATCATAGTAATGAACCCTGGTTTTGACTTTTTGCGAAGGGCGGTAGTTCTTCAGGAACGTCATGATTCTTTCGTAATAATACTTGTGTGAGTAAATCGTTTTCACGACCTTTCTGTAGCCGTTGATAAGGTCCTCATACTTCATCTTGGGAATGAAATTCATCGAAAAATCAGTGTTGTCGCCCGTGTGGTTCTTCAACAGCCGGTTTTCCATCATAAGCCGTTTGTAAAGCTGTGTTCCCCGCGGGGCGTTCAACAGCCCCACCATCGCGATCGCAATCCCGCTTTGCTGAATGAATTTTATCATGTTGTCAAAAATTGCCCCTTTGTCGCTGTCAAAACCCAGGATGAATCCCCCCTGGACCTGCATACCGAAGCTTTGTATCTTCTTGACGCAGTCCACGAGGTTCCGGCCTATGTTCTGCACCTTGTTGCATTCCGTCAGAACGTCTTCGTCGGAGCTTTCAATGCCGACGAACACGCAGTCAAACCCCGCGTCAACCATCAGCCGCATAAGCTCTTCATCGTCGGCAAGGTTGATAGACGCCTGCGTGTTGAAGGAGAACGGATATTTCATTTTCTCCATCCAGCCGGTAAGCGCCGGGAGGATTTCCTCCTTCAGCTTTTTTTTGTTTCCGATGAAGTTGTCGTCGACGATGAACACCGACCCCCTCCAGCCGGCGGAATAAATACCATCCAGCTCCTCCAATACCTGCTCCTTCGTTTTCGTCCTCATTTGATGTCCGAACAGTGTTGTAACGTCGCAAAAGTCGCAGCTGAAAGGGCACCCCCGCGAATACTGGACGCACATCACGGCATAGTTGCGCATATCCACCAGCTCCCACAGGGGATTGGGCGAATCCTTCACGTCCGCGAACTCTCTTGTCTTGTAAATGCGCTGGGTGTTCCCGCGTTCCAGGTCTTTGAGAAACTGCGGCAGCGTAATCTCGCCCTCGTTGAGAACAAAGTGGTCCACTTCCGGGAAGTCCTCCGGCACCGTCGTAAACAGCGGGCCGCCTCCGACAACGGGTTTTCCCAGCTTCTTGCATCTGTCTATCACTTGCCTCGCGGAACGCCTCTGGATGAACATACCCGTGATAAACACATAGTCGGCCCAGCGAATATCCCGGTCTCGCAGTTTCGTCGTTACCATATCAACGAGCCGTTTCTCCCATTCCTTTGGCAGCATCGCCGCAACGGTCAACAGGCCCAGCGGCGGCAGCATCGCCTTCTTGGAGATAAAATGCAGCGCGTTTCTCATACTCCAGAACGTGTTGGGTGAATCCGGGTTTACGAGTAATATTTTCATAATAATAATAGCCCTTGTTGGCTGAACGTTCACAACGACGGTGGGGAACCTTGTTCCGGATTTGCCTCGGATATTGAAATCAGCCACAAGCGAGAAGAAGCGATTGGTGCTGGACTCAACTTGACGCTATCAGGTTGAAAACGACAGGAACCGAATACCAACGGTGGATAATCATTTGTTCGGTCCCGCCGGTCCGCCTCGGCTCGACACCGGGGCGAGACGGGCTTATCAAAATTCGCGGAAACCGACAAAATCCCTTTCATTCAAACTCCTACGAACAGGACCGACAACTCGCGTCCTGATTGTTTTTCTTTACCTGGGTATTATATCGGCCCCTGAATGTTGTTTACAAAAGAAAACCGGATAAGTTCGGGAATTTATTGGCGACCAAACTATTTGCCCCCTAACTCCTTCTTCAAACAGAGCTTACCGTTATTACCCGCCGGTAGGGGGGCAGCAACTCTGGCCGCTTGATTTGATACGCTGGCTACAACGCGGCTAACCGAAAATTGGGGGGTTGGTTGATTTTCAAAAGATACTCCCCGGTTTGTATCAGTCAAGGTCTAAAAATCTTCGTGTTTCTTTGTGTCCTTCGTGGTGAAAACCAACGTAACTTCTTTGTCCATCAGCGGTTATAAATCAGTGCAAATCCGTGTTAATTCGTGGCTAAAAATTGTTAGATATTTATTGAACACGGGCTTTGTATCTGGTATAATACCACCCGCCTGCAGCGCAGGCAGTAGTAGCACAGATGTGCAAGGTAGGGGGGACAGCAGTCCCAAGTTTCACGCCAAGATAAGGCAAGTCAATTTATTATTCCGCCGCAGGCGGACAAGTTTCGATTTGTTATTTGTTCGAAATTTAGGATTTGAGATTTGGGATTTATGGATCCCCGACTGCGGTTCCTATGAAGCTGGAGTCGAGGACAAGGGAGAAAATTATGACAACTATTCAAATCAAAGTTCCAAACTGGTTGGACAGGATATGCGCGTGGCCGGTGATGCTCTGCCGTCTGTGGAGATATGGCTATTCCTATCGAAGGATTTATCTCAGCGAAGGCAAATGGACCATTGTGGATGCCGGTGATTACTACTGGCTCAATAGTTACAAGTGGATTGTTTATGGAAACAGAAATAATTTTTACGCCGTTAGAAACTCGATAGTCGCACCAAATGAAACAAGGCCCGTCTATATGCACAGATTGATAATGAACCCGCCTCCTGGCCTTCTCGTTGACCATAGAAACTGTGATTCACTCGATAACCGAAGGTCTAATCTGCGTCATGCCACACCCTCGCAGAATATGCAAAACAGGCGAAAGAAGAAAAACACCACCTCGAAATATCGTGGCGTATGGTTTTACAATGGCAAATATGAAAGTCAAATCTCGTATCGGGGGAAAAAAATGTGGGTAGGCATATTTGACTCCGAAATCGACGCCGCTCACGCTTACGATGAAGCAGCAAAAAAGTATCATGGCGAATTCGCTCGACTCAATTTTCCGTAGGAAAATTGAGTGTACGCTACACGCTGTTCGCTGAACGCTATCTTTCGTGGCGAAAAACTCTTGCTTTTATGAGCAGTTTGGCGATATACTGTTTCCTTAAGGCCGGTTTGGCCGGAGGACAGAAGACGGATGGCAGACGACAGAAAACGCGGAGAATTTAGCCATGCGTTAAGTCGGACGATCTTAGGAAGATACGATGTCTGAATAAAATTCTTTGAAGGATTGGCACCGGTCACTTGCCAACATCGCTTGAACATCGCTTTGCTTTATCTTTTTGCAGATTATCTCAACATCGCCCCTTGTCTTATCATATTTGCGCCCAATCAATCCCAAAATGCGTTCCACCTCTCGCGCAGGATTGACGAATCGGGTTTGGGGATCAATTTGATCGAGTCTAAAATTTAATTTTTGTTCGATATACTGCACAGTCAGGATAACATCTATCCGTCCGAAAACCGCCCACATCGCCAAAAACCATGCTTCCACTTCCATAATCGCAAAGTGAAAAAAGATTTTATCTGGCGAACTCATTGTTTGAATCGTACGTTCGGTATTCTCAATTAACTGATTTATGACGGCAGGTACTATTTTTTTATCAGCTCGTTTTAAGTAGTTTTTTGAGTACATGTCTCTCAAGCCGAGGATTTTATTAAACCCACTTTCCAGAAGATGTTTCTCTCGTTCTTTGATCGCACTTAAGACAAACTCATCATTGCCAACATCTATAATCTGGAAAAGGACATCGGCATGTGGATTTTCGTGATTTAACCCACCGAGAGTACTTTTGTTACGGTTCAAACTTATACATCTTATGCTTATCTTTTCCCAACCGAATTCAATACCAACGAGATAACGTATGAAGATTAGCTCGGTTTGTCCCTCTGTAAATATGGCCACTTGTCTCATTGGACAGGATTCTACTCCTCGAAGGCTCCGCTGGTAAAGAAATCAAAATTGCTTAATCCTGTCAGCTCGAAATTCTCGAATTGCTTTTTGGCGTTCCTGTGGTTGTAAATTTTAGACACATTGGAAATTCGTTGTATAACACACCAATATTCGAGGGGCACGTTGTTCATAACAAACCTGTCATTCGTACTCGTAATAAGTTGTACCGTAGATTTTTTGGCCTTTTCGATTAGAAGCTTGATCAAGTTGGATGATCTTTCATAATCCAATCCCTCGCCAATATCATCTATAAGGATACAACTTGGAATGCTCGCAAGTTGCGAGTAATTTATCTGAATGATCAAAGACAAAGCCCTAAACATGCCTTGAGAAAGCTCCTGTTGTTCTGTATAGGCCGCTAAATCTTTTTCTTTTAATATCAAGCAGCCGACACGTTCTATTGGAAGACTTAATATTAAGTCGGAAGGCAACCCGAATTGAATGTCTTCTATCTCAAATCCTATTCTTCCCATATCAGATTTTATACATTCGATGAATTCCTTCTCATAGGCTCTTTTGCCTTCGAGGAATATTGTCACCACTTGATTTGCGTCTTTTAGATCAAGAGAATTTTTAGAATCTTCTTTTTTTAACGGGGCAAAATATTCTTGCCCCAGCTTTTCCCCAAAACGATAATATCTTAAATTCTTCCCCCATTCATATAAATCATCAAAGTATGGATGCTGTATGTTGTCCCTCCTGGTAACGCACGCCAGTTGATTCTCCGGTGCTTGAAAATCGATATGTTTCCCAAGTTTCTCAGCGTAAATCGTGCCTTTGCCGCCAGATCTTCTATCAAGCATATTCTTCTCATCAATCACAAGCTTTTCTTCAAGAACTTTCCTATCTTCATAGTGCAAGTTGTACTTGATTTTTTTCCCATTATTATCGAAACACACCTCATAATTCCCTGTTATCCACGCTAAAGGGGTTTCGCTCGTAAGTAGTTTTCCAAGGCCAGAGATGACACTCAAAGTTCTTGATTTGCCTGTAGCATTGCGCCCTACGATGAGATTGATATCTTCAAGTGTAAAGCTATCTAATTTCCATTCCTTCGGTTTGCCTTCGTATTGCCAGTATTTCATTGACTTGAGCTGCATAGCGATTATCCCTTTTTATAACTTTTTATCCTTTAGAGACGATTTTCTCTGCTGCTCCTTTTTCGGAGTAATTAATATCGTGGAACCATTATAGAAGTAAGAAGGTAAAAGAGAAAGCAGAAATTAACTCAAAATATATAAGAGGGACGTATGAATCGGTGGTTAAAATTCTCTGTTCCCTCAGTGGCCAAATCATAAAACCACCGAGATCGTATTACTCGGCATTGATTCCCCCGCGGTGAGATCACAATGCTGCCATCCGCAGGACTAATTGTTCTATTGCGATTCTTGGTTGCGCCTGGCCACGTTTTATAGCGTAATCGGTTTCGGCCAACTGCTGAATCTGGTCGCCGATTTGTTTTAGCGACAGCCGTCTGAGCAATGCGAATTGCTCCTCTTTATTGTAAAAGATGCGGGCTTTGCCGGCGATTTCATATTCATTGAGACCCTCCTGCATCATCTTTTTTGCGTTAAACAACTTGCGGAAATGGAACGCGAATGCGCCGACGGTTGTATATTCAGCGTTTTTATCATCCTCGAACATTTTGCGGAGGTGTTCGATGGCCGGGCCGGGTTTTCGCTGTAGGCAGGCATCGATTATCGCAAAGGCGTTGAAGAGGCGGTTGTAACCCACCAGCGATTCGACGTGGGCGGTCGTAATTGTCTTTTCATTCGCGGCGTACGTGGCTAATTTGTCGATTTCGGTGTAAAGCCGGGTGAGGTCGTCGCCGGCCAGTTCGACGAGCAGTTCGGCTGCGCCGTAATCGAGCCGTTTGCTGTATGCGTCCTGTGCATAAGAGATTAACCGACGCCTTATCTCCGCGCCTTTCGGCGCCTCTATGGCAAAAAGCGTTCCGACTGCCGGTAATTTTTTTGCGAGGCGAGTATTGCCGGGCCATTCTTTCGCGGTTATCACAAGCACGCCGGTAGGGCAGGGGTTCTCGAAATATCTCTCCAGCATTTCGCGGTTGGCGGAGATGAATTTGTCCGCGTTTCTCAGGACGACTATTCGCTTTTTCGTCAGGAAAGGCAGGGTGCGCAGCTCGTCGAGCAGCTCGGTTATGGTGATTTTGTCGGCGTCGGCGACTAAAAGCCCGGTTACCTTTTCCTCTGGCGTTATAAGGCGGTCAACAAGCTCGGTGCACCGTGCGTTGACCGTTGTCGGCTCATCACCCGCGATTACATACACAAGTGATTGCTTAGTTTTTGTCTTGTCGCCGGCTTTTGGCATAGCTGTTCCCGGTCAGGTTTTGCGATGAGATGTTGCTACTTCCGGTGCTTTTTGCCCGCCTTTTTGGCTTTGTCTTTTGGTTTGCTCTTTTGCGGCTTTGGCTTTGGCGTATCTTCCGGTTCTGGCTCCGATTCCGGTTCTTCTTCGGGCCCGGGTTCGGTCTCTTCCGGCGGGGGAAGTTCCGCCTTCTGTATCGTCGAGTCGTCGGACTGCTCCTTTGCCTCTTCGGGCGATATCTTTGCGGCTGCGACGAGTTTGTCGCCTTCCCTGAGTTTAATCAGCCGAACACCCTGTGTATTTCTGCCTATCGGTCGAATCTGGTCAAGGCCCGTGCGCATTATTTGTCCGTTGGCCGTGATTAACATCAGCTCATCGGCGAACTGGACCGCCTTAAGTGCAACGACTTTCCCGTTTCGGTCAGAGGTTTTGATGTTGATTAAGCCGACGCCGCCCCGATTCTGGGACCGATAGTTGTCGAGCGACGTGCGTTTGCCATAGCCGTGTTCGCAGACGGTGAGCAATGACGCTTTTTCTTCGGCGATGACCATATCGACGACTGCATCGCCGGAACGTAACCTGATTCCGTGGACGCCCCTCGATACCCTGCCCATTGAGCGTGCCTGTTGCTCATCGAATCTTATGGCCATACCGTCGCGGGTGCCGAGGATTATGTGGTCTTTGCCGGCGGTTTGGGCAACTTCGATAAGGGTGTCGTTGGGGTCGAGCTTGATTGCGGTAACGCCAACGGAACGCGGGTGGCTGTATGCGGAGAGTTTTGTTTTCTTGATGAGGCCGTTCTGTGTCGCCATCACTAACTGCGTCCCGCCTCGACTCGCCGGACCCGAGTCGGGCGAGGCGGGCTGCTTGTCTTCCGGCAATTCTTCGTTTTCGACAAGCCGGGCGACGTTAATCACCGAGGCAATGGTCTGGTCGCCGAGGTTCAGCAGGTTCGCGATGCTTCTGCCTTTGCTCTGGCGGGTCAAACTGGGGACGTCGTAAACCTTGAGCCAGTAGCACTTGCCGCGATTGGTGAAAATCAGCAGATAGTCGTGGGTGGAGGCGGTGAACATATGCTCAATGAAGTCGCCCTCCTTGGTGTCTGAACCGATTATGCCCGTGCCACCTCGCCCTTGTTTGTGATAGGTGTCGATGGGCATCCGCTTGACGTAGCCGCTGTGGCTTACGGTAACGATAACTTCCTCGTCGGCTATGAGGTCTTCGATGTCGAATGTCTCGGCCTGTTGTGTTCTTATTTCCGTGCGTCTGGCGTCGCCGTATTTGGTTTTCATCTCAATGATGTCTTTGCGGATGATGTCCAGCAGGACGTCTTCTTTGGCCAGAATCGCCTCGTAACCTTCTATCTGCTCGTTAATATCCGCGTATTCCTTTGCCAGCTTTTCGATTTCCAGCCCCGTCAGCCGCTGCAACTGCATCGTCAGGATGGCGTCCGCCTGCGGGCCTGTGAGGAATTGTTTTTCCTTCGTTTTTTCCCTGATGAATTCCTTCGGCAGAAGTTTTCGCAGCGTTTCCGACTCCGCCAGTTTCAACGGCATTTTCATCAGGTTCTGCTTTGCCGTTGGCGCGTCGGGAGATTTCTTGATGAGGTCGATTATGTCGTCTATGTCGCTGACCGCCAGAATCAACCCTTCGAGGATATGCGCCCTGTTTCTGCACCGCTTGAGCAGGAACATACTGCGTCTGCGGATGACCACCTTGCGATGGTCGATGAACAGGTCGAGCATCTGGCGGATATTGAGTGTTTCGGGTCTGTTGTTGACAAGGGCTACGTTGGCAATGGCGAAGGTGGTCTGCAGCGGCGTATATTCGAATAGTTTATTCAGCGCCACCTGGGCGTCGGCGTCTTTCTTTACCTCGACAACGATTCGCATGCCGTGGCGGTCCGATTCATCGCGGACGTCGGCAATCTCGGCGATTTGCCCGTCTCGAACGCAGTCGGCTATCTTTGAAACGATGCTCGTCTTGACCACCATATATGGGATTTCGGTGATGATGATGCACTCTTTTCCCCTTTTTGAGGGCTCCACTTCGGCCTTGGCCCTTACAACCAGATGTCCCTTGCCTTTGAAGTAGGCATCGACAATTCCTTGTCTGCCGCAGATGATTCCGCCGGTGGGAAAATCCGGCCCCGGGAGCTTTTTCATTATGTCCTTGAAGCCGCAATTTGGGTCATCTATGACCAAAAGCAGTGCATCGCAAACCTCGGCGACGTTATGTGGTGGAAGGTTGGTGGCCATTCCAACCGCTATGCCCGTCGAGCCGTTTACAAGCAGATTCGGGAACTTGGAAGGCAAAACGGTCGGCTCCGTCCGCGTCTCGTCGTAGTTGGGAATAAAATCGACTGTGTCGTATTCCAAATCATCCAGCATTTCCATTGCCGGCGCCGTCATTCTTGCCTCGGTGTATCTCATCGCGGCAGGGGGGTCGGCGTCGATTGAGCCGAAATTGCCCTGCGGGTCAACCAGCGTGTAACGCATATTCCAGTCCTGCCCCAGCCGAACCAGTGTCCCATAAGTTGCCTGGTCGCCGTGGGGGTGATAGTTGCCGCCGGTGTCGCCGACGATTTTTGCGCACTTGCGGTGTTTGCTTCTGGGGCCGAGGTTGAGGTCGTTCATCGCAACGAGGATTCGCCTTTGCGAGGGCTTCAGCCCATCACGCACGTCCGGCAGCGCACGCGAAACTATCACGCTCATCGCGTAATTGAGGTATGATTTCTTCAGCTCGTCGAGTAGGGGGACGTTCTCGAATCGCTCGTGTGTTTCTGTGCCTTGTTTCATAAGCTCAAGCCGTCCTTAACTTTAGCCACAGAGTTTTTTTTAGCCACAGAGACCACAGAGTTCACAGAGTAAAGTCTGCAATCCCTTGCTCAAAAAGGACTTGCTAAACTGAGGTGAAAACATACCTCAACCGGCAGTAAAAGTCAAGCGTGCAAATACCTTCTTTGGAGTGGACTGGTCTGGCTGCTTGGTATCGAAATTTGGCGGTTTTGCGTGATTAGCCCGAGGTGTATGGTGGTTGGGTGGGGGGATGTTAGCTGGTTGTCGCTGGAGCAGTCTGTCCGGCTACGACTCGACCTTCGCCGAGACGAGTGGCGCCATCGGGAGATAGACCGTGAAAGTGCTGCCTTTGTTTATTTCGCTTTCGACTTCGATTCTGCCGTCGTGTCTGATGACGATTTCCTTTACGATGGCAAGTCCAAGGCCAGTGCCCTGGATTTGCGTGCCGGGGCGGTAGACGCGGTAGAACCGGCCGAAGATTTTCGGCAGGTCTTCCTTGGGTATGCCCATACCATTGTCGGTGACTTTGATGAGCAGCTCGTTGTTGTTGACCTGCGACGATACCATAACCCGGCCGTTTTCAGGCGTGAACTTGATTGCGTTATTGACGAGGTTTGAAACCATTGAGTGGATTTTGTTTTCATCGCCAAATAGTTCCGGCAGGTGCTCGGCTATGTCGGTTTCCAGCCGG
>Ga0315284_10016338_pt1 | contig 10536 bp, 3 predicted proteins | sample YL17G09_16_MG_FD_203696 | JGI IMG/M metagenome (GOLD analysis project Ga0315284, IMG submission 203696) | Sediment microbial communities from Yellowstone Lake, YNP, Wyoming, USA - YL17G09_16 | ecosystem: Environmental > Aquatic > Freshwater > Lake > Sediment | place: USA: Wyoming | collected...
AGCTTACAGCCGAGAAGTTCATTCCCGATCCCTTCAGTACTGACCCCAATGCCCGGTTATTTAAGACCGGCGACTTGGCCCGTTGGCTAGCGGACGGCAATATCGAATACTTGGGCCGGATTGACTTCCAGGTCAAGATCCGGGGCTTCCGCATTGAGCTGGGCGAGATCGAGACTGCTCTCACCCGCTATGCTCAAATCCGGGAAGCGATAGTGCTGGTCCGGGAAGATAGCCCCGGGGACAAACGCTTAGTGGCCTACATAGTTCCCTCTGATGGGAGCAGTCCGGACATAGCCGGCCTGCGTACCCATCTCAAGAGCAGCCTGCCGGAGTACATGATCCCTGCTGCTTTTGTGGTACTGGAATCCCTGCCTCTGACCCCCAACGGCAAGGTTGACCGTAAGGCCTTGCCTCCGCCCGCCGCTGTCCGCTCCGCCACGGACCGCGTCTATCGCGCACCGGGTAATGAAGCGGAACAAAAGTTGGCCGCGATCTGGCAGGAAGTGCTCGGGCTGGATCGGATAGGCGTCGAAGACAACTTCTTCGAACTAGGCGGCGATTCCCTCAAAGCCATGCAAGTGGTTGCCCGGATTCACCATGTCTTCGGCATTCCCTGCCCCATCCAGGCCCTTTTTGAAAATCCGACCGTGGCCGGCCTACAGCCATTCATCGCCGGCCGTCGCGGCTCGACTGTTGCCGAGCCGGTCCATCCCATTATGTCCGCCGGAACGCGGACCACTTACGAATTGTCCGGCGCCCAGAAAGGCCTTTGGCTGGATTGCCGAATCCAATCCGATCCCGTGTTTTACAACGAGCAGAGCTTGCTTCCGATCCGGGGGGTCCTGGACCGGACAATATTCGTTCAAGCGCTTGCAAAGCTGATCGCCCAACAAGCGACTTTGCGTACCGTTTTTTTGGAAAAAAATCATGAAACCGTTCAGCGGATCCTTCCGGGCATCCATCCGGAGATCTCCCTGCCGGATTTCTCCGCGCTAGGCTCGGCCGAAACCAAGAAGAAAAAGTTGGAAGCCCTTCAGGTGCGGGAGTTCAAAAAGCCTTTTAATTTATCCAAGGGTCCCTTGTTCCGGATCAGCCTTGTGCGATGCGGCCCGCAATTCCATTATCTCCTGACCACCCTGCACCACCTCATCACCGACGACTGGTCGCAAAACGAATTTTATAATCAGCTTTTCCGGATCTATGCGGCCCTTAGCTCAAACCGGCCGGAGCGGGCTCCCCGGCCCATGTCCCTGCGCTATGTGGATTACAGCGTTTGGCACAACCGTCTCTTAAACGCACCTTACGGCAGCGCCTGCCGGGATTATTGGCGCGCGAACCTTGCGGGCGCCGACCAAGCCCCGGACCTGTCTTATGCTGAACCCCCGGCTGCCGGCGGCGAACGCACGGCCGCTTCGGCCGTCCTGGTGCTCGGCCGCAAGCAAACCGAACAGATCCGGCTTTTTGGCGTGGAACAGAACGCGACTCTTTTTATGACCCTGCTGGCGGTTTTTAAGGTTTTGCTTTTCCGGTACGGCCGGCAGGAGGACATCACGGTCGGCGTGCCGGCCAGCTTGCGCAACCGCAAAGAACTGGAAAACATGCTGGGTTACTTTGTCAATATGCTGCCCATTCGCACACGTCTGACCGGCGACCTGACTTTCCGTGAATGCTTACACCGGGTCAAACAAAAAACCCTGGAAGCATTCCAATACCGGGATTACCCTTTTTATCAAATGGTGGCGGATCTGAATCCGCAACGCAGCGGGCCGGGTCATTCTCTTTTGACCGTGACCTTCCAGACCGAGACCGGGACAAAAGCGGACCAGGCGTCTTTAGCCGGGCTCCGCTTGCCTGAGGCGGAATGGATCAGCCATGTTGCCAAGTACGACTTGAGCGTCATTGCCGGCGAGACGGACGGCCGTATCCGCATCCGCTTCGAATATCCGGCAGCCTTGTTTTTAAAAAATACAATCAACCGCATGCGGGAACATTACGGCCGCCTGGTCCGCCAACTTTTGAAAGGTCCCGACCAGCCGCTTCAGGCCGTCGACTACCTGTCGGACCGGGAAATAAAAACCCTTCTGGACCGCTTCAACCGCACGGAAGCCCTGCTCTCGGCTTATGCTTTGACCCGGGCTTGCGCTAAACCGGCCGGTTCCCGAACCGGTCAAGCGCTCTATCGCCAGACCGACCCTCTCCTTTTCCGCGAATTAATGCAGCAAAAAAAATACCGCCACTGGATATCCGCGAAGATCGCGGTCCAGGAAGTCAACCATTGGAAAATGCTGAAAGCGGCCGCGCCTATCCGGGCCGGCGAGGCGCTGATCCGGTTAAAATTCGACTTGATGGATAAGCCGACCCGCACCAGTCTTCAGCTGCACGAACATATGCACATGGAAATTCCGGGGTTGGATGTGACCAACCATGCTTGCCGGCCGAATGCTTATATTGATTTCCGCACCTTGTGCTTTCGTGCTTTGCAGGACATCCGGGCCGGCGAAGAAATCACCTATAATTATTTTACGACCGAATGGGACCTGTCCCACAAATTTCAATGCTTGTGCGGTTCCCCTCATTGCCTGCATACCATCCGGGGCTTCAAATACCTGCCGGCCGAGGAAAGAGAGCGGATCCAGGAGCATATTTCCCCTTTTTTGAAAGCAAAAATCGCCGGAAAAGGATCGGGCCCGCTTTCCGAACAAAAGCCCCCGGCCCTGCATTGCCTGTTTGAACAGCAAGTCAAAAGCTCCTGGGGCAAGCCGGCCCTGGTTTGCGGCCAGACAACCTGGACCTATTACCAGTTGAACCGTCGGGCCAATCAATGGGCCCGCTGGCTCATCCAAAAAGGCCTGGCTAACGGATCGCGCGTGGCGCTCCTGTTTGAAAATTCTCCTGAAATGATCGTCGCCCTATTGGCCGTCTTGAAAGCCGGCAGCGCTTATGTGCCCTTGGACCCGGCCTACCCGAACCAGCGCATCAGGGCGATCCTGGAGAGCACCGGCGCTTCTTTTTTGCTGACCCAAAAAAGCCTTAAAAAACGAATCGGCCCGACCCCGGACGTGCCCGTCCTGTGCCCGGACCCGGATGGGGTGGAAACATCCGGTCTGGAAGATACGGATCTCGACCAGACTCTAAAACCGGACTCCCTGGCCTATATCATCCATACTTCCGGTTCCACCGGGATTCCCAAGGGCGTGGGCATCCGGCAGGCGGCGGTGGTGAATTACCTGGCTTGGTTGAAAAGGACCATATTCACCGGCTATGCACGCATTCCCCTGCTCAACCACATTGCCTTTGACGCGTCCATCGAGCAGATCTTCGGCGCTCTAACGAACGGAGGCACCTTGCTCATTCCGCGCGACCTCCACGACATCCCGTCCGTCGCCGGGCTTATCGCCGCCCGAGCCACTGCTTTCTCGGTCGTCCCTTCCTACTTGAACGCCGTCATCCAGTATTGGGAAGAAAACGCGCCCGACGCGATTCCCGGCCGGAAAATCAAAACGATCTATATCGGCGGCGAAGAACTGAAAAGCGATCTGCTGGCCAAGATGCGGCGTGTTTTTCCGCAAGCCGCTATTTTCAACGGTTACGGCCCCACCGAGGCGACCGTGGCCAGCCATTATTATAAAATCGGAAAAGACAATAAAGTATTCCTGGGCCGGCCCATCGCTAATGTTCATTCTTTAATTTTGGATCCGCACCATCAACTGCTGCCGATCGGCGTAAAAGGGGAAATAGTCATCGGCGGAGCGGGATTGGCCGAGGGCTATTTGAACGATCCTGAGCTGACCGCTGAAAAATTCATTGCCCATCCCTGGTTGCCGGGCGAACGCTTGTACAAGACCGGGGATTGCGGCCGTTATACGGCCGACGGCCGGCTTGAATTCCTGGGCCGCCTGGACCAGCAGGTCAAGGTCCGGGGTCATCGCATCGAACTGGGCGAAATCGAGTCCCGGCTGCGGGCTTCGGCCCTGATCACGGATTGCATGGTGGCGGTCAAAACCCGGCCGGACCATGAAAAAATCCTGATCGCTTACTATCAAAGCAAACAGAAGTTGTCAATCCCCCGCTTGCGCCGGGAACTTTCAGCGCAATTGCCGGATTACCTGATTCCGCAGTATTTTGTACGCCTGGCTAAAATGCCCATGACTTCCAGCGGTAAAATCGATTTAAAAGCCCTGCCCGATGTGCTTGCAGCCGGCCCGGACCTCCGGCGCGACCGCGTTAAACCTCGGACGACAACGGAAAAAAAACTGCTGCCCATCTGGCAAGAGATCCTCGGCCTTTCCGCGCTCGGCATCAAGGACGACTTCTTTCATCTGGGCGGCCATTCCCTGAGCGCGGTGAAGGTCTTGATGAAAGTCCGGAAGGTTTTTAAGGCCGAAGTGTCCCTGCCGGCTTTTTTCATGAACCCAACTATTGAAGGGCTGGCCCGGCAAATAGAAAGCGCTCATGAACCCGGCCGAGTCGCCGTCTGCTTGCAGCGCGGCCGCAAAACCAGAATTCCTTTTTTCCTGATCCACGGTGCCGGCGGTGAAATCCACGCCTTCAAGGGACTGGTCCGCGGCCTGGACCGCACCCAGCCTTTTTACGCCCTGCGTCCGGAAAACCGCCGGGCCGGCGCGTCCTTCCCATCCATTGAAGCCCTGGCCCGGCGCTACCTTTCCGAGATCAAAGCCCTGCAACTCCGGCCGCCCTATATCATCGGCGGCTGGTCCCTGGGCGGCTTGATCGCCTGCGAGCTGGGCTGCTTGCTGCAATCCCAGGGAGCAGAAGTCGCCGGTGTCATTCTGCTCGACACTCATTATGCGCCGCGCCGACCGTCCGGCAAAAAACCCTCCTTTTACTACCTGGAGAAAGCCAAAGAAGAAATCCGGGCCCGGGAGCAATACCATGCGGCCGGCGCCCGCCTTGACCTGGAATCGCCGGAAGCCGGCTTGATCCTCGACGCGCTCGCCGATCACTTGCGCGCGGAAGACCGCTATGTGCTTAAGCCCCTCCGGGCGCCCTTGGCTTTTATAAATCCGGCCGAGGCGGCCGGCACCCGGGAACAGAAAAATCGCTTGGCTTTCTGGCGTAAATACGCCCGGGCCGGCCTGAGCGTTCAGCGCACGCCGGGCAACCATTTCAGTATGTTTCAAAAAGAACAGGGCGTTAAGCTGGGCGCTCTCATCCAGCAAATGATCGATGAATATTGTGCACAGAGATCCGGGAAAGCGGTAATCCGGTCCATATAAAACGAGGCTTCTTATTCCAAAATATCGACAAAAGATTGTCGATGGTGGTAGTCGCAGGCTTCAGCCTGCGTCATGGTCCTTACGGGCTCCTGTCCGTTCTACGCAGCCTAAAGAATGTGCAAAACATCACATTCTTGCAAAGGCTGCGACTACCCCGGTGATTGCGTTAATTGCCCTGCAAGAGCAGGGCTGCGCCCTCGCGGCGTGACAAGATGGCGAGACAGACCGAAATTCCTGTTCCGGCTCAAACCATTACCGGAATGACATTTTTTTTGATCCGATTTACAAGCGGACTCCTGTCCGCTTTTCAGGATCAAAAAAACATTAAGGAGAATCCCTTGGCTGATCAAAAAAGAGAGCAAATCCTGAACGGTAACTTGGAGCCTTTGCTGTGGCGCTATTCGCTGCCTTCCATGGCCGGCATGTTATTCATCGTTTTGAACGGCATTATGGATTCGATTTTCGTGGGTCATGCGGTCGGCGCCCTGGGGTTAAGCGCTCTGGGGATTATTATTCCCTATGTTGAAGTGGTCGTTTCCTTCAGCCTTTGTATCGGCGTGGGCGCTGCTTCCATCATTGCCCGGGCCCTGGGAGACGCGAAAACGGATGTGGCCAATAGGGTCTTCAACAATGGTCTGGGTCTGGTCCTGGTTTGCGCCGGCCTTATCTCTTGGCTGGGCTTTCAGTTCACCCGGCCCATCCTGGCCCTGCTGGGGACCGGCCCAGAGACCTATGCCTTGGTCTCTGATTATTTTTTTTGGATCAACGCCGGTTTTATTTTTTATCTGTTGGCCGTTTACGCGAACAATATCCTGCGGGCCGAAGGCTTTGCCTCCAAATCCATGCTGGCCATGATCATCGGCATCCTCTCCCATATCGGGTTCAATTATTTTTTCATTTTTGTCCTGCATTGGGGGATCCGCGGCGCGGCCCTAGCCACCAACATCGGCGCCGTCATCAATTTGATTGTTACCTTTTGCTTCCTGTTGTCCTCCGATTCCAAGCTGCGCCTACGGCTGCGGGACCTCAAGCCGGACTGGGCCTTGGGCCGGGAGATTTTTTCCGTGGGCTATTCCAGTATCGTCTTCTCCGGGTCCTTGAATGTCGTCAATATCATCATCAACCGCATCCTGATTTTTTACGGCGGCCCCTTGTATATCGCCATGGTGAACATTTTTGAACGCTTGATGTATTTTGCCCTGATCCCGCGCTACGGCATTGCCGAAGGTCTCATTCCCCTGATCGGTTTTAATTACGGAGCCCGCAACTACCCGCGCGTATTAAGGCTGATTTTTAAGTCCATCCTTTATGCCACCTTGCTGACCGTCTTGGCCTATGCCGCGTACATGCTTTTTCCCGAGTTCTTCATCCGCATTTTTTCGGAAGACCCTTCTTTCATTGCCCAGGCCGCTCCGCTCTTTCAGATCGCCATCCTCCTGTTTCCGTTGATCCCGACCGCTTCCATCTGTATGACCATTTTCCAGGCCCTGGGCAAGGGGCATGCCGCCAGTTTGCTGACCTTCGTCCGACTGCTTGTTCTGTTTCTGCCTTTTGTGATTGTGTTGCCGAGGTATTACGGTGTGTGGGGTATCTTTTATGCTTTTCCGCTGGCGGATTTGCTGGCCTTCCTGTTGACCGGCGTCTTTCTTTACAAGGAAGCCGCACGGCTGAACCGTCTGACGCCCAAAACGATCTGACCGGAAAAAACATGGGGCCCGATTTTTCCGGATCATCAAAAATTCAAAATTTCCCGGATCTTCCGGGACAGTTCCTGGATGCGGAACGGTTTCTGGATAAAACCGTTGTAGTCGATGGGTGTCTCTTGTTCATTCCAGGCGCCGGCGCTGTATCCGCTGGCAAGCAAAACTTTGACATTCGGATTTAATTTACGGAGCCGCAGGAAAGTTTCCGTGCCCGCCATTTCCGGCATGATGATGTCCAGGATCACCAGGTCGATTTGTTCCCACCTTTCACGGAAGATCTCGATCGCTTTTATTCCGCTTTCGGCTCTAAAAACCCGGTATCCCAACTTTTCCAAAAGGATGGCGCTGACCTCCATGACTTCATGCTCATCCTCTACCAGCAGGATCGTCTCCCGTCCTTTATAAAACCCCTGGATCGGCAACGGCTCCGGCCCGGTCTTTTTTTCGGAAGCCGGCAAATAAATCCTGAATTCCGCGCCCACTCCTGCTTCACTGGCCACTTTGATGAGTCCGTTGTGATTTTTAATGATTCCGTAGGCTGAAGCCAATCCCAAGCCGGTACCCCGGCCCATTTCCTTGGTGGTGAAAAAAGGATCAAAGATTTTGCTCTGGATTTCCCGAGGGATGCCGGGACCCGTGTCCGTGACCGTTATCTTGACATACCGTCCCGGCGCAAACCCGTACGGTTTCAGGAACGCTTCATCCAGGGTTTCGTTGGCGGTGGTCAAGGTGATCTGCCCTACTTCCTGCATGGCCTGCCTGGCATTGACAAACAGGTTCAAAAGAACCTGTTCGATCTGGGACTGGTCTGCTTCCACGATCCACAACTCTTTTTCGAACTGCCGCTGGATTTTGATTTCCTTGTGGGTACGGCCGAACAAATGGATGATCTTGGCGATGACGGGATTCAGATCGACCGGTTTGATTTCGTACAGGCCGCCCTTGGCAAAGCCCAGCAGTTGCCGGGTCAAAGAGGCGGCGTTTTTTACGTACTCCTCTATGCAATGCAGGTGTTCGTAAGAAAGGTGATCGGGATATGTGTCCAGCAGCATCAGAGAGGCCCGGCCCTGGATGCCGGTCAGGATGTTGTTGAAATCATGGGCCAAACCGCCGGCCAGGGTGCCGATGGCTTCCATGCGCTGGGCATGCTGGAGCTGGGCCTGCAATTGCTTGGCTTCCGTGATGTCGGCAAAGACCGCGCGTAGCCCGATGAACCGGCCGCCTTTCAAAATAGGCCGGCCGGACGTGCGCACCCAGCGGATGGCACCGGACTTGGTCAAAAGCCGGTATTCCCGCACGTCGTTCCAGCCGGAAAGCAGTCTCTTGAAATCATCCCGCACCATTTTGACATCTTCCGGCGGAACCAGTCGGTCCAGCGATCGGCCCAGGATCTCCTTGGGCGTATATTCCAGGACGGCTTGTACGGCCGGGCTGATGTAGGTGAAAACCCCCTTGGCGTCGGTGGTGAAGATGACGTCATTGATATTCTCCACCAGGTCTCGGTACTTCTCTTCGCTCTCCTTGAGGGCCTCCTCGGCCTGTTTGCGGTCGATGGCAATGGCAATATGTTCGGTGACCGCCTCCAGCAGACGAATGTCCTCCAGTGTGTAGCAGTTGGGGTCCGTGTAACTCTGGACCGCCACCGCCCCGATCAACTTGCCTTTGATCTTGAGCGGCACACCCAGCCAGACCTTGGCGATTTTTCCGATCGGCCGGTTCTCGGAAGCATATTTCTGCTGCGACTGGGTTTCATTAAGGAAAATAGGTTTTTTGGTCCGAATCACTTCGGCTGTAACGGACCCGGGGTCATCCGCATCAATGACCTCAATGTCGTCGCCTTTATCCGTGTAATAGGTAAAACGGATCTGATGAAGCTCCGCGTCGTAAATCGCGATAAAAAAATTGGTCGTGTCGATCAACCGGCTGAGGCTTTCGTGGATCTTTTTGAAAAGCTGGTTTAGACCGATATCCGAATTAACGGCCCGGGAAATCTCGTCAAAAACCGAACGAATTTTTTCCACATTGCCGTGTTCGGTGATGTCGCGGATGATCCCCTGATAGCCTGTAAGGCGCCCACGCTGATCGATCAGCGGCGCGCCGCTGATTTCCAACACGACCCGCCGGCCGTCTTTATGGAAAAAGCGACTCTTGGATCCGTGAAAAGCCTGCAAGGACCCCGCAATCTCCCGGAACTGCATCAGCATTTTCAAACAATCTTCGGGAACCATGAAATCAAAGATCCTTTTATTGATGACCTCCTCCGGTTTGTATCCCCAAAGTTTCTTGACACTGGGGCTGATCGAGCGCAACACCCATTGATTGTCCACCTCCCATAAGAGATCGCTGGCAACCTTTAACAAAGACAAATAGGCCGCTTCCTTGCTTTGTAAAATTTTTTCAACCAGGCTTTGCTGCCGAACCTTTTCCTTGAGTTTCCTGATCTTTTTTTCCAATTCCGCATAGGGCTTTATTTCAGGCATCGGAACCCGTCTCCTTTATTCCTTAACATGAAAAGGGCATCTAGTTCCCAAAAGGATGCAAAAATCATGCTATCCGTTAAAAGAACGACCCTGCTAAACCATCATCCGCTTTCCCTTAAAGACCCTCCGCCATCTTTTCCGACTATTTGTTTATTCCAAAATATCGACAAAAAGTTGTCGATAAGATTTAAAAGGCCCTTTACCTTATGTCGTCATTCCGGCATGCTTTTGGCCGGAATCTATCTGAATCAACGTCCGAAAACCTGGATTCCGGCTAACAACATGCCGGAATGACGGGCTTTGGCATTAACTGCTTTTAAACAAGGGCAGACGCCCTCGTGATGCCTCGTCTTCCGGGTAGGATACCGGACGACACGTAGGCCTAATAAATAAAAACTATCTTTTTCTAGGGATTTTTAGTATGATTCATTTTCATTAAGGCATACCAGGGCGTTTTGACAATTATACCGGACGCTTTCACGCGAGCTATCGGCCGTAATATCAGAGGGTTGAATTGGTTGATCCTCTTTGATGCCGTTGAAGGAACAAGCGGAAATAACAATCGATATCCGCCCATGGCTAAAATATCATAAAGCAAGATCGGAATCTATCCCTAGGGTTTTCTTTATTCCTGCCTCGCAACCCCATTCGGCCTAGTCTGATAACCTGATCTGAAACCTTTTCGCGGGTTATTCTGGATTCTGGCTTCTGAATCCTGACTACCTGAGTAATATTGGAGGCTTGGATATCATTTCAAAATTATTGATAAACAACCGATTAAGGAATATTGCCATCATCGCTCACGTGGATCACGGTAAAACCACTTTGGTGGATGCCCTGTTTCGCCAGAGCGGCCTTTTCAGGGCCAACCAGGAGGTGGCCGAACGGCTCATGGATACCCTGGACCTGGAAAAGGAGCGTGGTATCACCATTGCAGCCAAAAATTGTTCCGTGGTCTGGAAAGGGATTCAGATCAATATTATCGATACGCCGGGTCACGCGGATTTTGGCGGAGAAGTGGAACGGGCCCTGTCCATGGTCGACGGGGCGATTCTGCTGGTGGATGCCTCTGAAGGTCCCTTGCCCCAAACCCGATTTGTGCTGAAAAAAGCTTTG
>Ga0315284_10016339_pt1 | contig 10536 bp, 4 predicted proteins | sample YL17G09_16_MG_FD_203696 | JGI IMG/M metagenome (GOLD analysis project Ga0315284, IMG submission 203696) | Sediment microbial communities from Yellowstone Lake, YNP, Wyoming, USA - YL17G09_16 | ecosystem: Environmental > Aquatic > Freshwater > Lake > Sediment | place: USA: Wyoming | collected...
CCTCCCTCAACCCTCAACCCTCAACCATCAACCATCAACTACCGCTTGATATTGTAGAACGCCCCCAGACCCGGATACCGCGCCATTTGATCGAGGTCTTCCTCGATGCGCAGGAGCTGGTTATACTTGGCCACGCGCTCGCTGCGGGCGGGCGCGCCGGTCTTGATCTGGCCGCCGTTGGTAGCGACGACGAGATCGGCGATGAAGCTGTCCTCGGTCTCGCCGGACCGGTGGCTGACCACGGCGGTCCAGCCCGCGCGCTTGGCCGTCTCGATGGTCTCCATCGTCTCGGTCAGCGTGCCGATCTGGTTGAGTTTGATGAGGATCGAGTTGGACGCGCCCATCTCGATGCCCCGGCGCAGGCGATCTACGTTGGTGACGTAGAGGTCGTCGCCCATTATCTGCACCCTGTCGCCGATGCGCTGGGTCAGCATCGTGAACCCGTCCCAATCGTCCTCGGCCATGCCGTCCTCGATTGAGATGATCGGGTACTTGGTCGCAAGCGACTCGTAGTAGTCCACCATCTCCGCGCTCGTCCGGGTCTTGCCCTCGCCCTCGAAGACGTAGTTGCCGTCTTCATACATCTCTGTCGCGGCGGGATCGAGCGCTATGTGGAACTGCTCGCCGGCCTTGTAACCCGCGTTGGCTATCGCCTCCAGAATGACCTCGATGGTCTCCTCGGAGGTCGTCAGGTTCGGCGCAAAGCCTCCTTCGTCGCCGATGGCGGTCGAAAGGCCCTTGCCCTTGAGAACCCTGGCGAGGTTGTGATAGACCTCCGCGCACATCCGAAGCGCGTCCGCCCAGCAGGTCGCGCCGGTGGGCATGACCATGAACTCCTGGATATCGACCGTGTTATCTGCGTGCTTGCCGCCGTTGAGGATGTTCATCATGGGAACGGGCAGGTCTCGCGCGCTGGTGCCGCCGAGGTAGCGATAGAGCGGCAGCCCGACCGCCTCCGCCGCCGCCTTCGCGCACGCCAGGCTCACGCCCAATATCGCGTTCGCGCCGAGCTTGCCCTTGTTGGGGGTGCCGTCTATATCGATCATGGTCTGGTCGATCCACGCCTGCTCGGTAACGGGCCGGTTGATCAGCTCGGGCGCGATGATCTCCATCACGTTGTGAACGGCCTGCTGAGTGCCTTTGCCGAGGTAGCGGCCCTTGTCGCCGTCTCGAAGCTCGACCGCCTCGTGCGCGCCGGTCGAAGCGCCCGAAGGAACCGCCGCGCGGCCCATCGTGCCGTCCTCGAGGTAGACTTCAACCTCGATCGTCGGATTGCCGCGCGAGTCCAACACCTCCCGCGCCCGGATTTCGTCTATATACATGCCTCACCTCTGTCGTAGAGCTGCAAAACTCCCCAATTATAACACCCCGGCATGGCGAAGTAAACGCCACTGCCGCCCAACTACTTACCCAGTCCGCGCAGGCGGACTTCGTATTGCGTTGCCTCGGATTCATCCCAAGGCCGGTCATGTGGTAGCATGGTCTGACCGATCAAGCCGGGTTTCTGGAGGTTGCCAGTTGAACGAATCACCGAAGGCCGGGACGGCGATAGACCTTGCGCCGTTCGGCAGGATGAAGTATTTCCTGGGCGATGACCCTCGCGCGAGGCGGTTTGTGGACGCGACGGTCGAGAGCGGCGCTTATGTCCCGTCCGAGCCCGATGCAGGCGGCCGTCGTCATCTGGGGCTGCAGTGGGCGGAACCGCGGGACATCTACTCGGTCGCCGTCACGTATGACGGCTCGATTGCCGAAGCCGAAATCCAGTATTGGCAGCGCAAATGGCCGTTCGACGATAGAGACCTCGGTCGGGGCGCGGGCCGCGGGTGGATAGGTCGTGACGACCACTATCGAGGCCGCTGGATCACCGCGATCTCGGATGTGACCGTCGAAGGCGACCGCGTGGTCTACGACTTCCGCCACCTCGACCTGACCGAGATATGGAACCCGGAGGCGCTCGAACGCGCCGAGGACTTCAACGCCGAGTTCCGGTGCGCGCTGCAGTTCCGGCTGCTTTTTGCCGATGCAGCGAGACCGCGCGTGAAGCGAATCGAGGCCTTCGCCAAGGGCGAATGGCAGGCAGGCGAGGTGGACATATTCGGCGTCGGCGAGGCATGCGTGCGAGCATGGAACGGCTATGTAACGCAAGTAACTCGCCGCGAGGACGCGTTTAACGTCAAGTACCTCTACATCCCGCCCCCGAAGCTCGATCTTGCGCACAGGCACACGGTCATCACGGTCGAGGACGCCGATCACCCGTTTTCCTTCCGCGCGAGCGACGTGGAGAATGCGCCGCTTTACATCAACGACTTCGGCGTGCTCGTAAGGCCGAAGGGTGACAATCGCGCTCCCGAGCGGATCATTGAAGCCCTCGCTGCGTCGGGCGCAAAGACCATCTACGACAAGGTCTTCGACGAGCCTGAGCAGACCTTCGACCGCGCGATGGCAGAGATTCCCCGGCTGCGGCCGGCGTTCCAGCACGCGCCGCGCGGCAGATACGTGCCGCTGGGCTGCGAGGGCGGCAAGCAGCGGTTCGGGCTGCGCTACAACGGCAATGTATTCGTCAACAAGGAGGAGAACAAGCCCTCCGGCAGGGATCTCGCCAAGCTGCTCTGGAGCGGGGTCGAGATGAACTATCGCTTCGCCACCGGCGACTTCCCCGACTTCCGCGAGCGCGAGGGCGCGGTCGAGCAAAGCTGGAGCGAGGACGGCGCGCCGATGATCACCTCCGTCTGGATCGATAGGGACATCGAGTTCACCCAAACCGCGTTCGCCGCGTATCTGCGCGATCCAGGATGTTTCGGGATTTCGGATAGCGAAGGCGTGTCTGGCGGGGAGCAGAATCGAAATCCCGAAACATCCGGTTCCGAAGACGTCGTTCTGCTCGTGCAGTTTGAGATCAGAAACATCTCACACGATGGCCGCAAGGCGCATCTTTGGATGCAGTCCAGCCCGTTCGAGTGCGTGGATTACGAGTCCGGCGCGCTTTCGGCGCATGGGAGACTAGTCAAGACCGAGGTATTGCAGTCGGACGAGCTTGCCGCGCGCGGGGACAGGCATGACGTCCCCCACTCCTTCAACTGGGTCGCGCGCGACTACGACCGGCCGCTGATCCGTTGCCGCATCGATCTGGGCAAGGGCTGCGGATATCTCACGCCGCTTTCGACCGACCGCGAAGGCCCCGCGGGTATCCCGACCGCCTTCCACTACGAGGCCGATCTAAGTGGCGGCGAGCGCGACGTTGTCACGTTCGCCATCCCGTATTGCACGCTTGTTGGCGATGATGGCATGATGGCCCTCGCTTCGCTCGACTACAACTCCAAACTGCGCGACATGACCGAGTTCTGGACCCCATACGTCGATTCCGGCGCGCAGATCATCATCCCCGACAAGCTCATCGAGCGGTTCTACCGCAACGTGCCCGTGCACGTCGCGATCACGGCGACCAAGGACCCCGGTTCGGGCGAATATATGCTTCCCGCCGCCACGCTTGCCTACGGCGTGTGCGGAAACGAAGCGTGCATACAGATACGCCAGCTCGATTATCGCGGGCTGCACAGACAGGCCGAGCGCTACCTCGACGGACTCTTGCTCGTGCAGGGCGCGGGCTTGCCCGACGGCAACTTCCAAAGCAAAGAGGGCGCACTGGCAGGGATGGGGTTCTATGACGGCAAGCCGCTCGGCACGACGTTCGCCTACAACACCGATCACGGCTTCATCCTGCAATCGCTTTGCGAGCACTACTTCCTGACGCGCGATGAGGCGTGGCTGAGGCGCGTGGCCGGCAATATCGTGGCCGGGTGCGACTTCGTCACCCGTGAAAGGCAGGCAACCTCTCTGCTGGGGCGGGATTTGCAATCCCGCCCCAACGGCGAGCGCGTTCCCGAATACGGCCTGCTGCCTGCCGGACACTTGGAGGACAACGACGAGTGGCGGCACTGGTTCGCCGTAAACGGCCACGCCTGCCTGGGCATCGAGTGGGCCGCCAGGGCGCTGGCCGAGATAGATCACGCCGATGCCGACCGCCTTGCTGACGAGGCGTCGGCCTACAAAGAAGATATACTCATCGCGCTGGAACGGGCGAGAATCGAGTCGCCGGTCGTGCGGCTGCCGGACAACACCGCGATCCCGCACGTGCCCGTCCGCACCGACATCCGCGGGCCGGAGTGGGGCTGGATTCGGGAGGCCGCTTACGGCCCGCTGCACCTGGTTGACGGCGGCGTGCTCGAACCCGACGACCAAGGTGTCACCTGGATCCTGCAATACCTCGAGGATTTGGCCTTCCCATCGCGCGATTGGGGCCGGCCGATCGACGTCGAAAAGCGCTGGTTCAGCCGGGCGGGGCTTACCATCCAGGCAAACCTGCTCAACAACGGCGTCGCGTATGTGCGGCGCGACCAGCCCAAGCACGCCGTGCGGGCGCTGTATAACGACTTCGCCGCGAGCATCTACCAGGACGTGCTCGTGTTCACGGAGCATCCGGTGGTGCAGCTTGGCCGGGGCGTGGGGCCGTATTTCAAGACCCCGGATGAATGCGGCTTTCTCAATCTCCTGCGGGCGTGCATGGTGATCGAGCAGGGCGACACGCTGTATCTGGCGAAGGCCGCGCCCGCCTCATGGTTCAAGCCCGGCGAGCGCATCGAGCTTCGCGACGCTGCCACCTACTTCGGCCCGGTGTCCTACACCATCTCCGTCACGGACAGCTCCATCGAGGCCCGCATCACCCCACCGCGCCGCAACCCACCCGCCAGGCTCGCGCTTCGCCTGAGGCGCGCTGACGGGAAACGGATCAAACGTGTGACCGGCGGGGAGTGGGACGCGGAGAGAGAGATCGTGTGGGTGGACCCGAGCGCGGAGGAGATCAGGGTGTGCGCGTCTGCCTAAGGGCAGGCGCGCTCACTTGGCGTCGGGCTGGCTCTTCAGTACGATCTCGATGCTGTCCTTCCACTCCGGGCTGCCGACTGCGGGCAGTTCGATGATCGGCTCCTGGAAGCCCTGGCCGTCGATGTGCACCCGGAGGTCGTACGTGGCTCCTACGACAGCGTTGTCGTACACCGCAGCGCCTTTCTCGTCCGTCTTGACGAAGGGGTGGTGCCAACCGGCGCTCATGTCTGTCTTCCGGCCGGGCCAGCTCATGGCGATGAAGATCATTGCATCCGGCACGGGATGGCCGGACGGGCCTTTGACTGTGATGGTGAGCTTCCGGGGCGGCTCAACAACGAGCGTGATGCCGTCCTTGAGCGCGCGTTCCCGATCAACGGACCGCCAAACTGCCAGCGCCATCTTAGGCTCTAAGTCGTACGACGGATACTGAACCCGGCACGCCTTGTGGGCCGTGATCCGCACTTCGCTGTCGCTGCCCGGCAGCGCGATCTCGAAGATGCCTTGGGCATCCGAGGCGGCATGCGCGTAGGAGGACTGCGTGGGGCTGTACTTGCCGGTCTCAACGCCGGGGGCAATGAATAGTTCAGCGCCCCGCACGGGACGCCCGCCCTTATCCACTACCTTGCCCTTCGCGACAGGCTCCTTCTCCAGCCTGATGTCCGGGCCTCTGGTATCACTCTCGGGCACCGTGATTATCTTGTAGTCGCTTTTGTACAGCGGATGCTCAGCTCCTATGGACACTTCCATCCCCGGCACGACTTGAAGCTTATACACGCCCTGCGTATCCGCCGCTGTCCAATCCATCGTCTGCACCCGCGACGAGGTCTTGTCATGGAGCTGCTGCTCAGCGACCGCGTGAGCGTTAGGAATCGGCTTTCCAGTCTTTGCGTCGAGCACCCGGCCCGTCACAGTGACTCTGTGGGGCACGACCAGGTCCCTGACCCTCGTGGTCTGGCCGGCACTCACCTGCACGCGCTTGTCATATCCGATCGCGTCAGCCACGTGGAAACCACTGAAGTAGGCAGTGACTGTGCGTTCGCCGACAGGCACGTTCTCGATCACATACGTGCCGTCTTTGCGGGTGGTCGCTTCCGTTTCGCCGAGTCCTGTCGCGACTTTCGCTCCGGCGACGGGCTTGCCCTTCTCGTCCACCACGCGCCCCGTGATGTCTCCCGCCGGCCCAAGCACGATGTCCTTAGTCTTAGAGTCGTAAACGCGCGCGTAGCCGCGCTTGGTCACCGTATATCCGATGCCCTGCGCCTGGGGCAGGCGAGCGAAGCGGAAGACGCCGGCATCGTCCGTCGTCGCGGACGGGAACTTGAGGATGGCATCCATAGCCCGGGCAGATATGGAAGAGGAATCCGCCGAATCGGTCCCGAACCACTTAGGCTTGACCACGGCCCCCGCCACGGGCTTGCCGTCCTGATCGACCACTCGTCCCTCTGTCGGAACCAGGTCGGGAAGGACGATCCGGTAGCCCTCATGCGGAGCTGGCTCCTCCATCACGCCGAACATATTGGCGACAAGGTCACCTTTGCCGCGTGTCCAGCCCAGCCGCTTGTCACGATCGTACGCGACCAGCGAGTACCCCGTCCACTGCTCCGCGGGCGCGGGCAGCGCGTCGAACCGGAACCGGCCCTGCCCGTCGGTGACGGTCCTGGCCGGGATGTCGCAGGTGGGCTGGAAATCGACTGACCCCGACCTGACGGCATACACCTTGATTCCAGGCACGCAAGCGCCCCTGGAATCGACCACGACGCCCTTCGCGGACACCGTTGCCGCGAACAGACTGCACGGGATCAGGACGATGATCAACACCCAGAGAACGGCAAGTCGCACTCGCATGTCAGGCTCCTCTTCTGTGCACCAACAATTAGACACCTTGGCGGGTCTCTCACTTCGATTATACAACGATCTGGTCTGAACGGCTTGCCCTGGGCATAACGTGTTCGGCCGGCACATCCATGTGCTGGCCGTATGCTCCACGGCCCTCCAGTCCGGCTTGCGGCCCTACGCCCAATTCCATTTCCCCTTTTCTCACTTTCTCCCTTTCGCGTTGAGTCTCCCTTCCCTTCTCTGCCCGCGCAGGAAAAACCCCGCCCGCCCGCTAACGCCCTTGGCGTATAATATGGGAATAAAGCCGGCATGGAGGCGGAGATGAATAGGATGGTTGTAAGGATTGGCCGATGGATCGCGCTGGCTGCGCTGATCCAGATACTCATAGCGACCGGCGCGGGCGCCGAGGCGGTGCGCGAGGTGAAGCTGCCCAACGGCCTCACGGTGCTGCTCAAAGAGTCGCACGCCGCGCCCGTGTTTACGGCGCAGATATGGTTTCGGGTCGGGTCGCGCAACGAGCACACCGGCATCACGGGAATCTCGCACATGCTCGAGCATATGCTCTTCGGCAGCAGCAAGCACTACAAGAAGGGCGAGATATCCAAGCTGGTCCACGAGCGCGGCGGGATCGATAACGCCGCCACCTGGACCGATTTCACCTACTACTGGGAACTGCTTTCCAGCGAGAACCTTGAGTTCGCGCTGAAGACACTTGCCGAGAAGGTGGGCAGCGCGCTCCTGCTCGATGCCGAGTTTGCCAAGGAGCGCACCGTCGTGCTTTCCGAGCTTGAGGGCAACGAAAACGACCCCGACAGGCTGCTCTATGAAGGCCTGATGGCGACGGCGTTTGTGGCAAGCGCCTACCAGTGGCCCACCATCGGCTGGCGGTCGGACGTGCGCAATATCGACCGCGCCCAGCTTGCAGGCTACTACCACGCCTACTATCATCCCAACAATGCGACGCTCGTGCTGGTCGGCGATTTCGATTCCGATAAGGCGCTGGCGCTCGCGAAGAAATACCTCGGCGCGCTGCCGAGCGCGAGGCTGCCCAGGCCGCCTTACACGGCCGAACCCCCGCAGCGCGGGCAGCGCCGGGTCCAGATTCGCCGCGAAGGTTCGACCGAGCGCGTGATGATGGGCTACCATGTGCCGAGCCTGCGCGACCCCGACACGTTTCCATTGATGGTTCTCGACCAGGTGCTCAGCGGAGGCCGCGCGAGCAGGCTCTATCAGGCGCTTGTCGAAACCGGGATGGCGACAGGCGCCTGGTCGAGCGCGGGCGCGCGTGGGGATCCGGCGCTTTTCATGCTCGGCGCGACCGCCCGGCAGGGAGTCAAGGCCGATCAGCTTGAAAAGACGCTGCTTGAGCAGGTCGAGAAGGCCAGGGCCGACCTGCCTACCGATGATGAGATGCGCGCGGCGGTAAACCAGCTCGAAGCCTACTTCGTCTACCAAAACGACAGCGTCTCCGATCAGGGCGAGCAGCTTGGTTACTACAACACCTTGGCGACCTGGCGCTACCTGGAACAGTTGATCCCGAAGATCAAGGCTGTTACTGCCGAGCAGGTGCGGGATGCCGCGCGGAAGTATCTGACCGCCGATAACCTCACCGTCGGCACGTTCATCCCCACCGCCCCGGCGTCGGGCGGCATGACTAGACCGCCGAGCGGCACTCTTCATGCGACCCCGGGCGTGTGCTACTATCGAGCCGAAAGTCGAAAGTCGAAAGTCGAAAGTCCCGCACTCCGCAATCCGCATTCGGTCAAGCCGTACCGAATACTGCTCGATAACGGCATGGTCGTGATCGTTCAGGAAAACCACTCGAACCCGACTGTCGCGATTGCGGGCAGCATCAAGGCCGGGCGCTGCTTCGACCCGGCGGGCAAGACGGGCGTCGCGGGGCTGACGGCCAGGATGCTCGGCAGGGGCACAGCCAAGCGAACGTCGTTGCAGCTTGCGCGCGAGGCGGAGTTCGTGGGCGCGCAGTTGGACGCGTCCGCGGATGTCGAGTCGGCGAGCTTCACGGCGAAGTCGCTTACAAAGGACTTCGCGCTTGTCCTCGACCTGCTGTCTGACGAGCTTCGCAATGCGTCCTTCCCTGCCGATCAGTTCGAGAAGGCGCGCGGGGAGACGCTTTCGGCGCTGGCGCAGAGCAAGGAGTCGCCGGACGCCCAGGCTTCGCGCGCGTTCTACAATGCGGTCTTCCCGGCAGGACACGCGTATCACCGGCTCACGGTCGAGGACGCCCAGAAGTCAATTCAGGGCATCACGCGCGACGATCTTGTCTCCTTCCATGCGGCATACTACCGGCCCGACACGACGATAATCGTCATTGCCGGTGACGTGGACTCCAAGCAGGCCGTGGAGCTTGTTGGCAAGTACTTCGGCGACTGGAAAGCGGCAGCCACCCCGGGAGCGATCCCTCCAGGTATCATACCTGGAGGGATGCCTCCCGCTGGACCCGCGCCAAAGGTGGAAATACCGACCGTCCAGCCGCCCAAGCAGGGCACGCAGGTGGTGATCCCGATGCCGGACAAGAGCGAGGTGGACGTTTACTTCGGCTGGCCGATGGGCATGAAGCGCTCTGATGCCGACTACTACGCCATGCGGATTGCGAACCAGATACTCGGCGGGTCCGGCGCGCTTCTGAGCGTTCTCGGCGAGGACATTCGCGAACGCAACGGCCTGGTCTACGACGTGTATTCGACTTTCGACGCGGGCCTGGGCGCGGGACCCTGGTATGCCGCGCTCGGAGCAAGTCCGGCAAACGTCGATAAGGCCATCGACCTGCTGCGCAAGGATGTTGCCCGATTCGCCCAGACCGGCGCGACGCGCGAGCAGTTCGAGCGCGCGCGGGAGTTTGTGATCGGCGTGTTTCCTATCGCGCTGGAGACGAACCAGGGCGTCGCGCGAATGCTTCTGAGCGCGGAGTTCTACGGCCTTGGCATGGATTACCTGGCAAACTACGCGAAGATCTACCGCGCCGTCACGCTCGCCCAGGTCAACGCCGCCGCGCGCAGATATCTGAAGCCGGAGTCGGCGACGCTGGTGATCGCGGGACCGTACGAGAACAAGAAGTAGGGCGGCTTTACCGGCGATCCAGTACGGAGCACCTTGTGCCGCGCATCAGATACTGCGCAAGCAGCAGGTGCAGCGTCCTGTAGAGATGAATGCGGCAGGCGCGGTAGTCGTCCTCGGTCGCGGGCGTCGTGCCCCAGTTGCGGCCGAATGCTCGCTCCAGGTTCAGCCCGAGATAGCGAAGATCCCCTGCGAGCCAGAGGATCCCCATATCCCTGAGGAATGCATCTATTGGCGGAGGCGTGCCGCCCCAGCGCGCGTACTCGCCCAGGTAGTGCCGTGCCAACTCCTTGCGGCTCAGGTCTCTGTACCAGCGCTCCGAGGGAATGCCCAGAATACCGGCCACGTCGAAAAAGCGCGGGCCAAGACAGATCGATCCTACGTCCATCACCAGCCGCTCACCGGACTCGCGCAGCCCGGTGTTCTCGACTGAGAAATCGCTGTGGAGCAGGGCCTGCGGCATCTCCGAGGACCGCTCGATCACCTGCCTCACTAACGTCCGGATCTGAATGAAAGCGCGCCCGGAAGACGAGCAGAAACCCTGCAGGTCCTGTCCCATCTCGCCCTTTGCCGAATGCTCCCATATCTGCTCCAGGGCAGGCTCGGCGCCGGCCAGGCGATCACAGAGCCCTGACGCGTCCCGCCTCAGCCACACCGTGAACTCCTCCGAGGGAACAACGGCCTGAAACCGAGCCATCAATGCCAGGAAACCCAGCAGTCCGTCACCTCGGTAGGCAGACG
>Ga0315284_10016341_pt1 | contig 10535 bp, 10 predicted proteins | sample YL17G09_16_MG_FD_203696 | JGI IMG/M metagenome (GOLD analysis project Ga0315284, IMG submission 203696) | Sediment microbial communities from Yellowstone Lake, YNP, Wyoming, USA - YL17G09_16 | ecosystem: Environmental > Aquatic > Freshwater > Lake > Sediment | place: USA: Wyoming | collected...
CCCTCGGTATCGCGGGGGGCGACGATTCCGTACCTGCTGACTGACTGCCTGGGGACGGCCTCGACGGCGATGGTGGCGGCGGGCCGGCTGCGTTCGTGGGCCTCGATCATGCGGGTGAGGAGGGGCCGCTTCGCCTTGGAAACGATGATGGAATCGCCGAGTGCGACCACGAAGGGCTCACCGGAGACGAAGGGCTCGGCAAGGCCGATGGCGTCGGCGAGACCCCTGGGAACGCTCTGGCGGGCGTGAAAGAACTGGAGCTTCATCCAGGGCTCGACCTCCTCACCGTTGAGGCCGACGTCGCGGTCGAGGTGATCCTCGATGGCGCGCTTGCCCTGCCCGGAGATAAGGAGCACCTCTCGCAGGTCGGCGGCGGCGAGTTCCTCGACAACGTGCTGGATGGTGGGCTTGCGCCCGACGGGCAGCATCTCTTTGGGTTGGGAACGGGTGGCGGGAAGCAGCCGCGTCCCCCGGCCGGCGGCGGGGACGACGGCTTTCACGATCAGGGGGGTCTGGTTCGAGATCTTGGAGTCGGCGCGTTTCATTGACCATGCACCACGGAGAATCGGTATCCCTTTGCTTCGTAGGCGGCGGCGAGGCCCTGCGGCGGGCGCGACCCGGTGAGCAAGATGAGGGCGGCCCCGCTGGAGCCGGGGAGCTTGGCGGGCAGTCCGGCGGCCCGCGCGATCTCGACAAGCTCGACGGTGTGCTCGCCGATGAGTTGGTCGCCGAAGAGGCCGCGGCGGAGATCGAAGTTGCGGTTCATGAGGCGGCCGAGTTCGGCGAAGTCGCGCTGCTGGATGGCGGCACGACCGGCCTCGGCGCAGGCGGCGATCTCTCGCATCACGCGGGTAACCTCCGGGTCACCCGCTTCCCAGCGGCTGCGGATGCCGGCGTGAATATGGCCCGACTCCTGAAGTCCGGTCTGCTCGGTGAGGTAGGCGATGGCGAACCGGGGCAGCAGGCCGACATCGAGGCGTTGGTAGCTGGGCTGCTCGCCGGAGAAGTCCATGTAGGTGAGCGCCCCAAAGGCCTGCACCACGCGGTCCTGGAGGCCGGCGGCGATGCCCAGCTCTTTGGATTCGACGCTGAGCGCGAGCGCGGCGAGTTCTTGGGGTGGGACAGCGGCGGCCGGAACGCGGTGGAAGCGGAGCAGGGCGCGGAGGGCGGCGATGATCATGGCGCTGGATCCGCCGAGCCCGGACTGACGAGGAATGGTGGTCTCGTATTCGAGGGTGAAGTTGGCCTTGCGCAAGGGGAGGCTCCGCTCCTGGCAGTAGGCGACGAAGCGGGCGCAGGTGGCGAAGAGCAGGCGCTGCATGCCGTAGTAGCCATGGCGGCGCACAGTGTTCACGAGGTCATCGAGATCGGCGAACTCAGAACGGTCGTGGTCGGGGTGGAGGCGGAAGGTGAGGCTGGGGCTCTCCCAGAGCCGGACCTGGGCGGCGAAGTCTCGGATGAGGAACGAGATCACCTTCCCGCCGTAGATATCGGAGGGATTGCCGAGGAGGCCGGCTCGCGCGTGGGCCTTGCTGCGCACGATCACGGCCGGCCACCTGTGCCGGCGTAGGCTGGTTCGGCGGTTGCCCGGCGCGTGAGAAGACTCGACTTCGCCATGTTCTCTCCCACGAGGGGCTCATTTCCCCTGAGCGGGCGGCTGGTCCTGCCGGCGCGGGGTACAGAAACGGAGGGCGGGGCGAAACGGCAACGGCGATCATCCGCAGATTGCGCACCCTCCACACGGCCGGCGGGCAGGGATTACGCTGATTGGCACCCGTCTGACGGCGGGCGGAACGGCATTCACCGCAGAGGCGCAGAGGACGCAGAGGAGGGTATCCGCCTGCGGCGGGAGGGGGGAGCAGACGACGCGCCTTGGCTCCGGTCGGAGCCGAGGCGGCTCGCAGTGACAGGGAGGGCGGAGGGGCGGGGTCGGGCAGGAACGTGCTCTGGAGCCGTGGTAATAAGCCCTCGGCAGACGCGTCAGCGAGGTGGAGATGTCAACAGGCAGCAAGAAGAAGGGGAAGGCCAGCAAGCGCGCTGGAGTGCCACCACGGCGGGAGCCGCAGAAGCCAGTCAGGAGCCGGGTCGAGTGGGCGCAGGTGGTGGGGCAGGTGGTGATAATCCTGCTCATCATCGTGGTCCCGGTGGTGCTCAATATTCGGTCCAATAACGTATGCGACGTGAAGGATGTCGTGTTGGGCCTCGGGGTGGCGGCGGGGCTGGGGTTGTGGCTGCTGGCATCCCTGGCGAAGGGCGAGATCTCCTGGGCAAAGTCGCGGCTGAATACAGTGGTGCTGGCGTTCGTGGCCTGGTCGGCGGTCTCCGTTGTCTATGCTCGCTATCGCTATGTGACGATCTCGGAACTGGGGCGGCTGACGTCGCATCTGGCGTTGTTCTGGCTGGTGATCCTGTGCCTGCGCAGGCTGGCGCAGGTGAGGAGGGTGCTGGGGTGGGCGGCGATCGGCGCCGTGCCCGTGCTTGGTTACGCCTTCTACCAGAAGAGCGGCCGGGATTTCATCCCCTGGAGTGAGCCGGTCACGCGCGTTTTCTCGTTCCTGGCGAACCCCACGTATTTCGGCGGCTACCTGATGCTGCTGATCCCGGTGATGATTGCTTGCGGGGTGATGTACCTTCAGACTGACGAGGAACGGCCCGAGCGCCGGAGATCGTGGGGGGCTTACGTCCTGGCCGGGTGCTTCTTCGCGGTGGCGGCGGCGATGCTGCTCTGCCTTTACCTGTCGGTGACCCTGTCGGGGATGATCGGTTTGGGGCTGGCGATGGTGGTGGCGTTTGTGCTGGTGATCGCCCGGGGCGGGCGTAGGGCCGCTCGCTGGGCAATACCGGCGGCGGCGCTGTCGGTAGTGGTGCTGATGCCGGTGGGCTATCTCGGTTACAGCCATCTGGACGCGGCTCAGAAGCGGCGCGTGCAGCAGGTGATTCGCTTCCAGGACCCCTTCGCGGAAGAGCGGCGTCTGCACTGGCGGACGGCGCTGGGGATATTCCGCGAGCGGCCCATAGTCGGTGAGGGGTACGGTGCGTTCCGCGTATACTCGCTGGAGAAGATGGCCTCCGAGTGGTACGCGCAGGACGCGAGGCGCTCAGAGACGATGCTGGTACCGGGGTATGCGCACAATGAGTATCTCCAGATGCTGGCGGACACGGGTCTAATCGGCGGCGTGCTGTTTCTGGGAATGGCGCTAGGGGCGCTGGGGCTGGGGGTGTGGCTGACGATACGGCACCCGAGTCGGCGCTGGGCGACGCTGTGTCTGGCGATCAGCGCGGCGATGACCGCGTTCCTGTTCCAGAACTTCTTCGGGGTGACATTCCGGCAGGCGGGAGCGGTGACGTTCTACTGGGTGTGGTTGGGGACGCTGGTCCTGGCGGCGGCCTCCATACCGCGGCCGGGGACGGAGGAAACCGGGGATCTGCTTCTCCACGCGACCCGGTTCCGGCGGGTTCCGGTGTGGGGCTGGGCGCCCGTGGGGGCGGCGTTGGCGGCGCTGTGGTGGTTCGTGCTGTGGCCGGTGGCGATGGACCCGATGTATGCCTCTATGGATGTGCGGTTGGCGAAGCGTCTGGCTGCGCAGGGGGATTACCGGGCGGCGGCTCAACTGGCGGACCATGCGGTCTCGCTCTGCCCTTATTCCTTCGTGGGCTACTACACCTCGGGGTTTGCGTGGGGTCAGACGGGCGACTACGAGAAGGCAGTGGCGGCGAACAAGAAGGCGCTGGAGCTGATGCCAGGCAATGCCAGCGTATACTACAACCTCGGAGTCGCTTACAAAGAGAAGGGCGATCTGGACCAGGCGCTCGCCAGCTTCAAGCGCGCGGTGGAGCTGATGCCGACCTCCTACAAGCACCAGGCGGCGATGGCGGAGACGTTTTCCAAGCAAGGCAAGCTGAAGGAGGCGCTCCCCTACGCGCAGGGGGCGGCCAGGCTGTCTCGTCACAGTAAGGACGAGGCAAGCTGCTACCTGCTGCTGGCCGACATCTGCAACCGGCTGGGCCGGGTCACGGAGATGACGGCAGCGCTAAAGCAGGCGTCGTGGCTAGACCCTAACAGCCCGAAGCTGAAGCAGCAATTGGCATTCCTCTACTTCAAGAACGGCGATGTGCAGATGGGCGCGAGGATGCTGCGCCAGTGGATTCAGTTGGATCCGAATGCCGCGATGGCGCACAATGTGCTGGGGACGTATTACCTCGGCCGGCAGCAATACCCGGAGGCGAAGGCAGAGTTCGAGCGGGCGGTGCAGATCGATCCCAACTACGCGGTGGCGCGGTTCAACCTGGCGCTGACCTATGGCCGCATGAAGAACATGGGAGCGGCGGTGGCGCAGTTCCGCGAAGTGGTGGCCCGGGCGCCGGACTCGCCCGAAGGCAAGCGGGCACGGCAAGTGCTGGACAAGTTGGGGCGACAGGCGTCAGCGGGGCGGAAGCGATAGCCACCCGCCCGGCCATGTTCGCGCCTACTCCCTACGACCTTGTCAAGAGGGTGTTGGACGTCGGGGTCTCCGGGGTCTGCCTGGCGCTTTCGCTGCCTTTCTGGGCAGCGATCAGCGTCTCTATCCTCCTCCATGACGGCTGGCCGGTGCTCTACTGCCAGCGCAGGGTGGGCAGAGAGGGCCGCATTTTCCTGGCCTACAAGTTCCGCTCGATGGTAAAGGGCGCGGAGAGGATGTCGGGGGCGGTGCTGGCGGTGAAGAACGACCCCAGGATCACGCCTGTGGGCCGGTTGCTGCGGAAGGCGGCGCTGGACGAGATTCCGCAGTTGCTGAACATCTTCAAGGGCGATATGAGCTGGGTAGGCCCGCGACCGGAGCGGCCGGAGTTCGTGAAACAGTTCCTGGGTCAGATCCCCGGCTATGGGAGGCGACACCTGGTGACTCCCGGCTTGACGGGCGTGGCACAGGTACAAGGGCGCTATCATACCGATCCGATTGACAAGCTGAGATACGATCTTTACTATGTGCGGAATCACAGTCTCCGGTTGGATTTCCGGCTTTTCGTGATGTCCTGGCTGATCACCGTCAAGGGCAGATGGGATAGCTCCGCCGCGAAGAGGTGATGGGGGTGTGACCACGGGGAGCAGGACGGCGGCGGAGCGCGATTGACCCTGCGCGGAGGAAATCCGTGCTTTCCGGCGCAACCGGCGTGCATCCCGTGGGACGTGCCGCAGTGGGGGGGATGGTGTTGCTTATCCTCGCCAGCGCTCCCGGCTGCGGGAGGCTGCGCGCCGCTCCGAGTCCGACCCCGCTCCGCAACTTCCCCTCGGCCGGGCAGATCGTGTGGCGCGTCCGAACTAGCAGGAAGGTAGTCGCGCTGACGCTGGATGACGGCCCAAACCCGAAGTACACGCCTGTCGCGCTGAAGATCGCGCGGGAGCACGGGGCGAAGCTGACGTTCTTCGTACTGGGCCGGGAGGTGGAGCAGCACCCGGAGCTGGTGCGCGAGGCGGTCAGCGAGGGGCACGCCATCGCCAACCACGGCTGGGACCACACACTGCTGACGGAGCGACCGGAGCGGGGGTCGCGCAAGGCGCCGGCCGGTGGGGGTACGCTTTCCGAGATAGCGCGCGAGCAGATCCGAAGCTGCGAAGAGGCAGTGGCGAAGGCCTGCCAGGTCCGCACCGATGTCTTCCGCCCCCCGAAGGGGGTGTGGGACAGCGAGACATCTCTGGCGGCGGAAAGCCTGGGTTACCGGATGGCGCTGTGGACGATCACGCTCGAGCATCGCTCGGCCTCTTCGCCCCAGGAGATGGCGGATCGCGTGATCAGCAGGATTACCCCGGGCATGATCATCCTGGCGCACGATGGGGAGCCGAAGCCGCCCATCGACCGGCGCAAGACGATGGCGGCGTTGCCGCTGTTGATAGATGGTCTGCGCAAGAAGGGGTATGAATTCGTGACGGTGCCGGAGCTACTCGCATTGGCGAAGGGTGAGCAATGAACAGACCTCTGGTGTTGGCAGCGCTGATGGTCGTCGGGTCAGCGGCCTCGGCCGCCTTTGGCGGGACGAGCGCGCCGGCTGCGGCATCACCGCAGACTGCATCTCACCAGCCTGACGGGGCGCTACTGGATGCCTTCTGGGCGCGGGCCCTGGAGGAGACATATAAGTCGCCGGCGGAGCTGGTGGCGCAGGACCAGCGGGAGCGGCGAAAGGGATACCGCTATCTGAAGCTGTCGCGGGGCAGCAAGCGGAGCCCGAATGTCGCGCTGACCTTCGATGACGGCCCGCATCCGGATTTCACGCCGAAACTGCTGGATATCCTGAAGCGGCACAATGTGAAGGCGACCTTCTTCGTGGTGGGTAAGCTGGCGGAGCAGCACCCCGATCTGATCAGGGCGGAGTCGCTGGCCGGGCACGAGGTGGGAAATCATACCTATCACCACGCCAACCTCACCAAGATACCAGTGAACGAGATCGCGGTCGAATGGCAGGCATGTCAGGATGTGGTGAAGGCGGCGACCGGCGAGACCATGCGATTCTGCCGCCCGCCGGGCGGCGATTACGACAAGGATGTGATCCTCGCCGCGACCCGCCTCTGCCTGATCACCGTGTTGTGGACCGACGATCCCGGTGACTACGCGAACCCCGGCGAGAAGGTGATCAAGTCGAGAGTGCTGCGGTGGGTCGGTAACGGCGCGATCATCCTGCTGCACGATGGCGTTCAGCAGACCATGAATGTGCTGCCACAGATCATCGATACGCTGCAGGCGAAGGGGATGCACTTCCAGACGATGTCGGAGATGGCGGCGGCGCAGGGGCTGCATCTGTAGGCGGGGGGCAACGGCATTCACCGCAGAGGCGCAGAGGGGTGGCGGTACGGCTGGCACCCATTGCCCGGCACGATTGTGCCGGGCAGAAGGCCCGCTGGGGGACGACTGGCCGTTCGTCCCCCAGACCCCCTCACCGGCTTCTGGCCTGCTGGCGGAAGCGCGGGGTGGCAGCGGGGAAAATGAAGTAACAGGCGGGGTGGAAAGGCGAGATTGTCACGGGGCAGCGACGGAGTCGCTGCCCCTCGCAATGGTCGATGAGGGGATGGCAGGACCGAGGTCCTGCCGAACGGGAGGAGGGAGGGCGTGATGAATCACGCCCCTACGGGAGGGGGTTAGGCAGCGAATTACCGAAGCAGCCAACACCGAGATTGCCACGCACGCCCTGGCTCCGGTCGGGGCCAGGGCGGCTCGCAATGACAACTGGGGCGATGGGGAGAGTGCGGACGGCGCTACGCGACGTAGTCGCGGATGAGCAGGAGGTTCTCGAGCGGGGTTTCGTAGGGGACAGCGCCGGTGCCGAGGAGGAGGCTGGGTTGCCCGGCGGTGAGGGCGACCACTTCGTCGACGGCGCGCAGTATCTCCGATCTCGTTCCTCGCGTGTATACCCTCGGGTCCAGGTTCACCCTGACCTTGACCTCGGGGTGAGAGGCCATGCGCCTGAGGAACTCGCGGCGGTCGGTTTCGGCGGGGCAGATCACGAAGTCCGTGCCGGTCTCGAGCATTGGCTCAATGATGGGCGCGGTATCGCCGCCGATGATACAGGGGACGGCGTGGCCGGCGGCGGCTCCAACTCGCTGCATGGTCGCCTTGAGCGCGGGCAGCTCGACCTCGCGGAACTGGGCCGGGGAGAGCAGGGGCGGGGCGGCGGCGGATTCGAAGAAGGCGACGTCGAGTCCGGCGGCGATGACGGCCGCGGCAAAGGCGACTTGCCCAGGGACGAGCAGGAGCAGGAACTCGCGGGCGCGGGCGGGGGTTAGCGCCACGGAAGTCAGAAGCTCATCCAGCCCGAGCAGGCTGGAGGCGATCGAGAAGGGCCCGCTGACTGGCAGGCGGACATCGGCCTCGGGGAATTCGTCCTTCAACTGTCGGGCCGCGCGAATCGCCATGGGGAGGCGACCCGCGGTCGCCGGGTCGAAGGGCGCGAGGCGCAGAGCCTGCTCGAGGGAGTCGAACATCGGCTGGGTGACGGCGGGGATCCCATTTCCACCTGGGTGATCGACGCGCGCCCCATAGGCCTCCGCCTCGAGGTTGTAGATGTCGATCCCGATCACCACGGGAAAGTGGCGGTAGAGCAGATAGGCCTGGCGGTGCGCTTGCAGCAGCAGTTCCTCGCTCCGCGACACCTCCCACGGCGTGCGGTCGATCAGGCGGGCGGCGTGCTCGTAGACCGATATCGAGAAGGGAATCCTGGCCACATCATCCTCCCCAAGAGACTACTGCGCGGCGGGGCGTCTCCCTCGCGCCTGGTGCGTGTTGGTTCAACGATACGCGGAAGTGACCGATGTGCTCCTAGTGTAACAGGAACCGAGGCATAGTCGCCTAACCTGCCGCTTGCCTGTAGCGATAGCGCGCGAGACTGGGCACGCGAGGGCCGAAGGAGGCTCTGACACGCGAGCGCCAGCGCCTGGCGGCGCCACACCAGGAGGAGATAGATGCCGGAGTTTCTCAATCCGTTCCCGGGGCTGGTTCCCCGGAAGATGACGAAGTCGGAGCTGGTCAGAGCCTTGCGGCTGAACCTGGCGGCCGAGCTGGAGGCCGTGCACCTCTACACCTCCCACGCGGAGGCGGCGGATGATCCACTGACTAAGAAGATGCTGCTCGACGTGGCCGATGAGGAGCGGGTGCATGCGGGGGAGTTCCTGGAGCTGATCCGGAGGCTGGCGCCGGAGGAGCAGCAACTCCTCGACGAAGGCAGCCGGGAAGTGGAGGCGATGGCGGCGGGCATGGCGGCGGAACAGCCGGCGGCCGCGGCGGCGATGCCCGACCTGACGACGACGGTCGGCAGCCTGCGAGAGACACCGAAGGAGGGTGAGTGAGATGCGTTACCTACCACGGGAGGAAGCACCCATCGGCGACGCGACTTGGGCGATGATCGAAGAGGCGGTGGTGGGGCCGGCGAAGATGCAGCTCGCGGGCCGGCGGCTGCTCGACATCCACGGGCCGTTCGGGCTCGGGATGAGAACGCTGGACCACAAGGAACGGGAGACGACGGCCGAGGCGAGCTTCGGTGACGCGAGGGCGAGGATGTCCGCGCCGGAGACGACGCCGATCCCGCTGATCTACTCGGAGTTCACGCTGTCGATTCGAGAGATTGCGGCGGCGGAGGAGCGGGGCAGCCTGCTCGACCTCGATGCTCCCGCGAAGGCCGCGATCGCTTGCTCGCGGCTCGAAGACAATTTGGTTTTCGGCGGCAACAAGGATCTGCGGATAGACGGTCTGATGACCGCGCCGAAGGCGTCGAAGGTGAAGCTCGGCGACTGGGAGCAGATGGGCCAGCCGATGGAAGACCTGATCAAAGCAGCGAACGCGCTGGACGCGGCCGGCTTCCCGGGGCCTTACACGGCGGCGTTGGCGCCGTCGCTGTTCAACGCGCTCTACCGGCGGTATGAGGAGGCGAACCTGACCCAGCTCGAGCACGCGCGACAGTTGATCACGGGCGGCCTGGTGAAGGCGCCGACGCTGGCGTCGGGCGGTGTGGTGCTGGCGTCGCTGCGACACTTCGCATCGCTGGTGATCGGCTTGGATATGACGCCGGCGTTCGTCGGGCCGACGCCGACTGGCTACCAGTTCGTGATCATGGAGAGTATCACGCCCAGGATCACGGTGCCGGAAGCAATCTGCGTGCTGACTGGGAAGTAGCGAGCGAACACGGAGAAGACGAGATGGCAGATACGATCACCCGCGAGGAGCTGAAGCGGAAGATGGAGGCGGGGGATGACTTCGTGCTGATCGACGTGCTGCTGGCCGAGTCCTATGCGCGGGAGCATCTTCCGGGCGCGATCAACATCCCGCTCTACGAGATCAGCGACGCGACCACGGCATCGATTCCGAAGGGCAATGAGGTCATCGTCTACTGCGGGAGCTTCGCGTGTCAGGCCAGTCCGGCGGCGGCCGCGAAGCTAAGAGAGATGGGATTCACGCGCGTGCTCGACTTCGAGGGCGGACTCGCGGACTGGAAGGATGCCGGCTACCCGATGGAGCGAGCGGAGACGGCGAAGCGCTGAGGAGGAAAGGGGAGGGTCATGCCGGCGGTGATGGAGATCAGCGTATTCCCGGCGGGAAAGAAGGGGGCCAGCCTGGGGGACGTGATGGTCGAGGTGCTGAAGGTTGCGGAGAAGCACGGCGCGAACTATGAGCTGACGGCGATGGGGACGTGCCTGGAGGGCGAGCTGGACGCGCTGTTCGCGATCGCGCGCGAGATGCACGAGGTGTGCTTCGAGCTGGGCTACCCGCGGGTGCTGACGACGATCCGGGTGGACGACCGGCGGGACAAAGCGCTGACGATGAAGTACAAAGTGGAGTCGGTGAAGGAGAAGCTGGCGAAGTCGGCGTTGCATATCAGCGAGAGTTGAGGGGTCCGGCAACGGAAAGAGCCGGGGGCGCGCATCGCGCGCCCCCGGCTTCGTCATTCCTTACCGCAAGTTGCTGAGCAGTGGGCGCTACTTCAGCCCGAAGAGCTTTATGGCGTTGCCGCGGTTGACCTTCTCGCGAATCTCCGGGGAGGCGCCGACGGCGTCGAAGAGGGCGTCGTAGAACTTG
>Ga0315284_10016342_pt1 | contig 10535 bp, 6 predicted proteins | sample YL17G09_16_MG_FD_203696 | JGI IMG/M metagenome (GOLD analysis project Ga0315284, IMG submission 203696) | Sediment microbial communities from Yellowstone Lake, YNP, Wyoming, USA - YL17G09_16 | ecosystem: Environmental > Aquatic > Freshwater > Lake > Sediment | place: USA: Wyoming | collected...
AATTGGATTCTGATTCACCGCGGCCATACATAATCTCCTTTGATAATATTACGGGTTGAAAAGGCCGTTGTACCCTGCATACATGATACCCACAGGCACCGAGATCGTCACGGTGTTTCCTGTATCATCCCCGACAATCACCACATTATTTCCAGCAATCAAGGTGAAGGCGGTATTAGGTCCCTCGGCATACACATTCGCGCCTGCCGCACCCAGACTATTTATCTGGATAATTCCGAATCCGTTGGAGCCACCACCTGTCGAGGATAAGGTGATCGATCCTTTATCGTTGGTGATCGTCATACCTGAACCCTGGGTCAGTGTATTGACATCCCAAGAACCAGAGACCGTATTTCCAATCAAGAGTTGGCCATTCGCGGTCGCAGGCGGAAGGCCGCCGGCTGCCGCAGCAATCGTCGAAATCGCGGTGATGTGCCCGTTATCATCCACCGTAATCACAGGTATCAGTGAGGCGGCACCCACGGTCGTCGCCGTGACACCAGATCGAGCATGGGAAAGAGTGATGGCACCCTTGCCAGGAATCGTCACGATGATAGGAGCGGATTGTGCTATCGTCGCCAGGTCGAATCCTGAGTTGACGGTGTTCCCGATCAGGAGTTGCCCGTTGGCAATACCAGTGGCATCTTTGCCGGTACCACCTCTTGCCACGGACAAGATGCCGGTGGTCAAGACTGTGGTGGCCAGACCTCCAATAGCCGTGTTGACTACGGCTGTCAGATGCCCGTTGGCATCAACCGCAAAGACTGGGATGATGGCCTGCGAACCATAGGAATCAACCGCCACGACACCAGATCGAGCATGGGAAAGAGTGATGGCACCCTTGCCAGGAATCGTCACGATGATAGGAGCGGATTGTGCTATCGTCGCCAAATCAAATCCAGAGTTGACCGTATTCCCGATCAGGAGTTGCCCGTTGGCAATACCAGTGGCATCTTTGCCGGTACCACCTCTTGCCACCTGGATGATACCCGTGGTAACCGCTGCGGCATCTAAGAGATCAATAGCCACATTGGAGGTGGCTGTAATATGCCCGTTGGCATCAACGGTATAACCGATCACACGGTTGGAACCACCTAAGGTCGCAGCCGTCACACCAGATCGCGCATGGGAGACAGTGATAGCCCCTTTGTCCACCACCACGATGACAGGAGCGGATTGTGCTATCGTCGCCAAATCAAATCCAGAGTTGACCGTATTCCCGATCAGGAGTTGCCCGTTGGCAATACCAGTGGCGTCTTTACCGGTACCACCTCTTGCAACGGATAAGATGCCTGTCGTGATCGATGCAGCAGGCAAGAGATCAATAGCCACATTGGAGGTGGCGGTAATATGCCCATTGGCATCGACCGTATAACCAATGACTCTATTGGAACCACCTAAGGTCGCAGCGGTGACACCAGATCGGGCATGGGAAACTCTGATCGAGCCCTTGTCTACGGTCACGATTACTGGATCTGTTTGAGCAATGACAGCCAGGTCGAAACCTGAGTTCACGGTATTCGCAATCAGGAGTTGCCCGTTGGCCAGACCGGTCGCATCTTTACCGGTACCACCTCGGGCCACCTGGATGATACCCGTGGTAACCGCTGCGGCATCTAAGAGATCGATAGCCACATTGGAGGTGGCCGTAATGTGTCCATTGGCATCGACCGTGTACCCGATTACTCTATTGGAGCCTCCTAGTGTTGCGGCTGTGACACCAGATCGCGCATGGGAGACAGTGATAGCCCCTTTGTCCACCACCACGATGACTGGGGCAGACTGAGCAATGGTGGCCAGATCGAAACCTGAGTTGACGGTGTTCCCGATCAGGAGTTGCCCGTTGGCAATACCAGTGGCATCTTTGCCAGTACCACCACGCGCCACAGGAAGAATGCCTGTGGTCAAAACCCCTGTACCAAGTCCCCCAATCGCAGTATTGACAACGGCTGTCAAATGCCCGTTGGCATCCACGGCCAACACAGGGATAACGGATTGGGAACCATAGGAATCTAATGCGACAACACCTGAGCGAGCATGACTGACGGTAATAGAACCCTGGAGGTTTGTAATGATAATAGGAGCGGATTGAGCAATGGTGGCTTTATCGAGACCGGTCGAACCTGTGTTGCCAATGAGGATCTGGCCATTGGTATAGGCACCTTGTCCAGTACCACCACGAGCCACCACAAGAGTACCTGTAGTGATCGCTGCGGCATCTAAGAGATCGATGGCGACATTGGAGGTTGCGGTGATATGCCCGTTGGCATCGACCGTATAACCAATGACTCTATTGGAACCACCTAAGGTCGCGGCTGTGACACCTGAACGAGCGTGTGAGTAAACAATTGTACCCTTATCAACTGACACAATGATCGGGGCTGATTGAGCAGGCGTATACACATCAAAAGAACTTGAGACGGTGTTCCCGACCAAGAGTTGCCCGTTGGCTGTTGCCGCAGGGAGACTTCCTCCTGAGACCGCGGTTGTTGTTACTGTGGTAAGATGCCCGTTGGCATCGACCGTGATGACAGGAATGAGTGAACCGCTTCCATAGGTCGCAGCCGTCACACCAGATCGAGCATGGGAAAGGGTAATGGTTCCTTTATCATTTGTGACAATGACCGGGGCCGATTGGGCGATGGTCGCCACATCAAATCCACCTGAGACGGTATTGCCGATCAAGGTCTGCCCGTTGGCTGTTGCCGCAGGGAGTCCTGCTGATGCTGAGGTGGTGTTAGACACCGCGGTAATATGACCAAAGGCATCGACCGTAATCATTGGAATTTGCGTGGCATTACCATAGGTCGTTGCCACGGCCCCAGAAGACGCATGGGAAAGTGTGATCGTACCTCTACCGTTGACCACAATAACAGGAGCCGTTTGGGCAATCGTCGTGAGGTCAAATCCAGAGTTGACGGTGTTACCAATGTGGAGTTGCCCGTTGGCCAATCCTGTTGCATCTTTACCGGTACCACCTCTTGCAACGGATAAGATACCTGTGGTCAAGACATCAGTTCCAAGACCTCCAATAGCCGTATCGGTGACGGAGGTGATATGCCCGTTGGCATCGACCGCAAAGACTGGAACCAGAGCCTGGGAACCGTATGTTGCAGGCGCGACAGTGGTACGTGCGTGGGAGATCGTGATGGAACCTTGTAAATTTGTCACGATGATTGGGGCGCTCTGTGCAATCGTCGCCTTATCCAATCCCGTAGAACCTGTATTACCAATGAGGATTTGGCCGTTAGTATAGGCACCTTGTCCGGTACCACCACGAGCCACAAGTAAAGCACCCGTGGTAACCGCCGCAGCATCCAACAGGGCAATGGCGACATTGGAGGTGGCCGTAATGTGTCCATTGGCATCGACCGTGTACCCGATCACGCGGTCTGAACCACCTAAGGTCGCAGCCGTCACACCAGATCGGGCATGGGAGACAGTGATAGCCCCTTTGTCCACCACCACGATGACTGGGGCAGATTGGGCAATCGTCGCCAAATCAAATCCTGAGTTGACCGTATTCCCGATCAGGAGTTGCCCGTTGGCCAATCCTGTGGCGTCTTTACCGGTACCACCACGCGCCACAGGAAGAATGCCTGTGGTCAAGACACCGGTGGATAACCCTGCAATCGCTGTGTTGACCACGGCTGTAATATGCCCGTTGGCATCGACCGCAAAGACAGGGATGATGGCTCCGGAACCATAGGAATCTAGTGCGACAACACCAGACCGCGCATGGGAAATCGTAATAGAACCTTTGAGATTGGTCACAATGACCGGGGCCGATTGGGCTATCGTGGCTTTATCCAGACCACCTGAGATTGTATTACCGATAAGTAACTGACCGTTTGCATAGGATAACCCCTGCCCAGTACCTCCACGGTCGACGAGGAGCACACCAGATCCGATACCAGACGCATCAATCACAATACCAGTGTTCACGACCGAAGTAATATGCCCAGCGGCATCCACGACAAAGACAGGGATCAGGGCTGCGGTGCCATAACCTTTGGCGGTCACACCCGAGTCTGCATGTGAGATTACCCCCGATGTGGAGTCATATCTGATGGGGGTCGTGTTGGAAATGTTGGCGCGAACTTTAGCGGCGGTAAAGTAATAGGGTCCCGCGGCATTCTCAGTCACATCATTGGTATTGAGGACCACGGCACCGACGCGCCCTGCAACCGAGGTGACCGTTGAACCTGAGATACCTAAGATGGACGTGGTGGCATAGGAGGCCCGCGAGGTGCCTTGGGTATAGACGGTGATGGTAATGGTACCGCTGCCTCCGGTGATGCGTGTGCCATACATCTTCATCAGGAGTCGGTCGGTGGCTACTAATGGATATCCCACAGGATCGGTCACATTCCAGGAGAGAAGATCCACCCCATTGACTGCATCAAACTGTGGGGAATCTGCGGACCGCAGGAGAGTCTCTAGACCATTGGCCGCATACTTGTATAATTCAATGCGAAGTTGTGCGACATGTCCATTGCCGCCTGTGGTGGCATGAATATGCCGTCCATAGGTACCTGGTGGTAGCAAGGTAACATTTGGTTCACCAGGCTCGGTGATGAACGATTTCATCAACACAAATGAACTGATCGTGGTGAACGCCTGCACGATGGTATTTTCAGCAAGGGACGAAGGGGAACTCAACAGTTTATGATACGGCGCCACGTCCGATGCGCTACCATATTCAAGATAATAGGTCTTACCGACGGCGGCATCAATCGTGATTTTACCATTGGCATTGGTGATAATGATACCGGGGCCTGAGGTCAGGTTCGCACGATCCAAACCACCAGAGATCGTATTGCCGATCAGCAAATCCCCGTTGGAATAGGAGACTTGACCAGTACCACCTTTGGCCACAGGGACCGTGGTCAGACTAACAATGCCTGTTGTGGGATCATAGAGAATCGGTGTGGTGTTGGAAATGTTCGCACGAATTTGGGCCGCCGTATAGATGGCCGTGTTGGCTTTATCAAAGGCCGCTTGGCCTGTGACATTGGCCGTGTTGGCTTTATTAAAGGCGGCATCGGCTGTGGTATTCGCGGTATTGGCTTTCGCAAAGGCACCGTTGGCCTTATCACGGGCAAACTGATCGGCACCAGAAGCAGAAGCCTGGGCTTGGAATTCAAAATCCCCATTGGCTGCCACATAGGTCAATACATCTCCGTCAGTGACACCTGTGGTATTGACATCACCCAGTTGGGTGAGTCGGGTCGCCGTACCTGAAGGCTGTGAAATAACTTTGGTGGTGCCACCCTTGACTTGAACGATGATATCAGGAGTAGCCATTAGTGTGTAACTCCATTCGAGACCACAACAATACCCTCGATCATCCTTTGGACGATTCCGCCAGGTGTAGTTGTAGTGGTGTCATACACCCAGCGGCCAGGGGTCAGAAGCCCTGTATTGGCTGGGGTCATGCTCAGGGTGATTTGACCATTGGGGGCGTCGGTGATTGCTGTGGTGATGGTATTGCCTGACGCCGAGTAGTAGGATCGGCGCATAATCGTATTGGCCATGTAGCCATGGAGATTTTGGGGTGTTCCATCGATGGCCCTGACCGTAATCACCCTGGAGAAGGAGGACCATTGTTCGATTTCAAGAGGAACCCAGCCTGCCATATAGACCTCGTAGTGAAGATTATCACCTATTTATGTGTTCTTATGTTCTTAGTAGTAGGTCACGACGATATGCAGGGGCAGGTTAGCATTACCATCAAGGTTATATGTGACAGGGACTCCTATGTTCAGGGAGGGCTGTGTATTGGCTTGCAGGGTGACGCCTGAGGACATATCATCAGCAGTAGGAGAGGCTCTCAGTTGAGCAGGTGTGGTGGCCGAATTACTAAACAGAATCCAGATATCATCCCCTTCGGTGATTTGAAAACCAGGAGCCGTATCGATCATTGTACTGTAGATACCTACCAATGTGGTGCCTGCGGTCCAAGACGAAGCCAGGGGGTTATTGGCCGTACTCGCCCCTATGACGGTCAAGGGGACAGCATTCCCCAGTGACGGGCTGCCTGTGGCCACGGCAATTTCACCCCAGGTCACCGCCGCGGTCGTGGTCGTCAATCGAAACTTCGGGGCGACCCGATTGGTGGTCTTGGGGGCTCTGCCCATGTAGGTGGCGATAGAACATCCTGTTGGAATCTCACGGACACTGGCAATGGTATTAACGAATTGGCAATTCGGTCCACGAACAGGCCCCTCACCGGTTGTGGGACCGACCGCTAGTCTCCTTGGTTTACCATTCCAATCATAATAGACCCAACCTATGGCATCATCATAATGTACACTTTCGCCTGCCTTGATCGTCATTAAATTGGTCAGTTGGAAATTCGTCCCTGAGACCGCTTTATGAATAAAGGTCTGTGCGGTCACAGAATCACGGTTTCGTACCGAGAGAAACAACAACTTGCGTTGTGTTCCGGCAGCGGGGGCGGTAAGAATGGTCGTATTGGCTGTGGTAGTCACCGAGGCCTGGGTCCCATTGGCTGCCAAGGTACTGGTGGTCAAATCCGCATAGGAAATGACCACATCAAGGCTCACGGCGTTGCGTGTATCAAGGACCAGTGTTTCAGTTGTGTTGCAGAGTGAGATCATGGGTTAATTCCATCCAAATGAATAGCCGATTTGCAAATGAGAGGTCAATGAAACCTGCACTACATTAGAAATATAATAGAGTTCCAGCGAAGGCTGTCGATCCGCCGCGGTCACAACACACTCATTACCTATATTGAGATCCGAAGACTGGTTGACCCGCAAGGTGGCCCCAGTCGTGGCAAAGGAACTCCACATGGCACACCAGACCGCATCCCCTTCTTTGATGGGGGTGCTGCCACCCAATGTCACGGTGGTGGTATAATTACCTATCGCGCCATAATTCCCCGACCAATCCGCATAACCGACACATTGTAAGGCAATCGTGGGACTGTTGACCGTCGAGGAGGGCATTCCCATTGCTGCACCTATATAGATGCCTACTTCAGCCGCCGTCACACCGACACCGGCTGCGGTGACTCGGTAACGGATCGCCACCGTCTTCATGCCATCTCGCGGTGCCCTTCCAAGGTATACAAAATAACTGGAAAGGTTGTTCATGATGCGAGCAAAGCCGGTGCTGGTATCATAATTCCTCCCCCATTCGGTGTCCCCCGCAGGACCCACGATCATCGGCCTGCAAAGAGCCGAGTCTTGGGCATTCCTAACTTGAAACCCTTGATCGTCAGAATACCACAAGGCTTGCCCAGGCCCCAAAATAGTATTGGAGGTCAGGGATGTCACGGTACCACCGACCACCTTCTGTACGATGACTGTCTGGGCTGTGGTGGCCCTGTTGACCACGGAGAATGTCTTGACCTGACGCGAATAACCGGAAGCAGGCGAGGCAAGGATGGAGGTGGTCTGGGCTGTCGCCACCGTACCTTGGTTGGAATTGGCAATAAATGTGGTTGTGTTATTGTCGGCATAATACACCGAATAGTGTATCGTCCCGGCCCCCACCGTCTGCACATTCAAGGTCTCTGTGGTACCGTTCAGTGCGATCATAGGTTAGTTCCATCCAAATGAATAGCCGTACCATGGCCAGCCTACCTGCACTTGGTTTGGTACATTAGAGATATAGTTGAGTTCCAGAGAAGGCTGCCGATCTGTCCCAGCGGCACTACACTCATTACTAGTAACAATGTCTGAACCCGCACAGGCCTTCACGGTGGCTCCAGTTGTAGCAAAAGTACTGAAGAGTGAGCCCCAGACCGCATCCCCTTCTTTGATGGGGGTGCTGCCACCCAATGTCACGGTGGTGGTATAATTACCTATCGTGGCATAGTTGGCCAGCCAATCAGCCCAACCGACACATTGTAAGGCAATCGTGGTGCTCCCGGAGGTACCCGTAGGCATTCCCTTTGGTTCACCTATATAAATGCCTGCTTCAGCAATCGTCGCACCGGCCCCGGCAATGGTGACTCGATAACGAAGTGCCACGGTCTTCATGCCGTCTCGTGGAGCCCTACCAAGGTATATCAAATAATTGGTATTGGTGACCATGATACGTGCGCCACCGTTGGTATTATAATTTTTCCCCCATTCGGTATCCCCCGAAGGACCCACAATAGTCGTCCGGCTCATGGCCATGTCATGAGCATCACGGACCTGAAAGCCTTGTTCATCGGAATACCACAAGGACTGTCCAGGCCCCAGAATAGTATTAGCACTGAGATAACTGACTGTACCCCCGACCACCTTGTGAACGATGATCGTCTGGGCCGAGAGGGCCCTGTTGACCACGGAGAACCCCTTGACCTGGCGGTTAAAGCCGCTGGCAGGGGCAGCCAGTATCACGGTAGTCTGTGCGGTCGCCACCGTACCTTGGTTGGAATTCGCGGCGAACGAGGTACTAGAAGGTCCTTGGTCAGTATAATACACCGAATAGTGTATCGTCCCGGCCCCCACCGTTTGCACATTCAAGGTCTCTGTGGTACCGCTTAAAAATATCATGTGTAGGAGACCATGCAATAGATACCCAGGGCTGTATCCGCTTCTGCGGTGTATGCCGTGGGAGTACCCAAGGTGGTCGAAGGGCGCGTGGTGGCTGACGCAAAGAATCCCATTGATGTATTATCGGTGAGAGTGGGAGCCATCAGGACCAAGGCCGTCGTGGCTTGGTTCCCCACCAAGAGCCATAGATCGTCATGGGCTTGAATATAATTCGTGCCGGACAGTGCGATGGGAATATTTTTGACGCCGGTACTGTTGACGATGGCTGAGACATCCGTGTAGCCTATAGGCGTTAATGTTGGACTGCCGTTGAACACCAATCGTCCTTTGGCCAAACCAAATTCGGCCCAGGTGATCGTGGCTGCCGCGGTGGTCACTTTGCATAGTATACGGACACCACTCAATGAGAATGGTGCCCGACCAAGATACACCGCAAAGGTTGAAGTGGTCGTGATGGACTTAGTGCCTGCAAGTCCGACGGTGGAAATCCAATGGGGCCACATCATCGAAGGCTGCGGCTGCAAGGTAGTCTGGACACAATAGGGAAGTCCATTGGCATGATAGGGTTGAAACCCCTGACCTTTGGAATAGGTCAACGATTCCCCGATGCGTAGGTATATCGGTGATGTAATGTGATAATCAACGGCTGATACGGTGCGCTTGAAAATCACCGTGTTGTTCAGCGTGGTGGACGTATTCCTCAAGGTAATCAATTTCACTTCTCGCTGGTTCGCCGACGCTGGGGCTGCCAGGATTGTGGTACTGGTCGCGGTGGATATCACACCTTGCACCGAGGCAGGGGTGAATGTGTTACTGGTATGATCGACATAGGAGACCATGTAATCCAGTGAGGCCGTATCACGGGTTTCAAGGACTAATGTTTCTGTGGTATTATTAAGTGTGAACATATTAAAATCCTAAACTGATTCGTGACATGACTTGTGAGTGATTCAAGTTTGCCAATGGGGGGCTCAAGGTGACAGTAATGGATCCCTTGTCATTGGTGATGATGATGCCAGAGCCCGCGGTGACTGTGGCCAGATCAAATCCAGAGTTGACGGTGTTCGCAATCAGGAGTTGCCCGTTCGCTAATCCTGTCGCATCTTTGCCGGTGCCACCACGAGCCACAGACAAGATACCTGTCGTGATCGATGCAGCGGGCAAGAGATCGATAGCGACATTGGACGTGGCGGTAATATGCCCGTTGGCATCGACCGTATATCCTAGTACACGGTTAGAACCACCTAAGGTCGCAGCCGTGACACCAGATCGGGCATGGGAAACTCTGATCGAGCCCTTGTCTACGGTCACGATTACTGGATCTGTTTGAGCAATGACAGCCAGGTCGAAACCTGAGTTCACGGTATTCCCGATCAGGAGTTGCCCGTTCGCTAATCCTGTGGCATCTTTGCCGGTGCCACCTCTTGCGACGGACAAGATGCCGGTGGTCAAGACTGTGGTGGCCAAACCACCGATAGCCGTGTTGACCACGGCCGTAAGATGCCCATTGGCATCAACCGCGAAGACTGGAATAATGGCCTGTGAACCATAGGAATCCACGGCCGTAACACCAGATCGAGCATGGGAAATCGTAATGGCACCCTTGCCAGGAATCGTCACGATGATCGGAGCAGACTGTGCAATGGTAGCAAGATCAAATCCTGAGTTGACGGTATTCCCGATCAGGAGTTGCCCGTTGGCCAGACCGGTCGCATCTTTACCAGTACCACCACGAGCCACGGACAAGATACCTGTGGTCAAGACTGTGGTGGCCAAACCACCGATAGCCGTATCCGTGACGGAGGTCAGATGCCCGTTGGCATCGACCGCAAAGACTGGAACCAAGGACTGGGAACCATAGGTGGCAGGCACGACGGTGGTACGTGCATGGGAGATCGTGATGGCGCCTTTGTCTACGGTCACGATGACTGGAGCAGACTGTGCAATGACAGCCAGGTCGAAACCTGAGTTCACGGTATTCCCGATCAGGAGTTGCCCGTTGGCCAGACCGGTCGCATC
>Ga0315284_10016343_pt1 | contig 10535 bp, 8 predicted proteins | sample YL17G09_16_MG_FD_203696 | JGI IMG/M metagenome (GOLD analysis project Ga0315284, IMG submission 203696) | Sediment microbial communities from Yellowstone Lake, YNP, Wyoming, USA - YL17G09_16 | ecosystem: Environmental > Aquatic > Freshwater > Lake > Sediment | place: USA: Wyoming | collected...
GGGCGAAGCCTATGATTTGAAGTTGGAGTCCAGTTACGGGCCGAACCGATGGACACCCTCGGCGGCGTTCGAGAAATACCCCGATACAATAGGCCAAAGCATCTGGGTCTCCTGCCTGGTCAAAGGCGCAGGTGACGTGCCCATATATTTTGACGGCATGCTGCCTTTCGCCTCGCCAGAAGAGAAGGATGCCCCGTTGCTATACGAGGACGTACTGTCAAAGGATTCCCTTGCGAGATGCGGGATGTGGTCTTGTGCCATGGATCGCCATCGGGGCGGGATCAATAGTTTACTCATGGACTGGTCGGTGCGCAAGGTGGGCGTCAAGGAGCTCTGGACGCTGAAGTGGAGCCCCTCATTCAACACGGCAGGACGATGGACAAAGGCCGGCGGGGTCCAGCCGGAAGAGTGGCCCGAATGGATGCGGAAGTTCAAGGACTATTGAATGGATTGTGCTGACGGGCCACAGGACTCGTCGGCGCGCACCCAAGTGCGGACAATGTGATGGTTGGGATGGACTCCCCGAAAGGGGGGTGATCGAGTCAGGGATGACCCTGCTCTGATGTTTCTTCAAAGACTCCCTGACAGACGCACAAGGAGTGTATGCGCCCATATCCGCACGAACCCGACATAGAATAGAATCCGGATTGAGGGGTGGGTGAGACAAAGGAGGTGAGAAGTATGGCAAGAGGACCGTAAGAGGACGCGCTGAACGAGAAGGTGAAGGATCGTTTCCTTCGTCACACGGGAAAAGGATCTCCGTTGAATTCAGGGAGGCATCCCTGAGGGAGGTTTCACGATGAGTAAATGGTCGCAAGTCACGCTTCTAGTTGGCTTGGCCGTCGGCTGTGCGGCAATTTGGTCGGTCGCTGCCCCGGTCGGGCTCACTGGGGATTTGGTCACCGGAAGCTGGATCGGGCTATACATGGAGGAGAACGGGTTCCAATGGCCGCCGGCGGTCGGCTGCACAGGCTACTGTGTGGCGCACATGGATGCCACAGGAGCCACGTTCTCCTGCTCCACCGGCGGGCCGTACGCCTGCCTGGGCGGGACATTTCTGGGCGCTCAGTATCACAACGATGGCTACACGGTCCACGCTACAGGACCTAACGTTTGTGCCCACGTATACGATGACAGCCCAGCATTCTGGTTTTGCGAAGTGGATCTGCGCGAGGCCGAGTTCTATTGACGTGCCAAGTCCGACATGATCGGCGGGCAGGAGGTTGAGACCCCGACTTGGGGCTCAACCTCCCCCGTTGTTCTCTACCAGGCAGGCTCGTCTTCACGCGCGGCCGAACGGTCCAGCAATAGCAGGTGGGATCCTTGTGAGGGGCACCATAATGTTGAGCTATTATGTTCTTAATGCAGTCATTGTTGCACAGTTGTCGCTCGGTGGTGCGCCGGTTCGGCCCAGTGCGCCGGAACTGCTCGACGCCTACGGCGCTGCCCAGGACAAGATTGTGTCCTGGGCCATCAAGTGCCAGTTGTCGTCGGACCGTCCGGCCGCCGGGTGGGCAAAGAAGGGCATCAAAAGTGGTCAAATCTGTGACCTGCGGTCGGACGGGACGCGAGCCAGCATCCGGTGTCACAAATGGCATGAGTTCTCGGGCGATCCGACCGGCAGACGCGATTCGACCTACCTGAGTCTGACCTGGGATGGAGACAAGTATTGCAGCTATCGTAAGGCAGAGCCCAATGGAATTGGGCACGTCTTCATTGACGATATGCGCAGCAGGCCGGTTGAACAGAAGGCAGGGGAAATCGATTCGCTCTTGTATGGGTACCCTGCGGCGGTGCTCCTGGGCATCTATCCGGGGAGTTGCGACCGTGTGGATGCCATCCTGCGAAAGGCGCAGAGCCTCTCCGTGCGCCCGTCAACCGAACGCGTAGGCGACGACGACTGCCATGTGATCGACGCGCGGACCCCATACGGCCACTACGCGATTTGGATCGATCCGCAGCATGGATTCAACACTGCAAAGGCGCAGGTAGTACGGGCCAGGGATGAGGGCCATCTCAAGGGTGATTATCCCGCAACGGTGAAACTTTCGACGTTCATCCTTGAGAATGTCCGTTTTGAACAGGTTCAAGGAGTCTGGGTGGCTGTGGAGGCGGACTACTCCACGCAGGACGAGGAGGACCGCCCGAAAACGAGCATATCATCAGGACACACTCACGTCAAAATTGACGAGATCACGTTGAATCCGGATCACGCCGCTTTGCGTTCTTTCACAGGCGGCGATATCCCGAACGGGACCGACACACTTGTCATGCCTGCGCTTCATATCCGCTACGCCTGGACGGATGGGGAGCTTGTGACGAAGGTGGATGAGAAGACGGTAGAAAGAATCGATCGGATCATTGCCGGTTTGAACGCCTCCACGAAGATCGAACGAGCCTTGGAGAACGAGGACGCCAACGGACTACTCACCGACGCCGGGGCGCTCAGTCCGGCGGATTCAACTGAGAAAGAAATGTCCGAGCCCAATGCACAAGCTCAAGTGGATCAAAAAGAGAAAAAGGAGGCGAAGCCCGTTGGGATCATGCTGCCGCGTCCGTATTGCGGCCTGTACTGCGTCTACGCCGTGCTCAAGCGGATGGATCGGGACGTGAACTTCCGCGATCTGGTCAAGCTGGAATACGTCGGTTCGGGCGAGGGCAGCACCATGGCGGAATTGAGCAAAGCGGCCAGAGACAACGGGCTGTTCGCCGGCGTGGCGGCGAGGCTGTCAACCAAGGGCTTGAGCCAGTGCCCATGTCCGGCTATTCTGCACGTCAAGCCGGACTGGTCCCATCGGGCCTACGATCACTACGAGCTTTTCCTCGGGACCGAGGACGGCCAAGCCAAGCTCTTCGATCCGCCGCAAGCCCCCAGGCTCGTGCCGTTCGCTGAGCTTGCGGGTCGGTGGGACGGGTACGCCTTGGCTATTTCTGACAAGCCATTCGATATCGCCGCCGTTTTCGGGTCCGACCGCCAGCGACTTATGCTGTATGTAGCACTGGGCGTTCTCGTCGTACTCGGCGCACATCTACTGGTGAGCCGGACTTCGATTCTGCGCTGGGCCGCTACGAGGAGACGACGATTGGGGCTGTCGGTCGGCCAGGCCGGCGCCTTGGCGCTGGCGGCACTGGTCAGCGGTCTCATTTGCCACATCGGCGGCGATGAAGGGCTGCTGGCCAACGCGAACACTGCAACTCTGTTCAGGGAGGCGTACGCGGGGACGTTCATCCCGAAAGTCGGGGTCGGGCAGGTCCGCAGGCTGCTCAACACAAATACGGTCATTCTGGATGCCAGATATAAGGAAGATTATCAGGGCGGTCACCTGGCCGGCGCGATCAGCCTGCCTATCGATGCCAACGAGGCCGTGTGGCGAACGTCAACCGCCGGAATCTCAAAAAACGCCCGGATTCTGGTCTATTGCCAGAGCGCCGGATGCAAGTTCGCCGAGCGGGTCGGAAGCCAGCTTCTAAAGGATGGGTTCTCCGATATTTCGGTATTCCGAGGCGGCTGGCAAGAATGGACGGCGCACAATGGCGGGCCTGCCAAGAACCCCAGTCAAAGAAAAGAAGGAGCGGATCCGAATGGACGCACAGGTGAGTCTGCCACGGCAGGGGGCGGAACATAGCGCGATAAACCAACTGGCCGAGCGCGCGATTTCATCACGCCAAATACTCATCTACGCGCTGGCCATGGTTTGTGTCGTGGTGTTCGTCGTATACCTGCCCGCCTTGTCGGCGCGGGCGACGTTCCACGACGACAATATGTACCTCATGGAGAACCCGCTCGTAAGGAACCCGAGCTGGACATCGGTGCAACGGTTCTTCACGGAGGTCCTGCGCCCTTCCAGCGTCATGGGTTACTACCAGCCGTTGACGATGGTCTCGTTGATGGTCGATTACGCGGTATCGAGGCCGCGCGGTAGTTTCGAGTCATTTCATCGGACGAGCCTGCTGCTCCACGTGATGAACACCGCGCTGGTGATCGTGCTGCTATACCTTCTCTTTGGTGATGCATGGTCGGCGGCAGCGGTGGGCCTGTTGTTCGGGATTCATCCGATGGTGGTGGATTCCGTGTGTTGGATCAGTGAACGCAAGACGGTGCTCGCAGGCTTCTTCGGCCTGTGGTCGCTCATCTTCTATGTTCTGGGTGTTCGCAGGGGCGGTCGAAGGTATGACCTCGGCTGCACGCTCATGTACGTGCTCGCGCTGCTATCCAAGCCGATTACCGTACCGCTCCCACTGGTCATGGTGCTGATGGACTATTGGCCGCTCAGGCGGATGAGTCGTGCGACGTTGAGGAAGAAAATCCCGCTTTTCGCGGTCGCCGGGGTCTTTGCCGCCATAACATACGTCTCTCAAAGCCGGACGGCGTCCGTCATATTGCCGGGTCAATACAATCCGCTGTATGTCCCGCTCATCCTCAGTCACAATGTCGTCTTCTACCTCTACAAGATCGTCTGGCCGGTCAATCTCTCGCCGCACTACGGCGTCCCCCAACCATTTAGTCTGTCCCAGCCCATGGTCCTTGCCGGCGTCATTGGCACCTGCATGCTCATTGCGCTCTTGATTGTTTCGCTGCGATGGACTCGTGCATTGCTGGCAGGGTGGCTCGTGTTTTTCGTCGCCCTTTTGCCGGCCATGGGCGTCTTGAGTGTCACGCCGGTTCTGGCCGCCAATCGGTACGCTTATTTTCCGTCGATAGGCCTGTTGTTCATTCTCGGGGGTTTCTCCAAATGGCTTAGTACCTTCGGCAGACACGGCCGGATCATGAGCCCCGTGATGGCGGTCATTGCCGCGTTGGTCCTGGCCGGGCCGGAGTCACTGGCTACCCGCAGATACCTGCACCACTGGCGTGACACAACGAGTCTCCACAAGTACGTGCTGGCCCTCGCGCCACACGAGGCTGTCCTGCACAACGGCCTTGCCGTCGCACTGTCGCACGAGGGAAAGAAACGGGAAGCCATCGATGAGTATCGTCAGGCGCTGGCTATCTGGCCCGGTGACGTGCTCGCCCGGCTCAACCTCGCCTCCACCCTTGGCGAATCCGAAGAAACCAGAGATGAGGCGGTGGGACATTACCTCAAGGTTCTCGAACTTAAGCCCTGGGATTCCAAGGCAGAGGCCGGCTTGGGCAACGTCTTGTTCCTGCAGGGAAAGTACGATGAGGCTGTCGTGCATTTTGGTCGGGCCGTTCGACTAAACAAGGAAGATATGATCGCCTGCTTCAATCTGGGCAAGGTCCTCGTTGCCACCGGCCACTCGAAGGAGGGAATCGAGCATCTCAAGGAAGCGCTGAGGCTCGCACCGGCCTACCTGCCTGCAACAAAAGACCTGGCTTGGTTCCTTGCGACGCATCCTGATGCGGGGATTCGTGACCCGAATGAGGCGATGAAGCTTGCCGAGCGGGCGGCAGGGATGACTGGAAATCGAGATGCTGGTGCGCTCGACACGTTAGCGGCAGCGTATGCGCTGGCTGGGCGATATAAGAAGGCTGTGGAGACAGGCCAGAAGGCGTTCGAAGTGGCTAAGCGAGTTCGGGACCATGAATTGGCCAACGAGATCGAGGAGCGGCTGCGCCTCTATCAGTTCGAGTGCCCGTACTATGAGAATCCGCGAGTGCAGTTGGATAGACTGATTGCCAAGGCGAAGAAAAAAGAAACAGCAGGTGATTCCAATTCGCAATCCGAAATCCACAATCCACAATTAGAAGACATAGGACGGGAGGTTCAGGATGGGGCTGAGGCGATTTCTGCCGAGTAAGGAGCGAGTGATCGCGGGATTTGTGCTGGTGGTCCGGCTGGGGCTGGGGTTCATGTTCATCATGAGCAGCGTGCCGAAGATTCAGCAGCCGTACCAGTCTCTTGGGAGCATCTACGGCTATGAGCTGGTCGGGCCGAAGATGGGCGTGCTGGTGGCGATGGTGCTGCCGTGGGTGGAGTTGTTCACGGGCGTGTGTCTGGTCGGCGGCGTGTTCGTGGGCGGGGCTTTGCTGGCAAGTGTGGGCATGGGGGTACTGTTCATATTCGTGCTGACTTCGGCCTTGTACCGGCATCTGGATATCAGTTGCGGCTGCTTCAGCAATGCCGGCGCCGGCAAGATCAGCTACCTGACCTTGATCCGGGCGATTGTGATCACGCTCGTCAGCGCCGCCGCCTATGCAGGAATCATTCTGCTTGCCCCCAGGCAATGGCAGCCGCCGCTGGCCGAGCCGAAGCCAGACAAGCAGCCGGAACTGCGACCCGCCACCGGGGATGGCAGGCTCCTTGCTCAGGAATGACCCTTGGAGCGAGTTGAAGCGGGCGAGACTGCTTTCTTCGCTCCCAATGACGGTGGCGCAATCGTATTCTCCTCGCCTTCTTATGCTTCTACCTTCCTAATCCTCTCGGGGGTCGCGGCGGCGGGGTTGTGGGCCGATAAGGGGGGTGGTATTTCGACCTTTTGGGTCTTTTTATTGGGCCGTCCCATAAAAGGGTAAAGTTTTCGGGCGGCGCGTGCCGAAAAATAGTGTGTAACCGTGAATTCGCGTACATCAGTGCTGATACGCAGGTTTTTGGGGCCTGCGACGGTTGGGGAGCCGCCAGGGAACGGCGGCGGAATTCGGGCTCGTGAACGGAGATAACCATGAGAATAGTCGCGATCGTGAACCAAAAAGGTGGTTGTGGGAAGACCACGGTGTCCATCAACCTTGCCAGCGCGTTGGCGGACCTTGGCAAGCGTGTGCTGCTGGTGGATATGGATCCGCAGGCGCACTGTGCGGTGGGTCTGGCGGTGCCGGAGGAGCAGATCGAGCAGAGCATTTATGACGTGCTGATCAGCAAGAGCCGGAGCGAGCCGATGCGGCTGACGGAGATCCTGTGGCAGATCGGGGAGCGGCTGGAGCTGGCGCCGGCGAGTATCGACCTGTCGGCGTTCGAGCAGCAGATGGCGGGAATTCCCGAGCGCGAGTGCTGCCTGAGAAACGTGCTGATGGATGTGGATGGGGAGTATGATTTCATCGTGGTGGACTGCCCGCCGGCCGTGAGCCTGCTGACGTTCAACGCGCTGCGGGCGGCGACTGATGTCCTGGTGCCGGTCGAGACCGGGTACTTCGCGCTCCACGGCCTGAGCAAGCAGCTCGAAACGCTGAGCATCCTCTGCAAGCGTTGCCAGCAGGACGTCTCCGTGCGAGTCCTCGCCAGCATGTACGACATCCGAACCAAAATGGCCCGCGAAATCCTCGCCGAGCTCCGCTCCCACTTCGCCGATCGAATGTTCAAGACTGTGGTGAATTTCAACACCAAGATTAAAGAAGCTGCGAGCTTCGGGCAGCCGATCAGCGAGTATGATCCGGCGAGCAAGGGGCAGCAGGATTTCCGGATGCTGGCGCAGGAAGTGATCGGGGCGTCGGAGCACCCGCAGGTCAAGAGCAAGCGTCTGGTGGACTCGCTGGCCGATCAGCTCGAGTCCATCGGCACCAGCGCGACCGAGTTGCTCAAGACGGGCAAGCCGGCGGTTGTGGCGGAGCCCCGCAAGCGGCCGGAGCCATTCCCGATCAACACGACTGCGCACCCGCAAAAGGTGGTGCCCGCACCGATCCCCGTGACTCCTGTCGCGGCCCCCGCACCCATTCCAATCACGACGGCCCCGGCCCGGGTTACAGCCCCCGCGGTCCCTGTCGCAGTGGCCGCCGCAGCGCCCACCATGGCCGCCGCTCCTATGGCAGCGTCTATGCCCGCCGCCCCGGCCGCCGCAACGCCCGCCCCCGCCGTCGAGCCGGTCCTCGAAGCCCCCGCCAAGCCCGCCCCGACGCTCGACGAGAAGCTGTCCGACTACTACGGCGTCAGCCAGATCCAGGACGCCGTCGTCTTCGTCACCCTCTACCCGCGGGCCAAGAGCGTCGAGATCGCCGGCGACTTCAACAACTGGCAGCCCGCCGCCACCACCATGAACCGGGTCGGCGACTCCGGCGTCTGGCAGATCAAAATGAAGCTCCCCCAGGGCATCTACCGCTACCGACTCGTCGTCGACGGCCAGTGGCAGCAGGACCCCTACAACGAGCGGACCGAGCTCAACCCCTACGGCGAGTACAACTCCATCATCGACGTGCGCTAAACCCGCCCGCCGATCTCAGAGCCCTCGCCCCCGGGCGCAACCCCGAACCCCCCAGGCTGCAGACCCCCCTCTGCAGCCTGTCCCTTTTCCACGCACCGCCGAATCCGCAATCCACAATCCGCAATCGAAAGGCCCCTGCCGCGTTTTCGCTTGACAAAGCCCGGTTTTCGGCGGATAAAGCCGTGATGGAAGGCAAGTGGATTGATCCTTTTTGAGGGAGCAACCGTGGCGGAAAGAAAGCTGGCTCGCCCAACGCGGACGAAGAAAGCGGATGCCCGCAAGAACAATGGCGCCGTGCTCGGCTTCGAGCAGAAGATGAATCGCCTCCCGGCGAAGCTCGGTAGGCAGTCTGCGGAGTCGGCCAAGCTGGAGACATTGATTCGCGCCAACTTGAAAGGGCTGGGATATGGCCGATAGGTCACTTCTGCCGTCTGGATATGCCCGGCTGCTCAACGACCTCAAAGCGCACGTTCGCGCTGCGCAAGTCAAAGCCACCCGGTCAGTCAACCGCGAGTTGATTACGCTTTACTGGGATATCGGCAAGACCATTGTCGAAGCGCAGAAGGGTAAGGGTTACGGCAAGCAGGTCGTGGAGCAGTTGGCGTCTGATTTGCAGAAAGAGTTTCCCGGCGTGGCCGGTTTCTCGGCCCAAAACATATGGTTCATGCGGAGCTTCTATCGGGCATGGGCTGGCGAGCAACAAAGACTCTCACAGCTTGTGAGAGAATCGCTGTCGCCAATTCTCTTACAGCCTGTTAGAGAATTGAGCAATCACAAACTGTCACAGCCTGTGGCAGAATCCGCATCTACTGCGCCGGAACCGATGGCCTCGCTGCCGTGGGGACACAATCTGGCCCTGCTGCACAAGCTCAAGTCCGCTACTGAACGCCTCTGGTATGCCCACAAAGCCGTCGAACACGGCTGGTCGCGGGCTGTGCTCGTGCACTGGATCGAGTCGAATCTCTACTCGCGGCAGGGCAAGGCCGTGACGAATTTCCCGGCCACGCTCCCGCCGGCGCAGTCGGACTTGGCCGCCGAGATCGTCAAGGACCCCTACAGCTTCGACTTCCTCACGCTCTCCCCCGACGCCGCCGAGCGGGAGCTGGAGCGGGCCCTGCTCGACCATGTCCGCCAGTTTCTCCTCGAGCTGGGCGCGGGTTTCGCCCTCGTCGGCCAGCAGGTGCACTTAGAGGTGGGCGGCGAGGATTTCTACATCGACCTGCTGTTCTATCACCTGCGGCTGCGATGCTTTGTCGTGATCGACCTCAAGGCCAGGCCCTTCAAGCCGGAATACGCCGGAAAGATGAACTTCTACCTCTCGGCCGTGGACGACCTCTTGCGCCATCCGGACGACAAGCCCTCTATCGGCCTGATCCTGTGCAAGACGCGCAATAAGATCGTCGCCGAGTACGCCCTGCGGGATCTCGCCAAGCCCGTCGGCGTCGCCCACTACGTCACCCGCCTCGTCGAGAAACTGCCCGCCAGGCTCAAGGGCGTCTTGCCCGCCCCGCGCGACATCGAGGCCGAACTGCGCAGGAGCAAGGGCAAAGGAAGCACGCCGTGAGCGAGTAGAAAATAGCCACTGTCCCTCAGGCATCCCCAGAGCGATCATTTTGCGCGCGCAAAATGATGGTCAGGGTCGTTACCCGATTGCCGGCAAGAGGTTATGGCCTTGGCGACTGCCTTCTCGAAGCTGCGCCACTGGCTGTAGCCCAGCAGCGGCTGGAGTTCGCGAGCGCTCCAGTACTCCGCGCCATGCTGGTCGACAAGCTTCAACTCCTCGAAGCCCCTGCTTTCGGGCCGTCGTCGGACAGGTACAGGAAGATTTTCCTCAACCATGAAGGTTCTCCATCCATTCCCTTGTTTGAGGACAGCATACTCAGTTCGCCACCCAAAGCAAGTGAGCCGTCCCCTGGAATCTCAGTCCGCAATCCAACGGCCCAGAGCCTGCCGCCTGAGCCGGTCGCCAGCCGGCACGACAGTCGTCAATCGCAAATCATCGATAATCAATCCAGAGGGCCAGCCGCAGAGACGACCGAACCCCGAAGTCCCCCCACTTGGTGACTCCGCTCGCCCGCTAAAGATCAAAATGAGGGCTGACCGTCGCAGTTCTCGCAGTTGACTGACGGCAGAAGGTGAACCGCCAAGAAGAAAAGCCTCCGGCGGTTCAAAGCAGGAATCCCAGTGTGTGCCGGGTTTCCTTAGAGCAATGTAGAGTGTTTAAGTCCCCGTCCCACGCGAACAGTATGCCGCGATCATGCACAATGTAGTCGGACATCCATCGAAGATTTGAAGGCAACGGTTGCTCAACAACAAGGACAAGCATCGCGTCAGACATATCCTGCAGGTATCGGTACTCATAAAGCTGAGAAATCCCCCTTCTGATTTGACTACGAAAACTGTCTGGAGGTGTACTCTTGATCTCAAAAATGAATCGCTCGTCA
>Ga0315284_10016344_pt1 | contig 10535 bp, 5 predicted proteins | sample YL17G09_16_MG_FD_203696 | JGI IMG/M metagenome (GOLD analysis project Ga0315284, IMG submission 203696) | Sediment microbial communities from Yellowstone Lake, YNP, Wyoming, USA - YL17G09_16 | ecosystem: Environmental > Aquatic > Freshwater > Lake > Sediment | place: USA: Wyoming | collected...
ACTCTATTATAAATTCTTTACTTAACTTTTGATATTCTGAAATATATGACCAATTAACTTTATCTTTAAATTTTCTAATAAAATTTTCACTTAATTTTTGTGAACAAGAAATCCAACCCCAATTAACTTTATCTTGAAATTCTTCAATAAATTTTTCACTTAATTTTTGATATCCAGAAATTACTTGCCAATCTTCAAAATAAATTTTTTTCTTAAATTTTCTAATAAATTTTTCACTTAATTTTTGATAATTAAAAATACGAAGCCAATTAATTTTATCTTGATATTTTATAATAAAATTTTCACTTAATTTTTGACAAATTGAAATTGAATGCCAATTAATTTTATCTTGAAATTCAATAATAAAATCTTCACTTAATTTTTGATAAATAGAGATATCCTGCCAATTAACTTTATTTTTAAATTCTCTTATAAAATATTCATTCAATTTTTGATTACGAGAAATTAAAAACCAATCAATTTCATCTTTATTTTCTCTAATAAATTCTTCAGTTATTATTTTATGATAATCTATATTCATTTTATTGAAATGTTTTTAATGAAATTAATCTTAATGTTAATTCTATTAATTCTGGAAAATCTAACAAATTAGAACAATAATTATTTAATTTAATTTGATATTTATCTTTAAATTCTAATTCATATCCATACTTTTTAAGTAAAAATTTCCAACTAATTTTATCTTTAAATTCTATAATAAATTCTTTATTTAATTTTTGATACCAAGAAATATAATCCCAATTAACTTTATTTTGAAATTCTCGAATAAAATTTTCACTCAATTTTTGATTAAAAGAAATATTAGTCCAATAAACTTTATTTTGGAATTCTCGAATAAAATTTTCACTTAATTTTTGATATTGAGAAATATAATACCAATTAACTTTATTTTGAAATTTTCTAATAAATTCTTCATTTAATATTTGATACCAAGAAATACAACTCCAATTTAATTCACATGTATTTTCTCGAATAAATTTTTCAGATAATGGTTTTGTATAATTTATATACATTTTATTAAAATGCTTTTATTGAAATGCTTTTAATGAAATTAATCTTAATGCTAATTCTTTAATAATTGAAGATGATCTATCATTAAAATTAAGAATAATAGATTTGTTATGTAAAATACTATATTTAAATACAAATGAATTATTATTAATTATTTTGTATCCAAAATTAATAAGTAAATTAATCCAATTAATTTTATTTTGAAATTCTATAACAAATTTTTTACTTAATTTCTGATATTTAGAAACTAAATACCAATCAATTTTATTTTGAAATTCTCTAATAAATTCTTCACTTAATTTTTGACTTGCAGAAATATAATTCCAATCAATTTTATCTTGAAAATTTCGAATGAAATCTTCACTTAATGTTTGATAATGAGAAATACAACTCCAATTAATTTTATCCTGAAATTCTATAATAAAATTTTCATTTAATTTTTGACATTGAGAAATATAATACCAATCAACTTTATCTTGAAATTCTCGAATAAATTCTTCACTTAATTTCTGAGAAAAAGAAATATTAAACCAATCAATTTTATTTTGATTTTTTCGTATAAATCTTTCAGATAATGGTTTTGTATAATCTATTTTCATTTTATTTAAATGCCTTTAATGAAATTAATCTTATTGCTAAATCTATAAATTCATTAAATTCCAAATAATTAGAACAATAATTATTAGATATAATACGATATATATTTTTGTTTTTATCAAATGAAACTTTAAAGTTAATTTGATTTAAAAAATAAATCAAATTAACTTTATTTTTAAATTCTCGAATGAATTTTTCACTTAATTTTTGGCATCCAGAAATGCGAGTCCAATCAACTTCATCTTTAAATTCTCGGATAAATTCTTCACTTAATTTTTGAAATGTAGAAATATAATTCCAATAAACTTTATCTTGAAATTCTCGAATAAAATTTTCATTTAATTTTTGACAACAAGAAATTTCTTCCCAATTAACTTTATTATGAAATTCTCGAATAAAATCTTCACTTAATTTTTGACAAATACAAATTTCTTCCCAATTAATTTCATCTTTATTTTCCCGGATAAATTCTTCAGTTATTATTTTATGATAATCTATATCCATTTTATTTACATAAATTTAAAAATTGTTTTGCAATATTTACCCAATCATATTTTTCATAAATATAATTTCTTTGTAATTCAATTTTTTTATTAATTTCTATATAATTATTATAAGCATAAATTAACTTTTCTGCCGCATCATCAATATTCGATTTAAACCAAATTGCATTTAATTTACTTTCCCAATACATACTTTTTGGATCTGCTCTTGTTTCTTCTCCATTTATCAATAATGAATTATCTTTATTCAAAAAATCTAACTGTCCTCCCCAAGCAGGTGCTATAACTAATTTTCCAGCAGCAATAACCTCTAGTCCTGGTAAGAAAAATCCTTCGCAAAATGTAAGACTAAAAACCGCATCAACACTGCGATATAAAGCTGATATATCTTCAATAAATTCTGTAAATATTTTTATTTCTGCATGATTTGGATATTTTTTTCTAAAATCATTTAAACATTCACTTAATGAAATTTCAAATGGTGCTACTACTGGTTTATCTTTACTCTTTATAATCAAACAAACATCATCTTTTTTATTAAAAGCTTTTCCATATGCTTCTAATAATCCTGGCAAATTTTTTCTTAAATGATTTTGAGCAATATTTGCTAATATTTTAAATTTTTTATTAGTACCAACATTTAATACAGTTGTCTTTTTAAAATTATTTGCTATTATTCCATGTGAAATTACTTTAATAAATTCTTTAGGAATACCAGAATCTATAAAAATTTGTTTTGCAAATTCTGATGGCGGACATATAAAATCACATGATTTATAATGTTTAGCAAAACCTATCGGTAAAACATTTTTACCAGCCCATTCATAACACCATACACCAAATCTATTTTTATTTCCATTACTCAAATAATATGGAAAATTTTTCATTGCTGTATAACTAATTTGACAATCATATTTAATATTTGGAAGTTGTCCAAATATTTTTTCTGGTTTATTTTCCTCAATATATCCTATTAAATTTTTTTTCAAATTACTTGGTAAATTTTTTATACCATCAGTGGAAAATAAATCAACTTCATACCCCAAGTCTAATAAACCTTGAGTTATTCCCCATCCAAAACAACACCAAGAATGATTCTTACCTAAAAATTGTCTAATTAAAATTTTCATTTAAATTTAAATTTCGCAAAATTATTCTTATACATTATAATAATAATTATAGAAAAAATAATGTCAAGTAGAAAAAAAAATATTAAATAATCGGCAAATATGGGACAAAATTTTCAGTTTCTGCTAATGGAGGCATTACTGCATATGGATTATTATATGTAATAACTAATCTTGCCATTTTACAAATAGCCGTTTCTAAAACACTGCTTGGATCTAACATTAAATGTATTTCATATACATAATCATTAGCTCCAGATAAAAGCTTAGATGATAAATCATCAGATATTAATACTGTTGTAATTGTATTTGTTGTAGATAATTCATAAGAATATCCATCTAAAGCTAAATAAGTTCCAGAAGTAACATTAAATAATTTAATACTAGCAGTATTAGTTACATTTGTAGTTTCTAAAATTGTTTCTAATCTTATACTACTTAATCCTTGCAAAATATATCTATCAAATCTAAAAGTAAATGCACTTATTACTTGAGGCAAACTAGAATCATGAGAAAATGTCCCAGCAGATCCATAAATATAAACAGGATTCTTATATAAGAAACTAGGATCTAATCTTCCATATCCATCAGTTTTAGGTATTCTATTTGCATTTGAAATGCCAGCAGAATATGCAATAACTCCAACTAAATCATATGAAAATTGATAGCTTAATGATCCACTATTACTAGTTAAAACTGTTCCCTGCGTTCCAGTAGAATTTAATCCAGTTCCACCATGTACAATTGGTAATATTCCAGTAATATCAGCTTCTAAATCAATAAGTGTTGAAGGACCATTATCTGTAGGTCCACTAAATACACTAATTAATTTTAGCATATTTTTTACTTGTGTGGAATCTACAAATAAAGGTTTATTGTTAAAACTTCCTTTCTTTAAATAAACACTTATTTGAATTTTAGTACTTAATGTTTTAAGAATCGTATCTTGAAATAAATTAGTAAAATTAAGTGTTAATAAACCAGTTGAATAATCAATAGCAACTCCCATTTTACCATCTACAATCGCTCCACTATATCCACCACTACTTATTCCATTTGTATTTGGTGAAAATGATTGTACAGCAACAGAAAATCTTACTTGATCATTAGTCAATGCATCAATTGTTACATATGAACAATCTGCAAATTTCATTGCAGGATATCCTAAACTAGTAATTCCAGTAGAAACTTCATCAATTTCTACCGATGCAATAAAATCTTGCAAAATATTAATTGTTCTTTCATCTCCAAATAAACCATTTGGAATTTCTAAAACAATTGTTCCTAATTCAAAATCTACTTTATATAAATTACCATCAGGTCTATAAAATTCTCCACTTTCTCCAATAATAATATTATCAGGAGCAAAGAAATCAACTCTTCCAGAATCAAAATCTAATTTATTAGGATATGTATTTATTAAAATTTTATCTAATGAACAAGAATTTTGTGAAAATCCAGTTAATGTTGTAAAAACACTTGGAACTAATTTTGGTCTACTATTTGTTACTATTAAATCTTCTTCCCAACTTAATTGTTTTTGAATTGCAAAAGCAACTGGAAGAGTATAAAAATTATGACTTGCAAAATATCCATCTGACATAAAAATATCTTGTATAGGATGTATTTCTGTAGATCTTCCTATTGTAACAGAAGAATAATCATCATTTCTATCTACAAACTTTTCTACTTTAATTCTTATTATATTAAATCTTGTTCCAATATTTGTATATGGTTGAGTTGCAGGAGAAGGATATGTTTCATAAAAAGATTCTGTATATGGAACTCTTTCTATATAACTTTGTAATAAATATCCATCATTTAATGTAATATGAAAATCTCCATCAACATCTGCTCTTAACATCTGTGAAATAGAATCACCATCTAAAAAGATCTTTCTAATAGAAATAACATCAGTAATTGTATCAATAGATACAATATCAAAACTTCCATGATTTGCTGCTAATGAATCTAAAACTACTAATTTATAACTACTAAGACTAACAATGTCTTTAAATGATACACTAGAACTAGTAAATTGAGCTAATCTATTATCAGTTGGATTAGCTATTAATACTCCATCAGATCCTGATGCAATAACTAAATTATTAATTGGATTTACTAATTGAAAATTAACAGAATAAGCATTTGAAAAAACAACTGTATATGTAGTATAACCATTAATATAAGTTGTGCTATATCCATCAGTAACTATTGTAGTATTAATTGGTAATCCAATATCAAAATTATATCCTAAATAAGAATTTAATAAATTAAGATCGTTTATATCTATAATACCATCACCATTAACATCACCAAGTATCATAGAACAAAGTGTAGCACTAGCTATTCTATAATAAGTACCAGGACGATCTGCATCAGGAATAATTTTTGCATTAATTAAATCACCATTTAATAAATTAGTTTCTAAACTATTAACAGAAGTATCATATCTACCAATGTCAGTAGAATCTGTAATAATTCTAATTATCAATTCATCATTTATTATTGTTGCACTATGAATTCTTGAAATAATTGTTGCTTGAGAAGGATCAAAAAATTTAATATTTTTATCTGAAATTGCACCAATTAAAAATGGTTCAGCAACACTAAGTAAATTAGTAATATCAATTGTATTAAGTAATTTAATTTCTGGAATAAGTTGTTGTTTAGAATTAACTGGTTGTCCAGTTCTTTGACTAGGAATAGGATCACTTTCTTTAGTAATAGCTGAAACTACTGCTCTATAAACATCATTTCCAACAAATTGAATTCCATCATAAGAAAAGTCTATTGTTGTTTGTGTTTGTAAATCCAATATAGTTTTTGGAATAATTATACCACTTCCAGATTCATATGCTTGTCCATCTGAAACTTTTGCAGAATCTGTCCAAATTTGAAACCATAAATCTTCTTCTGGAATATCTACCCATACAATTCCTGTAAAAGTTGTAATTCTAGAATTAGAAACTCTATCAGCTCCAACTTCCATTAAAATATCGCACTTATTTGCAGACCCAGCTCTTTTAACAGTAAAAGCATAATAGCTATTAACAGTTAATATATTTCCGCTAGCAATTGGACTATTACTAAATACAAAATCTACTGGTTGTGGTACTGAATTTAATATTATTCCAGTTGCATTTAAATTATCATAATTAATGCTAATTTGAGCAATAGGAATGTTTGATGGAGAAAAATCTATTGCTAAATTTGGTGCAATATCTGTTGGACATTCAATATTTGATTGTAATGGATGAATACTAATAACTAAATCACCAGTCCAAGCTAAATCTGATTCATTTAATAAATTTCTAACTGATAATAATAATGTAATTTTTTGAATATTATTTGTATAAGCAATAAATTTTTGCCCAATTTGAATAACAATATCATTATTTAATAGAACTAATTGATCTTTTGATGATGTAAAAATATTTAAAGTATCAATATTATAAAACGGAAGAGCTGTTTGTAATAAAACTTGTAAAGATATTCCTGTTGATATATAAAAATCTCTGAAAAATAAATTTGGTTCTATATCTTGAGAAACCATAATAGGATCTCTAGATAAACTCATAGGTTTGACTTCTTTTATAACTATTCTACCACCTAAATTCATAGAATATAAAGGATCTCCAACAAAATCGTTAAATAATAAAATTAATATTTTTGTAAAATGTCTTTTACTAATTTGTGATTCATTTTTAGTAAATACAAATGTTTCATATTGAAGATTTGAATCAAAATCTAAACCAATAATACAAATCTTTATGGATTTTTTACCAACTACTTTTGAATCAGTCAATTCAATTTCAAATTGATTTCCATAATTATTATCAATAGGTTGTGATTGAGATTGGATTGCTAAACCATCTAAAAATCCAGAAAATAAATAAGAATCAAATATAATATGTTGTGATAAAACTTCAGATAAAATACCATTACCAATATGATTATTTATTATAGAAGATTGAATTGTATTATTATATTGTTGTTCTAAACTAAGATCGGTATTATCTACTTGTTCGGCATCAAACCAAATATTTTGGATACTACTTATTGGAGCACGTTTTGTCATTTTACTTTTTTGCCTTCACAAATGCTTCACAAATACTGTATATATGCGAGGCTATTGGCTGGTTTTAATACATTTATAAGTTTTTCTAAAATTTCTTTAACCTTTATACTACTATTAACTATACCAAATGTATCGAAAATATTCATAGAAAAATCAAATGATCTATTTTCTTTATTAATTATTGTTGCAAAATCTTCATTTTTTACAAATCTTGCATCACTGTCCAATAAATAAGTTGTAAAAAGATCTTGTGTAACAGGATATACTACATTTAAGTTGCTATTATAACTAACATCTATTGGTTCATTATAAGGTGCATATATTGGTCTAAATATATTACTAATTTTTAAATTATTTATTATTCCAAATAATGGATTTTCTTGAGTATATTGAGACCCTATATATAAAGTATTAATTGGATCTTTAAATTTTATATTTCCTAATGATTGATAACTACTTCCAATTCTAATTGCGCCAAAAACGACAGGAAAGGTTCCAAAAATTATATTTGTACCAAAAAGCACACTTGTATTATGACTATATTCATATCCATCTAAAAATAAAGCTATTTCATCTCTACCAACACCACTATTTATTCTATAACTTACTTTAATTCTATGCCAAGTATTTTTAGCCCAACGTGTTGGTGCTCTAACCATGTAATCTATTCCAGAAGCAGATATAGCAAAATTAATATATCCAAATTCATCTTTATAAAGAACAATTCTGTCTCCTTGAGCTCCTTTAGGAATATATTTTACAATAACATGTGTTTTTTGAGCAGGTAATTGTTTATTTAATCTAATAATTTGAGTATTTAATTTTTCATTTTTATTTTCTAAAGTTTGATATGTTACTATTAAAACCATTTCATTATATGGAAGTAATCTTCCTAAATAAATAGTTTTACGATCATTATTAATACTTCCATTTTCAAAATAATCAGTTCCTGTTAAATCTCCTACTATTTTTACAGAAATTACTTGCAAAATCGGATCTGTAACAGTAACTGAATTATTAGATGTACTAATACATTCTTCTAATTTTGCTTTCTGTGTATCAATTTCTACTTTACCTCCAGCAAAATAATCTATTTTAGAATCTCCATTTTTAAGAATTACACTTAAAATTTTATTTATAGGTGCAATTATTTTAACAGAAGTATTATCTATACTAATAGATTCTTCTATTAATGTACTTGAAGCATCAAAATAAAATCTTACATTAGGATCGTTTGCTGTATCATATAATGGACTTGTCCAAAATTCAATTGTTCCTTCTTTTTTAGTATCCAAAATACCATCATTAGATAAAATTAATGGATCTTGCAAAATTACTAAACTATCAGTAAAGTTTTCATTTACTTTTATAGATGAATGAAATTTTTGTTTATCAGAATAAGAATTAATATAAAAATCCGCTCCATTAATAAATGGAAAAATATCAAAATTTATTAACATTAATGTATCATTGTCTTTTCTTAATTCTTTCAATGAATTAAAATCTCTAGTAATAGATCTTTGATTTGATAAAATTATTTCTCCAATCCTAGTATCTGTTAACATAGTTGAATAAATTTTAACTTGATCTATAATAGCATTTATTTGATGTGTTCCTTCAAAATCAGATCCTATATAAACATAATCATTAGGTAAATCTAATTTTATTCTTGTATAAGTAGAATATTCTAATTCATAAAATCCATTAGATAATAAATATCCTATACTTGGTAATTTACTAACTTCAAAAGTAAAAAATCCATTTTGTAATCCACTTCTATAATCATTAACATTTAATATTTGATATATTCCATTAGTAAAATCTGATAATGGAAGCATGTGAGCACATGTAGGTTGTATATATAAAACTTTTTTATCTTGAGATACTTCAGTAATTTTATAAAAACCAGCTACTGGAATTGGTTGTTTTATTACAAGATAATTATTTACATAAAAATCACTAAATAAAGCATTATCATCTCTAACAGAATCAGTTCCTTCTTTCTGTAAAGAATATCCACTACCAATATGATAACTATATTTTATAACAGGAACTAAACCACTAAATTCACTATATGTTATTGAATATTTTTCCTTTATTTCAATAGTTAAAGCATTTTTACTAGTATTTATTGGTTTTACAATTATATTAACATAATTTAAAGAAATATATAAATTTACAAAATCTAATGTTCCATAATTATTAAATATAATGGTTTCATTAATTATATTTATTCCAGAAACACCATTAACAGTAACTTGAACGGGTATAGAAAAATCTGTATTATTTCCAGACAATGTAACACTAATAGTTCTTCCTATTTGCGAATTTGATGGATGTTTTGTTGAAAGATTATTAGAATGATATATTCCACCAATTAATGTTGAATTATTTAAACCTATCGCTGTTGTTGGAGTAATTATTTTTATAATTTTAGTTTCATCTAAAGAAATTGGAGGAGGTAATCTAGTCATTAATATATTTTCAACATTATCACTCCATACATAATATTGTTTTTTAATTTTTCTATTATTTAAGCCTAATGTTCTAATTAAAATTAAATCATTAGCATAAACATCATTTGATATAGTTAAAATATTATTAAAATTAGAATTTTTAGAAATAGAATATGATGGACGAATTGCTCTTACTCCAGAAATTTCATTTTCTATATTAGAATAAATATAAAATGATTTATTTATTAAATTAATTGGCAAATTATCATCAATAATCAAATTATTATTTGATACTTGTAATATAATATAAGTAATTAATAAAGAAGGATCATCTATTCTTATAGAATATCCTGCAATTATTCCTAATGTTGAAAAATTATTAGTTACAGATGTTACTATATTAGTTTCTAATGTGCCAGATAAATCAGATCCAGAAAGTATAGGATGAATAGTAGAAACTTGAATATTAGGAACAATATCAATTTCAGAAGAAACTATATATTCTGTGCGATTTATTGAAAATCTGCCATTATTTAATGTTAATGGCATTAATTGATCTAATACTAAAGTTTGTCCATTAATACTAACAATAGAATATCCTGTTGAAGAAAATCCAACTTCATCAATAAAGATTATATCTCCTATAAATATATTATATGAACTAAAATTTAAACTAGAACTTACTGAAGAATAACCAGCTATAGTAGATAAATCTACTGAAGCTACTATATCTCTATTT
>Ga0315284_10016346_pt1 | contig 10534 bp, 7 predicted proteins | sample YL17G09_16_MG_FD_203696 | JGI IMG/M metagenome (GOLD analysis project Ga0315284, IMG submission 203696) | Sediment microbial communities from Yellowstone Lake, YNP, Wyoming, USA - YL17G09_16 | ecosystem: Environmental > Aquatic > Freshwater > Lake > Sediment | place: USA: Wyoming | collected...
CTTGAACCACCGATCGCCAGGTTACAAAGGGAGTCTGGCAGGCATAAGCCCCGCTATCGGCGATAGCCTTAATTTCCATAGCTATTAATTTACCTTCTTTAGTAGCGCCAACTTTGTATTTCATCTGATAAGGATGGCGTTTATAACTTTCCAGGATTGATTCAGCTCGAGTATTTACCATTTTAACTGGTCGGCCAGTCTTTAAGGCTAAAACCGCTGCTCGAGCAGCCATAGAAGAAATTACTTCATCTTTACCGCCAAATGATCCACCCATATGGTTCTGAATTATTCTCACCTGGTTCAAAGCTACTTTAAGTACGCTGGCAACAGCATTTCGACAAGAAAAGGGATTTTGTACCGAACCATAAATGGTAACTAAACTATTATGTTCATAGGGCACTGCTACAACTACCTCAGGCTCAATATAACTATGTTCTACAAACTGAGTAGTATATTCTCTTTCTATTATTACCTCGGCCCGAGCAAAACCTTTTTCAGTATCCCCTTTTCTTAATCGATGATGAACTACCTGATTATTTTTTAATTCTGAGTGGACTAATCGTGCATCTGCTTTCGCTGCCTCTTGGGGATCAAAAATCCCTGATAATTCTTCATATTCTACCTCGATCAGCTCTATAGCTTCTGCAGCCGCTTCTTCAGTCTCAGCAGCCACCACCGCAATCCCATCACCGATATATAAGGCTTGTTTTTGGGCTAAAACTTGTTGATTTTGGATAATCACTCCAAATTTATTATTAGGGATATCTTCTGCGGTTATAACTGCTTTCACACCGGTAAGGGCTAAGGCTTTTTTAATATTTACTTTTACAATTCGAGCATAAGGATATTTACTACGTAAAACTTTACCATAAAGCATCTTAGGGAAGAAAAGGTCAGCACCAAATTTAGCTTTGCCAGTAACTTTTTCATAGGCATCGACCCGTCTTATTTCATGGTTCACTTTATCATATTCCATTCTCTTCACCTTCCTTATTAATACATCTGGTCAAGCAAAGTTTTATCCTGATTTTAAATATCTTTACATTTTGTTCTGATTGCGAGGAGCAAAGCGACGAAGCAATCCCTTGATTTGTAAGGACTTGAGATTGCTTCGCTATCGCTCGCAATGACAAATCATTGTAACATTATTAAGGAAACGCTCTACTAGTTATTCATACTCAGTAATTAAGTAACTTATTTGGTATAATTATACCACTAAAGGTGGTATTTAATTCTAAAAATTAGCTAACAGATCTTCATAAAAAAATAGAAGCCTATTCTGAAAAAATACAAAAAGATCTGGAAGATCATCAAAAATGAATTCTTCTATCCTAATTTATTTGACTCGATTAAAGATCTTATCTATAATCCAGGAAACTTCTTATTTGAATATAACCACTTAAGAAGACACGGGGGAATTGATTATCAGACCCCCTACGAAAAGTTAGAAAAAGTTACCGAATTATTGAGCTAGTACATGTGTCCCTATTTTATTTCAATTATAGACCCCATCATCTTCTCATCTCCACCTAATACCTATAACTTTAGTTTATCTTTTAAAGATTATAAACACCGTAGTCCCCGCAAGACTAACCTGACCAGTATATTCCCAACCTTCTTTGCCATACTCACTAAATATTTTTTCTATGTTCCCTGCAGGTTTGGTTTCATCCGGAATAAAAAAAAGAACTTTATATTCAATATTTTTTGCAGCGTAAGAAGTTGGGGAGTTGGATAATATGGGCAGGATTATATTCAGAGCCAATAAGATTACAATTATTATTAATAAATTTCTAATAAATATATAACCCTTCATCTTCTCTATCTCCTTTCTTTAAAAGTAAAAATACAGGGTTCCCCCTTTATTTTTACTTTCTATAATAATATTTAAAATAATATTCTTCATTAGGATTGTTTGAATAATAAAGATCAGCTGCTTTTCCTTCCCAGGGTCTTAGAACATGATTGTAAACTTCACCTGGTGGTATGAAATTAAATTGGGTAATATATAATTTATCGCCATCTACTTTTTCTACGAAGCCATAATGGCCAAGTTCCCCTGGTTTATAATCAATAAGAATATCAAATCTTTTAGGTTGATAATTAGAATCAATTATTTTTACGTTAACAGCTTGCGGGGAAAGAGGATAAAAAGGAAATAAAGTCACTGGGTCTACTTCTTCAACCCATCTTTTAGCTGCCCACCATACACATTGTCCATAATTTGCCACTCCACCACTATTCCAAGAGTAGGCAAGGGGAAAAATGCCTTTTTCAAACTTATATTTAAAAATATTATTCGTTTCTTTATTTTTTATTTCGATATCAATATTTTGCCAGGGTACCGCCTTAAAAGCTTCTTCTCGATCTCTGGAAAGGTATAATCGAAATTCCTTACCCTCATTGGCAAATTCGTATTGATAATTATCTCCGGGAAAGTTCATTGTTCTTTCCATAAATTTATTTGCGAGTTGGAAGTCAAAACGTTCATTATTTATTTCTTCGACTAATTCTGTTTCTGATCCATCTTCTAACCCTAACCACTTTTCTCCTTTGATAATAACTTCACAATTATTTTGATTCCCTATATAAACTCCATTGTTATAAGTTAAGTTAACGTAACAATCTTCATTGGTAGTAAGAACGTTAAAACCTTTAAAATGATTAATATAACCTGATGCAGAGCTACAACCATTGCAAGGATATCCACGTGTCTCAGGACAATGCAAACTACCCTTTAAAAAGTAAGTAGCTTCGGAAATCTGGGGAGAAGATTCGGTACCACCAATTGCATAAAGGTTACCATCGTCTGACCCAAAATAGATTGTTCCATCCGAACCTATGGCAGGAGAAGAATTAATCAATGAACCTATTTCAAACTTCCATTTCAATGAACCATTGGGGTTAATTGCATAGAAGTCAGCCTTTCCTCCAACATAGATTGTTCCATCAGAACCTATGGCAGGGGAAGAATTACCCCCCCATCCTATATAAGCCTTCATTTTCAATATACCATTGGGGCTGATTGCATAGAGGTAACCATCTGCTGACCCAACATAGATTGTTCCATTAGGACCTATGGCAGGGGAAGTCTCAGCCCCGCCTCCTTCTACAAGCCATTTCAATATACCATTGGAGTTGATTGCATAGACGTTTTTATCTATTGAACTAACATCCATACTTGTTGTAGTAACATAGATTGTTCCATCAGAACCTATGGCAGGAGAAGACTCAACCCAGGCTACTGTTCTAAGCTTCCATTTTAATGTACCATTGGGGTTAATTGCATAGAAGTAACCATCGTTTGACCCAACATAGATTGTTCCATCAGAACCTATGGCAGGAGAAGACTCAACCCGGTCTCCTGTTTTAAACCTCCATTCCAATGTACCATTGGGGTTAATTGCATAAAGGTTAATATTCCCTCCAACATAGATTGTTCCATCAGAACCTATGGCAGGAGAAGAGCCAGCTCCGTCTCCTATCCCAAGCTTCCATTTCATTGTACCATTGGGGCTAATTGCATAGAAGTATTTATCTGCTGACCCAACATAGATTGTTCCATCAGAACCTATGGCAGGAGAAGACTCAACCCGGTCTCCTGTTTTAAACCTCCATTTCAATGTACTATTTGAGTTAATTGCATAGAAGTATTTATCTGCTGACCCAACATAGATTGTTCCATCAGAACCTATGGCAGGAGAAAAGATCTCGCCTCCTGTTTCAAAACTCCATTTTAACATATCAATATCAGTGCCTTTGTACGGGCTTCTTCCAGTACGCTGAGAATCGTGGCGGAACATAGGCCAAGGAGAAGATAGGGAAAACACCAAAAAAGAAATAGTAAAAAACAGGATAAGGATAACGAAGATGATTAATATTCTTTTCGTTATAATTGATAAGTTACTTTTAATTGGTCCATTTAATTCTCTTTTCATAATTTAAAACCCTCCTTAATTTTAAATAAATATTTTTAATTCCTAATAATATTCTTCACTTGCTATTTATATCTTTAATCCTTCCGGAGTTAATCCACTCTTTTATTATTTCTCTTCTCTTTTCTTCTAAGACAACCTCAAGCATTTTTGAAGTTTTACCTTTAACTATTTCCTTATTAAAATTTTCCTTCCAAAAATCTGGTAGTCTATTTTCTGTTTCTATTCTTATCTCTTCTATTGTTGAGTTATGGTTCTATAATAACAATAATTCCAAGGGTGAACTTCATAACTTGCCAAAGTGTAGGTGTCTCCCCAAAATCCCATATAACAATCTACACAGGCTTCAATGCTGTCTAGAGCCGGAGAAACTGAGGTAAACAAAGACGACACATCAATAACACCATATTTATCCAATGTAGAACCCCAATACCAATCGGCATCCGTATCTTTATATTCAAAAACAGTTAAGAGATGTCCTGCAGATTCATTAAGGAAATATATGGGTACAGAATATACCATGTAATCATGATAGTTTAGAACATAACAACTAAAAATACCAAAATCGGCACAGTCTCCTTCTTTCCCAACATAAAATTCATAGGGAGTGTACACGCCATCATGTTCTTTATAATGGCAAGTACTTAAAAAATTAAGTAATTCTAAAGGAGTATTTAATTTATCTAATAAAGATATGAATTGAGAATCATATTCGTCCATCCCGCCATTATCCGGAATAATTAGTGGTGTTGTTATCCCACTGCAACCTACAAAAAATAAACAAAAAAACAGGACCGTTCCTAGAATAAATAATTTTTTCATAATTACCTTTATCGTATTAAAATTTATTAAGTATTTCTGTTAGCTGGTTAATAAACTTCTCAGATCCTATAAGTTTTCCGCTAAAAGTTACCGAATGATTGACCTGGTACACCTTCCCTTGTATATTAATAGTCACTTATTGAAAATTCTTGGGGTCAAATCTTTATTCTTGACAGTTAATTAAATCATTTGTTAAGAATAAAGATTTGACCCTATCTCTCTCCTATAGATTTGATAGAAAATAGGAACCTGTCTATTTATTATTATAGCTCGTCACTGTAATTTCGTTCTGGAATTTTATCCCAAAAAGACAACAAAGCATCTCTGTAATTTTGCAAGGTCATCTCATTTATGTTTAAGGTTTCCTCCAACAAAGTAGTTTTAAATATTTCCATATGATCTGTACCGTCTTCTTGTTTAAACAGTGCTGGTTTGATTTTTCGCAACTTTTTTGCCGAACGACCGTCACCGTGTTTTATAACATTACATAATAGACTCAATTCATTTATTTGAGGCCAGCACGAGAAATTTTCTATATCGACATTATGGAGTTTGAATTTTTCCTTTATCTCTGACAGATTTGTACAGAACGTTTCAAACTTATTCTTATAGACATGAGACATTTCCCGAAATAGAAACCACCTTAATTGCTGTTCCCATAGTTGATAGAGGGTTGCATGCCATGTGGCGGTTAAATTATATTTTCCTAATTTAAGATACAAATAATGATCTATACCCTCATCCAGAGCAGTTTCCGCAATAGAGGCAGGATCGAAAGAATCACCACAGGCTGGTTGTCTCATAGCATTATCGAAAAGGTCTTTTGTATATTTATCTGCATCGTTCTCAATATCTTTAAAAACCGGCAATAGTTTTTGACAATAAATTTCAATATAATCCGAAATTTCTGATTTTAAATATCTTTTCGTTGTTTCCGGTACATATAATTGACTTTTCATCTGTTTATTATTTCACCCTGTTGAGCGGCGCAATTTTGTTTTATTTTATCTTTTTTAGTAAGGATAATCAAACCGGGCTCCTATTTATTTCTCTCAATAAACTTGTCTGAGGAAAGAAATGTCTAATTTGAAGACCTGGGCTTGATTTATTCTTTTTATACCTTAATATTTTTTCAATATTTTTATATTTGCTCTTCAAATAAATCACAATATTTCTTTAAATTATTAACTAGTATAGGAATAATTGCTTCCTCCCATGAAATTAATTCTGTTCTTATTAAAAAATTACGAATAGCACCAAGTTCTAAAGGTATCTCTTCAAATTTATAGCTTCTATAGCTTTTAGGTAAATTATTATCTTTGGTCTTCAGAACTAAAGAAGATAAAATTAAGTAACTTTCTTCAACCCAATCTTCTCTTTTACGTACAATATCTGTATACATCGAACCTCTTTCATTAAACAGATCAACAATATTATCAATATCCATATTTAAAGCAATTGCAAATAATTTACTAAATTCCTTTCCAAAGTATTTTGATATTGAATATCTTAAATCAGGCCTATTGTGAAAAAGCCATAATTCTAGGCAAAAATAAAGGTAACAACCAACCTCAAATAGTGAAGCGTCATACCCGAAATTTTTACATATATCTAACCCTGCTTTTTGAAATTCTGGTATTTTTTTTCTTTTTGGATCGTCTTTAGCGAAAACACAAAGACCGTGTATCATGGAAGCAAATAACATTTCTGGAGTTATTTTATAAGTATGTAAGTGTTTAATTTCGTTTTCTTTATTGATATCCCATCTTCGGATAAAGGAATCATTTTTCTTTTTATTACCAAATAAATTGAAAAAATTGATCATATTTTTCCTCTCATTTTCTTAAATAAATAATCCTAATTCCAATGATAAAGAATATTCCAATAACAATATTAATATTTTTTTATTCCCCTTCGATCCTTCCTGAATCAATCCACTCTTTTATTATTTCTCTCCTCTTTTCTTCCAGGACAACCTCGAGCATTTTTGATGTTTTTCCTTTAATCCTTTCCTTATTTAACTGCACTTTCCAAAAATCAGGTAGTCTGTTTTCTTTTTCTATTCTTATATCTTCTTGTTGTAGAGGATTAAGCGAATTATAAATTTGTTCTATCTTTTTAATCTCTTTCTACCTCTTTTTATTTTCCTCTTCTTTTGATTAGAAAATAGAGATATCCTATTTTTTTTATTATGGTTTAATTTTCCCTTTTACAAGACCTTCCCTTAGAACGTCTATCTATTATAGTAATACCTAAGGTTTCAATCATCTGGTTAAAACTCCACAGATACAATAGGTTTTCCGCTAAAAGTTACCAAATTATTGAACTAGTACAACCGTTGTCGAAATTCATGTTTCCCAGAAGAAATATTCTTTTTGTCTATTTTTTTATCTCAAATAAATAGGTGTCTATTATAGTCCCAACCTTCTCCTGTCATCTTGCAGAAGTGATGTCAATAAAAATAGGTGTCTGTCCCTATTTTCCCAAATACTTATAACCTTAGTTTATCTTTTAAATATCGTTAACCCGTTCGCTAAAGCCTCCATCTGAATAAATTCCCATCCCTCTTTGCCAAACTCATTAAATAATATTTCTATTTGCGTTGCGTCCCATTTTGTACCAATTTGAAAAACTTTATATTCAATATTTTTTGCAGCATAAGAAGTTGGGGGATTGGATAATATGGGCAGGATTATATTTAGAGCCAATAAAATTACAATTATTATTAACAAATTCCTAATAAATAAATCACTCTTCACGTTTTATACCTCCTTTCTTTAAAAGTTGTAGAAACAGGGTTTTCCCTGTATTTTTACTTTCTATAATAATATTTAAAGTAATATTCACCAGAAGGATTATTAGAGTAAAAAAGATTGGTTGCGTTTCTATTCCAGGTCCTTAGAACATAATTGTATACTTCACCTGGTGGTATGAAATTAAACTGGGTGATATATACCTGATCCCCTTCTACTTTTTCTACAAAGGCATAATGTTCGGGTGGCCCTCCTGGCTTATAATTGATAAGAATATCATATTTTTGGGGTTGGTAATTAGAATCAATTGTTTTTACGTTAACAGCTTGCGGGGAAGGAGGATAAAAAGGAAACAGTGTCTTCGAATCTACTTCTTCAACCCATCTTTTAGCTGCCCACCAGATACATTGGCCATAATTTGCCATTCCACCACTATTCCAAGAGTAGACAAGAGGAAAAATGCCTTTCTCAAACTTATATTTAAAAACATTATTAGTTTCTTTATTTTTTATTTCGATAATGATGTTTTGCCAAGGTACCGCCTTAAAAGCTTCTTCTCGATTTCTTGAAAGGTATAATCGAAATTCCTTACCCTCATTGGCAAATTCGTATTGATAATTATCTCCGGGAAAGCTCATTGTTCTTTCAACAAATTTATTTGCGGGTTTAAAGTTAAAACGTCCACTATTTATTTCTTCGACTAATTCTGTTCCTGATTCTTCTTCTAACCCTAACCACTTTTCTCCTTTGATGGTTACCTCACAATCATCTTTATTCCCTATATAAACGCCATTCTGACTGACAAGCTTAACATAGCAGTCTTCCTGGGTAGTTAGGACGTTAAAACCTTTGAAATGATTATCATAGCCTTGGGCAGCGATGCAGCTAGGACAGGTATAGCCGGCTTTATTGGGACAATGTAAGCTGCCTTGTAAAATGTTACCTTCTCTTAATTTTTTTTCATAAGTTGCATAATCATCCAATTTTAAAGTCAAACTCCATACATTAGACCAAGCACCCCAATTACCGCTGTTCTCTCCTGCTCTTACTTTCCAGGTGATTGTTTCTTCGATACCAAGAGCAACAGTTAAAGAAGTCCTATTTTTAGTCGTGTCTAATGCAATTTGTCCTCGAGAGTTATAAAGGATGAATTGATATTTTGTCGCATTGCTCACAGAATTCCAAGAGAAAGTGATATCCCCAAGAGGCAATATTGCTCCATTTGATGGACTTGAAAGTTGGACTTTGCCAATAGTTGTGTCTTTAAATTTAGTGATCTCGCCGGGTTTAGCAAATCCAGGGATTCCTACTTCCCATTTATAAGAATCAAAATTAGGTACTGGGATTTTTTGAATGTCTTTTAGCCAATCTCTAAGGATATCATTGTAAGGTTCAATGGTTTCTTTTAATCCACGAACATCAAATTCCGCCATTATCGGAATTTCGTTATAAGGTGTTATTTGAGTAACTAATCTATCAACTTTCATAAGTTCCCTTATAAAATCAATTGAATCAGAAGGTGCTCCATCTATTCTACCACCATAGCCAGGATAGTCTTCGTGGTAGAAAGTCGCTTCATTATTGGTAGATAAACTAGAATGATTATGAATTGCCTCTTGATTTCCAAATTTAAACATTACTTCAGGAAATTTTTTAAGATAATCATTCCAGACTATAATAACATTTGTCGTTTCGCTTCTATGTATTCTTTCATATCTAAGAGACAAAATAATTGGTTCTCCATCGACTGATTTTCCACTATCACTTTCCAATTCTAATATAATCGTTGTGGTATCGTCTATTGGGTCGCCTATTGGCTTTATCTTTTTAATAACCATCCATTTTCCCACTCCTTCTACTATAGTTAGATCTATATATGAACCTGCATCTGCATCGTAAAAATATATTTCATTTGCCTTCAAATCAATTTTTTTCCCTTGGGGTATGTATCCTTCTTTTATTATTTTTAATTCGTGTGAACCTGCGGGAACATCATGGAGAATCAAACCACCTATTTCTGAAGAGGTATTACCCACAAAATTGTTATCCAGAAACACGGTAGCCCCAGGCTTACATTTAATTTGGATATAGCCAACACCTTGAGCCAAAACAAATATGCACATCAAACTTATTAATAAAAATAAAATGGAAACAAAAATTATTTTTTTATATTTCATTTCATAACCACCACCTTTTATGATTTAAATATTCTTATAATAAGAACTCCCCCTTAATCTTTTTGATATATTTTATTTTTTTCTGTCTTCTTTGTTATTATCGGCTTATAGTTCTATAATAACAATAATTCCAAGGGTGAACTTCATAACTTGCCAAGGTGTAGGTGTCTCCCCAAAATCCCATATAACAATCTACACAGGCTTCAATGCTGTCTAGAGCCGGAGTAGCTGAGGAAAAAAATCCCACACTTCAATAAAACCATATTTACCCAGCGTAGAACCCCAATACCAATTGACGTCTGTATCTTTATATTCAAAAACAGTTATGAGATGTCCTGCAGATTCATTAAGGAAATATATGGGTACAGAATATACCATGTAATCATGATAGTTTAGAACATAACAACTAAACATACCAAAATCGGCACAGTCTCCTTCTTTCTTAATATAAAATTCATAGGGAGTATACACGCCGTCATGTTCTTTATAGTGGCAAGTTGATAAAAAATTAAGTAATTCTAGAGGAGTATTTAATTCATTAAATAAAGATATGAATTGAGAATCATATACATCCATCCCGCCATTATCTGGAATAATTGATGGTGTTGTTACCCAGCTGCAACCTACAAAAAATAAACAATAAAATAGTAGCATTCCTAAAACAAATAATTTTTTCATAATTACCTTTATCGTATTAGAATTTATTAAAGATCCCATAGGTTGTCACGGTAGGACAGCCAGTTACCTGACTGCCCCCGCACAGATCCCAGCGTGCGGAACTACCGCACTGGGCTCTTCAGAGATACTCGCTTCCGTAAAAGACACATTAGTATTGCCATCTTTGCTA
>Ga0315284_10016348_pt1 | contig 10534 bp, 14 predicted proteins | sample YL17G09_16_MG_FD_203696 | JGI IMG/M metagenome (GOLD analysis project Ga0315284, IMG submission 203696) | Sediment microbial communities from Yellowstone Lake, YNP, Wyoming, USA - YL17G09_16 | ecosystem: Environmental > Aquatic > Freshwater > Lake > Sediment | place: USA: Wyoming | collected...
GTTTTATTTTAGCATAATTTTCATTAGAAATTTCGGGTACTTTTTCTTGCGGTTGACCACTCTCTGGGTTTTTAGGGGGTGCTGGTGGAATAGATTTTTGGCTGTCAGATATTATCTTCATAAGCCCAAGGGAAATTTCGTTCTGACTTTTTGAAGACAGTTCAATTATTTTTAATAAAACATCCCATCTCAAAGCTCCTTCGTCTATATCTTGTTGAAGTTTGTCTCCTGCGACTTGCAAAGCTGTTGACAACAAACTATCTTTACTTGATATTTTATCAATTTGTGCATTAACGAATCTAATTAGATTCTCCTGCACTTGAGTGGCCAAGTTTAATCTATCCGTTTGAGATTGAGTTAGTACATCTACATCATTTATTTTTCTTTCTAAGGAGTCCATCTTTTACCTCTTTCTTTATTTTTTTAATCTCTGTTTCATCCATATCGATTTTATTTAAAATTTTATAAATCTCTTTACTAAATTTTTCTTTTATATTATTTATATTTCTACCAATACTTATTGATGATAATTGATCTGCCTCATTTGGAGGTAAATTTAAAATTTCTTTTATGGCTTTCCAATCAAGTTCAAGAATTTCTTTCATATAAAAAGCGATACTTGTAATATATGTTCTAAAAAATTGTTCTTTTGTTGGTAGTTGTATCTTGTCTCCGTCAAAGTAACTTATGATCTTAATTAAATCCTCAGTTGATAGCATACGAGCAAGCAAATACAAATCATTTTCCTTTGCTTGTTGACTATATATAAATAAAGAAAGTTCTGACAAAAGTTCTTTATTACACCTTTTTTCTGTTTCCAAAAAATCGTCAATTCTTTGATTCATATAAGAACTTTGCATTTTTATTTCCTCGCTAATAATTTTAATTATTAGTAAAGAAATATTATATCAGGTTTTTGACTCAAACTTTGGACAAGATACTTGAACTTTTGCTGATTGCCTACAATTTTTTTTGCATTGTTTACAATCCTCATTTAATTCTTTCCACCATTCTTTTTCAAATTGTTTTTCTTCGCTCATTCTCTTACCGCTCCTGATTCTTTATGTAATCTTTTTAATTCATGTTTTAAAAGCATTATTGTTTCTTCATATCTTTGTTTTCCGTATCGACCAAAAACCCTGAAAAAATTATCTGCTATCTTTTCACCAAAGGCTAAGAAAAATTTAAACGCTATTAAACGTAAAAAATTTTCTCTTTTATCTTCGCAGTGTTGAGCATAGTTAATAATTAAATTACTACAATATTCAGCAGTTAAATTTTTGTCCTCATGGTGTTCTATATCTTTCAATAAATCTTTTTTATCTTCATACTGAATTTGATTTCCATCATCCATTTCAAAGTTAAGCGATACAGGAGCAGTATCATGATATATTTTTCCAAATATCACTTGTTTAATTTTATATTGCAAAAATCCACCGAATGAAATTGTTATTCTATAATTTTTATATTTAAGAAATTCTTCTAAAAGGAAGTGAACAGCATCAATTGATTTTTCCTCAAGAAAGTAAGAATCTGTAATTAGATTTGAATAGTGTTTCTTAATAAGCGATTGACAGTATGATAATAGAATAATATATAGTTCGTCATAAATTTTTTGTTGCACCCTACCTGAACTACCACAATATCTGTATTGCAATCTTTGAAGTGTTCTTTCTGTTTCTGGTTTCATGACACAAAAAGTTTCCAAACATCTTGGACAAACCATTAAATAATTTCGCCACTTTTTCATATACTCAGGAGCTATGTGAAATTCATATTTACAGGCTTTACATGTTTTTGGTTTGGCCATTTAACTCTCCTTTTAATAATGTAAATAAGGAGTGTACATTTATTTTCTATACACTCCTTATTATACTAATTAACTTAGCAATTTGAATATGAACTTCTTGAATAGTGTGTAAAACCTTTGTTATTCAAGAAAATCATAACTCTGGCTCTTGGGAGTTCGAGTTGTTCTGCGATTGTTCTTGCATTTCTGCAAGCTTTTCTTTGTTTGTTACCATTGAACATTGAAAGAACCTGTTGTTCTTCTTTTTTTGTGAGCGGTTTAGTAATTTTTGGCATTAACTGCCTCCTTGTTTAATTTTTTGTTATATATAAAATATAAATATATTTTATTCTTTATTTGAATCCGTCTGCTTTTAATTCATCGAGAACATACTCTTTATCGGTACTTGAAAGTTTTTTAAATTTATCACATGATTTAACTTGTGATATTGTTTTATATTTTGCTTTCAAATATCCAATAATTTCATTAAGATCTTCTTTCTCTTTAATAGTAAATTTATAATTTTCTTTCATTTTTAATATCCATTTAATAAAAAATTTTATATAATTATTAGTAATTTAATTTTTTAAATTCACTATAATTATTAGTAAGACATTTATTTTCTTTATTATTCCATTGGTCCATTCTACAACCATGTTCGCCAAGTTTATAGTTTATTGTTTTATTTAATTTTATTGCTTCTTTAAATATATATAAACTATTTTTTAATCCTATCATAATACCACCAAATTGGCAATCCCGACATTTATTTTCCATAATATAATCTCCTTATTTAATATATAAATATTTTAATGTAGATTTTTTTGATTTCTTTCATTTATATTATTTTTTACAATTTCAAATTCTTCTTTATGTTCATTCCAATATTTAGTAGAATGTGCGTATTTCCAAATTTCACCATACTCAAGTCCGGCAGTTAATTTTACTTCATTACCCGCTATATTTTTATAATATGGATATTCCATCCAATATTTAATAATTTTTTCAGTTTCTTGAATTTCAGGAATATATAATTCAAAAACTATTTCATCATGAACATTAATTATTATTCTTGTTTTTACGTTTTTCTTTTTAAATTCTTTCCAAATATTTGTCATTGCAATTAAAGTAGTTTGACCACTTGTTCCTTGTACTGGCGCATTTAATGCAGCATTCATTAAATTTCCTAAATTAAAAAATGAATCTTTATTTTTATAACTATCTTCTCCTATATAAGTTAATTCTGGAAGTCTACGTTTTCTTCCTAAAAGAGTTTTAACATAACCATTTTTTTGAGCAAATGATCTATTGTATTTTATATATTTTTCTATCTCTGGATATGATTGATAAAAAGCATTTAAATATTTTTCACCAGCTTCTATTTCAACTCCAAAAGAATTTGCAAGTCCGTATTTTGTAGCACCATAAAGTCCTTGAAAATTTAGCGTTTTTGAATTCGTTCTCATTTGTTTAAAATGTTTATCTTCTTGTCCTTCAATTTTAGTTTTTGAAAAAATTTCTTCATAAGAAATATTTTTATTTTCTAATAATTTAAATAAAGAAATACAAGTATAACAATGAGGATCTTTACCACTTAATATAACATTTTCAAGTGGGCCTTTACCCGCTATTTGAGAATATATAGATACTTCCATTCCATCATAATCTGAATATGCAATTACATATCCTTCTGGGGCTAAAAATATTTTTCTAAATTCTGGAGTTTTTGGCATATTTTGCCAATTGATTGTAGAACCTAATCCACCGCCCCCAGACATTCTTCCGGTTTCAGTTCCATGAAGTTTATATCCCCCATAAAGTCTTCCATTATAAATAGATGCTAAAAATCCTTTTTCATTATCTATCTCTTCTTCAACTTCAAACAATTTCTTTTTATTATTTTTTTTTTCTTTTTTAATAGAGTATCCAAATTGCGATATTTCTTTTGTTATATGATTATATTCAATTATTTGTTTTAAAAATTCATGATCTTGTTCTTTTACATATCTTTCAAGAACTTCTTTATTTAAAACTAAATCTCCATTTTTTGTTAATAATTCTTTTCCTTTATCATCTTTTAATATTTTAAATTCTGGAATTTTTTTTAATACTTCTGTAAGTTCTTTACTACTTTTAAGATTAAAAGATTTACCCGCTATTTTATAAATATTATTTTCTATTTCATTTACTTTTTGTTTTAATTTATTTACGTATTCTTTTAAATAATTAAAATCTATTTGTACTCCGGTCATTTCAATATCAGTAATCATTTCAACTGCCGGCATTACAAAATTATAAAAGTTTTCTTTTACAGAAATATCATCCAATTCAAAACGTTTAACAAAATAATCATATAATTGTCGAGTAATTATAACATCCATACAAGCATATTCTAATAATATTTGTTGAGGGGCTTGTAAAAAATTATCTATTTTATATTTTTTAAAATACTCTTGTAATTTTAATTCATATCCACCATAAATAGTATACAACCATGTTAAAGATTTTAAACCATTAGGACTATTTTCATTCAAAGAATGAGAAGCTAACATAGTATCAAAATCACATCTTGCATTATAAATACCGTTAGATTTTAGCATTTTTAAATCAAATTGAGCATGATGGAATACAAAAATAATATCTTTTTTACTAAATAATTCATTCAATAACTCTTTATTTATACTCTGAAACACACAGAAGCTCCCAGTGACACCATCATTTGAGAACTGAATACTATATAATTCGTCTTCAAAGTAATTCAACCCGGATGTTTCTGTATCAATTGCTATTATTTGTTTATTTGTATTATTTAAATAAGATTGAATTAAATTATTCGGTTCTTTTTCATAAAGTAATTTTAATTCTGATTTTCTTTCTTTTCTTTCTTTTAAAACTTCTTTAGTTCTATTTAATTGTTCAAAAAAGAATTTTGTTTCATAGACATCTTTAAATGTACCTTTATAATCTATATATTGATATATTGGGGGAATAGAAAAAACTTTACAATTAAATTCAGAAGAATAAATCCAAGTATCATCTTTTTGATATTCTTGTAATGCTCCCCCAATAGGAACAAAAAAATGATAGGGTTTTAAATCTTTAGATTCAGTAATTGTATATAAAGATCTTCCTGAAGTAATAATAACTTTAGGAGAATATTGTTCAATTAGTTTTTTAATATTTTCTTTTTTACATTGAGTATACATAGAAATAGTATCAGAATCTAATTTAAAATTTTTTGGAGTACATCCTAATGCTGGAATTACCGCAAATGTGTAATCTTTAAAATTTGAAAAAAAAGCATTTTTTAATGAATTCGTTCTATGTTCCGTTTCTTGAAATTCAAGAAGAATTAAAATATCTACTTTAGATTCTTTTGTATTAGAAAATGGATATTTAAAAGTATCATAAAAAATAGCATTTTTTCTTATAGAACAATTACAAGAAGTACTGATTATTTTTTTCTTTAAAAAATCTAACAATTGAATTCTCCTTATTTAATATATAAACAAATTATTCTTAAAATTTTTCTACTATAATTCCATTTTCTTGTAAAAAAGAAATTCCCCGTAAATCTCTATCATAGTCATCTTTATAAATAACTTTTATAATACCACTTACTAAAATAGCCTTAGCACAAGAAAGACAAGGACTTAATGTTATATAAATTGTAGTTCCATTAGTAGAAATTCCTTCTTTTGCGCAAAATAAAAGAACATTAATTTCGCTATGTAACTCGTATTCTTCACTAAATTGTAGATGCCTACTTTTAAACTCTTTTGAATTTATATCAACAATATCTTTAAAATAATCGGTACAATGTATATGATTTTTAGTACTACCATTATAACCAGTTGCAATTATTTTATTATTCTTTACAAGAATACTTCCTACTTGAACTCTAATACAAGTACTTCTTTGCGCAAAAAGTTCTGCGGTTTGCATGAATATTTTATTTAAACTTGGTCTCATTTTCTTCAACCATTTTTTTTAAAAGATCAAAATGACGTTCATAGCAATGCATACTATTTGATATCCATATTATATTTCCTATTTGAAGCTCTGGATAAGTATTTAATAAATCCACATATAATTTATTGTATATAAAACATTTCCAATAAAAATCGTTAAAAAATCCATATACAAGATCTTGACTTCTAAATTGAACAATACTAATTAATTCATTATTTCTTATAAGAAATTGATTATTTTGACAACACATAAAATCTCGAGCATTATTATATATAGAATCATAATGCATAGATGGACGATTATAAATGAAAATTGCTTGTCTTGATTCTTTATGCTTAATCAAAGTATTTAAACAATTATTATATTGATTATAATTATCATAAGAAAAACAGCACCATCCATAATTTGAATTTATATATCCATCTTTATCAGCAACATCCTTCCATATTTTAATATCATCTACCCAGCCTTTAATATTAAGATCTTGAGATAAATACCATTTTAATTCTTTTTTACAATATTCTTCATTAGTTTTTTTAATTCCGAAATCTAATATATTTTGAATTGGATTTAAATTATCTATTTTACATGTTACAATTTCTACAAGCTTACTTCCCAATTTATCAATTACAATATCATTATTTTGTAATTTATTATATAATTTTTTAAATATAGGAAATAATATTTGTTCATTATTCATATTATAGTCCTAAAAATTTATTTACTTCTTGTTGAATTTGTTCTATAGATTTTCCATTTATATCTATAATAATTTTATTTTTAATTAAAGATTTTTCTGATGCTTCTTTAAATTTATCTATTTCTTTTTGTTTCATTTTTTTAGTTTTAGAAAAAGAATTACCATCTTCTTTTTCTATTAAATGTTCTGGTGAATCTATAAATACAATAAGAAAAACATTATTCCATTCTGTTGTAAATTTTTTAATGCATCCTTTTTCAATATTAAAAACATATTTTCCAGAATATTTTCTATATAAAGGAGCATATACAAATTCTCCTATATGAAATCGATCCATTATAAAATTTTGTTGAAGTTTAAGACTTTTTAAAGCAAATTCGAAAGTATTTTTAAACATGTATTTAGAGGTGTAAATCATTTCTTTTTTATCTAATTGAGCTGGTTTACCAAAATGCAAATCTAAAAAAGTTTCGTTTTTATCTTTAAAATATTCTTTTAATAAATTAATTTGAGTAGATTTTCCTGTACGATCTGGTCCTTCAATAATAATCATTTTTCCTAATTTCATAATATCTCCTATTTAATATATAAATTTAAAATAATTTTTTTATATGATTATTTTCATTACTAATTTTTTGTATTATATTATTTTGAAATAATATTGATGTATTAGATTGTTTTAATTCTTCATTTAAATATTTTTTTATTTCTTCTGCATAGCAATAAGCAGAATTTACTGGAACATTTTGAGTAATATGATGCATCATAATTTTATTTTCTATTTCTACTTTAAAATTTTCTGGTAATCCCATTAAATGCATACATTCTCTAAAATTTAAATATCTTTCTTCTTCTGGATGAATTATATTTCCAAAACTTCTTCCAGTAATTGTTTGACTATAATCTCCTTTTAATATAGGTGAAAAATCCCAATAATTTTTTTCATCATTTAATTTTTTCTTTACGTGATATAATTTTCTAATTATAGGATTGTTTGGATAATTAATTTCTATAAAATTAATTATATCATCAAATTTATTTTCTTTTTTTGCATAAGTAAGAACAGATTTATATTTAGCAAAAATTTCTCTAAAATTATCTGGAAATTTTTGCTTCATATATAAATATAATTTATTTTCTAATAATTGTTCTTTATTTACATATTCATTATAATATAATGAATTTTTTGGTATTTCTTTTAAATAATCTTCTAAAGATTTATAAGGAATATTTATCCAATTTAATATAGGAGCATTATTTGATTTCCAAAAAAAATAAAATGTTCTTACTCTTTCTTGCGGAATACCATGCAATCTTGTATCTGTTTTTATTATACTAAATGAATAATTATATTTTTTTCCTATATCAATTAAAACATTTTTTACTTTTTTTCCAGCATTAGTAAATAAATTTGGAGCATTTTCTCCAAAAAGCACTTTTGGTTTTATATTTTTTAAAACAAATTCTGTAGATTTATATAACCATTGATTTTGATGAGCATCTTCACCCCTATTAGAACTATTTAACATACTTAAACCAGCACATGGACATAAAGAACTCACTACATCTACAGATTCTAATTCAATATCTAATTTATTTGTTTCTTGATTTATTAAATAATATGGAATTTTATTTTCAAAATAATTAAGTATATGAGAATCATTATATTTAAATGGTTCATAACTTAATATATATTTTGGTTTAGTTTTAAAACTTTTCTCAACTCCTAAAGTCATTCCTCCTATAAGAGGTATAATAGATGCATATGTATAATTATTCAAAATAACCTCTTAATAGAACATTCTTTAAATATTGTATTATTGTCAAAATCTTCATTACGCGAAACTTTTCTACGTTTAATTCTTTGGGGATTTTCTTTTAATTGACAATAAATTCCAAATTGGCAATGAAATACTTCGGTGCCGTATGTTTTTAATTCATTTTGATCATCTTCAAATATTTTGATTCCATTTACAGTTCTATTAAAAGTAGAATGATGAAATTCAACATTCTTTAAAAGTTGTTTTTGATTTTCTCTATACCAAATAATTCTATCACCATATTCAATATCTTTTTTTGTTAATTTAGGAAATAATAAATCTAAAGTATATTTTGCTCCAGGTCCCGGCATGCAAAATCTTTCATCATGATTAAATAGTAAATTTGGATTTATAGAAATACCAACAGAACCATGATACCCATAATAATCTCCTATAAGATTTTCTCCAGTCATTATTTGAAAAGTTTCTTTTAAACTTTTAGAAGTTAATATAGCATTTATAATAGTTTTATTTGGATTAAAATTAGATTTTTTCCAGGTCCATGAACCTATCCATTCATTTATATTAGCCCAGGTTCCTTTATCTTCATGTCTTGCATCATTCCTATAAATTTCATTTACTGTTCTTCTTGATGCAGTTTGTAATGATGTATGCAATTCAGTAGTTCCCCAAAAAGATAATTTATTTTCTTTACCTTTTATTGCTATATTTCTAAGTTTTTTAGTATATTCTCCAATTTTTCCAGAATTTTTAAATTCAATTTGTTCTTTTCCTAATAATTCAAAATCAACTAAAGCTTCTTTTGGATTTTTAATTCCAGTAGCATTTTGATGAATACCTCTTGCACCGTAAAAATGAGATATAATAGTATTCCCTAATTTATTTGTATCACTTATTTTTTCATTACATACTATATTATCCATAATATAATTCATCCTATCATCTAAAGTGATTGTAGGATGAAAATATTCTACATTAATTCCTAAAGCATCTACACCCTCATTATCATAAGATTTTAAAATTCCTTGTTGATATAATGCGCGTTCATTTACTTTTCTTAAAAAAAAACTCATTTCATTTAATAATTTTTCATCTATATTATTAAATAATATATCACTAATATTTTTTTTATCCAAGTTCAACTCCAGCAGCATCACGTCTTACATTTTCTTTTTCTACAAGATTATGAACTATATGTACTATTTTTACCCAGGGACACCCTTTCTCAATTACTTCTTTTTGTATAGGATCATCTTCAAAAAATATATCTATAATAACTCCATTATTTTTTAATTCATTTATAATATTAACTTTATGTTCTCCAGAACTTTTTCTAGTTTTCTCTATGAATTTTACTGGATTAAAGTATACTTTATTAAATATACCTTTATTATGCATAAATTCTATAGTTTCTTTTTCTTCTTCAAAACTTCTTCCTGTAATAATAACATCATGTGGTCCTGGATAAATTCCAATACTTATTACACCATCATTATCAAATCCATTTATTTTAATTTCTTTTAACATGTAAATCTACCCCCGAAATTGTATTAAACATTTTATTTTCAGTTTTATTTATAATTTTCCAATTATCAAATAATTTTATTGTTTTTTCATATAATATTTTCTGTTCTTTACTACTAAAATGAAATTCAATAGCGCATTCTTCTATATAATCTGGTAATCCATTCTTTAATAACTCATATTCATAACCCTCAATATCTATTTTTATTATAGATGGTTTATATTTTTCTAAAATTTTAAAAAAATTATATGCTTTTGTATTATATGATCCTTTTCTATTTGAAGTTTTTTGAATTCCTCCAGAACACATATTTCGTTTTGATTGATTAAAATAAAAAGTTATTTCATCTATATTCTCAATTGTTATTGCACCTTCTAATAAGATTGCTTTATCATTTTTATTATTTAATGAAAGTAATTCAAAATTATATTTATCTGGTTCTACAGCAATAATTTGTTTACATTCATTTTTTAATGCCATATAAGTAAATCCACCAATATTAGCTCCAAGATCTAATATTATTTTATCTTTAAATGTAATATTTTTATAATGAATCAAACAATCTTTAATCATATTAGAATCTATAGTTCCTGGTCTAATATATAAATTAGTTTTTTTATCTTTTTCTAAAGATATTTTTTCTAATTTATAATTTTTACCAATAAAAGAACCATATACATTCATATAATTTACCTCCTTATTTAATATATAAATTTTTATCTTATATTTTTTTTAGTTAATTCTGTTAATTCTCGTTTTGCAAGCAT
>Ga0315284_10016349_pt1 | contig 10534 bp, 10 predicted proteins | sample YL17G09_16_MG_FD_203696 | JGI IMG/M metagenome (GOLD analysis project Ga0315284, IMG submission 203696) | Sediment microbial communities from Yellowstone Lake, YNP, Wyoming, USA - YL17G09_16 | ecosystem: Environmental > Aquatic > Freshwater > Lake > Sediment | place: USA: Wyoming | collected...
TTATGAAAGATGGCATTGAATGCATATCTGCAGTCAGCTGAATATTTCGCAAGTCCTTCTGCAGGATCCCAGTCACCCCCCAAGCATTTTTATTGCGATTGGAGCCATCTTTACGCCGCAGAAAAAAGCGGTAATCTTTCGCGCTAGGGCTGAGCTCAAATCGCGCCAACAGATCACGCTCGCGAATACCGCTACGAGTTTTCAACTCGCTCAGTCGCAATAAGACTCGACTAGCATCGCGCTCGACCGAAAGTTTTAGGCCCTGCACGCTAAGCGCAGCTTCACCATCGGAATCTAGCAAAGTGATACCCACACTACCCATCGACAGCTCAGGGCTGGGTAGTGAGGCGAACAGTTTTTCAATGGTACGCTGTGCCTCTTGGCTGCGATCAGAAAGATCGCTCATCGTATTCCCGCCACCGAGCAGCGGAGCGCGCACCTGCTTTTCCGTCGCCTTTATCCGCATATCTGCGACGGCGATACTGCTGATTTCACCAAAACTAGCGTCAAACGGATTGATATTTAAATCAGCCCGCATGGAGCTGACAATCACCTGAGCCTCGCTGCCGATCCGCACATCGAAAACGCGAGCGCTACCCAAGCCAATCTCCACGCGCCCAATTACGATGGGCGCCCCGATTTTTCTGCTCGCGCGCTCAACGGAACTATCGATCTTTGAAAGAGCATAACCTTCAAACTGCGACCACGAGTAGGCAAACAAACATAAAGCCACGGAAGCGCTGATCAGCGCCACTGCAGTGCTCTGCAGAACTAAGAAATGCTGTCGCCGGAGTCTCCGGTAGCGTCGTTTAAAAAGCAATATTGGTTCAGTGTGTGAAAGGGGGTCAAGTGGCGGGGTTCCCCTCTATAATATCATCTTTAATCGTTTGGGGTCAGGCACTGGCTGCAACATGCTGAAATCTATTATAGTCAATTGATTTCAGATAGTTACGGAGAGTGCCTGACCCCATAGCTCAGAACGGCTTGAACAACACCAACCACACGATGACCAGCATGAGGACGGTCGGCACTTCGTTCAAAACTCGCAAGCGTTTAGAACTAGGCAAGTTATCCGCACCTTTTTCAAAGCGGCCGATCAGTAGCCCAGCTTTGACGGTATAATGCGTTAGAGCCAAGACCAAAATAAACTTGGCGCCAAACCAATGGCCCTTGGCAATCGCTGGCACCACTGCAACCATCCCGAGTCCCGCGACATAACAGACCACCGCCGCCGGTACTGTGATGTATTTGAACAGCCGCCGCGACATCAGTACCAAAAGGCCTTTGATGTCTGCGTTTGCGCCACGCTCAGATAGGTAAATCAGCAGGCGGTAAAGATAGAGTATTCCAGCCATCCAGCTGATGACACTGACTACATGTAACCATTTCAACCACAAATACACGCCTTCACCTCACTACGAAGTTGATGATTTTGCCCGGTACAAAAATCTCTTTGACTAAGGTTTTACCTTCCAGATGACGCTGCACTGACTCTAGCTCTTTGGCCGCAGCGATGATTTGGTCCTTGGTGCTAGCTGCTGCCACTTGAAGCGTACCGCGCAACTTACCGCTGACTTGGACCGAGATGGTGATGTGATCATCTTCGGTTAAAGCCGGATCGAAGCTAGGCCACGGAGCATAGGCCAAAGAGCCTTTGTGTCCCAATTGCTCCCAAAGCTCTTCTGCTAAATGAGGCGCATAAGGCGCAAGCAAAAGCACTAAAGTTTCTGCCGCTTGACGACTGACTGCTGGCTCTTTGTAGGCAGCGTTTACCAGTTCCATCATTGCAGAAATTCCAGTATTAAACTGCATGATAGCGGAGTCTTCACCCACCTTCTTGATGGTCTTGTGCAGGGTGCGCTGAAAACTTTCGCTCATCGGTGCATCCGTCAACTTTTCACTCAATGCCCCGTTCTCTTGCAGCACTAAGCGCTGAACCCGCTTTAAGAAGCGGTATACGCCGTTGATACCAGCTGTCTGCCAAGGCTTAGCTGCGGTCAGCGGCCCCATGAACATCTCATAGAGCCTCAGGGAATCGGCACCCCACTCACGCACGATGTCATCTGGGTTAACGACGTTACCCTTACTCTTCGACATCTTCTCGTTATTTTCACCGAGGACAATACCGGGATGTAAGAGCCTTTTAAACGGCTCCTTTGTCGACACCAAGCCGCAGTCGTAAAGCACTTTATGCCAGAATCGAGCGTAAAGTAGATGCAGCACGGCATGTTCCGCGCCGCCAACATAAAGGTCTACTGGCATCCAGTAGCTCTCTTTTGCGGCACTCCAAGGCTCAGCATGATTATCAGGATCGATGTAACGCAGGTAATACCAACAAGAGCCTGCCCACTGCGGCATGGTGTTGGTCTCACGACGGAATGTCTCGCCGTCTTTTTTGTATTCGAGCCAGTCTTGCGCTCGCGCTAACGGAGACTCACCATCGCCCGCCGGCTTAAAATTATCCAACTCAGGTAGAGTCACTGGAAGATCGGACTCGTCTAGCAGATGCGGCTTACCTTCTTTATCGTGAACTAACGGAAAGGGCTCGCCCCAATAGCGCTGACGCGAGAACAGCCAGTCACGCAACTTGTAAGTGACAGCTCCGCGCCCAAGTTCCTTCGCTCCGAGCCACTCAACCATGTTAGCAATCGCAGCGGCCTTATCTAAACCATTCAGAAACTCAGAGTTCACCAACTCGCCGTCGCCGGTGTGTGCCGCCACAGTAATATCAGCCTCGGCTCCACCGGAGAGAACTCGCTTGATGGGCAATTCATACTTACGCGCAAATTCGTGGTCACGCTCATCATGACCAGGCACCGCCATGATGGCGCCGCTGCCATAGGAAATCAGCACGTAATCGGCGACATAAATCGGCAATTGTTCCTGATTCACCGGATTAACCGCATAGGCACCCGTAAAGACGCCGGTTTTTTCCTTACCAAGAGCGCTACGCTCGATGTCGGATTTTACCTTAGCAGTCTCGACGTAATCTTGGACCGCCGCTTTTTGCGCCGGCGTAGTGATCTCGCTGACTAGTTTATGTTCCGGAGCCAAGACACAAAACGTGGCACCAAACAGTGTATCCGGACGTGTCGTAAAGACTTCAAAGTCGCCGTCGTGACCAGCGACCTTAAAACGCACATGTGCGCCGGTGCTCTTACCAATCCAGTTACGCTGCATTTCCTTGAGGCTATCTGGCCAATCCAAATCATCAAGGTCCGCAAGCAACCTTTCTGCATAAGCAGTAATCTTCAGTACCCACTGCCGAATGGGTCTTTTAATGACTGGAAAACCACCGACCTCAGACTTGCCGTCGATGACTTCCTCATTCGCCAAAACCGTCCCCAGCTCTGGACACCAATTGACCGGCTCAAAAGATTCATAAGCCAGGCCCCTCTCGTACAACTTGCGAAAGATCCACTGAGTCCACTTATAATAGCGTGGATCCGTAGTATCGATCTCGCGCGACCAATCGTAGGACATCCCAAGGCGTTTTATCTGGCCCCGAAAACGCTCGGTATTGGCCTTGGTAGTGACGCGTGGATGCTGACCAGTTTTTACCGCATATTGTTCAGCTGGCAGTCCAAACGCATCCCAGCCCATAGGGTGCAACACGTTGAATCCACGCATACGCTGAAAGCGGGCGTAAATATCAGTCGCCGTATAGCCCTCGACGTGTCCAACATGCAGGCCATCCCCAGATGGATACGGAAACATGTCGAGGATATAGCACTTAGGCTTACCGGGTACTTCGACCGTCTTAAACGTTTGGTGAAGGTCCCAGTAGTCCTGCCACTTTTTCTCAATACTGCGGAAATCGTAATCTTGCCGGCCGTCACTGGTGCCCGTGCTCATGCAATCCCTTCCCTCATGTTAAAGCCACGGGGACCCTATCACAAAAGTCGGGATTTTCTGAAGGCCTAGTGCGGGTTAATGCGCTGGCGGCATCCACTCAGATGGACGTCTCTTTGCCGCTACGGGCTTGGCAGCCGTATCGCTCAGCTTGATATAAATGCCGTCACCGATTCGCCCCCAACCTTTTTCCAAGTCTACAAGTATCCGATCGCCGCGCACAAGGCGGCCAACCGATTTAGCTGAAGCCGAAGGCTCTGCTCTAAGCTGCGCTAGTTTTACTTTAACATGGCGCACAACCCGCGATTTTTCCGCAGGAGCCGACGCAACTTGACCGGCAATGGGCGCCGCAGCTCCCGCCTGGCCATCCGCAGCGGCATCAACCGGAGCTGCGACATTGGCAGCAGCAGCTGAAGCCACCTGCTCGGCTGAGGCACCAGCAACGGCAGTAGCCGGGGCCGCCTGTGCCTGATCGTCCGCAGCGGCTTCAGACGCCGCTGGGGCTTCCCCCTCACCCTCCGCACTAGGCGCTAGGGCATCTTCATCCGTATTATTGCTTGAGCAGGCGGTCATGCCGCCAAAGCTAACTGCGAAAACTAACGCAGCTTTCCAGCATGTAACCAGTTTTTGCATAGCCATGACGTGATCCTCTCCCTGACTAGTCGTGCCGAGTTGCGCAAGCCCTCTCGGGACACGTGGACATATCGTTTCAAGCATCCATCGGTGCAAGGTCGGCAATCTTTAATCACTGGGCCAAGCTTTGACTTTGGCCGCTATTCTATTAATATGGGAAAAGCTTCAATAATTTTTAAGATTTATCGGAGAGCCGAGATGCCTATACTGCGGACGAAAACAGGTGTCCGAAGCATCCTGCAGACCACCATGGCCGTTCTGTTGGGCGGATCTTCCCTCCCGCATAGAGCTAACGCCGAGTGCATGAGCCTGATCAGCGGACCAGTGGTCGTCGAAATCAATGGCTGCAAAACGATCGAACCGGAATCAACGTTCGACACCAAGAAAGACAAGTATTCCTGGGTAGCTGGGCTCGACCGCGCTGGTCGCACGCAGTTTTTCGATAGCTACCGCGGACTTTATGTAAAAACCAAAGTCATCATGTCCAAAGCAGTCGCCAAGGGCCTTAACCCTGAGGAGGGAGGGCTGGCAGGGCAGACTGTATTTATGATGATTGCTCCACCAACTACGTTGACGTGTCCCGCCATCAACTTCAAGCGCCTAACCGCAAATGTAAAACAGATTTGCTGCGACGGCAGCGGCAACGTGCCCTGCCTCCTGGACACTCCTTATCTGCTCCAGCAGCCACAACTTGCGACCAAGGGCACCATGAGTGCCGGCAAAAGCAAAGCTAAACAATCAGCTGATTACATGGCCGCCACGTCCGCTTACAATAGCCGGAAATTCAAGGCTGCCGCTAAAGGCTTCGAAAAAGCCAGAGTCAACGGCGAGCTTGATATCGTAGGCTTTTATCATCTCGGTGATTCCTATCGCCAGCTCGACCAATGTCGTGACGCACTAGCGCCCCTCAAATATGTCCAAGACCAGGTGCAACAGCGCCAGGTATGGGCTGACGAAGAAAACAGCGCCAGACAAGCCATATTTCTGCTCGCGCGCTGCTACGCTAAAATGAACGACCCAGAGGCAGCCACTCAAATTTTGAACAGCTACCTATTAGAACCAGCGAAATATCAAAGTGAATTGAAAGAGTCGCTGATTCACAAGGACTTTGGCTGGATCCACACCAGTCGCGAGTTCCTCGATTACGAGAAGCTAGCTCGCCAAAAACTAAAGACTGCTGGACCGGCGACGCCCTAAACTTTGCCCGTTGGAATGATTCATCGCTTGGACAACCATTGCCCCAAAGCGGCAAAGGCCAGTGCTCTGTGACTAATTTGGTTCTTAACGGGACCCGGTATTTCGGCGAGGGTCCGCCCCTGCCAAGCTGGGTCAGATAACTTCGGCACAAATAACGGATCGTAGCCAAACCCATGGCTACCTCGTGCTGAGTGGGTCAGCTGCCCCTCGAGCACCCCAGTGAACTCATGGCCCTGCCCTGATTCGTCGATAAAATAGAGCGTACAGACAAATCGAGCCGCCAGATCTTGCTCTGCATAGCTTTTAATAGCAGCGGCCAACTTTGCATTGTTAGCTAGATCATCGCCATCGACACCGGCGTATCGACTCGAATGCACACCAGGCGCGCCTCCCAAGACGTCGACAACTAGTCCCGAGTCATCTGCCAGCACACAGGCACCCGTATGGGCCCTTAAGGCCTCCGCCTTGATCCTGGCATTGGCGAGAAAGCTATCGCCCACTTCCTCCCATGTGATCCCTGGTGCCAGATCGCGCGCTAGCTGAACCTCCCAAGGCGGCGACAAGGCCGCCAATAGCGCTGTTAACTCGGTCGCCTTATGGGCATTGTTGCTGGCGAGATAAAGTCGTGGCATAGTTCAGCTCCTTTGAGCGGAGTGATTAAACATGACTACGGCTGATATCATCATCGCCAAGATTAAAGAACAGCTACCATCGGCGCAAATCAAAGCGACCGATCTCACCGGTGGTGGCGACCACTGGCAGTTGGTCGTTAGGGCCAGTGAATTCAAAGGCAAAGGCCTGATTGAACAACACCAACTGATCTACAAAGCACTCGGTGACATGATGCGCCAGGAAATCCATGCGCTGTCACTAGACACCCGGGAAGCCTGAGACGGCCCGAGCTCGTGCATCAGACTAGTCGGCGTGCCGAGTCTTCGCACGCTTGGCTTCGTCTTGGTCGGACTTTATGACCATGCGTACGATCTCCGGGGACGTTCGCATGTAGGTGATCATTGCCTCCTGCAGGAGCTTTCGCTCACCGAATTTCACGGCAAAAATACCCAATTCGCGGAAGTGCTCGATAACGTTTTTGATGATCGTATCGGGCTCGATGCGCCAATTTTCGACTAGAGCCGTAACATGCTCAGAATCATAGGTCTGCGACACAAAGAATTCGATGGGAATTGACTCGTATATCATGTGGCTGCCTCCCCGCCCTTACTGAGCAGGTATCGGCAGCCCTGGCCCGAAACTAAACCGCCCTCAGACCGGCTTCAGAGTACTCATGTCGATAACAAAGCGGTATTTGACATCGCTCTTCAGCATGCGTTCGTAAGCCTCGTTGATCTGCTGAATAGGTATTAGCTCAATATCACTCATGATTTCGTGCTTGGAGCAGAAATCGAGCATCTCCTGGGTCTCCGGCAGCCCGCCGATCAAGGACCCAGCCAAGCTACGGCGACCAAAGACCAGATTGAACGCGGCGATACTCGGATCTTTGTCCGGAATCCCAACTAAGCACAGGGTGCCGTCTCGCTTCAGCAGGCCCAACATGGCGTTGAGATCGTGGGGTGCCGACACCGTGTCGAGGATAAAGTCGAAGCTGCCAACATGCTGCTGCATTTCATCGGCATTTTTTGACAAAACCACTTCATGAGCGCCCAACCGCAAGGCATCGGCCTTCTTTTGTGGGGATGTCGTGAAGCACACGACATGTGCGCCAAATGCACGCGCAAATTTCACTCCCATATGGCCTAGGCCACCGAGACCCACGACGCCCACTTTTTGGCCCTTCGTCACGCCCCAATGCCGCATAGGTGAGTAAGTCGTAATACCGGCGCATAGAAGTGGAGCCACCCGTGCGACGTCCAGATTCTGCGGCACTTTTAAAGTGAAGGCTTCGTCGACGACGATGTTATTCGAATAGCCGCCGTAGGTAGGTGTTTTGCCATCGCGCTCAAAGCTATTGTAAGTCCCAATCATGCCGCCTTGGCAGTACTGCTCGAGACCATCTTTGCAGTTTACACAGGTTCGGCATGAATCCACCAAACACCCAACGGCCGCCAAATCACCGACCTTGAACTTGCTCACTTTACTGCCAACACGCACAACTTTGCCGACAATCTCGTGTCCCGGCACCATAGGAAACATCGAGTTTCCCCACTCATTACGCACCTGATGGATGTCGGAGTGACAAACGCCGCAATGCGTAATCTCAATAACTACATCGAGATCGCGAGGTTCGCGCCGTTCGAATTTGAACGGTACTAATGGCACTTTGGCTTCTTTAACTGCGTAACCGTAAGATGCGACCATAGTTAAAACCCTTTACGGAGGACTGTTGCATTTATTCTAGAGAGGCGCTCGCGCTCTCTTAGCTTTTTGATATCACCCTTCAAGCACCTTATGCGCCCTGGCGCCAAATCGAAATTATTACTTTGTAAATATCACGCCTACCCATCTAGACCAGCCACCATGGCGCGTTTGGCCGCTCCTTAGGCGCTGACATAATGACATCAGCTTGTTGCGAAGCCCCAAGCGTTGACACAAGCACTCACCTTGATGAAAAAAGGGCCGTCCAGAGACGAGAGCAAAAAAGTAAGGACCACTTCCGTGAACGAGCTGTTTCCCATAGAGGAGCTGGCGCGCCGCGCCGCAATGTTCGGTGTCATCGCCAATCTGATCAAAGACTGGGATGATCCGGCTGCACCCACTCCAATAACCTCCGCCTTCGCCAGAGGCACGAGTGTAAGACACCAGCCCTTACTTCCGCGGATCAATGTGCGGAAGCATCAAGTAATCTGCAACAACAGCAGCCTTGATCTGACACGAAGGCCGATGACACTGCGACTTTTCGACGTGTTTTGCAACGCCCCTAATCACGAGAGGTCGCGCGACGATTTGTTGATGGAGGTTTACCGCATCAAAGACCTGAATAGTCATACGGAGCGCTATGTGGAGTCCGTTTATAACAACGGCGTCAAATTAATTAGCCGGGCCCGTATACTAGCCACGATGCATTTAAGCTTTGCTGTCAGCCATGGGATAGAGTGGTTCGTGTATGATCAAGAGCGAAAAATCTGGTGCTTATACCGACTGCGCAATGAATATCTGAGTGACCACCTTGGACGGTTGGCCCTAAATTATTCCTGAACTAGTCATCAACTTGTGGATCGCAATCACCCGCGCGAACCCAACGTAGCGGGTGATTCACTCGCCTGTTGCGCTATCTCCCGCCGGATGTTGCCGCGTTGCGCCGCGAGTAACCAAATTCTATCAGCCTCGGCTCGGGTTCTGCGAGGGCTGTCACAGCGCGTAGGAGGGGCAGCGAAATACCTCACACAGAGAAAAATATTCAATGATATCTTGTATTTACTAAAAGTCGCAGCCTGATAAGTCAGATACCAAGACAAGACATAAATTGTCTGGTCCTGGCTCTTAAGTTTGCGGTCGGCCAATCCGAAGGGTATACTCAACTGCCACTACCAGACACATATCGTCTTATGCTGGTAATGAAGGGCGAATGATGTTCATGGGTACAGTGAAAAAACTGGAACGGGTGCGCCACCTCTTGCCTCCGGTCTTCGAGATTGGAGAAATCGCTCGATTTTTTCCGGAAAAGGCAGCGCCGCGGAAATACTGTGAACGTCTTGTGGAGCACAAAGTCCTAGTTCGACTTAAGAAGGGAGCCTATGCCTTTACTGAGGTAAATGCTCTTGTCGTCGCCAACTACCTTGCTCCCTGCTCTTATGTTTCTTTTGAGACAGCACTTAGCTACTACGGAATGATTCCTGAATTTACCCCGCTGATCATGTCGGTTTCGTCGGTGTCCAGACACAGGTGTTTTTCAACTGCGCTTGGCAGCTATGAATACTTCCATCAGCGTCCAGAACTTTATTCCGCAGGAATGGATAGGACTATGGTAGCTGAGCAACTTCCGCTATTGATCGCCACTCCTGAGAAGGCGCTTTGTGATGCATTGGCTCGGCGCAGCGAGCAATATCACACCAAAGATACTGGCTTCATAGGAACCGTGTTGCAAGGGTTGCGGGTGGAAGATGACGCACTTGCAAGTCTGGATCATGGGCATATCGCGATTATCGCAGACCTTTACGCCAGCCGCGCCGCTGAGCTACTTCAGCAGTATTTGAGGGAACACTATCCAAAATGAATAAGGCTATTGAAAAACTCGTGAACGCTTCACGCCATGAGCATCCAAGGTTCCGTGATCAGCGGCTGCGAGAAGTGCTACAGGTTTTGGTACTTCTGGGACTCAAGCGGGCTGGTTTTTTTTCGTATGCGTCGTTTTATGGCGGAACGGCACTCCGGATTTTACACGGGCTTGATCGTTTTTCGGAGGATCTTGATTTCTGCTTGCATCCAACAGAGCTAAAAGATGTGTTCGACCTCGGCAGCTATGCGCCAGTCATTGAGGAAACCCTGGCATCGTTCGGGTTTCAGATGCGAATGGAAATGAAACAAAAAGCTCGTCCCACACCGATTGAGTCAGCTTTCGTGAAAGGTGGGACGTACGTAAATTACCTTGCAATCGGCGAGGTCAGAGGTAGCTCAAATCCTGCTCAACTGACGAAAATCAAGATCGAGGTTGATACAGCAAATCCAGAGGGCGGCATCAGAGAGCTGGCTCTGGTGGCTGAGCCAGAGCCCTTCATGGTGCAGACGCTTGATCACAGTTCGCTCTTTGCCGGAAAATTGCACGCCATAATGGCAAGAGAAATGGCTGGTCGAGTGAAGGGGCGTGACTTTTATGATTTCATTCATTTTGTTGGGCAGAAAACTCCTGTAAACCTAGCTTATCTGCAAGCGAAAATGGTCGATTCCGGCCACCTAG
>Ga0315284_10016350_pt1 | contig 10534 bp, 10 predicted proteins | sample YL17G09_16_MG_FD_203696 | JGI IMG/M metagenome (GOLD analysis project Ga0315284, IMG submission 203696) | Sediment microbial communities from Yellowstone Lake, YNP, Wyoming, USA - YL17G09_16 | ecosystem: Environmental > Aquatic > Freshwater > Lake > Sediment | place: USA: Wyoming | collected...
CCAAACCCCCGACCGCCCCCCCCGAGAAGTTTAGTATCATCATTAACACCATTTTTATCACTAACAGATTTTCCTTCAACAATCATTATCTCAGGAAAAGCTTTGAATGGCTGATTTATTCTCCAATTTTTATTCTCCAATCTTTTTTTAAGTTCTTCAACAGAAATCTTTAGAGTATTGCATCTAAAAGAACGAGCAGGATTTTTTTTTAAGATTTCCAAATAAGATTCAAAATCCTGTTCATCTGGTAAGAGTTCTTTCATTCTCTCCAAAAAAAGCGGCTTAGGCTCGTAATTTTTTCTCATTTTAAAATTCCATCAATGTTTTCTGTTTTTTCCCATCAAGAAGAGTGTGAACATCAATTCCAAAAACCTGCAGGATATTTTCAATAGCAGGAAGTATCTGATGTTTTAGATAATATTCAATGTTGTATTCTCCTTTCTCATCAATAAGTTTTACCTTGTCTCTTATTAATTTGCTTTTGCTTTCATTTGTTTCTGCAATATAATATTCAATCAGGCTTCCAGCACTAAATGGAATTTCTCTTTCCTGCATTTTCCTTGCTGCTATTACGTGCGGAGTAATCGCTTTGTATTCGCTTAATGGTTTTTTTAACTGGGTTCTGATAACCATCTTTTTCAAATCAATTTTTCTTTCTTTTACTTCTTTCACAATTTTCTTTATGTACTCTAGTGCCTTGTTCTCATTTCCCTCTTTTAATATCATCAATAAAACATTATTCTGTATTTCTCTTGCTAGCACACACCAGTCACGTCTGACTGTTTCAAAACCCCTTATCTTTATTTTTCCCTCTTCAGTTATTAGCGCATATTTCTTCTTAGCTCCGAACTCTCCTGTTCTTGTTGTAACCCAAATTCCCCTCTTGTAAAAATCTTCAAGTTCTAATTCCATGATACCAGGAAGTTCTGAATTTAACTTCTTTAAAAATTCAAAAGTTTTCTGTTTTGAATTCTTGTTTAATGTAAATGCAAACCCATCTGTATCAGCATATATAACACTGAAGCCAGCATCATTTGTTTTTTCAATTGCTTCTCTTATCGCATTTCTTGCAAATGCTGCTGTTGCTGCAGCTGCTTCTTCACAATAATATCTTGCTCCAAAAAATCCTAAATAACCATAAGAAGCATTCGCCAAAAGCTTGAATGCATTGCTTCTTGCCTTTTTTATTGCATCTGGTTTTTTCTTTAATTCTCCTTTGTATTGCCTTCTTTTTTCAATAATTTCTCTGAGCATTTGGGGAAAAAATCCAGGGATTTTTGAGAAGTAAACTTTCTTGTTTGCAAGTTCAATGTTGTAAGCCTCTTTTTCTGGTTTTTCTAAAAATGTTGACTTTGATAAATTATAAGTCACAATAACACTTCCATAACTGGAAGTAAAGTCAAAAGCAGACAAATTTTCATATAATCCTGCTTTCGGTTCTAAAACAAATGCCCCTTCATACTTTCCTCTTTGCCTTCTTTCCCCTATTTCATCGTAAGTCGGACGTTTTTCTGGAATTTCGTCAAATTTACTTAAATTGTGAATAATATAATCTTCCACATTTCTTGACATACCATTTCTTGAAATATCAAATGTTGGCTCCTGCATTATTCTTGAAAATTCAAACAAGTCTGGCCAGATTTTTTCAAAAAGTTTGTATGTTAAAACAGAATCATGAAGGTTGTATTCAAAATATTTTTCCCATTCGTCCTTGTTTATTTTTGAAGAGTGTTTGAATTCAAAATCTTTTTTGCCTTCTCCGAGAAATTCGTTTGCAACTTCATTTAAGGAAAGAGTTTCTGATGACATATATTGAGAATAGGCTGTTTGTATGAATCTAAGCAAATCTATGTGAACAATGCCGTTTATCTTGGCTGTTGTCATTATTCCTCTTGAAAATTTTATTTGGCTGCCATCGATTCCAATATCTAGTCTAATTTTATACTTGTCTGCACGGCTTTTTATGTAGGGCAAATCAAATCCATCTGAAAAATATCCTGTTATAAAATCAGGAGAAATTTTTTTTACGGTTTCTGCAAATCTCTTCAACAATTCTGCTTCATCTTTTACACATTCTAGATAAGGAATTTTTTTATCTTCACATCTTTTCCAAGTTATTACTTTTTTGAAACCTTCAGATACTAAAGAAATCATCAGGATTTCTCCTTCTCCTATTTTGAATTCATCTGCTTCAATATCGAATGCGAGAACTTTCGGAGAAAAACCTTCTTTTTTTAGAGGAATGAGGGATTCAACTTTGATGCATAAATCAACATCAAGAGAACTTGCAATTCCATTGAATTCTGTTGTGTTATCTATAACTTCTCCTGTTATTTCATACCAAGTTAAAGGATTTAATTTCCTTTCAATTATGTAATGACTTATAAAACCAATGTCATAACCTCTCCTTTTTTCTATTTCAGGCATTCCGAGTTTGTCTGCAATGTCATGCAAGTCTTTATAATTTGTTGCAAAAATTTTCAAGGCATTTACTTTCTTTCCTAAAAAGTTTTTTTCATGAAGTTCCACTTTTTCAACTCTTGTTTTTCTTCCCTTAACATCCAGTTTTATCTTGCTTATTTTTTCTTTTAGTTTGTCTATCTCTTTCTGCTTTATTTTCTCTTTCAAAATAGCCCAGAAAAAGACATCACAGGAATCAATAATGCAGATTCTTTTTCCTTTTGCATCTCTTCCAATTATCTTTGCATAATTCCTGCCTTCAAGGTCAAAATAGTCGTAATCTATCGGAATAAATTCGGTTTTCATCTTCATATAAAAGTGAGTTTTCTTATTTAAAACTAAGTGTTCCACAACCCTTAAATACCTTTTTTTCATGGATTTTTTATGAAAAGACCTACAGAAACTCAGCTCCATTATGATGAGAGAATTGTTCAATATATAGAAGGAGGAAGAATTAATATTAATGGAATTTATGAAGATGTAGAAAGAAAAAGAGAATTCGTAAGGGATGTTCTTGGATATAGTAGACTTAGGGTCGGGAAAAACGAATTTCTTCCCTTGAGTCAGTGTAATGATACTAGAATTTCAGTTGTTGCTAAGCAAGCTTATTCCAGTGCAAAGAAAAGATTGGAAGAAACTGTCCAATCTATTCATATTTAAAGCATTAACTATTTATATTTGCTATTCATTCAAATTAATATGGGTTTAAACATACGTGAGATTATTCCAAGAAGGGAAATTGAGCTTTCTGATTTAAAGGGCAAAGTAATTTGTGTTGATGCTTTTAATACATTATACCAGTTTTTGTCAAGCATAAGACAAGTTGATGGAACTCCTTTAATGGATAGAAAAAAGAGAGTAACAAGTCATCTTTCTGGAATTTTTTACAGGAACATCTCTCTTCTTGAGGACGGAATAAAACTAATTTATGTATTTGATGGCAAACCTCCTGAAAATAAATTTAAAACTTTCAGGAAGAGGGAAGAAGGAAGAGATTTAGCAAAAGAAAGATATGAAACAGCAAAAAGCGAAGAAGACTTGGAAGCAATGAGGAGATATAGCAGCCAGTTAATCAGATTAAATGACGAGATAATTAGGGAAAGCAAAGAACTTTTGGAAGCAATGGGAATTGCTGTTGTTCAAGCTCCAGGAGAAGGAGAAGCACAGGCAGCACATTTGGCTAAGAGAGGAGGAATTTTTGCTGCTGCAAGCCAGGATTATGACAGCTTGCTTTTCGGAGCTCCGAAACTAATTAGAAATTTAACATTGGCAAAGAAAAGAAAAACAATCAGTGGATGGGTGGAGGTCAAACCAGAATTAATTGAATTGGAAAGTGTTTTGAATTCTTTGGAAATAAATCTCGATCAATTGATTTGCCTTGGAATTCTTGTAGGAACAGACTACAATCTAAAAGGCATTCCTGGAATAGGACAGAAAAAGGCACTGCAGATTGTCAAGAGATACAAACAACCGGTTTTAATTTTCAAAAGCGTGGAAGAACAAATAATGTCTCTTCCAGAAGAAGAGAGATTTGACTGGAGGGAAATCTTTGAACTTTTCCACAGGCCCAATATTACTAATTCTTTGTTTAAATTTGAAAAAATCAACGAAAAGAAAATAAGACAGATTCTTGTTCATGAACACGATTTTTCAGATGAAAGAGTCCAGAAACAATTGGAAAGGCTTAGAGAAATTACAGAAAGGAATAAGCAGAAAGGTTTAGAACGTTGGTTCTAAACTTTGCTTCAAATATTTAGCAAAATTTGAAAGGTGGATTGGATAAGTGGTTCTAAACATCTGCTCCCGCGTTTTTATAATGCTTTACTGCTTCAGCATGACTCATTGCTCTAGGGTTATTCTTTAAATATCCTTTATCACTGGCCCATAAAAAGAGCCTGATGCCTATAAGAATAATTCCAATTGTCAGCATTAATGTTTTTGCGTAAACAAATAAACTTGCTACTAAGAATAACCCGCCAATAATATACAAAGAGTCTTTTTTGAACTTTATTACTAGGAAAATTATTCCAGCTACCACTATTATTGGAATTATTGTTGCAAACAAGGAAGATGGAACCCCTAAATCAAAGAAAAAACCTTCTACATCAAATTGGCTCTTATTTATTCCGTAAACTATAAGAAAAGAAAGTGCGACAGAAATTATTCCAGAAATTGAAGTATTTCCCTTAAAAACTTTATTCAACGCAAAAAATATAAGTGCAAATGCAATCAGGAATACTGCCAAGAAAATTACTGTTGGTTCATCTATCTGACTTAGTAAATCGTTTACTCCAAGCGAGCTTACAAAATTAATTGCACATAATAGAATAAATCCGAATAACCAATCCCTTTTCATAAGGTATTTAAGAAAATTGTTTTTATAAATTTACTTATTTTGTTTTGTTACAAAAAGATTTATAAACAAGAAAGTTCTTTTTTAGTTATGAGTAAAAAGAGGGGTAAGAAGAGAGTTAATTCTTCTAAGAAGGGGAAAAAGTTTTTTTTATTTAACGGAAATGTAACTAATCTTGTTTTGACATTTGTATTCTTGGCTTTGGTATTTTTATTACCCTTTATGACTACAGGAAATACGGTTAATTCAAGCATGACTGGATATGCTCCATTAAGTACTAGTAACAATGTTTTAGACAAGCCTGTTACTTGGGGCTGGCTCAATTCTGTTGAATGGTTGGGTATAGGAAACACCTGGAAAGAACTTATTGTCTATGTTATCACACTTCTAATCATCTTTGTCATGCTTTTTGATATTCTGTCTCTCGTATCAATATTTTCACAGTGGGTTTCAGGAGTTATTGCTGGAGGAATGGCAATAGTTGCTGCCTTAATTGGTTTCATACGAATAATTACTACTTGGTTTATAACGATAGGAGCAACTATGGGTGTTGCTGCTGGATTTTTGGAGATTGGAGTTGCAATAGTCATTTTTGTTGGATTGATTTTTGGCAGTTCAAGAATTGCTTTGTTTGCAGCTAAAAGAAAAGCGCAAAGGGAAATAATTGCAGGCATTAAAGGGGCGAGTGAGGCAGAAGGAGCAATAACTGGGTTGAGAAGAATTCAAAGAAGATTTAGGTCTAAACCTTAATTTTTCTGATAAGTTTTTAAATTCCTGTTTCTATATTTTGCTATGAGTAAGAAAATTGGTGTTGTATTTGTTTTAGTCTTATTACTCTCGCCTTTTATTTTAAATTTTGTATCTTCTCAAGTTGAAAGTCCGAACATTTTAGGAATTAATCCTGAATCCGGAATAAAGCTAACAGAGAAATGGGAATATTTGGGAAGAGAGTGGAAAACAATCCTAATGCAAAATGTTGTTGTTAAAACAATAGACTCTTTTCTCCAGAAAATAGGTTTTATTTTTGTTGTTGCGCTTGGGACTTCTTACTCTTTGTCATTGGCATTCTTTTTGACCCTTTTTTTGTGGATATATCTTTTTTTTGGGCTTTTTAACATTCTTGGTAATACTATCTTCTCAAAATGGGTTTCTGTAGTAATTTCTCTTGGTTTGGCTATTGGTGCAGCACAAATAAAGTTATTGCAAATGCCGGTTAATCTAATTATAGGGCTTTTTTTTGGTGAAAAGCCTTGGTGGATAAAACTGATTATTGGAGTGGCAATAATCTTAATTCTTGTAATTGTTTTTGTTTTGATAAAAACCTTCGGAAAAAAGTTTGCAGAAAACAAACAAAAAATGGAAGATATGAAAAACCGTTTGAAGCTTGGAACAGGGGCAAAAATAGGGGAAAAGATGTCCAGTATATTCAAGAAATCTTAACATTTAATAATTCTATTTCTTTCTTGTTGTTATGAAATCCTATGATAATTTTGGGAATATTGCTCTTGTTAAATTCAAAGAAAAAACCTCTCTGAAGGAAAAAAAGAAATTTGCAGAAAAATTACTAAAGGAACAAAAAGGAGTTAAAACAGTCTTAGAGAAAAAAGAAAGAATAAAGGGCAGGCTCAGAAAGTTGTCTACAAACTATATTTTAGGAGAAAAGACAAAAGAGGTTTTGTACAAAGAGAATGGTTGTATTTTTAGATTTAATATAGACGAAACTTATTTTTCTCCAAGATTGAGTAATGAAAGAAGAGAAATAGCATCCAAGATAAAAAAAGGGGAAACCGTTTTAGTAATGTTTGCAGGTGTTGCTCCATACAGTATTGTAATAGCCAAGTTATCAAAAGCTAAGATAATCTTTTCCAATGAAATAAACAGACAAGCAAATAAGTATGCTGAATTGAATATTCGGTTGAACAAATTAAAAGATAAAATAGAACTAGTTAGTGGAGATGCAAAAAAACTTTCTGAAAAGATATGTAAAAAGGGAAGATTAAGCGAAGGAAACCGTAGGTGTCCTCGCATGGACGTCATTGTCATGCCTCGTCCGCAATTAAAAGAAACTTTCTTAGGAACTGCATTTCAATTGAGCAAGAAAGGAACCAGGGTTTATTATTATGATTTCTGCAAAGATGATGAAATTGATTCTGTTGTTGAAAAAATTAAGAAAGAGGCAGAAAAATACAAGAAAAAAATTAAAATCCTGAATGTGAAAAAGGCAGGAGAACTCGCTCCTCATAAGATAAGATTGAGAATTGATTTTCAAATTGTATGAGTTAAAATATATTTTATTCCTTAATTAAATTTATATATCTACTTTTTTTTCAGCTTAAATGAAAAGACGGTTGATAACATCCGAGTCTGTTACAGAAGGACATCCAGATAAGATATGTGACCAAATTTCTGATGCTATTCTTGACAATTTATTGGTTCAGGATCCTTATTCCAGAGTTGCTGTTGAAACTTTAGTAACGACAGGGAGTGTGCATGTTGCAGGGGAAATAACGACAAGAGGTTTTGCAGATATACAATCTATTGTTAGGAGGGTCTTGAAAGAAATTGGATATACTGATCCCAAATTTGGAATTGATGCAGATGATGCTGGCGTATGGGTTTCTATACATGGACAGAGCGGAGACATTGCTCGAGGTGTTGATGAAAAAGAGAACAAAGAGCAGGGAGCAGGAGACCAGGGAATGATGTATGGTTTTGCATGCAGAGAAACCCCCGAATTGATGCCCCTTCCAATAATGCTTGCACATAAGTTGACAAGAAGACTTGCTGAAGTAAGAAAAAATGGAATGATTAGGAGTCTTGGACCAGATGGAAAATCACAAGTAACAGTTGAATATGAAAATGACCAGCCCAAAAGAATTGACGCTATTGTAATTGCCCAACAACATAAAGACGATATTCCGGAAGAGGAATTAAAAAGAGAAATTCTTGAGAAAGTCATTATGCCTGTTTGTTCTAATATGATGGATAATAATACCAAGATACACATTAATGCGACAGGAAGATTTGTAATAGGAGGGCCTGAAGGAGACACTGGAGTGACAGGGAGAAAAATTATTGCAGATACTTATGGGGGAATAGGAAGACATGGGGGAGGAGCGTTCAGTGGCAAGGACCCAAGCAAAGTAGACAGAAGCGGAGCATATATGGCAAGATACATAGCAAAAAACGTTGTGGCTGCAGAATTAGCAGAAAGATGTGAAATTCAAATAAGCTATGCTATAGGAGTAGCAAAACCAACTTCTGTTCATGTCGACTGTTTTGGAACAAATAAAATTCCAGAAGAGCAGATAATACAAATTATCCTGGAAAATTTTGACATGAGACCAAGGGCAATTATAGAAACCTTGAATTTAAGAAGACCAATCTACAGGAAAACTGCTACTTATGGACATTTTGGAAGAAATGACGAAGATTTTACCTGGGAAAAAACAGACAAGGCAGAATTATTAAGAGAACATTAAGTCTGTATATATTCTATTTCATCTTCTTCTAATCTTAATTCTTTTTGTATTTCCGGATTTGATTTTATTATCTGTTTTATTACTGGAAATTCAGACATTGCTCTTTTCATACTTACATGTACATGTTGGGAATATTTTTTGCATATTGATTTTTTTTCCATTGTTTTTTGATTATTTAACCAAATTTGCAAGATTCTTGATGGCTTTTTGTAGGAAGTAAACCCAATTTTTGCATTTTTCTTTGAGGAAGAAATTCCATAACTCAAGAAAATATTTTCATAAACTAAAAATCTCCAATATTGCTGCTTGTATATTCTTCCTTTGAAAACATCTGTTCTGGCTAACAAATCATATGCTCTTGCTAACTCTTCTCCACTATATTCTGTAGGGATGTTTTCTTCAAGCCACAAAATTATGTCGTCTATAGACATGTTTACAGAATCAAAAATGCTGAGCATATCATTTGATGGCTTTTCTTTAAAAATTCTCCTTAATGAATTGAAAATATCTGTTTCTTTATTTCTTTCATCAAGAATAATAGAAAAGTAGTCCTTCAATTTAGATAATGTTTGAAGGTCATTTATTGCTGCTCTTAAATCTCCCTTCGCCTTTATTGAAATTTCTGTTATGAAGTCATTGTCTATTGATAACTGTTCTTTACTTGAAATTTCAGATATCACTTTTTTTATGACGTCATAGTTTATTTCTTTCAATTGTAATAATTCGCACTTTTTCCTTAAAGAATTAAATTTTCTGTTCCAGACGTCATTTGCGGTTATTATCATTGGATAAGTAGTATATTCTATTATAGTTAACAATTCAGGAAGCCCCCCATAATCATACTCTGAAATGCCATCTACCTCATCAACAAGAATTATTTTGCTTTTTTTACCAAGAGATTTCTGTTCTATTGCTGGCCTGAGAACTTCTTTTAGCCTTTCTTTATTTCTTAAATCGCTCGCATTTAACTCAAATATTTCAAAATCCAATTCTTTTGCTGCTGCATGGGCTAAACTTGTTTTGCCAGTACCTGGCGGACCATAAAGAAGCAGCGCATTTTTCTTTTTCCCGAATGTTTTTAAAAATTCTTTTACTTTAAAGACAGCATCATCCTGTCCTCTTATTTCTTCAAATTTCTTCGGACGATACTTTTCAACCCAAGGCATTTTACTCCTTTCCTAATCCTGCTAACACAAATGAAGCAAGCAAAGACTGCAATTGAATAAAGGGGTCACTTCCTTCTACAATTCTAAATTCAACTTCCCCTGTTTTTTCTGTTAATTTTACCTTAATTGTTGGTTCTACAGGAAGATTCCAAATTTCTTTTTGAATTGCTTTAATAACATCTTGTCCAGAAATGCTTTCTTTAAGCATTATATCTAAAAGTTTTTCTTTTGATTTCTGAAAATCCCCCGAAAGAGCATAATCAAGCACCACTTTGATATCTTTTGGTTTTGTATTTGAAATTATTGTAGCAACTAAATCGGGAGTTATCGAAGGAGATATTGAAGCTGTTGACTGCAAGATATTAATACACCTTCTGCAATCTCCTTCACAGCCCTCATAAAGAATTTCAATTGCTTCTGGTTTTATTGTAAGATTTTCTTTTTCAGCGATTTTCATAATTACTTTTTCAATGTCTTTTTTTTCCAACAATTTAAATTTGAATATTGCGCATCTGGATTGAATTGGATCTATAATCTTGCTTGAATAGTTGCAAGATAAAATAAATCTGCAGGTGTTGGAATAATTTTCCATTGTTCTCCTCAATGCCTGCTGAGCTTCTGGAGTAAGCGCATCTGCTTCATCAAGAAAAATAATTTTGAATGGAATATTTCCCAGAGATTTTGTCCTTGCAAAATTCTTTACTTTTTCTCTTACTACATTTATTCCTCTTTCATCAGAAGCATTTAATTCCAAATAATTTTCCTTCCAGTTCTCTTTGTAGAGTTCCTTTACTACGATTAGCGCTAAAGTTGATTTTCCTATTCCTGCCGGGCCTGCAAAAAGCATATGAGGAATATTCATAGAATTTGTCAATGCTTCAACTCTTTTTACTGAATTATCCTGCCCAACAAGCTCCTGAAACTTGGAGGGACGGTACTTTTCAGTCCATATCCCACTTGTCATAGTAACAAAATCTTAATTTAACTTATAAAGATTATTGTGCTTTAGAAATATCTATTTACTTGGCTCTTTCCTTTCTTAATTTTCTTTTATGCTTTTCCTTTCTAAGTCG
>Ga0315284_10016351_pt1 | contig 10533 bp, 7 predicted proteins | sample YL17G09_16_MG_FD_203696 | JGI IMG/M metagenome (GOLD analysis project Ga0315284, IMG submission 203696) | Sediment microbial communities from Yellowstone Lake, YNP, Wyoming, USA - YL17G09_16 | ecosystem: Environmental > Aquatic > Freshwater > Lake > Sediment | place: USA: Wyoming | collected...
CGCTTCTTCCATAAATAAGTCCAATGCACTACTTATGATTGGGTAATATTCCATACCCTCATAATCAATATATGCTGGAAGTCTCGCCGCTTCATACTGAAGTGCTTTTTGAAATCCCCTATCTGTTATACGAAAGAATTTGTTCTGAAGTTCTCTTTTCTGCTCCATCTCCAAACCCTTTTTTTGGATTTCTTCTGGAGTATTGCCCTTAATAATGATTTTGTTTTCTTTTGGCGGTACTGCACTAACCGATGTTGGTAATGTTGGCGATGTTTCTTGAAACGCCATACCATCCAAATTTAACAATTTATTAAGTCCTTGATATATTGTTAATTTATTTTGTTCGTCAGCCATTTTTATAATTTATTATAGTTTTTTATAAATACTGTGATTTTTCACAAAAGTTCATTTATCTATAAATACATTCTATATTTTCTTTTTCTCATTAATTCCCTTAAATATCCAAGCATTTGCACCATACGGATTTAACGGCGAAGAACTATTGGGTGAAATTATTGGTCTATTCTTAATATCTTGTTTTTGAATAATATTATTTATGTCATTCACTGTCATAATCGCATTAAGCATTTTTTCGGTCACACCCTTACTTTGTTTATATCTTGCCATATCAAAGTTTAGTGTGAATAAGCCAATCGATAAACCCATGATGGAATCATCGTGAAAACTACGTTTATGGTCAGCAACCCTATTACCTGGAACGGTAACAAAAGTTTTTAGTTCGTTTAACAATCTTACAGACCTAATTATCACGTCTTTAAGGTGAATTGCACGTTGCATTTCTTGAAGTACCGAAGCACGGTTATTACCGATAAAAAATCCCGGAATTAGGTCGACATTAACAACAGTACCATCTGCCAAAGTTTTTTGACCCTTTTTAACATAACCCTGTAATCTATCTCTTGATGGTTTATGCGTAACTTCGGCATAGTGGATATTTATATATCCAATCTCCAATAATTTTTCAATGGTTTGTACACCATATCCACCAGTTATATCAACCACACAATACGCATCATTATATCTACGACCAAATTGGTATGCAACTTCGGCAAGCATTTGTGGTGCTATTTTACCATAATACTCTGCGACTTGCTCAACAACATGTCTTTTAATTTTTACTTTTTTCGCTTTTTCATTTTTAGTAATTATCTTTTCTTCAATAATTTCATCTACTTTTAGAATATTAATAGTAGAATGGTCTTCTCCATGACCCGGAGATGCGTCTATTGCCATTATATATTGTTCGCCGGGAATTGCTTCTTCCCAAATCCACATATTAAAATCACTATATTCTTGTAATTTTGGAACTTGAACCTCATGTTCTTGAATACGTAAAAGATATTCTTCGGCGATGAAGTTATCACCCGACCCTAAGAATGAACACAAAAGTTCTTGTGCGATTTTCCGCATATCACCATTGGCATCACGCACTTGGTCTTCAAACCAAGGAGAACTTGCTTCCCAAAGGTCGTCCATCATACTAATTCTAGTCTTGTAATCCCAATCGTCGTCGATTATCTTCCTCTCATTATCTTTACCCTTATTCTTCAGCCAAACCAAACCCTTGTTATATCTTGGGTCATTGTACCACCATAATTCAACTGCTTTGAAGTTATTCTCACCTCTACGAGCACCATCAAATGTTTTGTAGAACACTGCATCAAGACCAGAAGGTGTTGATACCATGATTGCTGCACCACCTGTTTGAAGTGTTGGTTTAGCCGATGTCCAGAACTTATCTCCCTTTTCTGTCCAAGCCGTTTCATCCCAAAACAATAATGTTGGTGTATAACCCCTAAGACCTTTTGAAGAGAAAGCACCTAAAGAAGAACCATTATCGTATCTTTTTAATTTTTGTGTATCTTTAAATTTTTCATTAGTATCTCTACCCGTTAACGGTCTCAACCATTCCGGACAACCCTCGATGAATAACACAACATCGTTCATTAACTCATCACGTGCTGTTTCAAGTTTATCGGCAACAATAGCAACGCTTCTGTTTTGTTTAAACATAACATACCACGCAATAAAAGCACATGTTGTTGTTGAGATACCAGCCTGACGATATTTATTGGCAACAACAAATCTGTTATTTAAATATGTCTCAACCAAATCTTTTTGAAAGTCAAATAAAATAAACGGAACAATTTCTCCACCACTACCTTTGGTTTGGTCAAAAATGGTCAAGTATGTTTCAATGAAATATATTGGATTCATCGCACAACGAATAAATTCGTATTCTTTTTCACTTAATGTTAATTGACTTGCTTTTTTTGCAATGCCATCACTATTAACAATAATGGGTTCAATATTCCCAGACTTTTTACGTAATTCTTCTGCTAATTTTCGTATTTGCTCTTTTTCTCTTTCTCTTTGTGCATCATATGGGAGAGCGGGAATATGCTCAGGAGCGTCGTCATCTAGAATCACATTGGCATCTGTATTCATTGTATTATAAATATTTATAATAAATACTGACATATATAAAAGCAAAAAACGCAAAGCGTCTTGGCTTGCGTTTTTCGATTTCCTTCTTCCAAATGGTAAGATGAACCTAATCTAGTTTAATTGCAGATGTTTCAACAAATTCGTTGTTTTTTAATATAATCTTTCTTGCATATAACAAATCTTTGACTCTAGCAAGAGACATGCCATAGTGAAAAACCAACATTGGTACATCTTCATCGTCTTCATCTTTTCCGAACATACTATCGTATTGACTAAAACCGTTTTCGTTGACTTCTTTTTCCATGTCCTCATATGCGAGAGCACGAATAGTATGATAACCATGCATATACGGTACATCAACCGCTTCATGCAAACAAATCAAATCAAATGAATCGGTTTTTAAACTAACAACCAAATCGATATATTCTGCTGTTGGTGGTTGTGCATTATTACACGCCGGAAGTAAATCCCAACACCAATCATCAATCAACACATTTTCCGTATTCGTACTGAAAATAAATTCATATAATCCCTCGTATTTAGAATTATACCCAATTTTCAAGACATAAAGTAATTTAAGTTTTTTATCGTCAGATTCCATAACGTGAATTTATTATAAATACTTTGACATAAAAAAAGCCACGATATGTGGCTTTTTATTTTATTAACTTATTTGTGTTATTTTTTCTTTTTTATTGCAGATTCATATAACTTGAATTGCTTTTCGATTACAGCGTCGAGTTTCTTTAAAGTCGGTGATTTTTTACTTTCATTCAACGTTGGTTTTCTCATTCCAGCCATTTCTTCAAGCCTTGCACGAACATACTTTCTGATTTTTCTTTCAGATTCATTCATTGCGGGTTGTGCTTGTGGTTGTTGTTCACCTGCGGGTTGTGCTGGTTGTTGTTCACCTGCGGGTTGTGCTGGTTGTTGTCCACCTTTAAGGTCTTGCTGAATTTTATTAACCAATAAACTAAATTTTGATTTTGAGGTATCATTTAAATCATCAACAGTCTTTCCGGCATAAATTCTTAATGGTCTATAGTCATTACTTCCCACCTCAAATTCAATTACATTACCGTCTTTCGACTGTGCAGCCAATATAACAGTACCTCCGGGAGATTTAGTTGCATTAAATCCATATTGTTTTGCGAGATTTCTAATTTCTGGATTTAAATATTCTGCAAATTTTCCACCCTGTGCATGAAATTTATTTTTTTGCTGGTTATTGTTGTCCTGATATGCGTTCCAATATTTATCATACGCTGCTCCGCTTGCCTTATTAGCATAGCCAGTACTTACTTCACCAAGATAATCATTTACGCCTTCAGCAATTTGTTTAATGAGTTTTCTTTTTGCTTCGTTCATACTAAGAGTAACGGTCTTATCGGGTTCAACTTTAATCTCAACGCCAGCACCGTCAGGTTTAACGGTTGTTACACCGAGAGTCTGAGCACCGGGAGCAAATTCTAATGGCTTATCACCACTTTTTTCAAACGGTTTTTCGTCATTATCGTCTACATCAAGATTATCAACGTCAACACCAACCTCATCCTTTTCAATTTCTTCTTCGTCTTCTTCTTTAAGCATGTTAGGAACACCAACTTGTGTGTTTCCTGGGTCTACACCATTAACAGTTTCTGCTACTTTCTTTGACTTAACTGGTTTTACTGGTGCTGCCACGGGTGCTGCCACGCCAAGTAATTCCTTAAGTTTTGCACTTGCTTCTTCTGCAGTTGTTGCAAGGTTTGAACCCATACCCGCTTTTCCTTGTGTTGAAACCAATGTTTTTATTTGATTTGCTGCATTAGCAATGATATCATTAACTTTTTTCTGTGCTGATTCGGCTTCACCACTATAATATGCTTTCTTAACATCACCAACGGCATTGGTAACCTTTTTTTCTCCTGCTTTATATAAATCAGTTGCTGCAGTACCAATTGCTTGTCCTGCCGATTTAACAGCACCACCAATACCTTTACCAATTGCTTGTCCTGCCGATTTAAGTCCACTCCAAAGTTCGTTGAGTTCAGCCATTTTGTCTTCATCACTCGACTCGTTCATTTCTTGGGTATAAGGAGTAAGTTTTTCAGCGTATTCGTCATGACCATAATCACCTTTGAGTTTTTGAAGTATCTCCGGGGTTATAACTATTGCAACTGTTTTAAAATCGCCATCATTCATTCCATCATTATGTGCACTTGCATATCCACCAACCACGTTTGCTTTTTCTTCATCATCACATTCCATGAATGATTCGGGACTGCCGTAACCACGTGATTCGGCATATTTACCAAAACCACCACATTCTGCACACTGTTCTTCTTCAATTCCGGCTTCTGGACCACCTGCTTCGGGTTCGTCTTGAGGAATACTATTACCTAAATCTTCAATTTCTTCTTGGTCAACAACCTTTAATATGTTATTTGCCATTTCTTTACGGTCTTCGATATCAATATCACGAAGTTTGTCTTTAAATGCACTAACGAATGAATTAATAAATGATTTGACTTGAGAATCTTCTAAATCGGTTTTCCTTATTTTCTCAGTTATTTTTCCAAGACCCTTTTCAATTTCTTTAACAGGTTCTGCTAAGTCATCAGCACTTACTTCACCTTCACCACCTTCTGGAGCACCATCCGTATCAGGTGCTGGCACTTCTTCACTACCTTCAATATCTTCAGGTGCTGGCACTTCTTCACCACCCATATCAGGTGCTGGCACTTCTTCACCACCCTCAGGAGCACCACCCATGTCAGGTGCTGGCATTTCTTCACTACCTTCGGGTTTTGCTTCTAATCCAGCAGCCATTTCAGCGCCACCTTCGGGAGCAGCGGGTTCTGCAGGAACTTCTGAAGCACTTGTAGCAGCCTCTAAGTCACCTAGTTTACTCGTTGCTTGGTCAATTTCAGCACTTGCATCACCTTCGTGAAGTCTTCTTTTCTTATTCCCGCCATTTTTATCGGGTTTTAAACCAACCGCTTCATTGATAGTATGAAAAATCATATTTCTCTGCTTATCTGCTTCAGCCAATGACTTATATTGATAACCAGTAATGTTTTCCATTCCACCTATGTAAGTGAAATCTGCTACGTTAGGGTCTTGTTTAGTACCAGCCTTTTTAAGATAGTATTGATGGTTTTCTTTAACGATGCCATATGCAATGCCATCTGCCGCTCTTTTGTAATCAATAAGACTACCTATGTTACGTGTTTTTGATTCCTTGATTGAGGGTTTATTTGCTCCGGATAAGTTTTTTAACCTTTCGAAATACGCCTCTTTAGATGTATGTTTTGCCATTTGATTATTTATTAAATGTCGTTATTTAAATTATAGTTTTTTTATAAATACTTTATTCTTAACAAAAAAATGAAAATGTTAGAGTATTTCATAATTTTCATTCATTATTTTATGTTTTATGAGCATTTCGAATACTTTATTGTTAATAAGTTTCTTACTCACAAATCTATCTACTACGGATTGATTCGCTTTTTTGTGCGAAACATTCTCATTCAAAAACCTTTCGTTATTATGAATCTGTTCTACAATATCATAGTAAATCTTCTCGGCTTTCTTACGTTCAACATATTCTCTTAATTGAGATTCCATTAATATTATTCTTTTCATCTTATCTGTCTGTATCTAAAACTTCATCGAGACTTAATTCATCGGTTAAATATTCGTTTTTCATGTCGACCATTTTTTCAAGATACTTACTATTCCTCAATATCTTAAATACTAGGTTTTCAATTGAGTATTCACCGTTCTTATCAAGTCCAGACTGTCTGTATTTTTTTATTTTGTTTTTAAGTTGTTCGTGCTTCTTCAAGAAATTATCTCCATCACTCTCACTTTCGAGTTCATCGATAGTGTTCATCAAATCAGCCGCTTTCAATTGCACATCTGCAGTATCGATGTTAATGATTTTCTTAATTGGCTTTCTAATCCAATCGTTTTTAACCAACGAATATGTGCCAGAAGAATGATGTGGCTCTTGAGCATCTTGAAAATACATCTCAACATCGTGCCCTTTTACTTGTATTGGTAATTTGTCTGCCCAAAGTTGTTTCTTTAGTTTAAAGAAATCACCAACAAAGTCTTTATTCTCTGATATTTGGTCAAAATCTAATACTATATGTACATCTAAATCAGAGTTTTCGTTATAATTATAGTTTGCCAAACTTCCTGTTAATATAATGTCGTCATACTTAAGATTCTCCGTATCACAAAATTCAATAAACCTTTTTGCATTCAAAAGCAATACCTTTCTTATTTCGGTTTTAAGTTTTTCATCTTCATCCCAAATAAGCGGGTTTAACGTATCGTTCATTTTAATCGTCGACACATCAACCGCTTCTGGCTCTATAACTTCTTTTAATACGTCAGAGATATTGTTCTGTTTCCAATATTTAGAACTCCATCTCCTCGGATTGTTATTATCTTGCATTTTTATGTAGTTTATCAAAAACTTCTTGTAATTCTTCTGGTGATGGAATTGGAAATGGTTTTCCTTTTCTCATTAAAAAATCATATATTGCAGCAATGGCTTCATCTTCTCCGTCATTATACCATTCATCTATTTTTGCCTTAATCTGTTCTGCTTTCTTTTTAGCAATATCCCCACCACCTAATAAGTTAAAATCAACACCCTCGTTTTGAATTTCCCCATTATTGGAAACCCATTCATTTAATTCTTTCATTATCTCAGACCAATTGCTACATATCCACTTAGCACCGTAATCAATATACATAATATTACTATATTTGGTGTTACCTTCCATAAGCGTATCTACATACCATGAGCCAGGTGTCTCGCTAATAGATAATACTACACCATTATATATTGGTGCATATTTGGGATTACCTGCTATTAAGTAAACTGGATGTGTATATTGTTTTCCATCACGACTATCCATTGTTTCAGTAATTGCATCTGTTTTAAATTTATAAATAACTTCCTCGCCCCTCTCAGTCATTTCATCGATGCCCTTCTTAAAACGTTTTGCCAATGCTTTACGTTTTGGCGTACATGTCGGTTTTGTCATAGGAGTGCAATAACCCTTATGTTCCGGGTCAACCGCTTTTTGAATCCACTTATCTTCTTCATTTAATTTGAAATCTGGGTTTAGTTTTCCCATGTTCTCAAAAAGAAGTTTTTTCGTGTCGATATTCTTTTTCATTTTATTGTGTTTTATATAAATACTGTAAATATCGTCATTAGTGTATCATAAAGAATGTTCTCTTTACGTCAGGTCTCATTGTTGAAATATCTGTTTCTCCCTTTAACTGTACTATTACATTATATGTCGGTTCGTCTGCTTCTGGTATCTTCAACATTTCATCGTGTAACAATAATGTTTTATCGTTTGGAACGCCAAAGTTTTTAGAGACTCTTTGTTTTAATATTTTAGGACCGTTAATTTCATCCTTGAATATGAGTTTGTCGTTATCATCTGTCGAAAATGTTCTACCATTTTCTTCTCTTTTAAATAAGTCTTGAAAATCTTTAAACATAATTTCAGATGTCTTAGCACCTTCAAGGTCAACTTGAGATAATTGGTCATCGTGAGCATCTACTGAAAAACTAATAACAAAATCTGGTCTTTGGTATACAGACATACCTTCGGGATTGACGGTAAATTTCCCACGATTAGTATTATATATATCAGCAACTTTAGTATGGGCATATGGTGTAACTTTGAAACCTTGGGCATTTAAATCTTTCATAATTTCATCACCAATCTTGAAATATTTTTTTGTGAAAAAATCCCCGGAATCATTCCATCTAAAACGCATTTCTTTATTACCGCTTTTTTCTGATTTATATAGTTTAATAATTTCTGATTTTAATTTTTCTTTAAATTTTTGTGGATTGTTCATGAGAAAATTTAATACTCTTGTCTGTTTTACAAAAATATTTGGCTGAAGAACAAATCTACCCTTTCTCGCATAACAAACATTTTTACATTTATCACTAGCACCGGGACAAGTGTTAACAACAAAAAATTGAGCAGGGTCGGCATTCATATCAACAACAAGTCCTCTATATGCAGGCAAACCAATTGTTACGGTGTAAAAATCATCTGTAGCACTTTTTATCATCTTACTATTACCATCACTAATAATGTTTGGTGGTTCTTTGGTGATATTATCGATAAATTGCTGAACATCGATTTCTCTAGTACCTTTAATTTTTTTAATTACTTTATTATGAATAATTAAATCGGGTTTTTTTCTTTTATGTGAAGGAAGACGATAGTTTTTTAAGATACTATTTAAATAATTCTTCAGTTCTTCAGTATTCCAACACTCCGTGGGTTGAATGTCTTTAAAGTCATCTTCAAAGTCAACTTTTTCGGAAATAACATTTGTTCCAAATCCACCCAATATTTCGTCGATGCTTTTTACTGTCGGCATTCCACCAACCCTATTCATCATCTCAAAAAGACGTTGTTTAGTATATTTTGTCATTCGATAACAATATTTTCTATAAATACAAAACTATTAATTAAAATCCAAGAGTATTTATTATAAATTCTTGTACAAAATGAATTTAGAATGTTTAAATGGCATAATCACCGATAATCTAGCAATCCAAATTGACTTAACTAAGTTAGGGTCATGGGATTTAAATAGTGGACTTACATCATATAGCCTAACCAAATGGGCGGGAGCGGTTTCGGATAATATCAACCTCATTGACTTCGGTTTAACTGAATTTGATAATGGTAGAACCAATATTATGTGGAGTGGCATAACTATCACACCGTCGAACACATTGTTTTCAATGTATAGGGTAGGAGCGAACATTGTACAGAATCCAAGTAGTGGTAATACAAGTGGTTATACTGCCACAACGAGTTATAGCGGATATACTATGAGTGGTATAACTGCCACAACTGGTAATTATTTTGAACTAAACGGTGGATACTTACAAGGATTTTTTAAATTGGATGGTTACAATTACACATTATTACCAGCGAGATATAATAATGGTATAACAATCGAAACACTTGTTAATCTACAACCAAATTCTCAAGGCATATTCTATATGATGGGACTTCGTGCCGAAGACAAGTATAATACATATTTTAGCGGTGAAACTACAACGGGTGGAACTATTGGAAATATTACATCACTTACGGGCATTTCAACAAGCGGTGATAATACCTTAAATGCGTTTTATGAAGTAGAAGTAAATAGAAAAGCATTTAGTAGTTGGGAAACAAGAAAGAAAAGAGAATATAAAGAATATCCAGCAATAGATAATATAAAGAACAACGCAATAGCATTCTTTTGGACTATTGATAAGAGATTAGGCTATAAGTATATTGATAAGAACGGATTAATTGTCGAGAATACCTCACCAATGCAGTTTACGGGCACAACGGGTTGGACTATGATAGCAGTATCATTCGTACCCAATAATCTCATTACCGACCCAGATTTGATTGATTGTGCACCACAAAGAACAGGTAAATTTTCGTTCTATATTAATGGTAGAGCAGTTTGGATATTAAATGAATTTCCTGAGTATTATTTCAAAGCAATTAAGAACCAGAAAGAAAAACAAATTGGTGTTCCCTATTCTATTAGTTGGGGTGGTGGTAGTTTTGGATTAAAACATTCCTGGCATTACGATTATCAGAAATATGGTTTATACGACGGTCAGAATACCCAATATATTCTGAATAACTTCTGGGTACAAAATGACCCGTTGGCAGGGGAATGCAGACCCGTACCGAGCGATAACTATTTACCGGGATTATCACTAAGTGCAGACAGCACTACATTTAAAGTAAAAGATGTTTGTGACCCGACGATAGAATATCCAGTAACGGTAATGCGTGTTGAATTCACTGGAAGTACTGGTACTTCGGCAACAACATATTTCATCAAGTTCAATCACCCAATTTCTGTTTTATCAAACAGAGAATATACTATTGATTTATCGTTCTTTAATTCGGGGTTCTTTAAATTATATGATACAAATAATTATACCATATATAGTAGAGCATCAATTGTTGTTTATGGTAGTGTTGATGTTGATATAATCAGCGAAAT
>Ga0315284_10016352_pt1 | contig 10533 bp, 4 predicted proteins | sample YL17G09_16_MG_FD_203696 | JGI IMG/M metagenome (GOLD analysis project Ga0315284, IMG submission 203696) | Sediment microbial communities from Yellowstone Lake, YNP, Wyoming, USA - YL17G09_16 | ecosystem: Environmental > Aquatic > Freshwater > Lake > Sediment | place: USA: Wyoming | collected...
GTTAGGTTGACGCTTATAGGGCTGGTCTGTGACCCTCAGTCTTAAGTGTGGGATACGGCTAGGGCTTTGCCGGAGGTCACTGATTCACCAATCTGGCGTAAGAGGGGATCCATTTTTATGCGTCGTGGGATGCGCTACCGGCACATGAGAGACTGCTTCAAGAATAATCGGTTATGCTGATCGGGGGTGGAAATGTGATAAACATAGCTCGAGTAGCGGCTTCTTGCATGATCAAACATGATAAATCGCGATCATTTGCACATCCTCATCAGGGAGGTCCACAATGTGGGGAAAATCGTTTTGCAGAGCGCTTCTGATCGCCGGCTGCATGCCGGCTCTGACACTCATCATGGTTCCGGGCCACACCGAGGGGAGGGTCGAGGGGGGCACGATCTATCAGTCCGGGTGGATCGATCACAATAAAAACGGGAAGATGGATCCCTACGAGAATCCCAAACTGGATATCGAAAAGCGGATCAGCGATCTGATTGCTCGCATGACCATGGAGGAGAAGACCATGCAACTGGTGACCCTCTACGGTTACAACAACGTGCTGAAGGACCCGCTCCCCACACCCTCGTGGAAAACCAGCCCCTGGAAAGACGGCATTGCAAACATCGACGAGCAATGCAACGGCGTCCGCGATCCAAGCGATGCATACGCACGCCCTCCCGCGCGCCATGCCGAAGTGATCAACGCAATCCAGCACTGGTTCGTGGAAGAGACCCGGCTCGGCATTCCAGTCGATTTTACCAATGAGGGAATTCGCGGTCTCTGCCATTGGGGCGCCACCAGTTTCCCAAACCAGGTCGGCATGGCAAGCACCTGGGATCGCGAGCTCGTGGGCCAAGTGGGCCGCATTACGGGTCGTGAAGCGCGTGCCCTCGGCTACACCAATGTCTATTCGCCGATCCTCGATCTGGCCCGCGACCCACGATGGGGCCGCGTGGTCGAAACCTATGGAGAGGATCCCTATCTGGCTTCGGTGCTAGGCGTTGAACAGGTCAAGGGTATTCAATCCGAGCACGTGGTCTCCACGCCCAAGCACTTTGCAGTCTACAGCGTCCCGAAGGGAGGACGCGACGGCTCGGTGCGCACCGATCCGCAGGCTTCGTTGCGTGAAGTTGAGGTCACGCTCCTGGCTCCGTTTCGTGCCGCCTTCATGAGGGGAGGCGCGCTGGGAACCATGGCCTCCTATAACGACTACAACGGCATCCCCATCATTGCGGATCCCGACTTTCTGACCCGCCGGCTGCGCGCCGACTACGGATTCAAGGGTTACGTGGTATCCGACAGCGGCGCCGTCGAGATGGTCGACAACAAGCACTTTATTTCGCCCGACCGCAAGCATTCCGCGGCACTGGTCGTTAACGCCGGTTTGAACGTGCGGACCGATTTCACCGATCCGATGCAATACGTCAATCCGCTTCGGGATGCAATCAAGGAAGGCCTGGTTACCATTCAAACCATCGACAGCCGGGTCCGGGATGTCTTGCGCGTCAAGTACTGGCTTGGCTTGTTCGATCAGCCCTATGTGGAACAGCCCGAACGTGCCAATAGCGTGGTGCGCGCCCCCGAGCATCTGGAAGCAGCCCGGCGTGCTGCGCGAGAGGCGCTGGTGCTGCTGAAGAATCAGAAGAACACGCTGCCGCTCAGCCGGCAGATCCAATCGATGCTGGTCACCGGGCCCTTGGCCGACGATACCACCTTCGCCGACAATCGTTACGGTCCACACAAGCCGGATGCGATCTCGATCCTGGCCGGCATCCGGCAGTTGGTCGGCGACAAGGTCGAGGTCAAGCACGCCAAAGGGTGCGGCTTTGTCCAGGCCAATTGGCCGGCAACCGAGGTTCTGCCTGAAGCTCTGAGTGCCGATGAACAAGCCGGCATTCAACAGGCGGTGGAAATCGCCGGGGCGGTTGATTCGGTTGTGATCTGTGTGGGAGAAAATGATCGCATGGTCGGCGAAAGCAGGTCGCGCTCCAGCCTGGATTTGCCCTCTCCGCAGATCGACTTGATCAAAGCCCTCGTCGCCACGGGCAAACCGGTCGTGGTCGTAATGATGAATGGCCGGGCTTTGTCGATCAACTGGATCGACGCCAACGTCGCCGCAATCCTCGAATCCTGGAATCCGGGCGAGTTCGGCGGCCAGGCCATCGCCGAAGTTCTCTTTGGCGGTTACAATCCCAGCGGCAAATTGCCGGTTTCCTTTCCGCGCACGGTGGGGGAGGTCCCCTGGAACTTTCCGGCAATGCCCTCCTCCCAGCGACAACAGAATTCCAAGAGTTGGAAAGGATCCACGGAAGTGGATGGCTTGATCTATCCCTTCGGCTATGGCCTCAGCTATACCAACTTCGAGTACAAGAATATGATCATTGAACCCAAGCAGCAGAAAATCGGCGGCAAGATCACCGCGACGCTTGATGTAACCAACGTTGGCAGGCAAGCCGGCGCAACGGTGGTGCAACTCTACCTGCGCGACGAGGTCAGCAGCATAATCACCTACGAAAAGGTACTGCGCGGCTTCGAGCGTGTGGCGCTTGACCCTGGGCAAACCAAAAAGGTCAGCTTTGCCTTGGCACCGGAGGATATGCAATTATGGAACGCCACCATGCACTGGGTGGTCGAGCCCGGCTGGTTCACCATCACTGTGGGTGATTCCTCGGAGAATACGCCGCTCAAAGGGAGGTTTGAGATCGTGAAATAGCGCGGGAGCGTGTCGAACGTATGGGCAGGGCGTAGCGATCAGCATTCAGCACGCAAAACTGCCTCCCGGCGCCAAAGTCGTCATGTGGGTGCGTGCCGAAGCCCGCACCCACAAATCCTGGTATCACGTCGGGCTCAAAGATCACCCACCGATTTTTATGGCCTGCGTCAGAGTGGTAGCCTGCGAAGATCCGCCTATGAGCACCTTGTAATCGCCGGGTACCAGTTCCCAGGCGTTCTTCTCTGCATTGAATATGCTCAAAAACCACGGATCGAGCTTCACGGAGACGCTCTTGGTTTCGCCTGGGGCCAATTCCACCCTCTCAAACGCCACCAGCCGTTTTGGCGGCTCGCCCGTGCCGGCAGGAAGTGACGCGTAGATCTGAGCAATCTCCGCACCCGCGCGCTTTCCGGTGTTTTTGATGCTGAAGGTGACGGTCACTTCTTTGCCGGAAACCGATGCCGTAAGCCCCGAATAGGCATAGGTCGTGTAGGACAAGCCAAAACCGAATGGAAACAGCGGCTGTTTGTTCTCGGCCTCAAACCATTTGTAGCCGACCTTCAGACCTTCCGTGTAAGGGATGTCAAACGGAGGCAAGCCGCCTCGCCCTCCACCACCACCGGCCGCACCACCCGCAGCCGCGCCGCGCGCCGCGGCGCCCTGCGCAGCCAATGCCATTCCCGGTATCTCGGGATGCGGCAGGTCTTTTTCGCTCCTGGCAAAGGTCACCGGTAGCTTCCCGGATGGATTGACGCTGCCGAACAGGATATTGGCAATCGCGGGCGCTCCGCCAATGCCGGGTAACCATGCTGCCAATGCGGCATTGATATTGTTAATCCATGGCATGCTCACGGGCCCGCCGGTCTCCAGAACGACGATCGTATGCCGATTGGCCGCAGCAACGGCGCTGACCAGATCATCCTGGTTGCCGGGCAGCGATAGCGTCGCAGGATCGCGTCCTTCGGACATCGGCTGGACCACGAACACGATCGCCACTTCGCAAGCTTTCGCCAGGCTCGCCGCGGCCACGGGATCGCTCCCCTCGTTGTATTCCACTCTCGCCGCCGGCACTTTTGCGCGGATGGCTTTCAACGGCGAGGACGGAAAATAAACCGAGTTCCCGATCGCGCCCGCGCCGCCCGAAACCTGGGCGGCTCCCGCGCCCCGAGGCGGCGCCGGCACGGCATTGCCCCCCGGCGGATTGACCTGCGCGGAACCTCCTCCCGACGGCACTCCGACATCGGAATGCGCTCCGATCACGGCGATCGACTTGACTGTGGCGGCGTTCAGCGGCAGCTGGTTACTCGCATTCTTCAGCAGCACAATGCTCTTTTCCGCGATCTGCTGCGCATCCTCGATCCCGCGAAAGACGTCGACAACCTGTTGGGTGGGCGGATAATCGATCACACCCACGGCAAACATCGAACGCAAAATTCTATGCACCATGTCGTCAAGGCGCGCCATGGGAACTTCACCGCTCTGCACCGCTTTCTTAAGCGCATCCCCGAAGTAGCCGCTCCCCGGCATCTCCTGATCCAAACCGTTCAGAGCCGCTTTCACGGTGCTGTGGGTGCCGCCCCAATCCGACAGGACCCATCCCAGGAAGCCGAAGCCTTTCTTGAGGACCTGGTTCAACAGGTAATCATTTTCGCACGCATAGTCGCCGTTCACTTTGTTGTAGGAGCACATTACGCCGGCAGCCTGCGACTCCAGATACGCAATTTCGAATGCCAGGAGATCGGTCTCCCTCATGGTGCGATTGTCGAGGATCACGTTGCCGATGTTGCGTCCGGTTTCCTGGTCATTCAGTGCGTAATGTTTGAGGTCGCCCATGATGTGCTGGTCCTGGACCCCCTTCATCAGCCGGCCGACTGTCTTCCCGGCCAGGACCGGATCTTCGCCTGCATATTCGAAATTGCGTCCGTTCCGAGGCTCGCGGGTGATGTCGACGCCGCCTCCGATCGACATGTTGTATCCCTGGTCGCGAAGCTCTCTGCCGATCACGGAACCGTACAGGTGGGCGGCAGACAGGTCCCAGGTAGCCGCCAACCCGAGACTCGAAGGCAGCAAGGTAGAGTAGCGGCTCCTCGCGGCGCCCCGGGTGACGCCGACCGCAGAGTCGGCCATGTTGATATCGGGGATGCCAAGCTCGGGTATGCCCGGGATCCAGCCTGCGCCGCCATTGGAGCGGTTGGGCTGGGCCGGACCGCCGCCCGGAGCCCCGAACCCTCCCGAACCGCCGTGAACGAGCTGAATCTTCTGATCCAGCGTCATTTTTGCGATGACGAGATCAGCCCTCTGATCCGGCGGCATGTTCTTGTCCATCCAGGGTCCGGCCGGCGCAGCGTTGGCGCCCTGTCCCCGTCCCTGGGAAGAAACTGGCGTGACTGCAATCGCCAGGAGCACAATGGCAATGATGGAAACCATTACAACTCGATGACTGTCAGGTCGAGGCATCAGCGGTCCTCCTCAGCATTCCGGGCATATTCAACCCGATGGCAAAATTGTTGATCTAAGATCGAGGGCAGAGCGTGTCAGCATTCCATTGCCCTCGTCGACACGGTCGAAGCATAATCTCGGCACCGGCAAACCGTCTATGACTATAACAGGGATCCAAGCTGACGTGACGCGAGACTTTCAACCTCCTTTTCCCTGCTCTGCTTAATAGAAACTCCTATTCTGGATCATCAGGGGCAATGCCGGAATCAGGCTGGCAGCTTTTATGCGCCACAATCCAACCGGCTACTTGATCGGGCCGCCCTTCTCGGTTTGAGGTACTCCGTCGGTCATCCATTTGGGCGCCGGCGTTCCCTTCAGGTAGTGGTCGAAGAACTGCTTCATCCGCACCTGGAAATCCTTCTGGTTTTCCTCCTTGGCCAGGTGATGCGGCTCGTCGGGGTACGAGAGGAAGATCACCTGTTTGCCGTTGCGCCGCGCGGCGCTGAAGTACTCTAGCCCCTGGTCCCAATCCACGGCTCCATCCGCTGTCCCCTGGAGAATCAGGAACGGGGTATTGATTTTCGTGACCTGGTGCACGGACGATTGACTTTCGAGCAGGTCGTGCGCTGTCCACGGATTGACGTTAAATCCCCAGCGCCCTTGGCCCAACTCGAGGATTCCCTGGTTGATCGTGCCGGTCTGCTTATAGATTTCGTCGTACATGCTTGTGAGGTCGGTCAGAGGAGCGCCCGTTACCACGGCAGCGAACATGTTCGTCTGTGTGAGAATGAACGATGATTCGTAACCGCCCCAGCTGTGACCCTGGAGGCCGATGTGCCTGGGATCGGCATAGCCCAGCTCAATCACTTTCTGCACGGCCGCCGTGACGCAGTCCAGCGCCGAGAATCCGGGTTTGCCCGTCTCATAAACGATGTCGGGCTGGAGCACCAGATAGCCGTCGCTCGCGTATGCGGACATGTGCGGACGATCATCATAGACAGGCATCGAAAATGCGTGGTGGGTGTTCGACAGTTTTTCGTAAATGTAGACGAGCATCGGGTACTTCTTCCCCTTCTCGTAATTGGCCGGAAGTGTTAGGGTCGCCTGCAGGCGCTGTCCCTTCGCGTTTTTGAAGTCGACGAGCACCCTGGATCCCCAGGCATATTCCGTGATGAACGGATTGGCCTCGGTGATTTTGCGTGGCGTTTCGAACGCCGAAGTGGTGACCCACCAATCGGGAAACTCGGTGAATGACTGCTTGGTGAAGGTCACCCGGTCGGCATCCTTCGCCTTTTCCGCCTGACCGATCTGCTTGTCGAGCCAGATGAGCGGCTTGGGTTCCTGGCCGGATGCGAGCGAATAGTAGCCGGACTTCTTGGTCCATTCGCCATAAGCAGAGAGCAACTGCGGCTTGGCGAGATCCAGGCCTTCCTCATCGCCGCCGCCACCGCCGCCCCGCCCGCCGCCACCGCCACGTCCACCGCGTGCACCCGCGTCCAGGCGGACGATGCGAAAGCGGATTTCTTCCGCGTCGCCCTTGCCCTTGGTCAGGTTCACCGCGGCGCCTCCATCGAGCGGCAGTTGCCAGATGTCATACCTGTGGTACAACAGCACCGAGGTGCCGTCCTTCGTCCACCCGGCCACTCCGTAGGTCGGTTTTTCGGCTGGATGGTCGTCTTCCTCATCCACGAAGCTCTTGCCCACTTTGGCATCAATCACGGCGTCTTTGGCATTTTCGAGATTAAATGCATGTACGTGTTTGTCCTTGAGGTAGAGAAACCACTTTCCGTCCGGCGAACTCCCCATGGTGCGCACGAGCCCCTTCGAGATCAGCGTACGCTCGTCGGTCTCCAGGCTGACGCGATAGTAGTCGGCGCGCCCGCCGCCTTCCGACAGTTCGCCGCGGTATGAGGCATCGTTGCGGCCGATCCCCCATTTTCCGTTCGCGACCGGGGTCACGCCGCGCATATCGTCGTCGCCCAGAGGCACGAATTTCCCGGACGCGATGAGGAATGCTGCCGGCAGCGTTGCGCGCCTTTCCTGGGGCAAGCGGATGATCTGTTCCGATTGCGGCTGCGCGTCCTTCCAGTGCCATATGTCGACATTCGCCTGGGGTTCGTTGCTCGTTGGCGGCTCCGGTTCCTGCTTCTTGATTCCGATGTAGAGCTTGGTGCCGTCTTTACTCCACTGCGGCGTGGAAAACTCACTCAACACCATTCCCTTCGGGAACCCGTCGTCCTTCGCCGGATCGAACTGCACTTCGCGCACTGAACCGCTCCCGGCGCCGGTCCAGGCGAGGAGGATGTTGTCCTTCTGCTTATTTTCTTTCTTCTTCTCGCCACGTAACACGACCAGGTTCGCACCTTCTGCACTCCAGGATAGGGCGTCGAAGTCGGACGCCGCCGTGGCGATGACGCGCGTCTCAGCCGTGGCAGGTCGAAGGAGATAAAGACCGTTGCCGATCTTGTCCTGCGCGTCGACTGTGTAGGCCAGCTGCGTGCCGGCCGCATCAAAATCGTAGAGGTTTACGTTACCGATATTGCGGTTCGTGCCGGAGGTGAGATCCCTCAATATCAGATCGGCACCCGAACTTGATGTGTTGGCTGTCGAGGCGCGGTTAAGCCGCACCGCGAGCCAATGAGATCCCTTCGAGAAGCGATAGCTCGCCGGATTCGGGAGGGAGTAGCGCTCGCCGGTCGCGAGTTCGAGCAGTTCAAACTTGCGCGTCTGCCGTTCGGCCGGTGCGGCCCCGGCAGCGCCTCTGCCTCCAGTACCCCCGCGCGTACCGCCCGGAGCGCCACCCGGGGCACCGCCTGGAGTCCCGGCACGCGCGCCACCCCGCGCACTCGCCCCCGGGGGATTCACATAATAGCCAATCCAGCGCGAGTCATCGGAGAACTGCGTCGCGCCGCCACCGCCTCCGCCGCCAGGACCACCTCGGCCGCCCCCACCGCCGCCGGCAGATCCCACCGGAATTGTGTACAGCTTCTCGCCGTCGAGTTGCTTGACAAAAAGTGTCTGGTCGCCGGTATTAGGCTGGTAGGAATAGGTCATCCATTTCCCGTCAGAAGAGAGAGCCGTGGAGGTCACACGGTTCCATTTCCCATAGTCTGCAAGCATCAGGACCTTTTGGGTCGCGTCCTGGGATGCTGTGACGCCGGGTTCTGTTTTCGGGGCCTGTGCCGCAACATGAAAAAGAAAACCGGCTGCGAGCAAGACAAGACAGGGCAAGCTGGTAAGGCGGATAGCACGATGCATAGATTGTTTCCCTTCGGCAATAAACCTGAGTTGGATGGGACAAGCGCCCCCGACGGCGGTATGAGGACGTTCGTTCCCCTGCAATGTAGGCGTATTCATAACGCGAGCCATTCGCCGTAGCAAGGAGATTTTACAGGGAATTCCAGCGCAGTATGGCAGGAGGCAGCAAGTTAGTAAGGGATTCAGGTCTGGCAATCTGCCTCATGCGGAAGGGCTGTCAGCCGGTGCAGACACATCAGCCGAAATCAATCGGTCGGTCCGCGTGCTTTGCGCCCTGGGCGCGTTGAGTTCGTTTTGAACCAGGGGCGCCAGCGCAGCATCCGTGTATTTGCATGCGGCGGGCTCGCGCCTCAGGCGCCTCAGGAACCTGCCATAGCGCCAAACATCCCGGGCCAGGATGATATGCTGGTACAGCTTGTACCCCAGGGAAGCCACCAAGCGCGGATAAAATGCCATGGGGCTCTCCATCGGCAACGTCGGACGACGGTCTCTGCGGTGCCTGCGCCGCAGATAACCGCCCTGGATCGGATGGACGTTCTCGAGTTTAAAGCAGTAGCTGTAAAAGAAGCTCATCAGCAGCGGCAGATTCCCGCCCGCGTATTTCCCGATCGGAACCGACCGGCGCAGCACTGTCTCGAAGTGCTCGGGGGTATAGTAGGTATCATAAGCGTCCCGGTACGCTTGTTCCCATTGTGCCTTGGTCATCACGGGATGCGCGGTGGTCACATGTTCGATGTCATATCGGTTGAGGTCAGGATCCAGGGGGGCGCCTGATGTGTAAAGGCGCTGATGATCTTCGGATCCGGGTAGAGGCGTCAGGCAACTGAACTCCATCAGATCGAGGGGCAGTTCGCGCTGGATTGCTTTGATATCGCTGACGATGCTTTCCGGCGTGTCAGCGGGAAATCCGAGGATATAGCCCGCGATGGTGGTCACGCCGGCGCGTTTCCATGCGAGCAGCATGCCGCGGTACTCGGCGATGTCGTTCTGTGATTTCCTGGCAGAAACCAGGTGGTCCGGGTTCATGCTTTCAAGCCCTAGAAATACGCGCCTGATCCCGGCGCGGCCGGCCTTCTCAATGAAGCGCGGGATCCGGTGGCACATCGTGTCCGCCTGGATCGCGAACTTGATGTTGAGCTTCTCTTTTTCGCGCATGGCAATCAGGCGGTCGAAGATCGCCTCCCATTGCCGATTGCGCGCAAAGTTGTCGTCGGTGATAAAGAAACGGTTGACCCCCTGTGCCAGGTTGCGGCGCACGACCTGCTCCACATCTTCGGCGGAGCGCTGGCGCGGTTTGCGGCCTTGCACGTTGATAATGGTGCAGAAAGAACATTGAAACGGGCAGCCGCGCCCCGCATCGAAGCTGGAATATTTTCCGCTGGTCCTCTTGATCCGAGTAGCCGGAAGGATGGGCAGTGGTGCGCCTTCCAGGGACGGGGGATCTGCCAGATAGTTGTAGAGCGGCTTGAGCTTGCCATTCCAGGCGTCGCGCAGGACTACGTCAAAGCGCCCTTCCGCTTCCCCGGCGAAAAGCGAGATACCGAGATCCCATGCCTGCTTCAGCTCAGGAGGCATTTCAGGCAGCATGGCCAGGCAACCGGAGACGTGGAAGCCGCCGATGCAGACCTGGACGCCTGCGGCGCGCAGCGGCCGTGCAATGTCCAGGGCGCGCGGAAATTGATTCGATTGGACCCCGACCAGGCAGACAAGGCCTGGGCCGCCTCCGATCTGACGCACGATGCGCTCCGGCCTGATGCGCGTATTGGTCTCATCGAGAGCCGTGATGACAATGTCGACATCATCGCCCAGCACCCGGCGCTCCTGACAATCGAGAGCCAGGCCGTTCAGCACCGCCAAAGTATTCGAGGGAAATGCGGAGCGGAACCACTGGATCAGATAACCGTCGTCATCATAGTGCGATGGTTTGATCAATATCAGTGAGAAGCGCTTCCGTCCTTGTTTAGTAAACATCCGATGAACCGATCTCCGACAGACTGCCACATTGTGCCATAACTTTCGCCCAACCGCGGCGCTAGCCTGGATTCCCATGGAAGGGACTCGACCTAACAAATTTGGTCGCAATTGCCGCAATTAGAGGTTTCGGCGAGGGTCCGTGTTAGTTTTCGCTC
>Ga0315284_10016354_pt1 | contig 10532 bp, 22 predicted proteins | sample YL17G09_16_MG_FD_203696 | JGI IMG/M metagenome (GOLD analysis project Ga0315284, IMG submission 203696) | Sediment microbial communities from Yellowstone Lake, YNP, Wyoming, USA - YL17G09_16 | ecosystem: Environmental > Aquatic > Freshwater > Lake > Sediment | place: USA: Wyoming | collected...
CATATCCATTTCCTGTGTATGCCATTTTTCCTCCATTTGAGTTTTATCATCAATGCCCAAAAAGGCAAATAAATAATTTTCCTAAATCATCAAGTAATCTGCTTACTTGAATAGGTTTGCCAGCTTCACAAAAATACCGATTATGAAACCAAGCACAATCAAAAGTACGATCAGGTCTAGCCACTCAACGAGTGCCGCACCTACTGTGCCCATTCCATCGACTACGATATTCTTAAAGTCGGTCTTGCTGTAGTTATTCCCAATATAGGTCATTTTTTGCTTCCTCCATTATTTCTTATTTCTTAATCACTGGGATTACACCCAATATTCAACTTCTAGGAGAAACTTATTTATAAACAAGCGTATACCTTAAAATACGGGAAAACACAGTGTATTACAAAACACACAACGAAATATTTTTATAGTAGTGCACACTAAAAACCTATTTATGGGCACAAGAGATGCTGAATTAATCAGTTTACGAGTCGAGAAGGAGCTGTATGACAGACTAGAAGCACACAGAAAGAATCCACATAACAAGATTCTTCTCAATAGAACCGACATCTATCTCGAAGTCCTATTCTACGGCGAGAAAATACTCCAAATTAAAAAAGAGATTGGAGAAAAAGAGTTCGATAAAATATGGGTTATGCTTACAAAAATGAACCTTAATAAATTCAATCTAGAGAAATTCATATGAGCTTCACCTCATTCCGCTATCGAACTGCATTTTGGTTTGGCCGCAAAGAGCATCTCTTCTCCAGAGTCTTATTTGTTTTTCTCATAATAACATTCGGCATCACTTATTTTGAAGTTCCTTACAAATACATCAAAATAGCTCTTCTCGCCGATATTGGACTATGGCTACTATATTGGATCTGCCATCGCCTCGAAAAGTTTGCTCACCCAAACCATTAGAATTTTCTATTCAACTGCACTAATTGCTTCACCACAGAATTAATCCTTATTAAGAAAACCACCGCGACAACAAAAACTGTCTTCTCAAAACCAACCCGCTTCATCGATCCGTTGATGATCAGCCAAAGCGCCGCTATCCATATAAGCAACCAAGCATAATCTAAACACAAAAAAATAGCTCCATGCCAAACTCGCTGATCAGACTTCTTCCAAAGATGATTATTTTTTTGATAACGCCCCACAATCCAATTGAACAGCTTATCCCGCATTGGTTGCCCAGTATTACTCTTCTCCGGATAAGGCAACACATCATCCTTTATCATTTTCTTCAGATCCATCCTTACACCCCAAAACTCTACACTCATTACAACAAAAAGTTCCCTTATATCCTTTTATTGCACCCATCACAACTATCTCGACACCTTTGTTGAACGGCCCCTTACAATAAGAACATACCTTCTGCTTTTTTATCATCTCCTGCTCTTCGGTACCCTCTCCCCTTATATAGCTCCTATCCACCATTTAACACCTACGAAAACAACAACTATGTTGTCATGGTTCATCATCCGGATGAAAGTCATCCACGTCTTCATCTTCCTCAACTACGTTCTCTTCCTCTGGAACAATCTCTTTTTTAACCAGATCAATAACCGAATCCCTAGCTGGCTTTGCCTTATTGATCGCCTCATCTATCGCCTTGCTTTCTTCCTTATCTTTTTCTTCAGCTTCTTCAGCTTTTTTCTCAGGATATCCAAATCTTTTTAAAATTACATCTAATTGTCCAACTAATTTTTCAACTGATTCACCTTCACTTGCAAGCTGAATCTTACCATACATTATTGAACTTCCACGACCCAAGGCTCTCACACTCCGGCAGTTACAACCACCAAATTTTTTATATTAAAATTAACTATAGCGCCATAAACTTGCGTTATCCTATTGTGCGATATCTCTTACACGTTTCAAGATACTGTTCATGGGTTGGCATTATTTCAAGCACCTCCGGCTAAAAATATTGCAATTGCCAAAATCATATTTACCAACACCATTGCAAAAAATATCCATCCAAAAATAACCAATATCTGGAGCCAAGTTGTCAAATTATGAAAACCAATCCTTTGAACCCTGACAAACTCAGGAAATCTCGGCGCCTGTGGCGGCAATGGAACGTCCACTTGCTTCATACTAACTTTTCTTTCTTTATTTACTTTTTTCTTTGCCATATTGCACCTCCTCCACTAAAAACTCATTATAATCCAAAACAAGATTATCAATCACACTCTTAAGCTCGATCACTTCCCGCAAATGCATCCTGAAAAATACTTTCGTACCCTCCTCATTCTCAAAATAAATCAAAGGACATCCCGACTCAGTAACTGTAAGTTCCAAGTTAAGCTTATCTATTTTTGGATCATACATTATTGCAGTCTCAACACCCATTAATCTTCTCTCCTTTTCTTTTTTCTTTGCCATCTTTATACCTCCCCAATATGATAGTACCTTTCCAATAATCTTTGGTAATGCTCAGGCACCTGATTCCACTCTATCATCCCAACCTTCAATCTTTTGAAATACTCCCTTAGCTTCTCCTTTTCCTTATTAAATGAAAGCTGCTCTGATTTCATACACACATACGAATCATTAAAATCATTATTACATTGAATGTCATCTACCGCATCCAATTCCTTCTGCCGCTTCTGCAATAAAGTCGAAGATTGCTCGCCGGACTCGCAATCTTCTCCATTTCCCTTAGCTATTTCTTTAGGCGATTCCAGCTCTTCTTTTCCATCGAACTCAAAGAGCTTCCTGGTCTTCATCTGATCAACATAACTTAATTTCTTCGATTCCTTTCCCTTATCTTTCTTCTTAACTTCTCTCACTGGCATTTCTTGATTATAATCGTGGTACATACGCCAACCTCACTTAGCAGCCTCTATAATTGCCCGAACCAATGGAAAATCCTGGACTGATCCTCTACAATGAATATCCTTTGGAAGAGCACAAATCGATATGTTACCCTGCACTAAAGGAAACATACATTTCCCATCGCCAGTCAATGTAACATAATCAATCCTGTTAGAACTACAATCAATCTGCGCAGACATTCTATATGTCGCAAAATTCCACGCCTGATAAACTGTCGCCAAAGCTATCAACGCAATAAGCCCAATCAGAATCCACATCCAAACATTTGACTTCTTCTTTTCGACCATCGTTCCACCTCATTATCCAACTAAACTAATATTTAAATCTTTATATTCTTCTTCAGTCATACAATATAATAATGTACAGCCCGCTAAAACTCCCCTCGTATTACAACACCAATTACAAGCTTGCTGCTTACATCCAGTCAGATTATGTTGAATAAAACAATCTCCTGCCTGCCTACACGTCCCATTCAAAATAGCTAGATATTCAGTCTCATTATACAAGTTAGTCACATTACTGACATTCCACGAATCAATATCCTGATCAAACTCAACACCCTCCTCATAGGTTTTGTAAACAAATACAAGCTCAACCCCATCCTCTTGCTTCACAAGAACACTTGGCCCAACAGGAATTGTTCTAGACGAACGCACATAATAGAATCCAGAAGGCGTTGGCAAGGTCAAATTATAATATATACTGCCCTTTGGCATAGCATCTCCACCACCACCATTCATCCTCTTCTGAGAAAGATTTGTCGATATGAAATTATACCAGTTACAATTATGCTCTCTTGCCCACACCTCAAACGTCAATGCACTAAACGCCGATTCGTGAGCTATATATATCTTATTCTCCAAGAAACAAGGCGTAGCATTCATCAGATTCTGCAGCTCATGATGCGCAGCTTTATCGTACTGATTAAACATAAACCCTATTGAAACAATCATCAATCCGAACATTCCAAAAATTAATGCCGCAGACCATATTTTCCTCTTATCTGCCAATTTCTCTGCAAAGTTTGCTATCGCTACAAAAACCATTGCAGCAAACATCCAAGTTATCACCAAAAAGAATCTGTGATGATACAAATTTGCATATTCCCCAGTCAACGAAATAAACATCAGCACTATCAAAGGAAACATTATTGTTAAACCCATCATAACCGTCACTACCTTCTTTAACTCAAATTTACTTGAAATTATCTCAAATGTCTTCCAGAAAAAAATAACTATCGCAGCCAATATCCCAATATATATTAATGTATATAGGGTGCTTGGCAAAATTCCGTCAGTCATAAAGAAAGCGAATAACACTGATGATGGCCAAGACATAATTGATGAAACAGCAAAGAATGCACTACCCGCCCTCTGGGCTTGCGGCAATGCATACACGAAACCAGCCAACAAGATTCCTGCAATTCCCGCTACAACAAACCAAACCCAATCCTTAGCTAATTTCTGATCTGTGTTCTTAATCACCACATATGCAAATATTGCATAAAAAGGAATTGCCATTGAAGCATAATAGTGCGTCAAAGGCAGTAAAATCATACATATACTTGCCAACCTATATTTTCCTTTCGCAATCCCATAAAATATTATGGCTGAAAATAACAAAGTCAACGCATACATACGCACCTCTGTAAAAAAATGCAAATATGTTGAACACAAAGCAATTGGCATAACTGCCGCCTCTCCAGCAATTCCAAACCATCTTTTAAGTCCTAAATAGGCGAAAATTAAAAATCCAACTCCTAAAATTACTGAGAGTTCCTGCGCCCAATGTGCATCAGTCATCCCAAAATTCAAATAAGACCAAAAATAAAGCAAATAATAGAAGGTGGGGGGATGAACATCGTAGTGTCGAAAATCTACCGACGAAAAACCATTGATTTTCATATTGTGGATAGTCTGCAAACTAAATGCATCATCAAAAAATACCTCTCTATTGATTCCAAATATAACTAACTGAGACATCACTAAAAAAGACACCAGGGCATAAATTAATATTAACTTCGCCATTTTAACTAATCACCGACACCAAATACTCTTTGTTTAAAGATATTGAATTTATATTTGATAAATCTATTATAAATAACTTATTTCCTGCCAATACAAACTCATTCATTTTCAAAGCATCTTGTTTGGAAAGAAAACCCTTTACTTCTACAAATCCAACACCATTAACTAAAAAATCCGGAATATATACACGTCCATTTTTACAAATATACCTGTGTTTTTCATATTCCCATGAAAAACCATTCTCATCCAGCCATTTTGCAAATTTAACTTCCCAAGAACTTCTAAAAAAATTTCCGTTATATCTTAAATTATTATTCTTTCGCCTCATTCTTCCAGCCAAATACCCTGCCGACACAGATAAAGAAACTTTTCTACGCACATCTTCCGATAAAACTCTTCCCTTTGACGCCAACCCAAGTTTTCTAATATGATTAATTTGACTTTCTGGAATAATTCTTTTTTTATGAGCCAAAGATATTTTTTTCTTCTGTTCTTCAGATATGCTTCTCCCCGTTTGATTCAAAGAAATTTTTCTCCTAGTTTCCTCAGAAACAAATTTCCCCCTCTCCGACTCTGAAATTCGCCTCTTTTGCTCTTCCGACATAATCTGCCCTTTTTTCATTCTTTCACACCATAATTAAACTTCTTGAAACCTTCGCGATCTATCCAAACCCATTGTGTAAAATATATGTTCTCCGCCTTATATTTCTTGGCAAACTCTTCTAATTGCCAATGTGTGTGTGGCCTATTTGTAGATATCTGCAACAACATAACCTGCCCCGGTTTCAAACAGAGCAAATCAAACAAAGCAAAACAGTCCTTAACTTTACACCACCTGCTTGTTTTTTCAACAACATCAACTAACCAACCATCCGCTTCCAATTCCCTTATGGCCTTCAACCTACTCTTGTTTCCCTTTACGCGAGCTGCACTTGTCACCAAGCCACCCCGCATATCGCTAAACCTTCAGTCCAATTTCTTGAAATTATATCCTGAGCAACCTTCAAATTCATCTCACCATTACAAACTTTCTTATGAAAACAATTCTCCACTTTATCTTTTTCGTGAAAACCAGGTTTCGGCAAAGCAGGCTCTGGAAATAAATTCTTAACCTCATTTGTTCCGCCAAGTTCCAATGAAATTACGTGGTCCATTTCGTATTCACCAGTTTCTCTGCTCGCCACACCATATGCAGCATAGACTTGTTCTTTTCTAGCCTGAGTCACATCCCTTGTGTTAGCACTATACCCCGAAACACAGATATCTCCAACTATCACCCCACCTGGCGCTTCCACATAATCCCCATTCACTTGAATTGTTGTCAAAGGAAAAGCATCGCCAGAACTACACTTAGGATCTGGAAGCCAAACTCCACCAGATATCACCCAGTTACAATCTGCGCCATATAATATATAATGAGTATAGTTAGCTTGAACTTGTATTTTTTCCTTTACATGAAATTCATTGCAAAAATAAGTATCGTTGTGCCACCCCAAAGCACAAGGAACTTCAATACCAGTACAACCACTTAGAAATATCAAAGCTACCGTTAAAAACAATATTTTAGAATTCATTGAAAAAACCTCCCGAAGGTAATCAGCTTATGAACAATAAAATTGATTACGAATATTATCCCCGTCACAATCATCCTGGCTATCAAGGCATCCATCATCTTAACTAGAAAAGACATCAAAATTAGGCTTATTCCCAACATAAACCCGGCTATAATGAAGAAAACAAGTGGTTGAAAAGGACTCTTCGACTTATTCTGAAAAGTCAGCTTCTTATTCATCAAGAAATTCACAATAGCTCCACAAGCAAATGACATAATCAATGCCAACCAATATGGAAATCCAACCAACTTGAAAGCCAAAGCAAAAATAGCCCAATCCAATAGAGTTGAAACTATACCTACCCCAAAGAACTTCATAAACTGCTTAAACAATCCAGCTACCCAACCAACTAGCATCATCAATCACATCTTGGACATCTAATATTCCTTCCAGTCGACATCCCACAAGTCTCTAAAATTAACACCGGAATCCCACCCTCATAAATATAATTATATTTTTCTGCTAACAACGATTGAAAAAAAACCTTCCATTGATTTCTATTAAAACTAGTTTTACCATGGCACGGCCTACACAAAGACACACAATTCTGAATAAAATTATTGGTTTTATTATAATCTATGTGGTGAACACATAATAAAGAACCAAATTTTTCCTGCGTAACTCCACAGATCAAACAGCAAAATCCGTCCCTTTCTCTAATTATATTTTTAAAATTCTTATTAAATTCAACCCCATATGGCTCAAAAGATATTCCTCCTTGCCAATTATAATGAGATTCTTTCCCCGGCCTATTAATAAAAATTCCAGATGATGTGATCTTTTCTCTAAAAATTGGGTCTTGCCATTTTTTCTTCATCAAATCACTAGATGAAGATCTATCTCCCAACACCCTTCCAACTAAACTCCTAGATATATTCTCTCCATTTCTCTTAACTCTCTCATCGCTATTTTTAGTCAAACCTTTATTCCATCCACACATCTTCAAGTTCCCATCTTTTGCCAACAATCTTTGGCGCTCGACCAACTCTTTTTTTCTATTTAAACTATGCTCCCAAACCTCTTTTTGTCTCAGAGATAACTTTCTTTTATACTCATCCGAATGCGTTTTACCCAACCAATAGCTAAACTCACTTCCTTTCACAAAACGCCCCAATTCATCCCTTTTAATCAATCCAAACACCTCAAACATTTTCCATACGACATATTACAATTCTGACAATAGATGATTCCAGAAGGACTCGTTGTTAATGCCGATTTTCCACAAAAATCACAAGTCCAATTCAGTAACGTCATTCAAACGTCACCATCACAGTATCATTTGATTCGTTCGTCCTATTTATCGTCCTATTTGGCAATCTTGGAGTCGGCCTTATCGGAATAGTTATATTCGGCATATTGTTTGGAACCGTATCAACACAGCCCGGCTTACTCGTCCAATAGTCCAACTTCTGCTGACATTCTGACTTCAAATTCGCAAACTTCACATACGACACTAGAAGCAAACCAACTAAAACTACAAATAAAACTCCCAAAGCAAGCATCAGCAACTTTATCATCTTCATCTTTTTATCTTGTGAAATTGGCTTTATGTCATCCTTACTTATTGGAAATCCCTTCTCTTCTGACGGAATCCCCGCAAATGGCCCCGGCGGGCCTTCAGGCATTCCCGTTTCTTGTCCATTCATATTAATACCTCCTTCTTCTTCAAATCGCACCTATCGTGCGCCTTATTATAATACTCACAATGAGTACACTTCTCATCACATAACATTCACTTTCGCCTCTTGCATGACTGCGGCTAACCTTATTCTTCTCACCCTATAGGCATCCAAGAGTTCCTTCTTCCTTTTTATTGCATCTTTCAAATTCGCTACCAACTGTTCCGATTCCGGAAGATCCTCTTCCATCTCCAGAATATCTTTCTGAAGCTGCACTATCTTCGAATCCACAAACTTAAGCTCCACAGTCTCATCTATTTTTGTTTCTGCCATACTAGCACCTCACTTTCCTGCTCTCTCTAATTTCTTATCCTGAATCTTGAATGCCAAGAAAGCACGCGTAAACTCCATCTGATTTTTAGGGGTATGCGTCTCTTTAAACTTAGCACTCAGCATATCGCCCATTATCTTTATTCCCCCAAGCCTATCGAATACCTCTGCCCGTGCCCGTAGCAAATCTTCCCTCACAGAATATTCTCTTCTTAAAATAATCATTATCAAATCAGTCTCCGAATCCATTCTCGCTTTTATTATCTCAGCATCAATTGGCAATGACTTAAAATCACAATCCGATTCATCTTTATTATAGCACCCATCTACCCTATCCTTACACCATTCGCACACCATTTCTTCGCCTCTTATATATTTTTAGGAAGTCCTGCTGGGTCAAAAATAAATCCTTTTCCAAATGCTTTATTATGTCATCCACAACAAGCGTCTCAAAACTTTTCTTCATCCTCTGACACCCACTGAATATAATTCTTCTTTAAAAAACTTCTTCCTCGCATAAGCTCTGCAGAAAGCTTCGCACCCATTGCCGTATAAAAGAAATTATACTGCTGCCCGCTTTTATTTGCCAGTATTAAACCTGCAGAAACCCAAAACTTAATCATCTTTAAAGCATGCGTATATGCAATCCCAGACACGTGACATGCTTCAACTAATGGCCCTTTGGGAAGATAAAGATAAAGATCAACCAGACCTTCATTCATAAACATAATCCTACCTTGACGTTCCTTAATTCTCATTACCATTTGGACCACCACCTATATTAGTGGAACATCCAACCAATCATCACCTTTCAGCTTGGACACTCTACATTCATAGAGCTTTTACGGAGTCCAGTCTAATAAAAAAGAAAATAATTTTATTTATAAGACTTACTTGATAAGCCTTATCGGTGTCCAAACTTCTCTCGCTGGTCGGCCCTCATATGATCTTCCAAGCTTGACTTTCTTGAATAAGAATGTCTTACCCTTCATCAACTTCAGCGCCTCATCAAGAGTCTTCAGTTTCCTAGCTTCAGTCAAGCAGAGCTCAACTTGTGCAAGGTATCTCTCAACAACACTTCCTTCTGGAACTGCTGTCTGAGTTGTCTTTGGGCTTAATCTTAGCCACTCATGCAAAAGCCCAGTCTTACCTTTCACAGTCAGAGTTGTTGGCTCCATCGTGATATGATACTGGTCGCTTTCTGTGTCTTGGAATGTATTCTTCTCAAGAACCACATCCATTACTTTTCCCTCGAACTCCTCTAACGACGTATTTTGCATTCTCTCTACCACTGCCCTCATTCCTTCCGACGGAAACACCGTCATTTTGTTCTCTATCAGATAGACCTTTCAGCCCACCTTGTTCCATCTCCCAAATCAAATAAATTCCCAAGATTCCGATTCTCCAAAATCACTGCATGATGAAGAATATTTCCAGCTTTAACAAACGCATCAAGCTTCCTCTTCTTTCTATCGGTTTCGATTTCCCCAACCTCAACAAATTCATTTGAATCTAGGAGCAAAAAATCAGGAATGTATCTTACACCAAACCTTATAAAAAAAATCAAAGGTTGATATTCCCATTTAATATTATTAATATCACACCACATCGCAAATAACATTTCTTTATCATTCTGCATATTCACTCCATCATAAGAAGCACCAAACTTAAATCTACCCTCTAAAATCTGCTTTGAATTAGCAACAGATAATTTTTCTTTTGTTTCATTAGAACGATACTTTCCTTTTGGCCACGAATGCTGTTTAACAACCAACTCTCCAGAAGCAATTTTCTTCTTCATTGTTTCAGAAATTTGCTGCCTAACCTCCTCTGACTTTGGCTTCGACCAATAAGCTTCCATTTTAGCCTTCTGCTCAGGAGTCCAATTTCTATGTTGTTTTTTAATTTCACCAGAAGCAAACTTAGATTTCATAACCTCAGAAAGCTTTTGCTTATATTCCTCGCTATGCTTCATTCCCAGCTTAGCTCCAGACATCCTCTTTTTCGCTTCCTCAGTTTGCTTCCAACCCTTAGCCATAAATAATAACCTCGACGATAAATACATTGAATAAATTGTTATTTAAATACTTATCGCTTCT
>Ga0315284_10016355_pt1 | contig 10532 bp, 10 predicted proteins | sample YL17G09_16_MG_FD_203696 | JGI IMG/M metagenome (GOLD analysis project Ga0315284, IMG submission 203696) | Sediment microbial communities from Yellowstone Lake, YNP, Wyoming, USA - YL17G09_16 | ecosystem: Environmental > Aquatic > Freshwater > Lake > Sediment | place: USA: Wyoming | collected...
TCCACAAGGTTGTGTTTCAACAGATGCGTATTCTGGGCCATGCCGGACACTGATTCCGGGTGATTCCGGACACCTATTCCAATCCATTCCGGCCGGGCATTCCGATTCATTCCGGACACTCCTGAGGGGCCTAAACGACGCTGGATAATTCAACCAAGAGCCATTACTCTCCTGGGATCAAATCAGGAGGTGAAAATGGCCGGGGAGAGATTATCCATGCGCAAAATCAAGGAAGTTCTTAGGCTCAAGTTTGAAAACCACCTGTCCGTTCGACAGATCGCCAAAAGCTGTGACATTGGGAAAAGTACCGTTCAGGAATACTTTGATCGGGCCCAGAAGGCCGGCCTGACCTGGCCCCTTGCCCCGGAGCTGGATGATGCCGCTCTGGAAAATCTGCTCTTTTCTCCTCATGACCCCTTCCCCCAAGAAAACCGCCAAATGCCCGCAATGGAAGAGATCCACCGAGAGAAGAAAAGGAAAGGCGTCACCCTCCAACTCCTCTGGTACGAATATAAGCAGCAGAACCCCGAAGGATACCAGTACAGCCAGTTCTGCGAACTCTATCGCCAATGGCTCCAAAAAATCGACGTCTGTCTCCGGCAAGAACATCGGGCGGGGGAAAAGCTCTTCGTCGATTATGCCGGCCAAACCATCCCCATACACGATTCAGTTACCGGCGAGATCCGCCAAGCGCAGCTCTTTGTCGCCACCCTGGGCGCCAGCAACTACACCTATGCCGAAGCCTCTTTCTCTCAGGATTTACCTTCCTGGATTCAGTCCCATGTCCACGCCTTCGAATTTTTCGGGGGCGTCACCGAAATCCTGGTCCCCGATAATTTATCCTCCGGCGTCTCTCATGCCTGCCGCTACGAACCCGATATCAACCCAACCTATCAGGATCTTTCCGAACACTATGGAACCGTGGTCATCCCCGCCAGGGTGGCAAAGCCAAAAGATAAAGCCAAAGTCGAAAGCGCCGTCCTCGTTGCCGAACGCTGGATCCTGGCCGCCCTGCGCAACCACACCTTCTTCAGCCTCGCCGACCTCAACCAGGCCATCTGGGACAAACTTCAAGATCTCAATACCCGCCCCTTCCAGAAACTCCAAGGCACCCGCCAATCTCTCTTCGAAACCATTGATCGGCCCGCCCTAAAACCTCTTCCCCCTTCTGCCTACGAATTTGCCGAATGGATCAAGGCCCGGGTCAACATCGACTACCATATCGAAATCGACCGCCACTTCTACAGCGTTCCCTATCAGCTGACCAAAGAACAGGTGGACGTACGGCTCACCAAAAATACCGTGGAAGTCTTGTTCAAAAACCACCGGGTGGCCAGTCACCCCAGAATCGATCGCCCGGGCGCTTTTACCACCCTCAAAGACCATATGCCTAAAGCCCATCAAAAATACCTAGAATGGACCCCCTCACGGATCATCCGCTGGGCTGCCCAGATCGGCCCCAACACCGAAAAACTCATCACCCATATCCTTGACAGCAGACCCCACCCGGAGCAGGGTTTCCGCTCCTCTCTCGGAATCCTCAGACTGGCCAAACAATACTCCCCGGAACGTCTCGAAGCAGCCGCAACCCGTGCTCTTTGCATCAATGGCTACTTCTACAAAACCGTTGCCTCCATCCTCAAAAAAGGACTCGATCAACAAAACTCTTTATTCCAGCCTCGCGCACAACCGGCCACTCCTCTAAACCACTCGAACATCCGCGGCAAAGAATATTACCACTGAAAGGAAAAATCTCGTGCTCAACGAACAAACCATGGAAAAACTCTACGGCCTGAAACTCCTCGGCATGGCCGAGGCCTTTAAAGAACAACTCCAACAGCCATCCATCGACGACCTCTCTTTTGCCGACCGCTTCGGCTTGCTAGTCGATCGCCAGTGGACTTTTAAAGAAGATTGCCGGATGAAACGCCTCCTCAAAAACGCCAAACTAAAAATCAACGCCTGTATCGAGGACATTGATTACAGAACCCCGCGCGGAATCGATAAATCCGTCCTCCTGAGCCTCTCTGTCTGCCGCTGGATTCGCAACCACCAAAACCTGATCATCTGCGGCCCCACCGGCATCGGCAAAACCTTCCTGGCCTGCGCCCTGGGCAACAAAGCCTGCCGCGAAGGCTATAGCACTTTCTATATCCGTGCACCCAAATTTTTCTACCTCCTCGCCCTCTCCAGGGCCGATGGCAGCTACGGGAGTACGTTGGCCAGACTCACCAAAACCAACCTGCTTGTTCTGGATGACTGGGGCCTGGCCCCTCTAACCGACCCCGAAAGACGCGACCTCCTGGAGGTCATTGAAGATCGTCACGGCATCGGCTCCACTTTGATTGCCAGCCAGCTCCCCATCGAAAACTGGCACGACCACATCGGAGATCCGACGATCGCCGACGCCATCCTGGATCGTCTCGTTCATAACGCCCACCGCCTTAACCTCAAAGGAGGAACCATGAGGAAAAAACCTCGACTTGACTTGGAGTGAAATCTATGCGAAAAACCTAACATCGCCAGCGTCGCTCCACCCCGATGGGGTGTCCGGGATCGCCCGGAACAGCCGGCCGGAATCCTCCGGAATAAGTGGCCGGAATCAGCGGAATACGCAGAATAAACCCAAAATCCACAAACCTAGTTATTTGTCTGAACGCTAGGGGTCATAGGAAAAAATAGGGGGCCTCTCTAACTTTTGGTCTGAACGGTGGGAGTTAATTGCAAATTACTGTTTCTTATATCATAATCCCATACCCGATGTGTAAGCTCAAACATCATGAATCAAAAAGTAACCATCTTCTCGAAATTCCGGAAATTAGAATCCTTCGCCGAGGATGTCTCCTGAAAAACAAATCGAACCGGCAATACAACAGCTTTTTAACATTCCTTTCCTTGCCTGCCCACAACGCGTAGATCATAATTCCAATCTCCTGGTTTAATCTTTTTTCTTTATAATTCGTTTTATATATATTACATAAACCTCCATTATTCAACTTCAAAAAAACCTTCAATGAAATATAAAGAAAATATGACGTTTTTCCTCGATGAATTTCATAGTAAAAGAAGCCATTTTTTTTGGACGCCTTTTATAGAAGGCATCATTAGGATATCGCGAGATGCAAACCCCCAAAGACCTGATATATGGTCTTAACGAGTTGCCGCCGTGGCCACGAAGCCTCCTATATGGCCTCCAGTGGGCTATCATCTTCCTGCCCACACTTATAATCCTTTCAACGATCTCTTCAGAATACCTGGATCTTCATGAGGGAGAGAAAGTCCTTTTTTTTCAACGGCTCTTGGCAACAAGTGGAGGAGTGATGATTCTCCAGACCCTTTGGGGGCATCGTTACCCTCTATTGGATGGGCCATCCTCTGCACTTTTTCTCAGTTTTATCATTCTGGCCCCTCATGGGATGCCAGCGATCCAGGGAGGTATGATCGCCGGAGGACTGTTTCTTGTATTGTTGAGCACCTTCAGGCTGGTGCGGTATTTAGAACCCCTTTTCACGGACACTGTGATCGGGGTAATCCTCATTCTGGTCGGCGTCACTCTCCTCTCTTACCTGGTTCCTATGGTCATTGGCAAGCAGCCCTGTCATCCTTACGGAGAACTCGTTATATTTGCAGTTTCTGCCCTGGTCATATTGGCCATCGCCCTTTCAGCCACTGGCTTCCCGGGTTTCCCAAAACCATTTCCCTTTTTCTAGGCATAATATTTGGAACCCTCCTGATATGGGCACTGGGTCGCCAGGACGCCAGGGGAGTGCAAGAGGCCTATTGGTTCTCCAGCCCTCATCCTCTTTTTCCAGGTTTCCCTCGGTTTACTGCATCGGCCATGATCACTTTTTTGGTGGCGTACGTGGCAGTAATTATTAATGCCGTAGGGAGCATATACAGCATCGCAGAGGTGGTAGGCAAGGGAGGAATAGAGGGTCGGGTAACCCGGGGAATCGGATTTACGGGCCTGGGAGGCTTTGCCGCAGGGCTCCTGGGAGTCATCGGCACCGTGAGTTTTGGCTTCAGCCCCGGAGTCGTCCTGGTAACTCGGGTAGGCAGTCGGTTTGCCGTCACAGTATGCCGGGCTTTCCTTTTTTCCCTGGCCTTTTTCCAAAAATTTTTAGTCGTAGCGGCGGCGATTCCCGCTTCAGCCGCAGGCGCTGCTATGATCACAGGTTTGGCGGCCCAGATAGGAGCCGGGATTTCGGTCTTTACTCGATCTGGACAGGGGCTGGAGGGGTGAGATTACTTAGTCATTGGGATCCCTATTCTCATGGGGGGAATCGTCTCCATCATGCCGGGAGGTTTTTTCCAGGCCTTTCCCTCCTCAGTCCACGCCTTGTTGAAAAATGGTCTCGTGGTGGGTATCTTTCTGGTCCTTTTGCTGGAACACCTCTTACTTCGACGGAGGAGATGAATCTTGAGGCTTTAAGAACACCCCATTTTGAGACGTGAGGCCGGCGCCGAAGAAGAAACAGAGAAACTTATTCAATCCGGCATTCAGCTACGACGGATCAGCGGGTCAAGAGGCCTTTGTTCAACATTTCTGCACGATTATTCGGGTAGCGATTTTCTTCCAAGAAAAAGACTTCGCGGGCATTCATTGTTCTCATCAGTTCTATCTTCCGCAAAGGATCCCGGAGATCTATCCATAACTTCCGCTCCTCTTGGCTGAATGGGAAGTCTGCCCAGCGATTGACGGCTACCTGAAAAATCAAGAAAAAAGCCAGGAAGCCTAACAGAAGGTATGCGCCGGCATCCCTGAAGTACCTATAGACCTGAGGTTTTTTTACTTTTTCCACACTTGTGCTGATCGAGATGGGCTTAATCACACCCGCGTCCATCATCAAGATAAGATTCTTACAAGAATCGAATTCGCCGAGGAAGGTAAGATCCATGATCTCTTGGATCGTTCGCTGGCCATTGATCAGTTCATATAAGACTTCCATCTGGAAGGTACGCTTCTTTTCCCAGGGCGTGCCCGCCAGAACGTCTAAAGTATTTAAAGGATTCACTTTTTGTAGGACCATCTCAAAGTTGGGGATACGCTCTGCAAGCATGGGCCATTCATCTACCATGCGCAAGACGTCCAGTAGAAGATACTCAGCTGCCATCGGCTCTGCAAATTCCGGATCATAGGCGACATCCTTCGTTTCAAACCGGAAGGTTCCGCCCTTCCACTTGAATAGGCCGTAAATAGTTTCAAGGGTCAAGAGCCTCATTACGGCAACTAAATCTTCTTTGATGACCATCCCGTTGTTCAACAAGACCTGTTCGATACTGATAAGCTCTTCCTTACACTGATTGTAGGCTTTTTTCCAATTTTCCTGGGAAAGAAGACCCCCGCGGATCAATCTCTTTGCTAACGGGGCCTCTTCAGCAGTCTCTGCAGGAAGAGCAGTCCCAACAATCATTCCCTTGTCGAAGAAGACTTGGACTTCTTTTCTACCATCCTGGAGGTTCAAGACCCCTGTTTTCTGCTGTTGCCCGAGAAGCTGAAAAATATCGATCAACCCGAAATCTTTCAAAGATCCGGTGAGGTCTATATCTTTCTCGATTTTACGCAGTCCGAAAATAGGATTTACCCCCCTTGGAATGGAAATGGATCAGCCGATATTGAACGAAACAATAGTAAACCAAAAAAAGGAATGCAGTTACAAATATCCATTGGAGAGAGGGCCAGGTGAAAAGACCTAAAGGGCTGGGTACCCACTCCTGCCATAAAAATATTTTCGCTAAAAAAAGAATGAAAATAAAGATATAAATGATCCCTTCTTTGGAACGGTCGCGAAGAAGATGCCCGACACCGGGCAGGATCATGGAAAACCATTTAGGGAGGGAATATTGCCTCGCTTGGTATTTGGCCATCTCGGCCCTCTTCTCCTTTACCCCTTGGGGATCAGCGGACGCGCCCGCCGTTAAGGTGTTTATGCATTGAGAACATTGGTTCCCGATGACCATGGATCTGGTGCATCGCGAACAAATCAACCGGCCACATCTTTCACAGGTCCTAAGCAATGGTTTATTTCTTGTGGAAATTTGAATCAGCATCAGGAGAGCCAAGATAGCGGCCAATGTCAATTCCCCGTATTCTAAGGGGACTCCGTTCGAAAGGAGCCCCCATAATACTCGAGCGTTTTTCTCTCGTTCGGGAGTGTCAACAAAAACCCGTTTCCAGAGTTGAACTGGTTCGATGGGCTGGTCGATGAGCATGCGGTTGGCATTTCGCGAAGAGATGCTTGTGTAATAGGAAATAAGCTGGGGTTTTAGTTCCTTGGCCTTTTGAAATTCCGATTCGGCTTCATTCAGGAGGAGGTTCATCAGGTAAGCTTGGCCCAAGTTATAATGAGCTTCGGCCATGGAGGGCCCAAGTCGAATGGCTTTTTGGTAGGCCTCGACGGCTTGGTTAAGGCGGTTGGAGGCCAGGTATACATTTCCCAGGTTATTAAATACCTCGGAAGCGTTAGGCTCGAGTTGAGCCCATTGACGATAATTCTGCTCGGCCTCCTCAAATTTTCCCATGCGTTTTTCCACTAAGCCGACTGTTTGGAGGAGAGCTGGGTCTTGCGGGTTGATTTCCTTAAGTTCTAAAAGGTGCTGGTACAATTCCGCACTCCACTCCCCGGTATTGGCCCTGGTGATTTCAGGAATCCCGTTACTCGTCAGGGAGACCAGGAAGGATGAATGAAATCGGATGCCCGTAGGCAGGAATACAAGAATCAGAAGAAGAGTTGCGATTACCGCCCGATCGGACGGGCTTCCATATATCCAGAAGACCAGAAGCCATAGAATGAATAACCACATCCAGCCTAAGCCCAGAATGAAAGGAAGGAAGAGGAGGAAGATGCTCAAGGCTCCCAAGATTTTGGCGTTAATTTCGACCTGGAGGAGGTGCTTCAGGTGGTGGGAAAAAAAGGAGTAATACCTGAATAACATAGAAAATGAGAAAATCACGAGAGTGATGAGGAAGCTTAAAAGAATCCACAGAGTAACGTTGGCTAAATGAGGAAGCGCTTCTTCCAGGTTGTGGAAGGAGAGGAGAAGTCCTCGCAGCCAATGCCACGCAGCTCTGGTGGCCCAGACCAAGGAAACCGAATTCTGGGACCAAAGCCAACGAGCACGGGCGTTGGGGACTTGAGAAAAATCCGGAGCCATCTTTTCAGCATAATTTAGAAGGGTCGGGGTCGCTTCCGCCTTTCCCTCCCGGGCCATCTGCTGGCTTTCCCGAATCAGGGCCACGGCGAAATAGTAATGATTGCGGATTCCCTGGTTGAGTTTCCATTGGTAGAGTTGTTCCAGTTCCCCTTGGCTCTTTTCCCATCTCCCTTGCTTTAGAAGCTCTCGATGGCGAAGCCAAATTTTTTCGGCCGCTTCCTGTCCTTTCTTCTCCATTTCAGAGACCACTCCGGACGGGGTGGAATAGGAAGACGGCGCTTGAGCCCAAATCGGCAATCCCGGCCAAACAGAGACCAGGATGGCCGTGAGCATTAGTGCGGGAACGAAGCGCATCCCCCGAAAAGGAAAAGCTGGAGATGGAGGCCGATGCCATTGCTGAAGGGGTGTTTTCTTCGCCATGTTTTTTCTAAGTAACTTTTTGGTCAAGTTGTTCAAGCTTGATTGCCAAATTGACGGAAAGACTTTTCCCCGAACTATCGACCTCTAAGGTTAGGGGAATTTCCAAACTGTTCGGAGAAGAAACGCGAGGTTGCCCGCAAGAAAGAATGCGTATCGTTTCTTTGACTGGGGAAACCTTTCTTGCGCCCTCTTCTTCCGGCTTTGTCGGCGGCTCAGGCTTTTTCTTATCGAACAAACGTCCCAAAACGGCGCGACCGCTTGCAGGACTAGTTTCCTCTCCGGATTTTGCGCCCTCGATCGGCGGCATTCTCACCGGCCGTGGTGATTCAGGAGGAGTAGCATCCTTTTCCATCCGTAAGGCCGTCCTTGCCGGTGCTCGGTCCTGAACAGACCGCGGCGGCTCGGAGCGAGCAATATCCCTTTTCAAACGCAACCCCCGGGCCGTATCAGCAGCCGCCACGGGTGATTCAGGGCGAGGAATACTCTTCTCCACCCGAGAGGGGGTCTTTGCTGGTGGTGCCCCTGGAGCGGTATCGGACACCCCAGCAGGCCGCCGGGTTTCCACCCCAGTCTCGATGGCCTTTAAAACAAGACGACAGATCAGGGTCAAGGTCTCAAATACCCCCTTACCCAGGACAGCTACAGCTTCGAAATAAGGAACATTCAGGCGGTTGATTTTTTGGTTAAGCTCTTCCACAGGCAAGACGTTGGGAAGATCGCGCTTATTATACTGCACGACAAAGGGGGTGGTTTCGATTTTTTTCCCGTAATACCGCAGGTTTTCTTCCAGATCCTTCAGGCTCAGCAGATTCTCTTCCAACCTATCAGCTTGGGAATCAGCAACGAAGATGACTCCGTCCGCTCCAGTAAGGACTGCTCGTCGGGTGGCCCCATAAAAGACCTGGCCAGGCACAGTGTACAGGTGGAATCGGGTCTTGAATCCCCGGACGCTTTCTAACTCGATTGGAAGAAAGTCGAAGAAAAGTGTCCGATCTTCATCCGTTGCTAAGGAAACCATCTTCCCGCGCTGGTCTTGCTTCAAGTGTTGATGAATGTACTGAAGGTTAGTGGTTTTGCCAGAAACCCCGGGGCCATAATAGACAATTTTGGCATCGATCTCTTTGCGTAGATAATTGAAGACCGCCATTAAGCCACCCTCCAGTCTTTAATTGACTTTTTCCTTGATTTTCCCCGGCCTTTAATGTTACCCGTGAGCTTAACAATTTCGTCCTTCGTATCCCGGAAGCTTTGGTCCACTGCCGAGATTTGCCTCAAGAGCTCGAGGGCTTCTTCTTGTTTACCTTGTTCCTTGTAGAGAAGTCCCAATTCATATTTAATATTCAGTTTTTTCTCCTGTGGGATCCCCTCTACCTGCAAAGCTTTCTCAAACGATTGCCGGGCCTCGTCCCTCATGCCCTTTTCCTTGAAGCACAGAGCTAACACGTGCGCTGCCTCGAAGGGCTTCTGTCCCTTTTCAAAGGCGATCTGGAATTGCTCGACAGCATCATCGAAAAACCCCATTTCTCGACACGCCACACCCATGTTGAAATTGAAATAGGGATCCACAGTGCTCGGACCACTGGTTTCTTTCAATTCCTTGAAGATCTCCTCAACTCCAGAAATCTTCTCCAAATTTGAAATCTCCTTGACAGCCTTCATCTCCATTGGCTCGACTGCTTCCAATTCGGCACCAAGATCAAAAAAGTCTTCTTTCTCTCCCGGGGTGGCTTCAGCTACGTCGGGGATTCCGCCCATCCCTTTAGGCAACTCCGCCGCTTGCTTTAAACTCATATCTCTGTCCTTCGGGGTGGTCTTTCGGCGGGGGTCCAACTCGGCCATCAGGCGCATGATTTCTAGAGCTTTATCCCTCATTCCCAATTTGTCATAATGCTGAACCAAAATCCTATACTGAGCGAAGGCGTCCCCCAGAAACCCCATCTTGCGATAAATATCCGCAATTTTCAAATACACATGGTCTAAGGATGGGTCCTGCTTTGGGACCTGTTTGTAAATCGCCATCGCCCGGGCGTGGAAATTGTTCTTTGAAAAAATATCTGCCGCCAGGAGATACTCTGAAATTGCTTTCTGTTTTTCACCTTTTTTCTGGTAAATCTCAGCCAGTTTCAAGTGAGCCTTGGCGTTCCCAGGCTCCTTTTGCACCAGGTTTAGATACTGTTCAGCACCTGTAGTCTTCGATTTTCTTGCTTTTAAAAAGCCCCCAAATTTATCCATAAATCCCATAATTTTCTCTCACGATTGAGGGAGTTTAGGCTTCCCAGATCCTTGGGTTAAGATTAGAAAGAGTCAATCTAATAAAATCAAATGATTTCGCCCAAAAAATTCCATCCTTAAAATTTCTTCTTTCTTCAACCATCGATCTCAGTAATAATCTACAAACGCCTTTAGGCGGCTGGAGACAACCTGGGCTAAGTTATCCATGATCTTAATGCCCATCTTGGTTTCCTTATGAACAAGATCGTAGAAGTCCGGACTTTTAATCACCAGCAGCCTGGAGGGTGCAATGGTCACTGCCGAAGCGGTATACCGGTTGGGAGGGACCAGAAAGGACCATCCCAAAATTTTCCCGGGTGCCCGAATGGCATAGTTTACCCCTTTCTCGAATCTTATAGAAACGGCCCCCTCCTCTAAAATAAAAAGCTTATCGGCTCGGGTACCTTCTTCACATAGGGTTACCCCTTCAGGAACGCCTTCTTCCTGGCAGAAGCGAGCGGCGATTATAAGTTCTTCATCTTTGAGGCCTTGGAAGATTTCGACATTTTTTAGCCTTTCGATTTGAACCATTTCTCCCCCCTTCAATAAAAAATAAATGCCAGTGAGGCAACGAGGTTGCCTGAAAGCACATGGCTAGTTATTGTGATCCCTTTTTTCAACCTCGTGCCGAAGCATTCCGGGGCATATTCATACCTTCATTTCTTTATTTTTTCGGTAGTTTCCCG
>Ga0315284_10016356_pt1 | contig 10532 bp, 8 predicted proteins | sample YL17G09_16_MG_FD_203696 | JGI IMG/M metagenome (GOLD analysis project Ga0315284, IMG submission 203696) | Sediment microbial communities from Yellowstone Lake, YNP, Wyoming, USA - YL17G09_16 | ecosystem: Environmental > Aquatic > Freshwater > Lake > Sediment | place: USA: Wyoming | collected...
ACTGGCGCCAGTCAGTTTATCGAGTACCTGCCATTTACCGCCGTCCTTACTAACTTCGACGTTGCCGAAGTCAAAACCCTTTTCGATTTCGGTCCAGGTATCGAAGCTCAGAATGGCTCTTCCGCCGGTCACATTGACTGGTAGCACTGTTAGCGATGCATTCGAGTTCTCTTTGTATTTGCTGTCGAGGCTATTAGATGCAAATACTTTTTTGCCTCTAATACTATCGTTCACCAAATTCCAGGCACCCTCGACAGTAACATCTTTCAAGTCTTGCGCATCGTTCCAATAGACGGCCCGCACTGGCTCGGTCGAATAAGAGATCGATTCAGAAATTGGTCCGTAAATACCGATCAGATTGATAGCTTTGACCGCAACGTAGCCGGTGCTGTTAAAGCCGAGACCAGTTATTTCTGCCGCCATCTGCGCGCCATCGGTGCGGCTTTGCTTGTAAGAGACTCGCTTGGCGTTTTTCCAATCGTCTTCGCTGGCAATAGGGCGATCGGAAAAGCGAACTTCATAACGCTTGGCCGGTCCTTTTAGGCCTTCATCGGTAGCCGGGCTCCAGCTTAGTTTCACAGATGTGATCCCGGCTGAGGCAAGCTCTAGATCTTCGACCGTAGTCGGCGGATTAGGATCGTCGACTAAGGCGGTAGCTACATTCAGGCGTCCACCGCTGATGGTCTTCCCATCTAGCGCAGCCACTGGATCGACGGTGTTAACCAGGCGGGACTTAATTTCTGCAGCGGTTGCATTGGGGAAGGCAGCCTTAACTAGAGCCGCAGCACCAGAAACGTGAGGAGTGGCCATCGAAGTTCCACTAAGGCGAGTGTAACCACCACTAGGAATAGAGGACATGATGTTAACGCCAGGGGCAGCCAAGTGTACGGTGGACATTCCGTAGCAGGAAAAGCTGGCAAGCTGATCCCGATTGTCGGTCGCCGCCACGGAGATGACGTTATCTAGTTCATAGGATGCGGGAAAGTGCGGGGAATCATCATTATCGACACCATCATTGCCGGCTGCGGCGATAAAGAGGATACCTTTAGCGTTAGCTGCTTGAATAGCTGCCTTCATAGTCTCCGAAAAGCCGCCGCCCCCCCAACTATTGCTGGTTAGCGTTACGCCTAGAGAAGTACCGTATTCAATCGCCTTAACTGCATCAGATAGCGATCCCGACCCCGAGCCATCGAGGAACTTGAGTGCCACCATGGATACGTTCCAATTTACACCGACCACGCCTACGCCGTCGTTGCCGCGAGCCCCAATGGTCCCAGCCACGTGCGTCCCGTGCTCATTGTCGTCCATTGGATTGTTGTTGTTTTCGACAAAGTTCCAGCCGCGGAAGTCGTCGATATAACCGCTATGATCATCATCGATGCCGTTTGACGCTTTATCTTTGCCATTAGCATCGAGGCCAGTCTCGCCGGGGTTACGCCAGTAGTTTGGCTTGATGTCCGGATGGTTGTAGTCAGCCCCGGTATCAATGATACCTACCAGAACTTTTTCTGAACCAGTAGTGGTAGTCCACGCCTCAGTTGCGTGAATGTCTGCACCCGAGTATCCGCCATTGGCACCAGTATTTTTTAAACCGTACAAATCACTAAACTTAGGATCATTTGGAATCACGTCATATGCATGTAGGATTGTGTTTGCTTCGACATATTCAACATTTGGATTCTCCAGAAGAAACTCTGCTTTTAGCATGAGCACTCGTTCGACAGGCTCAGCAAAAAACTCAATTAACTGCGCACCATTAGAGCGAAAGGTATGCTTTGCGTGACCACCGACGGTAGAAAGCAATTGAATGCTTCGTCCTGCGTCGAAACTAGGCTTAAATTTGACTATGAGTTGTCCCGGGACATGCTCCTTATCAAGGTTCGCAGGTTTCGCTAGACCAATAGATGCATTGAGCATGCAACCCAAAAGTACAAATGCTCCTCGACTGACCCATCCTGTCATAGTCATCCCCTCGCTAAGCAGCCTAGTGTGTAAATAAATTATAAACCGGGACGAACCCGTTAGCCACTCGGCCAGCCAGGAAACGAGGCAAACAAGTTTTGGATTTGTTTTTTTTACGAAAAAAAAGTCGGCGCTATCGCCGACTTCCTCTTGCGTGAAAAATGAGATTTTAGCGGGCTAGACGCTGACGAGCCGCCTCGTATTTCAGAATGTCATCAGCATCGACCGAATCGGTGTCACTTTCAGCCACCAAGGTCAGTGGCCGCGACCGGTTACCCTTATGATCTTTCAGCTTTTCTTTATGTTTCTTGAGTTGCGCTGTCAACTTATCGGCTAACTGATCGATCGACGCGTACATATCTTCTGAAGTGTGCTCGACCTGGATGCCGAAGCCGTCGCCCGCGTCCAGACTGAGATGCACCGTCTGCTGATGACGGGTCACCGAAAAAGTCACATGCGCCGCAATCGGCTTCGTCACAAACTTACGAATGCGATCTGAAAGTTTCTCCTCGCAATAACTTTGCAGTGCCGGTGAACTGTCCATGTGCTTGAAAGAGTAGAGATATTGCATCGTACAACCTCCGATCTGGTTCCAGAAACAAAAGCCCGGTCGCAACTGCGCCGGGAATTCCAAATAACTTTGTCTTTTTTCTTACTTAATGATTGGTTTTTAAAATCAGTCATAACGAACCCGCCCGAGTGATAAGATCTCTTCGGTCAAATCCACTCAACCCTTTACCTATATTTTACAGCTTAACTATGAGAACCACCTAAACCTCGCCCTGCTCAAAGTAATATGTTAAATATCGGATAGTTACATTTTGAGCCGATGACATGTGTCAATGCCGCCTAGTCGTCTAGACCTCCATCTGCTATGGGAACGTTCTGATGAGAACAGACATCTTGGCCAAGTAATTCCTGAGGTTAAGGAGAGGCACCTGGAGACACGTTCGGAACAAACTGGCCAACTACGCGCCGAGATTGAACATATCTCGTATCGCAACGATGACAACGGCTGGACCGTCCTGAAAGCACGAAATCACGACGACCAAGCGCTCATCACTGCCACCGGTTTCTTCGCTGCAGTACATGCTGGGGCTCAATACGAATTTTTTGGCGCCTGGTCACGTCACCCGACCTATGGCCCCCAATTTAAAATTGAGCGCATGGTCCCGATTCGCCCCGACACCGCAGCGACTATTGAACGCTACTTAGCGTCGGGTCTGATTAAAGGCATCGGTCCTAAAACAGCCACGCGCATTGTGGAACACTTTGGCATCGATACTCTGGATGTTCTGGACAGGGAGCCGAAGCGGCTTGGAGAAATCGCGTCACTCGGCAAGAAAAAAGTCGTTCAGATTATCAAGTCCTGGCAGGAGCAGCGTACTGTCGCCGACGTCATGATGTTCCTGAATACCCATAGCATCTCTCCTCTATTCGCTGCTCGCATTCATCGCCACTACGGACCAGATGCCATCAAAATTGTCTCCGCTGACCCTTATCAACTAGCGAATGACATCTCTGGTATTGGCTTTATCGTCGCCGATCGCATTGCCCAGAGTATGGGTATTGCTGCTGACTCCATTGAACGCATGCGCGCGGCCATCATCTACCAACTGCAACAAGGCGAAGAACGGGGCCACTGCTATATCACCAAAACGCAACTCATCCGCATGCTCAGCAGCAGCTTGAACATCAGTGACGCGCAAATTTCGCCGCGCATCGACGAGGCACTAGACCATTTAGAAAAGGTGGGTGCCATAGCTACCGAACCGCTCGAGAAGACAGAGCCTAACTCCGAGGACCAACTTGGCTACTACCGTAGCGATCTTTTGGTCGCCGAGTGGAACGTCACGCGCGCGGCAGCACGCCTACTTGATGTCGACTTGAGTCACGATCCGGAACGGATCGAAGCGTGGATCAGTCGTTACGCCGAAGCTTCGGGTACTATGCTGGCAGACGAGCAGTTGGATGCCGTTCGTAAGGCAGCGTCAAATAGGTTATTCGTTCTCACTGGTGGACCTGGCGTCGGCAAAACAACAACTGCCAACACCATCATCCGGCTGCTTAAGGCCATGGGCAAGACGGTAGCTCTCGCAGCACCGACTGGACGCGCAGCGCAGCGCCTTACCGAAGTCGCCGCGACGCCAGCGCGGACGATTCATCGCATGCTCGAGTGGCTGCCGCACCTCCATCGATTTGCTCGCGATGAAACCAATCCATTACCAGTGCAAGCTGTCATTGTTGATGAAGCATCGATGCTTGACATTAGATTAGCTGATGCACTGTTTCGTGCCGTACCACCTACCGCACAATTGATCTTAATTGGTGATGTCGATCAGCTGCCTTCCGTTGGGCCGGGCAATGTGTTGCGTGATCTCATCGACTGCCCGCAAGTTCCATGTACACGTCTCTCACGCGTATTTCGCCAAGCTCAGTGCTCAAGGATTATCCAAACAGCGCACGTCATCAACGGTGGTGGGACGCCTGATTTCGCTTCTATGGGTGACCTTAGCGACTGCCAATTTATCGATGCAGATACAGGCGATGACATCAGAGAAAAGGTCCTTGAGCTCGTCGAAAAACGCATTCCCCGCGAGTTCAATTTCGACCCCGTCAGCGATGTCCAGGTCTTGACACCAATGAATCGCGGTGAACTCGGCACTATTGCCCTCAACGAAGCTTTACAACGCGCACTCAACCCGGAAGCCCCACATAAACGAGAATTCAAGCGTGGTAGTTTGCTACTTCGCCAGGGTGACAAAGTCATCCAGAGCGTGAACAACTACGATCTTGGGGTATTCAATGGCGACATTGGCTATGTCCGCGATACTCGTGTCGAAGGCGGCCGATTGCTCATCGCCTTCGGCGACGATAAGTTGGTGACCTATGATGAAGAGCAGGCACTAGATTTGAGATTGGCCTATGCCATCACCGTCCATAAATCACAGGGTAGTGAATTTCCAGTTGTCGTTATCCCGTGTACGATGCAGCATTATGTCATGCTTCAGCGCAACCTAATGTACACGGCCTTGACCCGAGCGAGAAAGCTCGCCATCTTTGTTGGCGCGAGCAAAGCCCTTCAATTCGCTATAAACAATCAAACTAGCGGCCAACGCCAGACCGGTCTGAACGCTAAGTTGCGGGCAGAAACTTGAGTCGAAGCGCGACAATCTGGTCCCTGCTAGCAGCTGTTGCTGCGATACTTACTATTTGGTCTCTGGCAGCATGGTTGCTGCCTGTCGTCCAAGACGAAGCTTATTATTTTGCTTGGGCTCCGCATCTAGACTGGGGATACTTCGATCACCCTCCTCTCGTAGCCCTAATCTCGTGGCCCGCGACCATTGCTGGAGGTTCGGCTTTGATCGCTCGGTTAGGCACATTATTTACTGGCCTAGTCTGCCTACTCGCCGCTGTACGCCTTTTCCGCACCGTGGGCCTAGGCACATTTAACGCTCTCACAGTGGCCATAATCCTCGCTTTTGGTAACCTCATGGGACTTGCCTATGGTGTAATCACTACCCCCGACACTGGTTTAATATTGGCGTGGGTACTCGCACTTAACGAAGCTGCACTCGCTCTTAAAGGCCACGAGCGGCGTTGGCTGACAGCCGGGCTGGCGACGGGCATTGGACTCTGGGCTAAATACATCATGCTACTGATTGGCCCAGTATTTCTTTGGGCGTTAATCGCCCAGGAACGAACGCAAGCAGAAAAACGACGCGGCTTAAGAGGACCATGGCCATACTTAGGCGGCGTTGTCGCCTTGTTGGTGATTGCGCCACATCTTTATTGGAATGCGGAGCATGATTGGATCACTCTTCGCTTTCAGCTGCGTCATGGACTTGCTAGCGAGCACCTATCGGTCGATGCGTCACAGACTCTACCGCGCCCATTACCAGCAGAGCCAGGTAGTCGAGAATGGGACCTCGGGAAATTCTGGAGCGGCTTACGTGATGAAGAGCAAAAAAAGGAACGTGCCCCGGGTCCGTATGACGAAACACTTAAATCCATCAATCGGTACTTTGGCTACTACGGAAGCCAAATAGGCGCATGGGGAGCATTGCTAGTTGCAATGGGCATTGGACTACGCCAGCATCGGCAGCGCTCTAGTTCTGATCAGGAAGGCTCTAAACAGGACGGATCTAAACAGGACGGATCTAGTAAGGACGGCATTGCTCTTGCAGCTGCGACAAGACCACTATTGATCGCTGCGACCGCAGTACCGCTTTTAGTATTTGGCCTGCTCAGCTTATTTACTAAAGTCGAAGCCAACTGGTCTGCAATGTACCTGTTTGCGGCTGCCGCCTTGCTGACCCCACTGGTGCTCAATAAATACAAGGCTGTTTTTATCGGCTTTCTCATCAACGTTTGCTTGGTGCTGAGTCTCATAGTCCACGCCAACACTGGCATGCTGCCTATCCGCGCGGACAGAGATAGATTGCTTGCCGAGACCCATGGTTATGCACAATTGGCCGAAAAACTTGGTGCTTTGGGCGAGCCCATCTTCGCGGACAGCTACCAGATCACGGCCATGAGCCACTTTTATAACAGTCGTTCTCATGTCGCTCAATGGCCTGGAATCACCAGAGATTCTGAATTTGTGAGACGAGCCGCCATGAACCGATGGACGCTAGACGACATCAGATCTGCCGGCGGATTCTGGCTGATTACTTCGGCTATGCCGATGATCATACCTGGCTTCTTGGCCAATAAAATGACTCAGCTTAGGGATTGCAAGGAGAGCGGCCTTCAGGTAATCAGCTCCTCTGACCCTCGCGAGTCAGCCTTTCGCTGTGCGAAACCTGTGCACGAATGGTACTTGATTCGCTACGATGCGTGGGTAGGCAGTGAGTAAATCAGGGAGCCAGCCGACTTGCAGAAATACCGCCAGATCATCTGCAACACTTACAGATCGCTCGAGCATCCAGACTTCAGTTTCGTAAAGAGGGCCTTCGGTGCCCGTCCCTACGATCCACTGATTAAGCGACTTCGCGACTTCGGTGTCGTGGAAGAGCTCGTCCAGGCGGAAGACGATGTCTGTTTCAGCTACTTGCTGAAGGGCCAGAGTTCACTGTGGGGCCTAGACCTGTCCATCGTCGGGCTCTTTGCAATATTTGTCCGCGTCAAGGGGCGCGTGAGTGCCGACGATTTTCTTTACCCAGGCCGGATCGATTTGACGGGGTTTGAGACCAAAGTCCTCGATCTCCTGGCTGGGGCCGGGGTAAAACTCATGACCACAGAAGAACTTAGCGTCGAAATGCCGATGACTCTGTATAATACTAATCGGAATAACGTTAAGCTTTACCAGGCCTTGTTCTCTGACCGGGAGTTGCCGCCATGGGAAGTGTGACCGCAGCCAAAGTGATTGCCCTGGTTTTGACTCTGGGCTTTTCATTAAATGAAATGGCTCGTAGCCGTAGGTTTACTCGTGATCCCCAACGCGGGCGACGGCAGACGAAAAGTTTAAGCGCAAGATTGCCTGGCTAAGGCTTACTCGGCACTATACTGCCGAAATAAATGTCCTGCTCTTGACCCGAAAAAGGTCCTCGGACCATATTGCGATCAACGAGGAACCGTTTGATCGCGTGCCGCGCGTAACGAATATTATGGCGCTTCAGAATCGCATAGCAGCCAAACATCATATACTCAGCGGTTTGAACTCGCTTGGACGAGCTAAAATGCAAACACTGCTTTAGTAGCTTGGCGATCATGGCGTTCATGGCTCGATCGGTGATGTTTAGCTTATCAAAATTGATGCGACGCATAGCTTGAAGTACCTGGCGACGGTCTGTAGACGGCGGCACAGCTTTGCGTCCCGCGATCATTTCGTAAAGAATAAGTGCAGCACAATAAATATCGGTCTGAGGACAAATCGCAGCCTCAGAAATGTGCTCCGGTGAATAATAGCCGGGTGTCCCAATCATATAATTTTTATAATCCTCGACCTCTATCTGACAAGATAAACCGAAATCGGTAACCATGACGCGGCCGGTTCGATCGAGAAGGATATTTGATGCCGACAAATCCGAGTGGATCGTGTCGTGCAGATGCAGGTGATCGATTCCCTTCATCATGTCGATGATGATACTGAGCGCCACGAGCGGCGGCACGATACCAGCCTGCTTGATAAAAGCGTGACCGGACCAACCCTCCACAAACTCTGTGACGATAAAGCAGTTCGGTGGCTCGAATACGCTATCGAGATAGCCCACCACATGTTTGTGATGCATGCCGGCCATGATTAGCAACTCACGATGAAAAATACCAAGGAAGCGGCGATTCTGGGCGTACTTGTCGTGCAGCACTTTCACAGCAACAGTGTTGCCCGTGCGCTCATCAATCGCGCGGAAGACGCGCCCGAGTCCACCGACTCCGACCTCCTCGATGATCCGGTAGTGGCCGAGTTTCTCCGGTAATTTTTTATTCACTTGGCCCAAGGGTCGCTGTCCCATCCTTCCGTTTAGCGAGGAGTACTCCCCCCGCCTACAGACTATCGGGACAAATAAGCTTTGGATTAATCCAAAATCGAGACAGCACTGCGCTTGAATCGCAATATAAACAAATAAATCAAATTAAAACGAGATGTTACGACAGCATACTGGAATGCGTCTCGGGGCCAAAGGCAGCGAGCCTGTGATAAATCTCAGGTGCCACTTCATCAGCGTAGTAACCGATAATACCCAAAATGCGGCCTAACATGTCCGCATCAAAACTATTGGCCAACACTTGGCAGGCCAAGCTAACCTCGCCAACGTCGTTAACGGCCAACTTAGCCACTTGCAGTCGGGTATTAAGCTCAAGTAATTCGCGCGACAGCATTTGATAGCGCGGCGAATCTATGCGTAGGTCGATCAACGGGCGAATCTCAAACGAGACACATGTTTGCGTCAAGCGAATACTAAGCGGGAAATACCTTTCGGAACCTTGAAAACCAGTCAGCCAATGATTTTCGCCAGCATTCTGAAATGCCCAACCATAATCAGTCAGCATAGACTCTAGAGAGTGCGCGGTAATTTGCGACATTGCTAGCTGCCCTAATTAATATGGATATTAGCTACAGGCTAGCTTGTCATCAAGCTAAGGTCAATCGCTCAAGATTGGTGATCTGGATTAGAACTTGAGTTCTTTGATCTCCTGCACGACATCACTCTCCGCTGTTGTTTTCTGTAGCTCAGATAACAGCATTGCCTGTTTAGCAGTAATGTGCCTTCTGACGCTCTCAAGATAGGCTATCTGAACCCATCCAGGCATTTTGGCTAGAGCCTGGGCCAGTAACTCGGTGCGCTGGGGTATGTACTGTTCAAGAACTGATTGCGCTTGCTCTGCCAGCGTTAAGTTGCGTGAGACTGCAAAGTAAAATAAGTGGTCAAAGCCCGTTATTCCTGCGGTTGGTGGGTGGGCCTTAAGGTGCCGCAGTATCGCCACACTGGTGTACAAGTTAATGCTAGACAGACTGAGTTGCCGTAGTTCTTCTGCAGTGGGAATCGCCAAGTATATTAAAAAATCGTCTGAAGCGCGTTGTGGATCCAAGTGAATCATCGCTTGGGCAAATTCCTCATCACCTTTTGCCAAAAGACCAACACGCATTAACGTATAAGCACTGCCCAAGTGATTGGCGCGAACTGCATTCGCCATTTGAGGGATCGTCACAGAATCATCCTCGCCCTCGGCTAGCGCCCGCGACAGTTCTATATCAATAGCCTTAGCGAGCGCCTCGGAGGGCTTAACTGCCGCCAACTGCCAACCGAGTTGCTGCGCTAGTACGCGGCCTGAACCAACTAACTCACGAAAGACCTCCGGCTGCAGCGGCACCGGCATGGCAGCATAAAGATGCCCAGAATTGATCAACTGAGCTTGGTCGTAACTCTGCAAATTATCGTGAATCATGACGCGCAATAATGCCGCAGCCGCCGCCCCTTGATCACGCTTCTTAATTAAGCGTTTGACCGCCGTCAGCGTGTCTCCACCGTAGTCAACACCCGCTTTGAGCGCCAGTTTTAATGAAAGCTGATCGTCGATCTTGGGCGGAGGCATGGTTAATTTCCGCACCTCAGTGGAATCGGCTTTTTCTGCAGTCGTACACGCATGCATCGGCAGTAGCGCCAGTATGGCTAAAACTGAAGGGAGGAATCGCATGTTAGCTCCTTGTATCAGTGCGTGCACCCTGGATTACGCTTATTATTTACTAGAGTCGGTTGGCCGAAGTCTTATAGCCACCATACCACCGGTGGCTGCCTGTAGCCGCTCCACCAACGCAGCATCTGCTATACCCTGCTTGAGTTCGACTTCCACAACTAGATCGTCACTACCATTAACCTTAATGCATCGTATCAAGGTAATGCCGTGCCGCAAAAAAATTTCCGTCCAAACTCGGGGGTTCATTCGCCCATGGCGCCCGGATCCCACCGTATCTACCTCCAGGTTTATCCCTAAAACAGCACTAAGCTGCTTGAGGAAGTCTAAGGGGGTAGAAACCAAGACGCGCTGCTGGTCTTCGTTAGTTTTCTGACTTAGGAGCAAGGTGCGAGCAAAGTTAAGTTGTTGCCTGGTCCGAATCCATAATACAG
>Ga0315284_10016358_pt1 | contig 10531 bp, 13 predicted proteins | sample YL17G09_16_MG_FD_203696 | JGI IMG/M metagenome (GOLD analysis project Ga0315284, IMG submission 203696) | Sediment microbial communities from Yellowstone Lake, YNP, Wyoming, USA - YL17G09_16 | ecosystem: Environmental > Aquatic > Freshwater > Lake > Sediment | place: USA: Wyoming | collected...
ATGACACTGCTTCCAATAGTTCTATTTCAGTACTAATATTTGTAAGCTCTACAGATAAAGTCCTTATGTTGAGTTGTACTTCATCTAGTTTACTTTTCGATTCATTGTTTCTATTGATTTGATATTCAATGTTTTTATTTTCTTCTTTTTTTGAATTAATTACATTTTTATATTCAAATATTATAGTTTGAGCACAACTATAGTCGCGACAATCTTCCTGTTTTTTATTTTTTATTTTATTTAAAAGTATATTCAACTCTGATTCTTTCAATAAATCATTATTATATTTATCTAGTTGAGCACTGTGTTCAGCTATTTTTAATTCTATATCTGAATTATCTAATGACCACTGTCTTTTAAGTGTTTCAATATCATCTGCTTTAATGAGAATCTTACCAGAAATATTCAGTTGAATTGAACATTGTGGGCACTCTGCATCATGTTTTTTATGTAAAAATGGTTTTAATTTATTTTTAAGTTCTTTTATAGTAGATATTTCTATGTCTCTGCTATTTTTAATTCTTGCAAAGTGAATTAATTTATCATTTATTTTTTCTTCTGTATCTAAATATTTAGTAAAATCAGGTGACTTTATTAGTTCATTCTCATTAATAATCTGTATACTTTTCATTATTTCAATATTATTTTTATCTATTTTTAGGTTTAAATTAGATAGATCTATAATTGAATTATTATAGATTAAAGCATTTGCCTTTAATCCATCTATTTTAGTTACTAAAACTTCTTTTTTATGCAAAAGATTATTCATTTCACCAAGAACATGCTGTTTGGCTTTAGTGAATTTCTCTAAGTTCATAATTTTTAATATAAAAGTTTTTTTCTGGGAGTCATTTAGGTTGATGAAACGCTCAAACGAATCTTGACAAGTATACATTGTTATTAAGAATTGATCGTAGTTTAGTCCAATTTTAGCCTCAAACTCCTCTTGAGTCATGCTAATTTCTTTACCATTAAGGGAAAAGACAGTTGTTCCTGGTCTTTCTCTCTTTACAGAATATATTCCAGAAAAAGTATGAACCTCAACACTAGTAGATAGTAGCGTTGTTCCCTTTTTTAAAATTTCAGATTTTGTTATTTTTCTTGGTAGTTTTTCATATAAGGCAAATGACAATGCATTAAATATCGCAGATTTACCAGCACCATTTGCCCTACCAGAATCATGATCATATCCTTCGACAAGAACTAGCCCATTATCGTCGAAGGATACAGTTGCATTTTCAATAGATAGAAAGTTTTTTATTTCTAGTCTATTTACTTTCAATTCTTTCACCGCAAATCTTTTGCCCTTTCTTTAAAAGAAATGTAGTAAACTCGTCTTGGAGTTGCTCTTTTGTATTAGCTTCCATCCAACTTATACATTCATTTAGGTTGTTAATACCCTTTCCATTAACACAAAAATCAACAACAAAATCCTTTATTTCAGGGTATTTAATAACACCATCAATACAGGTAGGCTCTTGAAATCTACGTTCAGCAAGTCCGCCCTCTTCTTGAGTAAGCGCAACATTGCAAAAAAACAAAACAGTAGTGATCAATAATAGTTTCATAAAACTCCTTTTATACATTATACTATATTACATTTTCATTGGTGGTTTAGTTCTAGTAGTAAGTTCACCTTTCTCATTAAAGAAAACCCACCCCTGTTCAAGCATTGTTTCTATAGAGTAAGTCCCTGAGTCGACCATTTTAGGTACTTCAAACATCCAAAAATGATCTTGCTTACGCTCTTTGAGGATTTCATTTTGGTCTACTAGATGTTTTTTATTAGAGAGCTTATCAATGGTTTCAGTATTTTTAACTTTAGATATTTTTGGCATCTGTCTATCTGCATCTTGACCACAAGAGCATTTTATGTGTAAAAGAGTTATAGCTCCTCTACTTTGAGTAGTCATACCACATTTTTGACACAAGAAAGTATATTTAGGCATTAAAAGTCAAGTCCTATAGACAAACCTAATGTTTTTTTATCTGTAACTAGACCACCAATTGATATGTTACTAAAAATACGTTTTTTAATAAAAACACCATACTGCCTATTATTGATATCCTCTATATTAGCCATAGTTAGGGCATGCACAGATAAACCTATATCATTTATAGTAATAGATTCGTGCTTAGTTTCTTTGTTTGAAGTAAAGGTTTTATCTGTTTCTATTTTTGTTTTATCTTCTGTTCTAGATTCTTCTACTATTGAACCGTCTTTATTTGTAGTTTTTTTAGTTACAACAACAACATCTTTGTTTTCTTTTTTATTTTCAATATACTTTATAACTTCTTTCTCTTCAATTTTAGTTATAATTTTAGTTGGTTTTGCAAAATATCCAACACCTGCACCCAAACAAGCACAAACTAAAGCCAGCACAGATAATCTAAAGTACTTATTTTGAAGTAAATTCATTATTGTTCTCCAAGTCCACCAGACTGCATCATGCTTTGAAAGGATTGCTTAGCTAGTGCTAGTTGGCCTTCCAATTCTGGATTAGATGGTGTACAAACAATACCACCACATGTTATTAGTAAAGATGCCACAGATAATGCATTGCCCAATACTACCCTCGCGACTTTGGTCGGTTCGATAATTCCTGCTTCATATGGATCTACAAATTTATGTTCATTTGCATCAAATACTTTACCTTTAGTTAATTTACTAAGAATATCATCGTGATCTTCGCCGCAATTAGTTAGAAGTAATTTAAATGGTTCCCTAAGAGCCTTAGACAATATACTCCAAGACTCTTTTTTATCCTTATGATTGTCTATTAGATCTGCGAGTTCTAGTTGAACAGAACATCCACCAGCAATAGTACCTTCTGCAATGGCAGAACGAACTGCTTCAACGGCATCTTCGACTCTTGCTTTACGTTCTCTTACTTGTAAATCAGAAACACCACCCACATATATAGTAGCAATTCCACCATCAAGTTTTGCAATATTAGCCCTAATATGCATTTTATCTATTTCAGAAAAACAAGTACTCTCTAATGCTTTTAGTTCCTCTATTCTATCGCTCACATCTGTGATATTAGAATTAGACACTATTAATGTTTCATATGTATTTGACTTAGCAAATATAAATTCACCAAAACCATGTTCATTTATTTGATCTATATTAGATGGATCATATAATACTGCACCTGTATATGCCGACATATCTTCTAAGAATACAGTTTTAGAATTTGGAAGACCAGATCTTGGGGTTTTAATAGGACAGATAGTTATGCCACCTTTAACATTCTTTGCTAAAGTATCCATAACGCTATCAGCAAAATCATGAGCTATAATTATTAATGGTGATCCATATATTTCAGTTCCCTCTATTGCATCTTGAACAAAAGCAGTTACCTTCAAATCATTAATAGAGCCATTATATAGGAATACGTAACCATTATCCATCTTACATTGTTGATTTGCTCTATCATTAATGAACATAGGACCAAGTTGACCTAAATCTTTTAAACCAGAAGTAACTATATAACCATCTATAGTCTCAACCCGCATTTCATCGCCTTGTGCTTCTTCTAAGATAATATGACCATCGTCTCCTGCTGCTATTACGGCGTCCACAACAATATTGGCTATTTTTTTATCGCCATTTGCTGAAATAGTTGCAACCTGTCTTAGTTTTTCCTCATCATCAACTGGCTTCGACTTAGATTTAATAAATGGAATGGCAATATCTTCATATAGATCCTCTAATTCATTTACAATTCTTTGTGGGTTATATTTGGAGTTGTTATTAACAAATTCTATACCATGTTGAACAATGGCATTTGCTAAAATAATTGCTGTAGTAGTACCATCGCCTGCATCTTTAGCTGTGTTTACGCAAATTTCTTTAGCGGCTTCAATTATTATATTATGTTCGGCTTTAGCAAGACCTAAAGTTTTTGCAACAGTAACGCCGTCTTTTGTTGCAAGCGGAGGAAGTCCATCTCTTTCTATCAGAACAGATCTGCCACCTGGTCCCAAGGTAGCACCAACAATAGTTGCCATCTTATTTAGTGCTTCAGTTACGATATTACTTAATTTAGTTTTATCTACAATAATATCTTTTGCTGTACTTTTTTGATATAACATATTAGTCCTATTTTACTTGATAATTCTTTACTATGTCTTTATACTTCTTCATCTTATTTAAATCAGTTTCAAAACCATAAAAAGAGTGACCATGTTTTAATGCAGCTTGAAGTGAAGCTGGAGTTCCACAGTATGGGTCAAATACTACAGAACCAGGAAGACAATCTGTCATTCTTATTAGAAGTTCAGCTAGTGCATTAGAGTATGAATCTTCTAGGGATCCTGTTTCAACTACCCAAGAATTGCCAGGACAGGATGTTTCTTCTTCTAACTTAAGATATTCTTTAATGGGAAGTCTATCTAGTTTCCATACTTTTCCATTACAAAAATATAAAGCATATTCATGAGAGTTGACTAGATTTGATTCTGATCTTTTACCGGGTAACCAGGATTTATTTATGATGATATTGTCAATGTGATAGAATCCGGCATCTGTCATCTCTTTTGCAATCTCAAAAGGTCTAGATTTACACTCATTTGGGGCATAACATATCAAAAAGACAATACCATTCTTTACTGTATTAGTTTTTAGTTTAGCTGCTAATTTTTTAATCTTATCTATAGAATAACCGTCTCTTTTTCTTATTGGAATTCTACAAATTGTAACTTCAATATTATTAGGCCAACAAGCATTTTTATCTAAGGGATCAAAACTATTTATTCGTATATTTGTAGCAAATACACTTTTACTATCGTCCATTGATTAATAACCTCTTTTTTGTCTATCAAAATTTTCTTTATTCTTGGTTACATATAACTTCTCTAACATTTCACCATCTATACCTAAAGCTAAACCTATGTTTAAGTAGAAGTGAAGAACATCAACGTATTCATAAAACACTTCTAACATTTCATCATTATTCTTAAAGCCCTTAAGAGATTCCTCTGGATACGTCTTCCATTCTTTCCATGGGAGTCTTTCTAGAAGTTCAGTCATTTCCATGTTCATATTTCGCCACTGTTTGGTAATATCATCTACTTTTTCTTTAAAGGATGCTTTTTCGTAATCTAGTGCTCTACCTTTTTCAGCTAAGTGCTTTTGTAAGGATAGTTGCATAGCGAACATGTCAACTAAAGGATTTGTTAGTTTTGGTAAGTCAGCCTGAAATAGTGATGCGCAATTGTTTTCATTCTTTAATGTCATATATTCTCCATATAAAATCTATTATACGATTTAATTAAGAATTAATGTTAATATACTATTAAAAATACAGTACTAGACCGTACAGTACTGTAAGGTTTTTGTGGCACGGTCATTATACTCAACATTACTAAAAATGTTAAATTACAAATACTTAGGTGCAATGTCAAAAAGTTTAATTAGAGTTAACCATAGACATGTTGTGTAATACAAATCAGCCTCTATAAAGAGATGATTCCTGTACTTAGTTGATTGACCTAGATCATTAGTTAAATAGATAAAGCTTGAACTTATTTTTTCAATAATATAAAGTCTTTCCTGAGTAATATCCTTTATATTATTACTTGCAGTAATAACCAACATACCTACTTCAAAAGAGTTAAGAAGTAGTTCATTCATATTATGAATCTATATCTTTCAAGGAGACATTTATATCTGTTTTTGATGGTTTTTTAGGAGAACTACCAGAAGTCCTCTTATCCCATCGGGCATTCTTTCCCACTTCCCGACTATCAATATGAGTAAAAGTATCATACCTTCCTAACCCATCAAACTTCTCACATGCGTCAGCAACCGCATTAGGAGTCATATCCTTAATAACTATATCTGTAGCATGACCTTTCATGTGCATTGAGTTTTTTTCACCACCGATAGCAGTGTTATGTTCTGGACACCTATATGCAGAATTTATATGAATAGTACTACCTAAATCATCTCGTAATTTCTGCAACTTAGACACATGATCTATATTAATTAGTGTTTCAGTACACTTACCACAACTACAAAAAAACTCTTTAACTTTAAAATTTTGAGTTAATTGTATCTCGCCATCTTGATTATTGATAAATTTCTTAACATTCATACCTACTCCTAGACTCTATTATATCAAGTCTAAAAGTAAGAGTTATAATACCTGAACATCTATGGTTATTTCTTTATAGAAAGCAATTCGACTTTGAGCATGACGAGTTAACATGGTTGATCCAGATGGCATATAATCAATTATAAGGGCTTCTATTTTAGACCCTTGTCGTCGTAAGGCTCTACCAATAGATTGAATTACGGGCCCTTTAGAAGCCATGAAGGATGCAAGAACTAAGACGTCTACATTCCTAGTATCAGTTCCCTCTGAAATCTTTCCGTTTGTCCCAATTAAGCACGAGATCTTACCAGAATTAAGATCATCCACATATCCTTGGGACTTCTTATCCTTACCCTGAGCAAAAGGTACTCCAAGTTCTTTAGACAATTCAACCCCATGCTCTATTTCTCCAACTAAACATAAAACTGATTTACCTAAAGCTATATATTTTTTAATATCATTTTTAATTTCGTCTTTCATTAAAGAATTATTTAAGATATGTTCTTTATAGTTTTTTAATTTATCATACTTATGATCTACTCCAATAGTACTTACTTTTTTAACTATAAACTTAGGTTTAGCTAGAAAATTATTATCTATACCCCACTTAATGTCTCTTTTAATAATAACCTGACCACACCCAGCATGGATTAATAGGTCTTTGCCATCTGATCTATAATCTGTAGCAGTAAGACCATATATTCTTCCGACATCACCTAAGGCAGTCGTAATTTCATAGAAAGTAGAAGCAGCAAGATGATGCACCTCATCAACAATAATAACACCCAAATCAGCTTTTTTAAATTCATCTATGGCATTTACCACAGAAGCTACTATGCCAACTGTAATACTCTTAATCTTCTTCTTTCCGCCACCATAATAACCCACCATACTTTCACCAAAAGCATCAACTAACTCTTTATAGAATTGTTTTGCAATACTTTCAGATGGGACCATTATTAATGTATTTCTTTTTAGTTTTTTTATTAGATAGGTAGCTACTAAGGTCTTACCTAGACCAGTAGCCATAGCAATAATACCTCTCCAATTTTCTACAGCAACTTGAACTGCCTCTTCTTGATATGGTCTTAAATTAAAAGGTTTCTTAACCCAAGGTAGAGCTATAACTTTACCAGTATCAGTTCTTTTATCTTCTATATTAATATTATTTAAATAAAAAGATAAACCAGAATTAAAAGCAATATGGCCACCATCTAAGTTCTTTAATATACAACAATTAATTTCTTTTTTTAACTTATCTATATATGACTTGTTTTTATAAAATGGATTTTTTTCTAAACGTCGAAGTTCAAACTGCTTCTGTTTATCTGTGTATGACATTGATTGTTTAAATTCGCGTACAATATCATTTGTTGGATTCTTAATGATTGTAAATTGATTTGTTATGATTGCTTTCATTAGGGTATTATACTGATTAAGTATAATAAAACAAACATTTGTAGGAGGTCTTAAATGAGTGATAATTCTGATCACAGTAGTAAACAAAACATCAAAGATTCAATGTATTATTGGTTAGGTAAGTCTAGACCATTTTACATAAATGGTGAATATAAGATAACTTTATTATTTATTGATAGGGAGAATAATTCTGCTAAAATTGAAATAACTAATTTAAAAACAAAATCTACTGACATAGTAGAGGTTAACAATGAATAATAAAACAGAGTTAATCTTTATGAAGTGGAAAGCTGAATTGGCTGATATGGATAGAACTAGAGCAGCAGTTGAAGGTAATTTTGAATTACTTTTTGATCAACTATCTAGATCTAAAGTTAAAATGAATGATGCTTTACCATACGTTGATAGGGCAATTAAGGCTCATTACCCATCTGATTTTATTCTTAAGAATACATATAAGAAAAGAAAGGCATATTCTAGTGAAACCATGTCTGAGTTTGAGAGTTCTTGGAAAGACCTAATAGCAAGTACGGCAAAAAGAGTATTTTTTAGTTTTTATGAAATTGAAGGTGTTGAAGTTAAATCAGAAAGTGCATACGGTGGAATGTCTTCATCTGAATATAGAAAACAACAGAGATACGCCGACTCTCATCCAACAATAGACTGGGAGTCATTAGTTAGAGAAAAGAAAGAGTTAGAGCTACTAATTATTAAAGAAAATCAAGAACAGGTCTCTCAAGTTGATTTAAAACAAGTTAGATTAGATATCGACTTAGGGGATTTATAGTGAGTAAGTTAACAGAAGAACAAATAGCAAAAGCACTCACGGCACCTTCTTTAAAGAAAGAAAATGTCAATACTAGTACGGTAAATTTAGATGTTTCACTTAATGAATTAGACTCTTTCGGTAACAAAGAATCTATAAAAGAAATGTATACAAGTATGGCATCATATAACAAGATGCTAGGTGAGAAGATTACATTCATTAATGAAGCCCTAACTGCTGCAATTCCATTTACTAGAGAAAATCTATATTTAATGTGTGGCTATTCTGGAAATGGTAAGTCGAGTGCTGCAGCGAATATATCTTATTCTTTATATAAAGAAAAGAAAAAGACTCTAGTTATTTCAAATGAAGAACCGAAACAAGATATTATTTATAGGATAGCATGTTTAGAATTAGGCTTTAACTTTAATGATTACAAAAAAGGTATCATGGTTAAGGCTCAGCAATTTGAGTGTGCAAAACTATTCCCCGAAATATGTAAATACGTTAAAGTGATTGATGTTAATTATAATAACGGTATTACATTTACTCTAGAAGGAATTAAGAACATTCTCACGCAGGTAAAAACAGCCGATTATTCTGCTGTAATGATAGATTATTTTCAACAAATCAAGACCTCAGTTCTTACTCCAAGTAAGAAAGGCCTAGATGTTTTAACCGATCTTAGAATGTGGTTAGGTAAATATATCCGAGAATCCAATATTCCCGTTGTACTTTTTGCTCAACTTCACTCTCTAGGTAAAAGAAATAACGTAGATCTAGATTCTAGAATTAAAGATTGTCCAAGCGTATATGAAACATCTACAGTTGTTGTAGAGATTGTTCCAGATTTTGAAAACAAAACTACTAAATTTTTAATTAAAAAAGATAGATTTGGATATTCTGGCATGAAAATAGAGTGTGCTTTTGATAAAGGAAGATATGTTGAGATTACTGCTGAGCATATGGAGAAAATTAGAATGGCAAAACTAGATAATCTGCTAGATACAACTGGAGTAGATAATGATGAATAACATTGATATTGCAAATAAACTTGCAGAAATAACTGGTAAGAGTATTGATAACTTTTTAATAAAAGAAAATGAGGTTGTCGTTTCGGTTTTAGCTACAGAGACAGTTGCCTCGCCTCAACTGGAGGAGTTGTCTAAGCAATATCAGGGGTCAATCGACAGTGGTTTTATTACATGTAATAAAGTTCAAATGTCTAGAAAAGATTATTTAAAGCACGTTAAGGACATGACACAAACTGCTATATATGGAGATCCCTTGTTGTATGTTTTGTTTAGATCAGAGCAACAAAGCAATATTAACTTCTTAGATTGGATGAGTGGATTTACAGATGAGTAATAGTAGGGATGTATCAAGACAGTGGATTGAAGAACACAAGAATATTGGCATAAAACTTAAAATGATGGTATTTTTAATAAAGTTAAAACTTAAAAAGGTACAAGCACCAAAATGAAATCTAAAAAATGTTTGATATGTAAAAGATCCAACAATACGGTCCACTGGCACTCTGATTCTGAAACTGGAGCAATATGGTGTTGGTGTACCGGTCGATGCCAACGTGGATATTCTTTATATGACTATTGTCATACCGCCGGTGTTGATTTAAAGGATTTTCTTAAAGGCGATTTTGACTTTACAGAATCTCAACCTAATGAAGTGTCTAAATTAGATTGGCCAGCACACTTCGTACCGTTGTCTGACCCAAGGGCAAAAACTGGTGTAGATTATGTTAAATCTCGTGGATTAGAACTACGAGGAGATATGTATTTTGATATGGAAAAAGATGCAATAGTCTTTCCATACTACTATAATTCTATTTTTGCTGGAGCACAAACTAGATTAATCACACCGTGGAATAGAGACGGAGATGAAGTTAAAGTGCTTACGCTACCAGGTACTCGTCTTGGGTTAGTTTTTTATAATTGGAATCAAGATAGTTTTATCACAAATATAAAGGGTGTTGTTGTATGCGAAGGTGCTTTTAATGCACTATCTCTACAACAAAGTTTAGATAAATTCTATGGTGGAATTCTTAAAAACCCATGGAAAATTGTTGCAACATCTGGTTGTGGTGTCACTAAACATCAATTAGATAAAATGATTGAATTAAAAAATAATGGAATTAAGGTTGTTGTGGCATTTGATTCTGATGAACCTGGCTTAAAGGGTTTGAAGAAAATAGTTGGAGAAGCTGCTGCTACACATTACTGCCTAA
>Ga0315284_10016360_pt1 | contig 10531 bp, 9 predicted proteins | sample YL17G09_16_MG_FD_203696 | JGI IMG/M metagenome (GOLD analysis project Ga0315284, IMG submission 203696) | Sediment microbial communities from Yellowstone Lake, YNP, Wyoming, USA - YL17G09_16 | ecosystem: Environmental > Aquatic > Freshwater > Lake > Sediment | place: USA: Wyoming | collected...
CGCCCGCCTGACCTGCTGCTGATCTCGGCCATGCAGATGCACTGGCAAAGCTGCATGGAACTTGTCCATGACGCACATCGGATCGACCAGGCCTGCAGACCTTTGATTATCGTCGGCGGACCCAAGTGCATTTACGAACCGTGGGATGTCTTCCGCACCGATCCGCGCCAGCCGGCTGGGGCGGACCTAGCCGTCACGGGCGAGGCCTACGTCCTGCTGAACCTTCTGGAAATATTGCTATCGGTTCGGTCGAGGGGCGAATCAATGCTATCAGCCTTCAGGCGGGCCCGCGACGAGGGGATGCTCGATTCTATTCCCGGTCTGGTTTACCCTCTCGGCAGCGGGGAAGTCGCCGAGGAGCTTGTCGACACGGGAATCCAGAGACTCGTGGGAGACTTGGACGAGTTTGCCGATCCGGTGCTGGGCTATCGTATTCTTGAACCGCCCGGTGCGGGTAGGAGGCTGACGAGCAAACCCCTCGAACCGGGTCTGGTTCACCGGGTAAATCCCATATCATCGTTGGTGATGACGCTGGGCTGTAAGTTCGGCTGTCCGTATTGCCCGATCCCCGCGTATAACCAGAGGCAGTACCGTGTCAAAAGCGGCCGGCGTATCGCCGACGAAATAGAACGGCTGTATGAAGAGTTCAGGCTAACATTCTTTTTCGGCGCAGATGACAATTTTTTCAACGACCAAACTCGTACGCTGGAGATCCTAGGCGAGCTTGCGGGGCGCGCACAGGCCGGCAGCAGGGCCCACCGCAAGGCCAGGCTCAGCACGGAAGTTACCGTCCACGACACTCTGAAAATGGCGGATCACCTTCCGCTCGCCCGTCAGGCGGGCGTGCGGGCGCTGTGGCTTGGTGTTGAGGACATGTCAGGCCGGCTGGTCAAAAAAGGCCAAACCCCCGATAAGACCGTCCATGCCTTCCGGATGCTTGCGGATAACGGCATTTTGCCCATGCCGATGATGATGCATCACGACGCCCAGCCGCTCTACACGCGCGGCAGGAGCGAAGGACTGCTCAACCAGGTTCGGCTGCTGCGAAAGGCAGGTGCGGTAAACCTCCAGGTGCTGATGATCACCCCCTCACCGGGCTCTAAACTCTTCGAGGGAACCTTTACAGGCGGATTGGCGTACGATAGCGTCTCGGGCAAGCAGGTCGAGCAGTACATGATCGACGGCAACTATGTAGCCGCCTCCGCCCACCGCAGGCCCTGGATCAAACAGTTCAACCTGCTGATTACATATTTTTATTTTTTCAATCCGATCCGTTTTCTGATAGCACTTTTCAGACCTGTGGCAAGGCTTGAGATGAACCAGCACTGGGCCGACGAACCCCCCTGGAGGTTGAGAAAAAGAATCAAGGAGAAGGTCCGCGCCCATCTGGCCGACGCTGCGATGCAGATATACGGCATGTATGGGTTGGGGCACACTATCCGTCGGACCTTGCCCTGGGCGATGCGTCTTATGCGAAACAAGATAATCTTCAAACGGAAAGTGCCAACCAGTCCAATTCCCATGCGAAACGTCGAAGGCGGACCCGCTCTCCACGCCCTGCCCGGTGTGCCCGTTGCGCCGGGAAGTGAAAATCCTTATTAGTTGAACGGAATAGGCAGCTTGATTTGATATATGTAACGACTTATGTCAACAGACTATAAGGATCATACATGTCGAATTTCTGGTTCGCTCTTTCGTTGACCACCTTTGCGGGGCTGTCTACCGGCATAGGCGGTGCGATCGCGTTTTTCGCAAAGCGAACCAATTATCGTTTTTTGTCGCTGGCGTGCGGGTTTTCCGCCGGAGTGATGCTTTACGTTTCATTCACCGAGATAATGAGCAAAGCCGACGAGTCGCTAGGCATTCGCTTCGGGGAAGACGCAGGCCACTGGTGGACGGCTGGGACGTTTTTTGCGGGGATCGTGTTTATGCTGCTGGTCGATCAGATGATCCCGGCGGAAAAGAATCCCCACGAGGTTCGAGCTGAGGCGCAGGTCGAAGCACTTCATCAGCATGATCAACGCGAATTGGACCTGCACAATTGGATAGACCACCATAAGCTGCACCGGATGGGTTTATTCACCGCACTAGCCATCGCGATACATAATTTTCCTGAAGGGTTGGCGACCTTTCTGGCTGCCCTTGAAAATCCCTCCCTGGGTCTAGCCATCGCTGTCGCCATTGCCCTGCACAATATTCCCGAGGGTATCAGCGTGTCGGTGCCGATCTATTACGCAACCGGAAGTCGAGGCAAGGCGTTCGTATATTCTATGCTTTCAGGCCTGGCTGAGCCGGCCGGTGCGATGCTGGGGTACCTTGTGCTCAGGCCGTTTTTGTCGCCGGCGCTGATGGGCGGATTATTCGGTGCGGTCGCGGGGATCATGGTATACATCTCGCTGGACGAACTGCTGCCGACAGCCCGCTCCTACGGCAAGGGGCACGATTCCCTCTACGGGCTGCTGGCGGGGATGGTCGTTATGGCGTTGAGTCTTTTGATGATGCAATAGGGGTTTTTGGTGGGAAAACAGCTCGTTTTTGCAAATATCCTGACAATCTGGAGCTTCGTGCGCAATTGCGGGCCGGTGTGTGTCTAGAATTATATGGCTGCTAACTCATTTCCAGGAGAATTTCTAACTAGAAGGGATCAGAAATGTTTGAAACAATCGACAAGACGCTGCTGGCAGGGTTGGGCGCGCTTTCCATCACCCGTGAGCGGGCGGAGAAGCTCTTTGACGAATACGTCCGCCGAGGCCAGGCTGTGAAGGAGGCTCGGACGGGCTTCGTCAAGGAACTGCTCGACTCGGCTGAACGCACACGCAGGGACCTGGAAAAACTCATCAATGAGCAGGTTCACCAGGCTGTTTCGAAGATGGAGCTAGCCACCAGGGACGATCTCAAACGCCTGGAGGCCAAGCTAGATGCGGTACTCCAAGCAAGGTCTTGAATTGCGGCTGGGCTATAGACATACGTTGACCCACCTCGGCCGGTTCCGCCACATAATGGCGGTGCTTTCAAAGTACGGTCTGGAGGAGGCGGTCGAGAGTTTCCGTAGCCGAACCTGGCTGAGACTGACGACCCGCAAGGCTCGCGAGAGGATCGAAGAGCCGATGGTCAGCCGGCCCCAACGCCTGCGGATGGCGCTGGAGGAGATGGGCCCGACCTTCGTGAAGTTCGGGCAAATGCTCAGCGGCCGGGCCGACCTGCTCCCGCCCGAATACCTGTGCGAATTGAGCAAACTCCAGGATAAAGTTGCGCCGATGGCGTTCCGCAAGATCGAGGCGGTACTCATCGACGAATTGGGACAAAAGGTGAGCGATCATTTCTCGGCCTTCGATCCCGTCGCGCTGGCGGCGGGGAGCATCGCGCAGGTTCACAAAGCCGTCACGCGAGAAGGCAATACCGTAGCCGTCAAAATACGCAAGCCCGGCGTCGAAAAGGTAATCCGAGCCGAGTGTGAAATTCTGGAAAATCTCGCCGGCCTGGTCAAATCGCTCCTGTCGCCGGAGGAGACAATCGATCCGGTGGATTTGGTCCGCCAGCTGACCGCCGCCATCGTCAAGGAAACGGACCTGGACAATGAACGGCGGAACATGCAGGGCTTTTTTCTGAATTTTCGCAATGACCCCACCGTCCACATCCCCCAGGTATACCCCCAATATTGCAGCCACGGCGTGCTGACGATGGAGTACATCGCGGGCGTCAAGCCGACAGATGCCGAAATCCGCCGGGCTGGGCTTGACGGGAAGCTCATCGCCCGGCGGTCAGCCGACTTTGTCCTCAAGCAGGTGTTCGAGTACGGCTCGTTCCACACCGATCCGCATCCGGGCAATCTGCTGGTCATGGACGGAAACGTGGTGGCGATCCTGGATTTCGGGCAGGTGGCCCACCTGGGTTCCGCCAATCAGGAGCTTTTGGGCGAGCTGGTGTTGGCGATCGTCGATCAGGACGCCGAGCGGCTTGTCCATGCCTTCCAGCGCGAGGAGATGCTCACCGAGCGGACGGTAGTCCGCCAGCTGTCGCGAGACTTAGAGGCGCTGCTGGCGACGTATCACAACCTGCCCGTGCGGGAGATACCATTCGGGCAGATGATGAGCCAGACCTTCGACCTGATCCGCCGCCACCGCATCCATCCTCCGCCGGAATTCACCTTGATGCTCAAGAGCCTGATGACCATCGAATCGCTCAGCAGCGGGCTAAACGCCGATTTCAAGCTCATCGAACTGCTCAGGCCTTACGCAGCCAGGCTGAACCTGCGCCAGATAGACCCAAGCCGCCACCTTCGCAAGATGCGCAGGACGGTGTCGGAGGCTGCCGAATTGGTCGAGGAGCTTCCAAGCGATCTGCGGGCCATCCTCAATAAGTTCCGCAGGGGAGATTTTCAGATGCACGTACAGCACGAGCACCTGGATAATCTCGTCCGCACGCTCGACAAGAGCTCCAACCGGCTGAGCTTTGCGCTGATAATCGCCGCCCTGCTTGTCGCAAGCAGCATGCTGGTCGCCCAGACGGAGTTGGTGCTCGGCTGGATCCGCCTGCAGACGCTCGGCGTGATTGGTTATTGCGTAGCCGCGGTGCTGGGCCTTTGGCTGCTGTGGTCGATCATGCGGGGCTGGCGGCCCCGCAAACCATCGCCGCCGGGGCTCGAATAGATGGTTGAACGCTTCTGAAACCTGATCGAGGGCAAGGCAACCTGGATAGCAGCTTATCAAGGTGTTCCGCGGGCTGCTTTGCAGCCGGGTGGCATGGCCGGGTGGCGTGGTTTGCAAGTCCCGTAGGGACGAAGCAACCACGTTGTACCAAAGGATTATGTAAGTTTCACAACAAGCCTGCCCAGGCGGGCCAATGCGACGTGGTCGATCTTTACGCCAAGCCCCGGGCCAGCCAGATGTTTGAGTCGCCCGCCATAGCCGACTCGCACGCTCGGACAAACCAGGTCGCAGGAAAGCAGGAACTTGCCATAATTGCCCTCTACGAACCTCGGCGGGTACGCAACCCTCTCCAAAAACCTCCGCTGGGCGGCTGAGAGTATCCCGCTCTCTCCGACCATGCAGCCGGCTACCCACGTCACCCCGTGCTGCTGGGCGAGTTTGACCAGCTCCATCGCAGGTAGTATCCCTCCGTTTTTGCTCAGGCGGATGTTCCACCATATCCGCTTTGGCTCAGCCAGCAGCGCGCGGGCGTCGTCGATGCTCACCAGCGATTCGTCGGCCATCAACGGCAGGTCGCACCGGCGGGCGAGTTCAACAAGCTCAGCCGGGGGTGCGAATACGGGCTGTTCCACCACGCACACGCCGTGCTCGACGAGTACGGGCATGTTTTTTAGGGTCTTTTGAGGATCCCATCCGCCGTTGACGTCGACCCGCAGCGTCAGCTTGCCCGATCCGACGCCCCTGCCGATCCATCTGCGGGCGGCGAGAAGGTTTGCCAGGTCGATCTGCTCACTGAAACCGAGTTTGAGCTTGAAGTCCAGCAGGCCCGCAAGGCGCAGCAACGCTAATTTTCGGGCCGTCTTGCGGGGGTCGTCCGATCCGACCACCCCGGAAGCCCGCAGGCGATTAAGACAGCCTTGTGCGGTACCTGCGAACGGATCGGTTAAAAAACCCGCGTCAGCCAGCGCGATGTCCAGGGCGCAGCAGGCCGCCGGGATCCTCCTGCCGGTCGGATCCTTCAGCGGCAGATGGAGTTGCGACCGATGCTCAATGGGAAGATGCGCTATTGCGGGCCAAAGGGTGTTTCGAAGGTCGTTCTCGACGGATTCGAGCGTCTCGCCGGTCACGTAGCTTCTGGGCAGCGTTTCGCCCCAGCCGATCCGCCCGTCGGAAAGCTCCAGGCGCGCGACGATCGCCTCCGCCACGTCCCTGCCGGCTGCGGCGTGGCGAAAGCTCCGCATCGCTATGGCGGTGCGATAGATCTCCAGGCTTATCGGTGTGCAGGCCATCTTGTGTTCCCTGATGGGGGCAAGATCCATCTTGACGGCCGGCTGAGTGTACGCCGTTTGCGGGCTTTTTCAACCCCTTGTTCCCATCCAGCCATTGCCTTATACTGACCGGTGCTGCCGATGGATGTGTCAGCCGCAGGCTGGAATTTTTCCGGTGGGCGGTTTGCCGATGCGCATTACATTTTAATTTGCCCGTTGTGTTATGTTTGGGCATATATTGGAATTGCCGTGCTAGGTGGGGCGCTAGCGGTGCCCTGAGTCGGGCTTGTCCCGATGACCCGCAATCCGCTATAGCGGGGCCGAATCCTCCGCTGAGGATTTATTCAGGCGGTTTCACTTGCCCGGCTGGGCGGCGTTGAAGGCTGGGTCCTCTGCAACGCTGGGACGTGAACCTGGTCAGGTCCGGAAGGAAGCAGCCATAAGCGAGTCTTCAGCGTGTGCCGGAGGGTCACCTGGCTGGAGCCGTCGGCAGGGTGAGCTTCCGTCTGGGTGATTCGACGCGGAGTGCACGGCATTTGTTTATTGTCTTGGATCAGTCAGGATAAATAGTTGTAACTCGTTTAAAAAACGATACCTACTCATCGGCCATAACCATGCCTGAATACCAGGTGCTAGCGCGAAAATACCGATCGCGGACCTTCGAGGAGGTCGTGGGGCAGCAGCCGATCGCCAACATGCTCACAAACGCGATCGCCTCCGGGCGGATAGCCCACGCGTATCTTTTCACCGGTACCCGCGGCGTGGGCAAGACGACGATGGCGAGGATTTTCGCCAAGGCGCTGAATTGCCTCTCTGCCGACGCTCCAACGCCCCACCCGTGCAACAAGTGCGACGCCTGTATAGCGATAGGCAGGGGCGACGACATCGACGTGGTCGAGATCGACGGTGCGTCAAACCGCGGCATCGACGAGGTTAGGGAACTGCGGGCCAGCGCCATCCTCCACCCAGCCAGGAGCCGCTACAAAATATACTATATAGATGAAGTCCACATGCTGACCACCCCCGCCTTCAACGCCCTTTTGAAGACGCTCGAAGAGCCGCCCCCGCATGTGAAGTTCCTCTTCTCCACGACAGATCCCCAAAAACTGCCCGCCACCATCCTGTCCCGCTGCCAGCGATACGATTTCCGCAGCATACCGACCATGCTGATCGCCGAGCACCTGTCGAAACTTTGCAAACAGGAAAAAGTCGATTTCAATCCGGAGGCAATCGGTCGGATCGCCCGTGCGGGCGCGGGTTCCATGCGAGACAGCATGAGCCTGCTCGATCAGATCCTAGCCGGCAGCCAATCGGTGAGCGAAAAGGATGTAGTCAGCCTGCTGGGCCTGCCCAGCGACCAGCGGATGGGGGCCCTGGCGGATCATATCGCGCAAGGCCAAGCCGCCGCCGCACTGGGTGAGCTTGATGAGATCCTTGCCGGCGGAGTAAATCTCCTCAGCGCGGTAGCGGCGCTGGGCGAGACGTTCAGGTGCATGATGATCTCGTCGGTATGCGGGCCCGACAGCGATTTGATTGACCTCCCCGCCGAGGCCCGCCGGGCAATAGCTGAGCTTTCCGGCAAGTTTTCCCTTCCAAGCCTTGTCCAGATGATCGCCGTGGTCCAGAACCTCGGTGCTGGCCAGGGCGATGGTCGAAGCCGGGCTGATCCGCCTTGCCCAGGCTGACAAGTTCATCGATCCTGCCAGCCTGATCGAGCGCCTGGAGGCAATAGATGCGGCAAGGGGCGGATCTGCGGGCGAAAAAAAAAAGCCTCAGGCAAACCTGACGCCCCCGGCAGGTAATTATCAGCCGGCTTCGCCCGCCGTCGACGACCCCCAGGCCGGCAAGAATGGATTGAAAACCGCACCAGCCGGCGATCAATCAAAGATCGACATCCAATGGGACCGGCAATGGCTTGGTGCAAATTGGCAAAAGGTTATCGAGGCCTTGGCCGCCAGTGGCAAGATGCACCTGGCTGGTGCCTTGGCGCCGGCGAGCGTTGTGGGATTCGAGGAAGGGAAACTTCGCCTGGGATTCGACGCCTCGCACGAAAGTCTCCGCCGGCGCTGCCAGGGGCAGTTGATCGAGGATCTCAAGCTGGCACTTTCTCAGCTTGCCGGCATGGAGATAGAGCTGGAAATTATCGCCGAAAGCCGGCCTTCAAGCAGGCCAAACGGGCTTTTGACCGATTTAACCACCGCTGAGCGCAACGAATTGGCGAAAGATCCAGCCGTCCGGTCGGTGATGGGTCTGTTCGGGGGTGAAATAATCGACATACGCAAGGACCAGTTGCCGACCGAGGCGACTGAGGAGGAACACTGATGTTCGGTGACCTTGGCAAGATGATCAAGTTGGCAGCCGAGATGAAATCTCGCATACCTGCGGTCCAGGCGAAGCTGGCGGCGGGGCGTTTTGAAGCCGACGCGGGCGGGGTGGTGTCAGCCGTCGTCGACGGCAAGGGAATCTTGTTGGACCTGCGGATAGACCAGCGGGTTTTCGAAGGCCGGGACGCTGCCATGCTGAAGGACTTGGTAAAGACGGCTGTGTCGGCTGCCCAGGATCAGGCCACCCAGGCCGCCGCCGATGCGATGAAAGAGCTGACTGGAGGTATGGGACTGCCACCGGGTTTTGGAGACATCCTGGGATAAAGTTCTAGTGTTTCCGAACGTTTTGTCCAATAAGCCCCAACTGAGGCATAATTGCAGAAGAAATCAATCCGCTCGGTTCGATGGGGACATCCCAGGTGATAACTCCGCCGTTGGAGACGATGTGCTTTGTATAACCGACCAAAAGCTCGTCGGGGAAGCGCGGGACACCATTTCCCCAATCCTGCCCAATGTAGGTCAGCACGTGGAACCGTGCAGTGTGCCCGCCTTCGCGCTGGACAAAAGGTCCCCTGCATTGTGGCAAAGCCCTGCCGACCTCACCACATGTAAAATCTTCGTAATCACAGTAATGCAGCACCTTTGAACTCACTCCGGAGTTGAAGGCTACCAGGGCGTTTGGATTGCCGGCCCGCAGGGCGTCTGCAAGCGTCCTGAGGTTGGGAGGTTCGTTTTCCGGGTAGCGATAAGGGGCGGCATACGCCCCATCGATCCACCAGCCGCGAACCTTGGTCCCGAAGCGGATCGCCCAATCCTTCAGCACATTTTCCCAATTCTGCTGGAATTCAGGAAGGCGATATTCAGCCCATTCGGGCCCGAAAGACCAATCCACATTCTTTTTGTCATTCCATGATGTTGTGAGCTTGAGCTTTTTGCGTGCTTGATGGTCGCGCCAGGGCCCGCAGGCGTTGATGTAGGCCAACAGCTCGATTCCAAGGGGCGAAAGGACGTCGTATAGGTCTGAAATCAAGTCGCGATTTGAGCATTTGCTCGGTTGAATTCCAACGATGCTGTCGTAGGTTTCGTTGGGTGCGCAGTAGTGCCCCGAGCCCTGGCCGATAGTGATAAAGAAATACGGTGCGCCGATCTGGTGGAGCTGGCTTGCCAATCCCCGCAGGTCAAAGTTGTCTATCTGCCGGTTCCATTGGTCCGCCGACGTATCAGCAGATGTAAGATAATGGCAGAATACACCCCATCCGCACTTGGCAAACCAACTTGTGTCAGGCATTCAAGACTCCTTTTACAGACATTATACAGACGGATTATTGCCGGCGAACGCCACCGACAATTTACACGGATTTTACCGAGATCTGGTGTTTCAACAAGCGAATTCCCGACATGAATCCTTGCTTCTAGGCGGAAAACAACCACGAATTGTCTTGACGGGCAAGATATTTTGCATAGGTGAGTAGGATTTTACTGACATGATACTCACAGAGACGGGCTGATGACGATCCGCGCGATTATTTTCGGTTTTTTAGGCAGCGCCTTTATATCGAATGTCGGTTACATCAACGATCAGTATATCCGGGTGAATCTTATGGCCGGCAACCATCTGCCAACCAGCGAGTTCGGGACTATGTTCATGGTTATGGCGGTTTTTAATCCTTTAATAGGCAGGTTTCGGCGCGGATGGGGACCAAGGATTTCGGGGCTGGCTGTCATGCTGACTCTTACCTTGATGCCCTGTGCAATTACTTCCAGCGGATTGATGCGCACATTTAGTACGACTTTCATCATGCCGATCCAGCACAATGAGGTTATAGTTGGCAGGTAGCGGCGGCTTGAAAATTCCCCCCGCACCGCGTAAACTCGAATTTCCAAACAGCACATGGGAGCGACAATGAGCATTAAGGCGATAGACGTCCGCCGAGGCATGGCGGTTAACTGGAAAGACGGCCTGTGGGTCATCATCGAGAACGAAAAGGTAGCCAAGGGCAATTGGCGCAGCTACCAGGTGGTTACCCTCAAGAACATAAAGACGGGCCAGCAGCTCAAGGAGCGTTTCCGCACCGACGAGCAGTTCGACCAGGCGATCCTCGACCGCAGGCCCATGGAGTATCTTTATTCCGCCGGCACCAGCCATATCGTCATGGACCCCGATTCGTTCGAGCAGGTTCCATTGCCTGCGGAGCTCCTCGGCGATCAGTCGGTCTATCTCGCCCCAAACATTCAGCTTATGGTTGCAATGGTAGACGCCAAGCCTGTCTCCGTCGAGCTGCCCAATACC
>Ga0315284_10016361_pt1 | contig 10531 bp, 12 predicted proteins | sample YL17G09_16_MG_FD_203696 | JGI IMG/M metagenome (GOLD analysis project Ga0315284, IMG submission 203696) | Sediment microbial communities from Yellowstone Lake, YNP, Wyoming, USA - YL17G09_16 | ecosystem: Environmental > Aquatic > Freshwater > Lake > Sediment | place: USA: Wyoming | collected...
AGCTCGATCTCGAAGCCCGCCTGCGCGGGCACCCACGTCAGCGGGAACTGCTCGCGCGGCCACTGGCGCTCGATCGTGCCCCGCGCGACGTCCACGCCGCGTGAGTTCTCGGGATGGACGATCGTCAGGGGCTTGTCCGGGTCGCCGATGCCGAAGCGGCGCGCGGCCACGAAGCCTGGAAGGCCCAGGGTGTGGTCCGCGTGGCCGTGGGTGATGGCGAGGTGCGTCGGCGCCAGCACCCGCGAGGCGAGGCCGAGCTGCAGGCCCTCGCCGGCGTCGACGACGAGGTGCAGCGTGCGATGCCAGAGCCAGTTGCTGAAGAGCCCTTTAGAGTAGCCGAGGAGGACGTCGTTCATGCGCACGCGATCATGACATGAGAGAGCCTGAGGCCCGGAGCCCGTCACAGCTCGCGCAGCGCGGTCACGACCGGCAGGCGCGCGGCACGGAGCGCCGGCAGCATGCCTCCGAAGAAGCCCATCACGAGCGCGTAGGTCAGGCCCTGCACGAGCAGCGACGGCGTCACGGCGAAGGCGAACGCGATCTGCGTGAACGTCTGCCAGTTGAGCGTGGCGGTCTGGTAGCCGTTGAAGCCGGCCCAGGCGAGCAGGCCGCCGACGGTTCCGCCGACGAACGCGAGGGCCATCGCCTCGGTCAGGACCGAGAGCACCACCGGGCCGGCGCCGAATCCGAGCGCGCGCAGCGTGGCGATCTCGCGCGTCCGCGAGGCCACGGCTGTGTACATCGTGTTGATCGCCCCGAAGACCGCGCCAATCCCCATCAGGATCGCGATGAGGTACCCCAGCGTGCGGATGAGGCGGCTGAGCTGCTGAGACTGCTGCGCGTAGTACTCGGTCTCGCGCACGACCTTGATCTCCAGCCGCGGGTCGGCGGCGAGCGCGTCCTTGAAACGCTCGAACGCGCCGGGCGACTCGAGCTTCACGTACACCGCCTGGAACGAGGTGCCGCGGCGATAAGCCGGCTGGACCACGCCCGCGTCGGCCCACAGCTCGGATTCGGCCACGTTTCCGTTCGCCTCGAAGATCCCGACGACGGTCCAGGCGGCTTCGCCCCAGCGAAGCGTCCGACCGACCTCGAGGCCCTGGAACTGCCCGGCCGCGGCGCGGCCCACGATCACCTCGCTCCGGCCCGGCTCGAACATCCGGCCCTCGACGAGCTTCACCTCATCGCGCACGCTGAACGCGGCGGGCTGCACGCCCCGCATCGGTACGTTGGCCGGCGTGTCCACGCCCTTCTTGTTCAGGTCGACGAGCACGAGCAGCTCGGCCGAGGCCACGGCGCCGGCTGCGTTCCGCAGCACGCCCGGCGCGTCGGCGATGATGCGCGTTTCCTCGAGCGAGAGGCCGCTCGTCAGCTCGGTGTCGCTGCCGGCGCGCAGCACGATGGCCGCGTCGTCGGATCCGGCGGTCACGAGCGTCCGGCGGAATCCTTCGGCGATCGAGAGCACCGCCACGAAGACGATCACCACGCCCGCGATCCCGACCACCGCGACGCCGGACGAGGCGGCACGCTGGCGCAGGCTTCGCAGGTTGAGCGCCGAGACGGCGACGATCTGGGTCAGCCACGACATGGCGTCACGTCCTCCGGAGCGCGTCGACGATTCTCAGACGCATGGCCCGCAAGGCGGGCAGCAGGCCCGAGGCGAACCCGAGTGCAAAGACGAGGGCGACGCCGAGCACCATGTCCTTCGGCGGGAAGAAGAAGGCGGGGAGGAGCCCGCCGGTCGGATCGCCCTGACGGCTGATCAGCCAGGAGAGGAGCAGGCCGGCGCCGCCGCCCGCGATCGCGATCACGAGCGACTCGGCCAGCACCATCGCCAGCACCAGGCCGTTCGGGTAGCCGAGCGTCTTGAGCACGGCGAGCTCGCTCGTGCGCTCGCGGATCGACTGCGCCATCGTGTTGCCGGTGACGAGCAGGATCGTGAAAAAGACCGCGACGAGAATGGCCGTCAGGATGGCGCCGATGTCGCCAACCTGGTTGGCGAACGCCTGCACGAACGCCTTCTCGGTCGAGGTCTTCGTCTCGTACGGCGAGTTGGCGAAGAGCGCGTCGACTCTCTTGGCGACCTCCGCCGACGCCTTCGGGTCCTCGACGCGGATGATGTACCACCCGACCATGCCGTCGCCCCAACGCGCCTTCTCCCACAGGTACTTGTTGTGGAAGAAGAACTGGTTGGTGTCGACGCCCTCGCGGTCGGCGTCGAAGATGCCGTCGATCGTGAACTCCCACACGCCGGACTGGAAGATCGTCCCCTGGATCGGGATGCGGTCGCCGGCCTTCCAGCCGAAGCGATTGGCCACCGTCCGGCCCGCGATCGCGCCGACGCGGTTCGCGAACCAGGCCTTCTTCTGATCCTCGGGGAGCGTGAACTCCGGGTACATCCGGAGCCACTCCTCGGGGTCGACGGCCATCTGCGAGAAGAAGTTCGACGGGTCCTGGTAGATCCCGCCGAACCACGTGGCGTGCGTCGCGTCGCTCACGCCCTTCACCGTCTTGATCCGCTCCTTGTAGCTGATCGGCAGGAAGTTGATGAACGACACCTTGTGGATCATGATGAGCCGGTCGGCCCCGGCCACCTCGACCCCGTAGTTGAAGGCGACGCGGATCGTCGCCAGCACGCCGAAGAGCACGAAGGCGATCGCCACCGACAGGAAGGTGAACATCGTCCGCGTCTTGCGGCGGAGGAGATTGCGCCAGACGAGGTGGAGATGCTTCATGCGGCGCTCTCCGCCAGCACGCCCTTGTCGAGGTGCACGGTCCGGCGGGCGCGCGCGGCCGCGTGCGGGTCGTGCGTCACCATGATGATCGTCTTGCCGTGCTCGCGGTTCAGCGCCTGCAGCAGGTCGAGGATCTCGTCGCCCGACTTGCGGTCGAGGTCGCCCGTCGGCTCGTCGCAGAGCAGGAGCGTCGGGTCGGTGACGATCGCGCGCGCGATGCCCACGCGCTGCTCCTGGCCGCCCGAGAGCTGCCGCGGGTAGTGCTTGGCGCGATCGGTCAGGCTCACCATGGCGAGGGCCGTCGCGACGTGCTGCCGACGCTGGCTGCGCGACAGCCGCGTCAGCAGGAGCGGCAGCTCGACGTTGCGCGCCGCGGTCAGGACCGGCAGCAGGTTGTAGAGCTGGAACACGAAGCCGACGTGGGTGGCGCGCCAGCGCGAGAGCCGGCCGCCCGAGAGCGCCTCGATGCGCTCGCCCGCGACCTCGATCGTCCCTTCGGTCGGCTTGTCCAGCCCGCCGATCAGGTTGAGCAGCGTCGTCTTGCCGGATCCCGACGGGCCCATGAGCGCGAGGAAATCGCCCTGCGGGATCTCGAGATTCACGCCCTGCAGGACGTCGATGCGCTCGCCACCGCGGCGGAAGATCTTGTGGACGTTCCGAACTGTCACCAGCGTGCCGTTCTTCATGCTTCGTGTCCGTTCAGAAGTGGTTGCGTGCCGTTCGGTGCCTTCTTTGCCGTTCGGCGCTTTCCGTGTTCGTTCCGTGTCCGTTTCGTGTTCGTTTCGTGTTCGTTACCTGATGACAACCCTGTCTCCGTCCGCGAGATCCGCCGGGCCTTCGACGACGACGCGCTCGCCGGCGGCGAGGCCCTTCACGATCTCGACGAGATCCCCGTCGGCCGCGCCCAGCTTCACGACGCGCCGCTCGACGCGATCGTCGCGGATCACGAAGACGACATCGCCGCCCTGTCCGGCGCGCGCGGCCGCGCGCGGCATCAGGAGCCTCGCGCGGGCGGTCTCGGCCTGCGGCGTCAACTCGCCCGGCTTCAGGAACGCGACCTTCACGCCCATGTCCGGCAGGATCCGCGGGTCGAGCGTGTCGAAGCCGATCCGCACGAGCACGGTCGCCTTCTGGCGATCCGCGGTCGGCACCATGATGATGACCTTCGCCGGGATCTGCCAGTCGGGGTACGCGTCGAGCGTCGCCGTCACGGTCTGGCTCGGCCGCACGCGGTTGATGTAGCTCTCGTTGACGTCCACTTCGATCTCGAGCGACGACATGTCGACGATCGTCGAGATGCCGGTGCGCGTGAAGCCGCCGCCCGCCGAGATGGGCGAGACCATCTCGCCCGGCTGCGCGTCCTTCGAGATCGCGACGCCGCTGAACGGCGCGCGCACAATCGTGTCGTCCAGCTCGGTCCGGCGCAGCGCCACCACGCGGTCGGCCACGGTGGCCTGTTCCTTCGCCACCGCGATGCGCGCCTTGTAGGAATCGACTTCCGCCTGCGCGGCGTCGAGCTCGGCCTTGCCGATCACCGACTCCTTCAACAGCTGCATGCGGCGCTGGAGCGTGCGCTCGGCCTCGGCCAGGCGCACCTCGTTCTCGGTCACCTGGCGCCTCGCGGCGTCGAGCTGCGCCTCGGCGAGCGCCAGGTTGGCCCGCGCCGTGGTGTCATCGAGCCGCGCGAGCACCTGCCCCGCGCGGACGGCCATGCCTTCCTCGACGTGCACCTCGACGACCTTGCCGGTGATCTTCGAGGAGACCGTCGCGCGCCGGCGCGCCGTCACGTAGCCCGAGGCGTTCAGTACGGCCTCGCCGCCGGCGGATTGCGTGCGCGCGACGACCTCGGCGGCGCGCACCTCTTTCACGGCGGGGCGGCCGAGATACCACCACGCGGCGAACGCCGCCGCCACGACGATCACGACGGCCGACACCCAGAACCACCAGCCGGGCCCCGAGAAGCCCTTCGCCGACTTGTCGATCCGGAGCGCCGAGAGATCGGGTTTGGGTTCGCTCACGATCCTCTGAGTATATAGGCGATGTCCGGGCATCAGCCATCGCGCCGTTCGGTAACCCTTACCTATGGCTCGACAGGTCGCCGCCTCTTCTAGCCGGAGCATACGAAAGCCGCCTGACAAAGGTGCCGGATTTTCCGGCGAACGGCGGCAAGAGGAGGGTGAGTGGAGGAAACGAAGACGGAACTGACACGGAACGAACACGGAACGAACACGGAAATGCGGCCAGGACCAGAACCCAGAGGCACCTGACGGTTCTTGAGCGCCGGCAGATTGCCCTGGATGCCCCGGTCCTCGTTGCACACGACGTACACGTCCGACCCTGGCCGGTAGGATTACCGGAACAACACGTTGTACCAGGCCTCATCATCATCGTCGTTGTACTGGATGAGGCCGCGCAGGAAGGCGCGCGTCGAAAACGCCAGCCACGCCCGCGCGATGACGAGGCTGAGCGTGAGCCGGCCGGTGGGACGGTACTGCGCGCCGAGCGTGAAGGAGTGGTCGCCGACGGTGTCGATCCTCGGCTTCGCGGCCGAGAGCAAGGCGGCGGGCGATCTACCAGATCACGCGGACCGGATAGTCGGCGACGAGCGGGTCGGGCGTGAGGATCGCCAGGCCATGGACGATGGCCTGACAGACGAGCAGGCGGTCGAACGGGTCGCGGTGTACCGGCGGCAGCCGGTCGACCTGCAAGACGGATTCTTCATCGATCGCGAGACTGTCGATGCCGTGCGCCTCGCGTTGAGCCGGCACGAAACGCCCGGGCGGCTGCGGCAAGTGGAGCCGCCCGAGCGCGTATTTCACGCCGATCTCCCAGGCCGACGCCGCGCTCAAGTAGACCTCGTGCTCCGCCGCCTGAAACAGCGCGCGCGCGCGAGGCGACAGTTCCGGCGCGTCGGTGACGATCCAGAGAAACGTGCACGTGTCGAGCAGCAGCTTCACCGGCGCCTCCGTCGCGGAGATCGATCGGTCTTGGGTCGGCGAGGGGAGTGCTCAGGGCCGCGCTCCGCGACCCGCATTGGCCGCTGCTCCGGCGAGGCGGCGACGGGGTGGAAGGCCTCGACGAACTCGCCGGGCAGCGGATCGAAGAAGGTTGCGGGCACGGAGACCTGTCCCTTCGCGCCCCCCACGGGCCGCGGAGCGGTCGGCGCCGCCCTCACCTTCGTCAGCTCGGCCACGGGGCGATTCCGCTTGCAGATGACCACCTGCTCGCCGGATTCGACGGCGTCGAGGAACTCGGACAGCCGCGCCTTCGCCTCGAAGATGTTGACCTTCATAATGGTCATAAACTAGACCATTTTAATGTCTATGTCAAGGTGGAGCCCAGGTGCCCTCGCGCGAGAATCCTGCCAGGCGCGCAGCCGTCTGTTCACCAACTCCTCCCAGACGGGGCCTTCTTTCTCGAAGCCGGCCGCAAACGTGTCGACAAACCGATCGCCTTCCGCCGACAGCCCCGTCCGGCGATAGGTGACCGTCACCCGGCACGTGTCCTGCGTCAGCGGCCGCACGCGCACCTGGATCTCCGCGGTGCTCACCTGATCGAGCGTGGGGGGCGCGGGCGGGGTCTGTGGCGCGGCGGCCCGCGCCGAGCGCGCCCAGGGCGATTGAGACGAGGCGCAGCAGCCTCACGAAGGTATCGTGAAGGGGCCGAGCCGAAAAAGCAAACGGGCAGGCGATCCGTCGTGAACCGCCTGCCCGCCGTAGCCGAACCATCGTGGCCGAACTGAAGTTCGGCCCTACGTACCTGGTTTCTGGTTTCTAGTCCCCAGTCCCTGTCAGTAGTCGTCCATCCCCGGCGGCGGGCCCGGCGTGGCTTTAGGCTTCTCGGGGATCTCCGACACGAGCGCCTCGGTCGTGAGCAGGAGCGACGAGATGGACGCGGCGTTCTGGAGCGCCGTCCGGACGACCTTGGTCGGGTCGATCACGCCGGCCTTGACCAGGTTTTCGTAGGTCTCGGTCTGGGCGTTGAAGCCGAACGCCTTCTCCTTCGCCTCCTTGATCTTCTCGACCACGACCGAGCCCTCGAAGCCCGCGTTCTGGGCGATCCAGCGGGCCGGCTCCTCGGCGGCGCGCCGCACGATCTCGACGCCCTGCTGTTCGTCGTGCTCGAGCCCCTTGAGCGCGTCGAGCGCCGAGGTGGCGCGGATGAGCGCGACGCCGCCGCCGGGCACGATGCCCTCCTCGACGGCCGCCTTGGTGGCGTGCATCGCGTCCTCGACGCGCGCCTTCTTCTCTTTCATCTCGGTCTCGGTCGCCGCGCCGACCTTGATCACCGCGACGCCGCCGACGATCTTGGCGAGCCGCTCCTGCAGCTTCTCGCGATCGTAGTCCGAGGTCGTGTCCTCGATCTGCCGGCGGACCTGCTTGACGCGGCCCTCGATCGCCGCCCGCGTGCCCGCGCCCTCGACGATCGTCGTGTTGTCCTTGTCGATCGTCACCTTCTTGGCGCGGCCGAGGTCGCCCATCTGCAGGTTCTCGAGCTTCAGCCCGAGGTCCTCGGTGATGGCCTTGCCGCCGGTCAGCACCGCGATGTCCTCGAGCATGGCCTTGCGGCGATCCCCGTAGCCCGGGGCCTTCACCGCCGCCACCTTGATCGTGCCGCGCAGCTTGTTGACGACGAGCGTCGCGAGCGCCTCGCCCTCGAGATCCTCCGCAATGACGAGGAGCGGACGGCCGCCCTGCGCGACCTTCTCGAGGATCGGGAGCATGTCTTTCAGGCTCGAGATCTTCTTCTCGTGGATCAGGATCACCGGATCCTCGAGGACCGCTTCCATCCGATCGGGATCCGTCACGAAGTACGGCGACAGATATCCGCGATCGAACTGCATCCCTTCCACCACCTCGAGCGACGTCTCCATCGTCTTGGCTTCCTCGACGGTGATGACGCCGTCCTTGCCGACCTTGTCCATCGCCTGGGCGATCATGTTGCCGATCGTCTCGTCGGCGTTGGCCGAGATCGTGCCGACCTGGGCGATGGCGTCGCCGCCGACGGGCTGGCTCATCGACTTCAGCTCGCCGATCATCGCCTCGACGGCCTTCTCGATGCCGCGTTTGAGGCTCATCGGGTTGGCGCCGGCCGCCACGTTCTTGGAGCCCTCGCGGAGGATCGCCTGGGCGAGCACCGTCGCCGTCGTGGTGCCGTCGCCCGCGATGTCGGACGTCTTGCTCGCCACCTCGCGCATCATGCGGGCGCCGAGGTTCTCGACCGGGTCCTTGACGTCGATCTCCTTGGCGACCGTGACGCCATCCTTCGTGATGGTCGGGGAGCCGAATTTCTTCTCGAGGACCACATTGCGGCCCTTGGGACCGAGCGTTACCTTGACGGCGTTGGCCAGTTGATTGACTCCACGCAGGAGCGCCTGCCGCGCGTCCTCGTGGTAAAGCACCTGCTTGGCTGCCATGTTGTTCGTTCCTCCGCTACTTCTTTTTTCCACCGTCGATGACGCCGAGGACGTCCTCCTCACGCATGATGAGGAACTCCTCGCCGTCCAGCTTGATCTCGTTGCCGGCGTACTTACCGAAGAGCACGGTGTCGCCGACCTTGACGTCGAGCGGGAAGGTCTCGCCCTTGTCGTTCACGCGCCCTTTGCCCACCGCCACGACCTTGCCCTGCTGGGGCTTTTCCTTGGCGGTGTCAGGGATGATGATGCCGCCGACCCTTTGCTCTTTCTCTTCAACCCGCTTCACCAGAATGCGATCGCGCAGTGGACGCACGTTCATTGGAAAATCCCTCCTGCAACAGCCTAATGAGAACGCGAGGCCCCGGCGAAACCAGAGGCCGGTTCCCGGACCCAATATTCTAGCGGCAACGCCCGAACCCGTTCAAGACACCCGCGCGGTTTTGCCAGGATGGCGCGTGCCCCCCAAGCGCTCAAGTAGGCGCTGGGCGCGGGGACGGTTCTTTCGAAACTCGAAACTCGAAACTCGAAACCTATTTACTTCCCCGGAAACGGCAGCCACCCGCGGCTGAGGTAGTCCGACATGCCGAACGCGAACAGGATCAGGAGCCAGAGGAAGCCAGCGGCCGCCGTGACCTGCGTGAGGCGGGACGCGTAGCGCACGTGCATGAAGAAGAGGACCACGAGCGTCCCCTTCACCACGGCGATGCCCATGGCCATCGGCGCGTTCCAGGATCCGAAGTCTTGGAACGCCACCCAGATCGTGACGGCCGTCAGGACCAGCAGCGCCACGAACACCGCCACGTAGACCCTCACCGGAACCAGATGCGGACCGCCCATCAGTAGTGCCTCTCGATCAGGTACAGCAGCGGGAACAGGAAGATCCAGACGATGTCGACGAAGTGCCAGTAGAGCCCGCCGACCTCGACGGGCGTGCTCCACTCGCGCGTGAAGCGGCCTTTCGCCGCCATCACCATCAGGACGATGATCAGGCCCGCGCCGACGATCATGTGCAGCGCGTGCAGGCCCGTCATCGCGAAGTACAGCGAGTAGAACATCTGCACGTTGGCGGGGTTCGCGGCGCCGTGCCACTCGAAGCCCGGGCCCGGCACGAGATGGTCGCGGAACTTCTCCGCGTACTCGACGGCCTTGATCCCGAGGAACCCCAGGCCGAACAGCAGCGTGAGCGCCAGATAGATGACCTGCCACTTCCGGCTGCCCTGCTGTCCCGCCCACACCGCCATCGCCATCGTCAGGCTGCTCGCGATGAGGACGGCGGTGTTGGTGCCGCCGAGCGTGACGTCCAGATGCCGGCTGCCCTCGGCGAACGCCTCCGGGTACCACGTCCGGTAGACGATGTAAGCCATGAAGAGGCCGCCGAAGAACATGACCTCGGTGACGAGGAATACCCACATGCCGAGGCCCGACGCCTCGAACTGCTGTTCCAGATCCTCGAAGTGATGCTGGAGGGCGGGGTGGTGATCCCCGTGTGCGCGCGCGTCAGCCAACACGCACCTCCGGCTCGGCCGCGTAGTTGTACGGCGGTTCGGTCACGACAGGCGTCCGCTCGAAGTTCTCGGTCGGCGGCGGCGACGGGATCTCCCACTCGAGCCCCTTGGCGCCCCACGGGTTCTTGCCGGCGGCGGGTCCCTTCACGAGCGACCAGGTGAAATAGAACGCGGGCAGCAGATAGCCGAGGCCGAGCACGCCGGCGCCGGCCGTCGACAGCACGTTGAAGACCTGGAACTCCTCGGCGTACGCGTAATAGCGGCGCGGCATGCCGAGGTAACCCACGAGGAACTGCGGGAAGAACGTGAAGTTGAACCCGACGAAAATCAGGAGCGCCGCGAGCTTCGCCCAGCCCTCCGGGTACATCTTGCCGAAGATCTTCGGCCACCAGTAGTGCAGGCCGCCCTGGAAGGCCATGATCGCGCCGCCCACCATGATGTAGTGGAAGTGCGCCACGACGAAGTAGGTGTCGTGCAGGTGCACGTCCAGGCCGACCGCGGCGAGGAAGAGGCCCGTGAGGCCGCCGATGAGGAACAGGCCCATGAAGCCGAAGATGTACATCGCCGGCGCTTGGTACGAGATCGATCCCTTGTAGAGCGTCGCGGTCCAGTTGAAGACCTTCACGGCCGACGGCACCGCGACGATGAAGCTCAGGAGCGAGAAGATCAGGCCGGCGTACACCGACTGGCTGCTCACGAACATGTGGTGGCCCCAGACGAAGAAGCCGATGATCGCGATGGCCAGGCTCGAGAAGGCGACGAAGCTGTAGCCGAAGATCGCCTTGCGGGAAAAGGCCGCGACGAGCTCGCTCATCACGCCCATCGCCGGCAGGATCATGATGTAGACGGCCGGGTGCGAGTAGAACCAGAACAGG
>Ga0315284_10016362_pt1 | contig 10530 bp, 7 predicted proteins | sample YL17G09_16_MG_FD_203696 | JGI IMG/M metagenome (GOLD analysis project Ga0315284, IMG submission 203696) | Sediment microbial communities from Yellowstone Lake, YNP, Wyoming, USA - YL17G09_16 | ecosystem: Environmental > Aquatic > Freshwater > Lake > Sediment | place: USA: Wyoming | collected...
GGCGGTCAAAGACGCCGAAGATGCGCCCCGGATCCTTGGGGTCCTGGAGGATTTCCATCGGCGACTGGTCCGCGATCCTTTTCCATGTGTTGCCGCGGTCGTCGCTACGGAAGAACCCGCCCCCCATTTTGCGTTTCTCGCCGTTGACGTAGCCATCGAGCGGAGAGGCGCACAGCCAGGCGCGATCGGTTTGTGCCAGGTCGAAACGCACGTCGGTGGGGTTGATGTCCTTGGGGCCGACGTTCGTCCACGTTCGGCCGTTGTCCATGCTGCGCCACACGCCGGACTCGATGGCGGCGGCAAGGATGGTGTCGGGATGCTTCGGGTGGCGAACCAACACGGAACCGGTGTTGCGTAACTCGTCGTTCTGAAAGCTGGCATCCAGGCTTTTGGCCCAGGACTCCCCGGCGTTGTCGCTGAGGTAGACGCCTTCTTTGGGCTCCCACTGGCTGCCGGTGGCCATGATGACCTGCTTATCGTTCCGCGGGTCGAGCATGAGTGAGCGGACGGAGTAGTTGCCTCGGCGACCGGGAAGGGTTCCCTGGAGGGATCGCCAGGTGTTTCCGCCGTCGTCGCTGCGATAGGGACCGCCGACATCGAGGTATGCGAAGCAGCGGGCCGGGTTGGTGGGGCAGATGAGGAGGTTCTGGACGTATCCGCCGCCGCCGATGCGGCTGGCCTGCCAGGCGCCGTAGCGGGGCATATCGCGGCGGGGCGCCGGCTTGGTGGAAGGGGCTGAGGCGAGATTCTGGGCCAAGGCCACGGCCGTCACAGCGGCTGCGACCGTCCCCGCAACCCACATCGTCCGACGCCACAAGGTCATGTGGAGATCCTATGCCTGATATCGACACGACCAGCCTGTACTTACGGCTCATTCTAAACGACGCTCGGCGGTTCGGATACACATGGGCAGCCTCCATACCTCGGCAACGCCGGACACACACCGCCCGCCACACCACAGCCGCCGGGCGTCCGGCAAGTGACAAATCGTGCGCAATCGCATGTTGCTGCTCTGGCGGGCCAACCTGCCCCGTCTATAATCCCCCCCAAAGAAAGACGAGAGGAGCCGCATTGTCTGAGCGATATTTCCAGCACACGCTATCCAACGGGCTGGTGCTGCTGGGCGAGAGGATGTCCGGCGTGCAGTCGGCCGCCATGACGTTGCTCGTGCCGGCGGGTGTGGCCGTCGACCCTAAGGGCGGCTGCGGAACCAGCACCGTGCTGTCGGACCTGGTTCTGCGAGGGGCGGGGGCGCGCAGCAGCCGCGAGCTGGTCGATTACCTGGACAGCCTGGGCCTCCAGCGGTCGAGCAGCGTGGGCATCTACCACACGCGGTTCTCTGCGGCTGCGATGGCGGACCGTGTCATGGAGGGGCTCTCGGCCTATGCCGACGTCGTGCAGCGGCCGCACATGGGCGAGGAGGACTTTCGCGCGGCGCGCGACCTGGCACTGCAGGCGTTGGAAGGGATCGATGATGAGCCTCGGCAGAAAGTCTTCATTCTCCTTCGGCAGCGGCATTTCCCTTGGCCTTTCGGGCGGAACACCATGGGAGAGAAGCGTGACCTGACGAAGCTCACGGCCGACGCATGCAGGACATACCAGCGGAGGAACTATCCAGCCAAGGGCGCCATCCTGGCGATGGCCGGCAAGATCGACTTCGATGCGCTGGTGGGGCAGGCGGAGAAGCATTTCGGGCAGTGGGCCTCGACGGCCGAGAAACCGATCAAGACGGTCTTGCCCAAGAGCCTGGTGCACCACGAGCGTCATCCGAGCGAGCAAACGCACATCGGCATTGCCTGGCCGAGCGTGGAGGAAACGCACGGCGATTACTACCTGATGCGGCTGGCGACCGAAGTTCTGGGTGGGGGGATGAGCGGGCGGCTGTTCACCGAGGTGCGTGAGAAGCGTGCGCTGGTGTACAGCGTGTGGGCGGGGTACAGCAGCATCAAGGGGAGTGGGAGCATCCTGGGCTACGCCGGCACCAGCAACGACCGGGCGCAGGCCACGCTGGATACGTTCATCGCGGAGGCGCGGCGCCTCAGCGAGGGTGTGACGGCGGGCGAGCTCGATCGCGCGAAGGTCGGACTCAAGGCCGCCACCATCATGCAGCTCGAGAGCACCAGCTCGCGCTGCGGCTCGATCGCGCACGACTTTTTCATGCGGGGGCGCATCCGAACGCTGGACGAGATCAAGGCCGCCATCGACTCGGTGACCCTCGGCCAGGTCAACGAGTTTCTGAAGCGAACCCCCCCCGGTCCGTTCACCATCGTCACGGTGGGACCCAAGAAGCTCAAGGTCCCCGCTTAGCCATCATTGAGGACTGCCGCTATGCCGTTACCGTTCCACCACCACCAGCTTCCCAACGGCCTGGACATCGTCGCCGAGGGCAACCCCGATTCGCATTCCATCGCGGTGGGGATGTTCGTGCAGACGGGATCGCGCGACGAGACGCCGGAGATCCACGGCGTTTCGCATTTTCTCGAGCACATGATGTTCAAAGGGTCTGAGCGATACACGTGGGATGACGTCAACCGCATTTTCGACGAGATGGGTGCGCGTTACAACGCGTTCACGACGCAGGAAATGACGGCGTACTTCGCCCACGTGCTCCCGGAGTTCACAGAGAAGGCGGTGGAGCATCTGTCGCAGCTTTTGCGGCCGGCGATCCGGCAGGCGGATTTCGACACGGAGAAGAACGTGATCCTGGAGGAGATCGCGGTGTCGCAGGACGACCCGACGCACCGTCTGTACGAGTATGCGATGGCGGAGCACTTCGACAAGCATCCGATGAGCCGGAACGTGCTGGGCACAACGGCGTCGATTCAGAACCTTCGCCGCGAGCAGATGGCCGAGTATCTGTCGCGGCGCTACGGGCCGGGGAACATGGTGGTCGCGGTGACGGGGCGGATCGATTTCGGGCAGGTGGTGGATCTGGTGGGGAAGTACTGCGGGGACTGGCCGCGCGTGGACGCGCCGCGGGAGCGTCCGCAGCCCCTCTGGCAGCAGAATCGCAAAAGGCTGGCTGATCCGAAACTGAACCGGGAGTACATCATGGGGTTCACTCCGGGCCCCAGCTCGCAGGATGAACGCCGATACGCCGCGCGGGTGCTGGCGGACGTCATCGGCGACAGCGAGGGCAGCCGGTTCTACTGGGCGCTGGTGGACAACGCCATCGCCGAGGAGGCCGACTTCGGGTTCTATCCGCACGACGGCTGCGGGAGCTTCTACGTGTCGCTCGTCTGCGATCCGGAGCGCGCCGAGCAGGCCATGAAGATCGCGTTGGCTGAGCTGGCGAAGGTGAGGACGGATCTGAACCGCGACGAAGTGGAGCGGGCGAAGAACAAGATCGCCAGCGGCATCGTGCTCCAGGGAGAGTTGCCGATGGGGCGGATGCGCGCGATCGGTGGCGAGTGGATCTATTGCAGGGCCTACCGCTCGCTGGAGCAGGACATGGCCGTGCTGATGGCCATCACTCCCCAGTCGCTCATGGAGCTGATGCGGGATTTCACATTTGACCCGATGACGATGGTGACGCTGGGTCCGAGGGGAGCGCCGGCGGAGTGAGGTGAAGCAGACCTTTCACCGGATGGGGACCTGGTCCTTGAGGACTTGGGGCGCGGCGTGCTGTTGGGCGGCGGAATCGCGCAGCGTCTGGGGGTTGAAGTGCAACTGGTTCCGTCCGGTGCGCAGGAGATTTCGCTTGCGAAGCTGGCCCAGCGCCAGGCTGATCGTCTCCCTGGCGACACCGACCTTCTGGGCGAGCTGCTGATGCGTGATGCGGAGCACGACGCCGTCGGCGGAGGCGGAGGCCGCGGGCGACTGGCTGAGGTCGAGCAGGGCGCTGATGAGGCGCTGGTTGCAGTCCTGGAAGACCAGGTCAGAGGCGTCCTGGCGATAGGCGCCCAGCTTGCAGGCCAACTGGCGGATAAGGTCGCCGGCGGCTTCGCTGTCCCTGGCAAGAACGCCATACAGGCGATCGGCAGCGACGACGGAAACCGTGGTCGGCACGGCGGCGATCGCCACCTCGCCATAGCTTGGCGCGCCCGCGAGCGCGGCAGCGCCGCACCACTCGTTGCTGCCGAGTATCTCGATCAGCCGGCGTGAACCGTTGGGACCCATCTGGTAAATTCGGACCTGCCCCTCATGGATGAAATGGATGTTGCGCGCCTCTTCGTCGGGCCGGTAGAGGGCGGTCTTCGCGGAGACTTGGAGACGTTGAGCCTGGAGAGCTGTATCCCGCAACACCCGGGCAAAGACCGATCCGCCCGCAACCCGCTTCGACGCATACAACGGCATCATTCAACAACTCCTGTGCAGTGGAACAACATGCCACACATCGCACGTAGTACGAGCCTAACCCGCCTCTTATACGCCGAAAGGGGTTAGCGTGTTCGCGGCAAAACTGAAAAGCGCGGGCGAGCGGTCGGGCGCCGAGGGCCCGCCCGGCGGCCGGGTTCTGCCCATGGGCAAAACCGCGTGATACGCGTTAGGAGTAAGTAAGCGTGCTCACGTTCTGACCTGCATGGCCAGGATCCGGGCGATCGCTTCGCAGATCTCCGTGCGGTGAACGCCGTTGAGCGCCAGAGCGAGTTGCGCCTCCATCAGCCCATACGGGATGCCGGTGTCGTAGCGCTGGCCCTGGGAGCAGACGGCCCAGTATCGGTCGGTCTGCTGCCGCAGGTGCTCCTGGGCGGAGGTGAGCTGGATTTCCCCCTGATCGCGGATATCGCCGCGGATGACGTATTCCAGGGAGTCGAAGATGCGAGGGGAGAACACGTGCAGGCCGAAGTGCGCCAGGTAATTGCCTGCCGGGAGGCCTGGGGTGACGAGCTTCTGGCGAGCCAGCTCGACGGAGGGCTTCTCGACGATCAGCTCGGCGCGGTAGATGCCCTTGGCCGGTTCGATGGGCTCGCCGCGGACCGTGCCGAAGAGCCCGAGCATGCGTTCGAGGGTGGGTTGCACGCCGGTGACGGCTTCGAGCATGTACTGCTCGTAAACGCGGATGAGCTGGCGGGCGCAGCGGTCCTGGATGTCCGAGATATAGAGGTGATCGCCGAGGAGGAGGAGGAACGGCTCGTCGGCGACGAAGGACCTGGCCTGGTAGACGGCGTGCCCGAAGCCTTCGGGGGCAACCTGCTCCGCGAAGCGGAGTCGCTCGCTGAAGGCGCCGAGCTTCTCGGATTCGAGGATGGCCCAATCCTTCCCGCGGAAGGTCTTGACCATGTCATCGTCCAGGCGGCGGAAGTACTCGCGGTAGACTCTCTCCTCGCCGGGATGGACCACGATGCAGATCTCCTCGATGCCGGACTCGATGGCTTCCTCCCCGATGATCTGGATGATGGGCTTGGTCAGGCCATCGCGGTCGACGAGGGGGAACATCGCTCTCTGAATGGCCGCAGAGGCCGGGTATTGGCGGATGCCGCGTCCGGCCACAGTGATGACGGCTTTGCGCACCTTGGCCATGAGCATGCTCCTGTCGGCGTGAGGAAAAGCCGGCGTTGGTAGCATAGGTCAAGTTGTACGGCCTGCAAGGGGGGTCATCGGGTTGCGGCGGAGGACGAGTTCGGCGGGAAACATGGAACCCGCAGGCGGATGGTTCGTCAGAATCGGTGGCCGCGCGGGCGGGTATCGGTGTCGGGGGGCTTGAGGTATAATGCGTCCGCGCCGCAGAGCAGTGGTGTGCAGCCGCAGGCGACGAGGACTTGTGTCGGAAGCAGTCGGTGACAGCCCAGAGCGGATCTGGCGATGATGCGAGGTGAGGTTCACGTGGACCGCGATCTGACGCATCCCGCCCGCCGTGGATTGGCTCTATTGGAGCTGCTCACGGTGCTGTCGGTCATCCTGCTGCTTGTGGGCCTGGTGATTCCGATGTTCCTCAGCGCGCACGAGCGGTCCAACCGGTTCCATTGCCAGGACAACCTGCGTCAGATCGGGCAGTATCTGCTATTTTACGGCAGCGACAGCAAGGGGCGGCTGCCGACGACGGCGGCGATCGCCCAGACCCCCGACAACACGGAAAGCGAGCAGATTCCGGCGGGGCCGAGCCAGGATAACGTGGCGGCCGCCATGTTCCGCCTGATCCAGCGTTACGACGCATCGCCGCGGCTGTTCGTCTGCCCGAACACCGAGGCGGTTGCGGACAAGACGGGTGGGGCTGCACGGTGGGGTCGCCGCAGTTTCAGCGACGTGAAGCGCAACCTCAGCTACAGCATGCACAATCTCCCGCCCTCTTCACAGGGGCTGTTGGCGGACTTCAGGAAGTTCTTTGGCGGCAGGGGCGATTTCGTTATCATGGCCGACATGAACCCCGGCATCCGAGGCGAGGACGATAACGTCATCGCCGTGACGCCGACGTCGCCGGCGCAGCAGATGCGATGGGGCAACAGCAACAACCACGGCAAGCGGGGTCAGAACGTGCTTTACGCGGACGGCCGGGTTGAGTTTGCCGACAATCCGTTCGTCGGAGTCGACAACGACAACATCTACACCACGCGTAGCAACACGATCATCGATTGGCCGGGGGACGCGGACGACAGCATTCTGCTGCCGACGGATGATTGAGCTTTTTGGGGGCTACTGGGCAGGGCCCCTTTCATCTCATCGCGATTCTGCCGCCGGGATTCGGCCTCGTAGCGTGCTGCCCTGGGATTACGTGTCTGCTGCCCGCGGGGAAGCGGTATAATAGGCCAGGCGGAACACCTTCGGGAGGCAGGCGATGGCTTATTCGATCAGACGAGCATCGTGGCTGGCGATTCTGGTCTCGACGGCGGCGGTCGTAGGACTCGCTTTCGCGACTTTCATCCAGCTTCACAGACCTGGATTCGGCAGGATGTCATCGGCCGCTGCGCAGGAGGCCGGCCCGTCGACTCAGCCGCAAGCGGCCACTCAACCTCTGAGGGATTGGCGTCCGCCGGCGCCGCGGTCGGCTTCGGAGCGAGCGGCGGAGCGACGGCGAATGGTAGAGACGCAGATCGCCGCTCCCGTTGACGGGCGCGATCCGGTCAAGGACGTTGCCGTCCTCCGGGCCATGAACAGTGTCCCGCGCCATGCGTTTGTACCGGCGGACATGCAGCGGGCGGCCTATGGCGACACGCCGCTGCCCATCGGGCATGGCCAGACCATCTCTCAGCCGTATATCGTGGCGCTGATGACGGAGGCGTTAGAGCTCAAGGGCGGCGAGAAGGTGCTGGAGATCGGGACGGGCTCGGGGTACCAGGCAGCGGTGCTGGCGCAACTGACGCCGCACGTCTGCACGATCGAGATCGTCGAAGCCCTCGGCAAGACGGCACAGAAGGCGCTGCAGGACGAAGGGTACGCCGACGTGAAATGCCGGGTGGGGGACGGGTATCACGGGTGGAAGGAGGAGGGGCCTTTTGACGGGATCATCGTGACGTGCGCCGCGGGGCACCTGCCGCCGCCGCTGTGGGAGCAGCTCAAACCGGGCGGGCGCATCGTCGTTCCGGTCGGCGGGCCCTTCGATGTTCAGCGTCTGGTTGTCATCACCAAGACTCCCGAAGGCAAACGCCGATCCACAACGATCACCGACGTCCGTTTTGTCCCGATGACGGGGGAGATCAGCCGGCCATGACAGCTCAGTCGGTCCTGAACATGTCATGGCCCGCGCGTCAGAGCGTTGCCTTGTCCGTGGCGCTGGTTTCGGCGGCGGTGCTGGGTTTCGAGATCAGCCTGATGCGGATGCTGCTGGTCGCCAGTTGGCACCACTTCGCGTTCGTCGTCATCAGCATTGCGATGCTCGGATTCGGGGTCAGCGGCACGTTTCTGAGCGTGTTTCGAGGGTGGTTTAGCCGTCACGGCGACGGGGCGCTGCTGGCGCTGGCTGCGGCGACGGCGGCCGCAATGCCCCTCTGCTCGTTGCTCGCCGGGCACATGCCGGTCGAGGCGCGGTTCCTGCCGACGTTGCTCTGGCGGCAACTGGGGATGTGGCTGGCGTACTGGGCGGTCCTGACGATTCCGTTCCTTCTGGGGGCGTCGGTGATCGGCCTGGGGCTGATGCGATCGCACGAGCGCATGCCGGCGGTGTATGGTGCGAATCTGCTGGGCAGCGCCGGCGGCTGCATCGCGGCGCCACTGGTCATGCACATCGTCCGCCCGGAGTGGTTGCCGCTTGTGTGGGGCGTCTGCGCGATGCCGGCGGTGCTGTGGGCGCCCTATCGAACAGTGCGAGCCCGGGGCGCTGTCGCGGCGGGATGTGCCATCATCGTCGGCGTGTGGCTCTGCGCCGACCGGCCGCGCATCCAGTGCGATCCGTACAAGTACGCGGGACATCTGGAGCGCCTGGCGAGACAGGGGTCGGCGTCCTGCATTGCGACGGTCATCGGGCCGCGGTCGGTCGTTGGGCTCTGGCGGTCTGAGGTGTTTCACGACCTGCCGTTTCTGTCGTCGGGGGTGGCGCCTCCGCCGCTGGATGCGATGGTGATCGACGGGCACTGGGCAGGGTCGGTTCTGCGTATCACGGAAACGCCGCAGGCGGCGGTGGTCGATCGCACGCTTGTGGCGGCAGCGTATGCGATGTGCGGCGCGAGGCCGCGTGTGCTCCTGCTCGGTGAGACGGGGAGCACGAATATGTGGCTGGCGCTGCGACATGCGCCGGAATCGGTTGACGTGGTTCAGGGCGATCCTGGGGTGATCCACATGCTCCGGCGGTTCTCCTCTGTGGTGCGGGGCAACGTGCAGCTCGTCACGGCGGAGCCTCGGCATTTCGTCGAGCACTCGAATGGCCAGTATGACTTGATCCAACTGGTGAGCCTGCAGGGGTCGGCGGTCGGGAGCGCGGGCATGGCCGGCCTGGGGCAGGACCACCTGGCAACGGTCGAGGGAATCACGGCATGTCTACGCCGATTGTCACCCGGGGGGTTGATCGTCACCGGACGCGGCATCCAGACGCCGCCGCGCGACAGCCTGAAACTTCTGGGGACGTTGATCGAAGCTCTTCGACGCATCGGCGTCAACAACCCGCAGGACCACATCGCGATGTTCCGCGATTACCAGTGGGTGTGCATTCTTGCCAGCGCCTCGCCGTGGTCGGCGGAGCAGATCCAGTCGATGCGGCGGAGCTTCTCGGAGCGCGAGCTGACGCCTGTGTACTACCCCGGAATTCAGCCAGGTGAGCTGAACCAGCCGGATGCGCTGCCGGGACCGGCGGGTGGGGTCGGCGACTGGTACTACCACGCTGCGATGGAGCTGTTCTCCGCCCGGGCGGAGCGGTTCATCGCGCAATGGCTCTTTGATATCAGGCCGGCGACGGACGACCGGCCGTTCTTCCACGACTTCGGCAAGCTGCGTCTGATCGGTGCGCTGCGGCGGACGCTGGGGGATCTGTGGCTGACGCGGGTGGAGCTGGCGTTCCTGTTTGTGCTGGGGACGATAGCAGCGGTTGCGGTGGTCGGCGTCGTGATGACGATCGCGCCGCTTCTGCTCTTGCCGGACTTGCGGCACGGACGCGGCAAGACGTCCACCGCAGCGTATTTCGCCGCGATCGGGCTGGCGTACATGGTGCTCGAAATGACGCTGCTGTCGCGGATGACGCATCTGATCGGCGACCCTGTGCAGGCGGCCTCTGTCACCATCGCCGGCTTCCTCGTTTTCTCCTCGGCCGCGAGCCTCGTGGCCCAGAGGCTGCTGAAAAAGGGCGGGCGGTCGCTGGGGGGTATAGTTGTGGCGCTGGTCTGCGTGGCGGGTGTCGAGTTGGCGCTGCTGGGGCGGCTGGCGCATCTGGCGGGCGCGCTGCCCCTGCCCGGCCGGTACGGCATGGCTCTGCTGGCGATTGCGCCGCTGGCGTTCCTGATGGGTTTCCCAATGCCCCTTGCGCTCTGGCGTGTGGATCGAGCGCAGCCGTCGCTGATCCCCTGGGCATGGGGCGTGAATGGGTTCGCGTCGGTGCTGGCGGCGCCGGCGGCCACCGCGATCGGCATGGCCTGGGGGTTCACCTATGCAGGCGCGGCCGCAATGGTGCTGTATCTGCTGGCAGCGGCTGTTTTCCGACGTCTGCCTCAGTGCCAGGCCCCCTGAATTCCGCGACTTGATCTGGATCAATGCATCGGGGGGGTTCTTAGCTCGACTTTTGCCGTTTTTTCGGCCTGTTCCATGAATGCAGGTTCCAAACAAATCGGACTCCCCCGTACATTCGCGGATTGTCACAGTCCAGCGAATCGGAAAGCAGTCCGATATGTTCACCCTACCCAAAGCGGCGGAGCCGCTGGTCCGGGCCTTCTCTGGAGCCTTCACACGTCCTACTTTCCAGCGCGTCACGCTCTTGATCCTCGGCGTCATCCTCTCGCTGCGCCGCCGCACCATCACGGGCATTCTTCGCGCCTTGGGTCCGCTGGCCCAGAGACACTGGAGCGACTTTCATCGTGTGCTCTGTTGCCGCGTCGGGTCCACCTGCTCGTTGGGCTGTGGCTTGGTGGCGATGATCCTGGAACGGGTTACCGAGGATCAGCCCGTCGTTGGTCCCGCCGACCACACCCACCCTCAGCACCAAGGCAAGCATGTCTATGGGAAGGGGCGTCA
>Ga0315284_10016363_pt1 | contig 10529 bp, 7 predicted proteins | sample YL17G09_16_MG_FD_203696 | JGI IMG/M metagenome (GOLD analysis project Ga0315284, IMG submission 203696) | Sediment microbial communities from Yellowstone Lake, YNP, Wyoming, USA - YL17G09_16 | ecosystem: Environmental > Aquatic > Freshwater > Lake > Sediment | place: USA: Wyoming | collected...
ACGTTCCCGTGGCGGGGGACGGGCTCGGGGTCGACGCTGCCGTCGGCGCGGTCGCCGGTATGGGGATGAACCCGGCGCTGTCGTAAAGTTCTTGCAGGCGTGGGTTCCGCTCCTCGGCGCCGGGGAAGAGCCGGTTGACCCTGGTTACGGTTTCCTGCAGCTTGGCGGTGAGCTGGTAGCGATAGTACATCTCCCCTTCGAGGATCAGATCGTCGAGTGATTCGGCTTTCTGCCCCTGTCCGTCCGCCGCCGTGCCCGCGGTGCTGCGTGCCGTCGAAGGGGGTTGGAGGCGCGTTTCGATGCTCTTGTACCAAACGGGATCGATGTACCCCTCCAGATTCAGCAGCCGGTCCGTGTGCCCAACCCCGTAGGGATCGACATCGATAATCCTCTCGAGTGTGTCCGCGGCTTCCTTGTACTGCTCTCCCGCCAAGTCCAGGTTGAACAGGCGGGTCAGGGACCGGCGCAGGCCATCTTCCTTGTTCAATTCGTTGTAGAGGTTGGTCAGCTCCCTCAGCAATTCGACATCGCTCTCATCGGCCGCGTAGATCTTCTCCATGATGCGTAGGAAGTCGTCCCGTTTGTTCTGCTGGAACAGATGCGACTTCAGTTTTCGGGCGACCTCCAGGGCCTTGGTGGCCGAGCCGGTTTGCACGAAGCCTTCGGCGAGCGCCAGCAGGACCTCGGTGGTCGCCGGTCGGGCCGCATAGAGCTTCCAACAAAGAGGTTCGGCTTTGGGGTAGTCGCCGCTTCGCAGATAAGCCTGCGCGAGGATTTCCAGGACTGACAGGTCGTCGGGTCGATGCTGATGGACCGGCTCCACCAGCGGAATGATTTCAGCGATCTGGCCCCTCAAGAGGAAGACTTCAGCCGCGGCAATGCTGGCATCTTCATCTGCCGGGTCCAGGGAGTGGGCGCGCACGGCCAATTCCGCCCAGCGGTCCTGCTGACCCTGTTGGCGGGCCAGTTGCCCAGCGCGGAGGAACGCCGGTGTGGCCACCTTTGTCTGGCCAACCTGGGTCGCGGTTTCGGCCAGGTCGCGGTGCGCATCCAGGTTGTCGGGATCCAGTTTAACAATGTGCTGCAGGCAATCCACGGCCGCGGCTGAGGCTCCGCCTTTCCGATGAATCTCCAACGCCGCCAAGTATGCCTCCAGGGCCTCGCCGGTCTTTTGTGATTTCTCCAGCAGTGCCGCCAGCTTCGTCCAGCCACTTACGTCCTGGGGTGAGAACTTCAGGATCTTGCGGCAGGTGACAACGGCTTTCGCTGAGTCGTTGCGCCTGATATACTGGTCAAGCAGTTGCGACAGGAAGCGCAGGGCCTCCGCCGTGCGATTCAGCTTCAGCAGAAGGTCGCCTAGAGTGACCAGCAGTTCGATGTCCTGCGGCTCAAGCTTATAGATCTCCAGATAGGTTTCGAGGGCGGACTCGAAGCGCTGCTTCTGGAGGTACCTTTCCGCTTTGTCATACAGTTTGTCGATGTCTGGCATAGCACCGGGCATGCGCACCCGTACTCGTCGCTGCCGCGCACAAGTGCGGCGGCTGATTTGACAGCATAGCGCCGTTTGGCGAGATTTTCAAAGCCTTTAGGAACCGTTGCGCGTTGGATTGCTGGCGTTGTTCCTGCCGCTTCGACTCGTGCCGTTCCAACTTATTATGCCTAGGTACTACACCACGGTATTTCTGGCAGAGGATCAAGACTTGGCGGACGCGACTTAGCCAGGATTAAGTTGGAACGGCACTAGGTGGCTTGACCTTCCCTGGCTGGAATCCTGCCCGGAACCGGTAATGATGCAGCCCTGATGACGGACGCGAAATACATCCGCAACTTCTCCATCGTGGCCCATATTGACCACGGGAAGTCCACGTTGGCGGACCGCTTGCTCGAGCTCACCGGCGCCCTCTCGAAGCGCGAGATGTCTGACCAGGTTTTGGATTCGATGGACCTGGAGAAGGAACGGGGAATCACCATCAAGTCCCACGCGGTGCGCCTCCTCTACCAGGCCCGCGACGGCCACGAGTACCAATTGAACCTGCTCGATACGCCCGGGCACGTCGATTTCTCTTATGAAGTGTCTCGCAGCCTTTTAGCGTGTGAAGGGGCCTTGCTGGTGGTCGACGCCTCGCAGGGGGTGGAAGCCCAGACCCTCGCCAATGCGCACCTGGCGGTGAACAGCAATCTGACCATTATTCTGGTCATTAATAAGATTGACTTGCCCGGCGCCGAGATTGAAGCCACCAAGCAGCAGATCGAGCATACCCTGGCGCTCGACGCGAGCGAGGCACTCCTGATCAGCGCCAAGCAGGGTCTGGGGGTCGAGGAAGTCTTGGAAGCTATTGTGACCCGGATCCCGCCTCCGCCGGGCACGCCCGAGGCGCCACTGCAAGCGCTCATTTTTGACTCATGGTTTGACAGCTATCGGGGAGTGGTCGTGCTGGCGCGGATCGTCGCAGGCACTCTCCGCGTGGGAATGAGCATCCGGCTCTGGTCGAATGGCCAGGTGTATGCGGTGGAGGAGTTGGGAGTGTTGACGCCCAAGCCGGTTCGCGTCGAGGCCTTGCAGGCCGGCGAGGTCGGCTTTGTGATCGCCAACATCAAGCGGGTTTCCGACACGCGCATCGGCGATACGATCACGGACCACAGTCGGCCGGCGGCTGAACCGCTTCCCGGCTTTCAGGAAATCAAGCCCATGGTCTTTGCGGGCCTCTACCCGGTGGAAGCCAGCGAATACGAATCCTTGCGCGACGCGCTGGAGAAGCTGCGCCTCAACGATTCCTCGTTTCATTACGAACCGGAACACTCCGCGGCCCTGGGCTTCGGCTTTCGCTGTGGCTTCCTGGGCTTGCTGCACATGGAGATCATCCAGGAACGACTCGAGCGGGAATTCAACCTGAGCCTTATCACCGCAGCCCCCGGCGTCCAATACCGGATCACCACCAAAGATGGACAGATGCGGGAGATTGATAACCCCTCGAAGTTCCCCTCTCCCGCCGACCTTGCCAAGATCGAGGAGCCCATCATCACCGCGCTCATCCTGACCCATGAGGAATATCTAGGTGGAATTCTCAAGCTGGTGGAAGAAAAGCGGGGGAGTCAGAAAGGGTTCGAATACGTTTCGCCGCGTCGGGTCCTGCTCACGTACGAGCTGCCGCTCAATGAGATCGTTCTCGATTTTTACGACCGGCTGAAGTCCGTCTCGCGCGGCTACGCTTCGCTCGACTATCATCTTTCCGGTTTTCAAGAAGCGGACCTTGCCAAGGTGGACCTGCTCGTGGCGGGTGAGCCGGTGGATGCGCTCTCCTTCATCTGCCACCGCGAGCACGCTTTTATCCGCGGCCGCAGCCTGTGCAGCAAGATGCGGAAACTGATTCCGCGCCAGCTCTTCGACGTGGCCATCCAGGCTTCCATCGGCTCGCGCATCATCGCCCGCGAAAACGTCCCGGCCATGCGGAAGAACGTCATCGCCAAGTGCTACGGGGGCGACATCACGCGCAAACGCAAGCTGTTGGAAAAACAAAAGGAAGGGAAGCGGCGCATGAAGCGTGTGGGCCGCGTCGATATCCCGCAGGAGGCTTTCCTGGCCGTATTGAAAGTAACCGAGTAGAATTCAACCGGTGGGCCGACTTGACTTGTTTGTAATCCATATGGGTGGTATAGTTCGAATATGAAGTTCTCGGAAGCAGTCCGGCACCTCGAGAGTCGAGGACTTGTCGTGGCCGTGCCTGTACAAAAGCGGCCTTCGAAACGTTTCCGTTTGCGGAATCCGCGCCCTGTGGTACCTGTTGAGATCATCAAGAACGGAACCGGGGCCAAGAGACTGGTGGCCGCAATTCGTCAAAGCCGTGCCGAAACTCGAAACTCATCCCGAACACGATAAACGCACTAGCCGGGCGATTCTTGTTCCGCCTCGAATATGGCAGGGCCTGGATTCGTTCGATAAGAATCTGAAGAGTAAGTCCATTCGCGCCTGCAAGTTCATCAGCCTGGAGCTGGGTCATCCTTCTCTGCAAATCAAGCTGGTGAAAGTTCAGAATGTTTCTGTCTACCGCGCGCGGGTTGACCCGCAACACAGAATACATTTCGAACTGGCAGGCAACCACTACCTGATTCTTGAGATCGGCGGCCACCGGTTACAAGGAATCGCGTGATCTGAAGTAGACGTCACCAGAAAGCCACCGCCGTTTTGGAGCGCAATATGGAACTGAAAATCGTCAAAATCGAGAAGCCCGCGGACATGAACTTTATCCTGGGGCAGTCGCATTTTATCAAGACCGTGGAAGATCTTCACGAAGCCATCGTTCAGACTGTCCCGGGCATGAAGTTCGGGATCGGATTCTGCGAGTCCTCCGGGCCGGCGCTGGTCCGTTACGCGGGCAACGATCCGAAACTGATTAAACTCGCCCAGACAAACGCCCTCGAGCTGGCCTGCGGTCATTGCTTTATCATCTTCATGGAGGGCGGGTTCCCCATCAACATCCTCAATACGGTCAAGAATGTTCCGGAAGTCTGCCAGGTTTTCTGCGCCACCGCCAATCCGGTCGAAGTCATCGTGGCGGAGACCGAGGGAGGGCGCGGCATCCTCGGCGTCATCGACGGCCTAAAGACCAAAGGCATCGAAACCGACGCGGATATCAAGGTCCGCAAGTATTTCCTGCGCAAGATCGGCTACAAACTGTAGCGCCCACCTTCAGGTGGGCAATGGTTCCGGCGGCTTCATGCCGCCCCGTGTAGGGGCGCATTGCTATGCGCCCCTTTGTCTGCCTATAAGCCACGCGCCTATTTCGCTTTGAAGCTGGCTGTTAGTTTCTTGTCGCCCCACTCGATTACGAGCATTCCCGCTTTGTCCAGGCTGATGGAGAGCATCTCCTGCGGGCTGGCCAGTTTGCTCTCCTTGAGTGGCACCGCGACCAGATCCTGCGCCGCATCGTGCTGGGTTCCCCACTGGCCGTGCTGCTTGTTGAAGACCAGTTTCCAGGTGTTGCCGGCTTCGCGACGCGCCCAAAGGCTGTATTCGCCGGCGGGCAAGGCCACGTTCCCGAACGACAGGTCGATCGCGGTTGAGAATGTCGTGGAGTTGTCGGCGCCCAGGCGCCAGACATCGCCGGGCTTCAACTTTCCGAGCATCTCGTCCACGCTGCGCCCCTTGAGCGAGGGCTGTCCATATTCGACCGATACCGTCTTGCCATTGATCTCGAGTTTGGAAGTACCTCGTGAGTTACCATGTGCCAGGCCAGGGACGGCCAGGATCACCATTACCGTCAGACCACAAATTCCCCAGAGCAATCGCTTCATGATCCCCTCCTTGATACTATTCAGCGCCGACCCGCTCACCGTAAGCCGCAGCCAAACGGCAGCGCGCCCACGCTTCTTATGCAATTATCTACCCACCAGCGGCAGAGTCAAAGGGCAACCTCGCGCGAGGGCGTTTTGCGCAGAGTGTGGCGGCACTAAGGCACCTCTACGCTTTCTTCTCCTTGACCGTCGCACCGAGTCCCCCGAGGGCGAGGCGAATCGAAATATCGTCGCCGAGGGTCACCTGGGCGGCGTCGCGGATGATCCTCCCGGCGGCGTCGCGGGTAATCGAATAGCCGCGGTTGAGGATGGTGAGCGGGCTGCGCTCTTGGAGGATGGCGGCGAGTTGCGCCCAGCGGTTGCGCCGGTTGGTCAGGTAGCGGCGGAACTCTGTCTCTAATCTCTGCTGGCGCTCGGCAAGCGCGGCCCGTTTCAAGCCCAGCAACCGGGGGAAATCATATCGCACGATTCCCGCCGAAGTGCGCAGCCACTGCTCGTGGGCGCCACGGAGCCGCGCGCGCAGCGCCCGCTCGAGCGCGACCACACCGTCATCCACCTGCTGGGCTCGCTCCCGCAGGCGCCCGGTGAGCGTTTGGAAGACGCGATGCATCCGCAGTTCGGTCAGTCTCTGGCGAGCTTCCGAGAGCTTCAAACGCAGGATCTGCGCCATCCGGCGCGCGCGGTAGCCGAGTTCAGCCTCCAGGTCCTGCCGGGGCCGGACGACAAGTTCGGCCGCTGCCGACGGCGTGGGCGCGCGCAGGTCGGCCACAAAATCGGCGATGGTGAAATCTGTCTCGTGCCCCACGGCGGAAATCACCGGCAGTTTCGACCCGGCGATGGCGCGCGCCACAACTTCTTCGTTGAAGGCCCACAAGTCCTCGATGGACCCACCGCCCCGCGCTACGATGAGCACGTCCGCCAGGGGATGCCGATTGAAATATTCGATGCCCGCGACAATCTCCTCCGCTGCCCCTTCGCCCTGCACCTTGACGGGATAGAGCAGGATGCTCAGGTTCGGGAAGCGCCGCCGCAGGATGCGCACGATGTCGCGAATGACGGCGCCCGTTGGTGAAGTCACCACGCCGACGGCGCGCGGCAACAACGGCAGCGGCCTCTTGCGTGCGGGGTCAAACAGGCCCTCCGCGGCGAGTTTCCGCTTCAATTGCTCGAAGGCCAGTTGCAGCGCGCCCAGGCCTGCCGGCTCGAGATACTCGACGTAGAGTTGATACTCGCCGCGTGCCTCATAGACGCTCAAGCGGCCACGCGCGATGACGGAGATGCCGTCCTGGGGCTTGAACTTCAGATAGCGTGCGAGGTTGCGGAAGCAGACGGCGCGGAGCTGCGCGCTAGCGTCCTTCAAAGTGAAGTAGAGATTGCCCGAGGAGACGGCGCGGAAGTTCGAGACTTCACCCGTCACCCAGACGTCGGGGAACTGTTTTTCGAACAGACCCTTGATCTCCTGGCTCAGCTCGGCGACCGTGTAGACCTTGCGCTGCGGGCCGAAATTGAGGAAGCCTTGGTCCATAAGAGAAGTGGTCAGTAGTCAGTGGGCAGTGGTTCCGGACCGGCACATTGCTGCTGATAACGGTCGACCCATAACTGTGAACTGATAACTGACAACTAGCTTTCTACTTTCGCGTCAAAAACGAAATCACCCAAAGTATCAAAGTCAACAGCCCACTCACCACCAGGCAAGTCACCATAGGGAAATAAAACGTCCCGTGCTTGCCTTTGTAAATAATATCCCCGGGCAGCCGCCCCAACCCCAGAAAAGAGAACCTCGAAGTGGCAATTACTAACACCCCTGCCACGATCAATAATATTCCGGTAAAGACAAGGAATCTACCGAGCTGAAAAGGAACACCCATGATGATTCGACCCAAGAGTACATCCTTGACTCTGGCCTATGGGGTTGTCAAGTGCTGCGGTGGGAGCGGGGCGTGGTGTTGTAGGGGCGGCCCTAGGTGGCCGCCCGAGGGCAGACACACAGGTCTGCTCCTACAATTGCATAATCAAGTGGCAGCATTACACCAAAGCAATGCCGGGGAAGAAATAGCCAATTTCGTAAGCGGCGTTTTCCGGGGCATCAGAACCGTGGACGGCGTTGCGTTCGATGTTGCTGGCGTAGAGCTGGCGGATGGTTCCGGGCGCGGCGTTGGCGGGGTTGGTCGAGCCCATCACTTCACGCAGGCGGGCGATGATGTTCTCGCCCTCGAGGACCATCACCAACGCGCGGCCGGAACTCATGAAGTTGGTGAGGCTTTCAAAAAAGGCTTTGTCGCGATGAACGGCGTAAAAGCCTTCAGCTTCCTTCTTGGAAAGACTGACCAGGCGCGCCGCCACGATCTTGAACTGGCTGGCCTCGAAGATCTTGATGATGTCCCCGACATGGCCCGCGGCCACGGCGTCCGGCTTAATGATGGTCAAAGTTCGCTCAGTTGCCACGGTGCTCCTCAATTATGAATTGTGAATTATCAATTCAACATTCACAATTCAGAATTCATAATTCTTTTCAACATCGTCTCCCCGATGAGCGCGGGGCTGGGGGCCACGGTGATTCCGGCGGCGTCGAGCGCCGCGATCTTGTCGGCGGCGGTGCCTTTGCCCCCGGAGATGATGGCCCCGGCGTGGCCCATGCGACGGCCGGGGGGCGCGGTCCGCCCGGCGATGAATCCGACAACCGGCTTACTTATATGTGCCTTAATGAACGCCGCCGCCTCTTCTTCCGCCGTGCCGCCGATTTCGCCGATCAGGACGATGCCGTGTGTTTCGGGGTCGCCGTTCAACAGGCGGAGGGCGTCCACAAAGTTTGTCCCGATGAGCGGATCACCGCCGATGCCGATGCACGTGGACTGACCGAGGCCGAGCGCCGTGAGTTGAAACACGGCCTCGTAGGTGAGCGTGCCGCTGCGCGAAATCACGCCCACGTGTCCCGGCCGGTGGATGGCGGCTGGCATGATGCCGATCTTACATTTACCTGGAGAGATAATACCCGGGCAATTAGGCCCGATCAGCCGCGTCTTGCTTCCCGCCAGCGCGCGCATCACCCGCACCATGGCGAGCGTCGGAATGCCTTCGGTGATCGCCACCACCACCAGAATCTCCGCGTCCTCCGCTTCCAGAATGGCGTCCGCGGCAAAGGCGGGCGGCACAAAGATGATCGAGGCGTTGGCCCTGGTCTTCTCGCAGGCCTGGCGCACGGTGTCGAAGACCGGAATGCCGTCCACGGACGAGCCGCCCTTGCCGGGGGTCACTCCGGCCACGACCTTGGTGCCGTAAGCCACGGCCTGCCGGGCGTGGAACGTGCCCTCGTGTCCCGTGATGCCCTGGACCAGCAAGCGCGTGTTTTCGTCAACGAGAATAGACATGGGATTGATTCATTGACTCATCGGATCATTGATTCATGGTCCCTTGGGCCTGTCGATAAATCAGCCTCTGGCCAGCGCCACCACCTTCTCCGCGGCGTCCTTCATGGTATGGGCGACGGTGAAGTTCAGGCCTGATTCCTGCAAAACTTCCCGGCCCAATTCGACATTTGTGCCTTCCAGTCGGATCACGACTGGGACTTTGATGCCGAGGCTTCCGACCGCGGCCACCACGCCCTTCGCCACGATCTCGCAGCGCATGATGCCGCCGAAGATGTTGATGAGGACGGCGCGCACGTGCGGGTCGGTCAGGATGATTTCAAAGCCGCGGCGGACCTGTTCCTCGCTTGCCCCACCGCCCACGTCAAGGAAGTTTGCGGGGCGTCCGCCGGCATATTGGATAATGTCCATGGTGGCCATGGCGAGCCCGGCGCCATTCACCATGCAGCCAACGTTGCCATCGAGCCGAATGTAGTTCAGGTTGTATGCCCTCGCCTTGACTTCGAGCGGGTCCTCTTCGTTCAGATCGCGTAACTCGCGCAGGTCGGCATGCCGCGCCAGCGCGCTGTCGTCCAGATTGATTTTGGCGTCGAGCGCCAGCAAGCGGCCATCCTGCGTCACGACGAAGGGATTGATCTCGACCAGCGAAGCATCCACGGTCTCGAAAGCTCGATGAAGGTTCAGGAAAAGCCGTGACGCGCCGTTAACCAACTTGGGTTCGATTCCCAGAGCGAAGGCGAGCCGGCGCGCTTGAAAGGCCTGGAAGCCGAGGGCCGGATCAATGAATTCTTTAACGATCTTTTCGGGATGCTCGGCGGCCACTACCTCAATCTCGACGCCGCCTTCGCTCGAGGCCATGAAAACGGGGCACGCGGTGGTGCGGTCAATGACGATGCCCAGGTAAAGCTCACGGGCAACTTGCAGACCCTCTTCAATCAAGACGCGGTTGACGGTGCAACCCTCGGCGCCGGTCTGGGCCGTGACCAGCTTCTCGCCAAGGATCTCACCGGCGACGCGCTCGGCTTCCGCCGGGTCGTGCGCTAGCTTGATGCCGCCAGCTTTACCGCGCCCGCCGGCATGAATCTGAGCCTTGATGACGACGGCCCCACCCAGCCGCTCGGCGACGGCGCGAACTTCTGCCGGAGTGGAGGCGACCTCCCCACGGGGAATGCTCACCCCGAAGCGTGCCAGGATTTGTTTGGCTTGATATTCGTGGATTTTCATGGTTAAAGAAGCAACCAGCCGCCAGCAGTCCGCCATCAGCGCAAGAAAGAGTGGGCACCGCTGAAGATTGGCTGTTGACAGTTCATCGTGAAACTTTGCTTATTCGCACCCGCCGTACGCGCTAAAATAGCGTTTGACGCCCAAACTGCCAGTATAGGAAATCCTGGCGGGAAAAGCAACGATCCGGACAGGGGAAGGGTAGGTACTCAGGGTAGGGACGATGCAGATTCACGAAGCCACAAAAAGATTCGGGCGAGGCGAACACCTGACGCGCGCGGAAGCCCGGGCGGTGATGGAGGAGTTGCTCTCGGGAACGGTACCGGATGCGGACATCGTTCAGTTTCTCGCGGCGCTGCGGGACAAGGGCGAGCGCGCCGAAGAACTGGTGGGTTTTGCCGAAGTGATGCGGGCACGTGCGAGCGAGGGGCTGCGGCAGGCCGGCGTCCATCCGGAAAAGCTGGCAAAGGGCCAACCGCTCCTAGATACCTGCGGCACCGGCGGCGACGGGCAGGGCACGTTCAACGTTTCAACCGCGGCGGCGCTGGTGGTGGCGGCCGCCGGGGTACGGGTGGCCAAGCACGGCAATCGCTCGATTTCAAGCCGCTGCGGCAGTGCCGACGTGCTCGAAGCGTTAGGCGTAGCACTCGA